>Ga0335074_10001241_pt1 | contig 34851 bp, 26 predicted proteins | sample Lox_Sample_23_FD_206715 | JGI IMG/M metagenome (GOLD analysis project Ga0335074, IMG submission 206715) | Soil microbial communities from Loxahatchee National Wildlife Refuge, Florida, United States - Lox_Sample_2.3 | ecosystem: Environmental > Terrestrial > Soil > Wetlands | place: USA... | reverse complement strand
TCAGGTGGATCGTATCTTCCGGAAGTCCTTCTTCGCCGTAGTGTTTGGCGATCTGATGGCTGAGCATTGCGCCGACTGTGCGGTTGGTGTTGCGAATTGGGTATTCGAGCCGGACGGGTTTGGCCGTTTCAATCGCCAATGCGGCGTCTTTAATCAGGCGGTTATCCAGCGCTCGCTCCAGTCCATGATCCTGCTTGCGCGTGGCATACACTTCCACGTCGGGATGCGGTTTGGCCGCCGGGGAAAGAATCGGCGTTAAATCCAACCCCTGGGCCTTCCAGTGCCTGATTGCCTCGCCGACCTCGAGTTTGTCCACGCGTCCGATCATATCCGTGAACTTCCGAAAACCGAGCTGAGCCATTAGTTCGCGAACCTCTTCGGCCAGCAGGAAGAAAAAGTTAATCACATATTCGGGCTTACCGGCGAATTTCGCCCGCAAAACCTTGTCTTGGGTCGCGATACCCACCGGGCAGGTGTTCAGATGGCACACGCGCATCATGATGCATCCAAGTGTGACCAGCGGAACGGTGGAAAATCCGAATTCCTCGGCCCCCAGCAACGCGCCAATCACCACGTCGCGGCCGGTCTTCATCTGGCCGTCCGCCTGCACCACGATCCGGCTTCTAAGATCATTAAGCACCAGCGTCTGGTGCGTTTCAGCAAGTCCAAGTTCCCATGGGGTCCCGGCGTGTTTAATGCTGGTCAGCGGCGATGCACCCGTGCCGCCGTCGTGGCCGGCGATTAACACGTGATCGGCATGTGCTTTGGCAACTCCCGCAACTACGGTTCCCACGCCCATTTCGGCGACCAGCTTTACGCTGATACGCGCTGCCGGATTGGCGTTTTTCAGGTCATGGATAAGCTGCGCCAGGTCTTCGATCGAATAAATATCATGATGGGGCGGCGGGCTGATGAGCTGCACGCCCGGCGTCGAATGCCGCAACTGACCGATGTACCGGTCCACCTTGTGTCCGGGAAGTTGGCCGCCTTCGCCTGGCTTGGCGCCTTGCGCCATCTTGATCTGCAATTCGTCGGCGTTCGTGAGGTAGTTGATCGTCACGCCAAAGCGTGCACTAGCCACCTGTTTGATCGCTGAGCGCCGTAAATCTCCGTTCGGATCAGGCTTAAAGCGCCGCGAGTCTTCGCCCCCTTCGCCGGTATTGGATTTTCCGCCGATCCGGTTCATGGCAATGGCCAGTGTTTCGTGGGCTTCCGGCGAAATCGACCCCAGGCTCATCGCACCGGTCGCGAAACGCTTGACGATTTCCTTCGCCGATTCAACTTCTTCTATGGGAATCGGTTTTTCAGCGAATTTAAATTTGAAAAGCCCCCGCAGCGTGCAGAGCCTTCCGTTCTGATTATTAATAAGCTGGGCATATTTCTTATACGCATCGCGACTGTTGCTGCGCGCTGCATCCTGCACCAGGGCAATGGTGTCTGGATTCAGCAGATGTTGTTCGCCGTTTTTCCGCCAGAAATATTGTCCGCCTTCCGGCAACACCTGCAGATGCACCGCCGACGCTTCTGTGGGATATCCAATGGCGTGCCGCCGCAGGGCTTCCCGCGCCAACACCGGGAAATCCACGCCGTCGATTTTGGACGCCGTGCCGGCAAAGCAGCGTTCAATGACGTTGTTGTGCAACCCGACAGCTTCAAAAATCTGGGCGCCCTTGTAACTTTGCAAAGTGGAAATACCCATCTTGCTCATGACTTTGAGCAGGCCTTTGCCAACGGCCTTGATATAGTTCTTAATCAGTTTCTCATCATCAAGGGTTGCCTCCGTGGTTCCCTCGCGCCGCAGGTTCCATAGCACCTCGAAAGCCAGGTAGGGATTGATCGCATCCGCTCCGTAGCCGATGAGCATGCAGAAATGATGCACTTCGCGGGCTTCGGCGGTTTCCAGAACCAGTCCCAGCCGCGTACGCATTTCCGTCCGCACGAGATGATGATGCACCGCCCCGCACGCCAGTAGAGAGGGAATAGCGACGTGGTTTTCGTCGATTGATCGGTCGGTAAGTACGACCAGGCTGCATCCGTCTTCGATGGCCTTGCTGGTTTGGTCGCAAATTCGTCCCAATGCCGCGGTTAATCCGTTTTCGCCGTCTTTACGTTCAAAAACGATGTCGATAACCCGGCTTTTGTAGCCGCGATAATTCAGCAATTTTAGTTTGGCAAGTTGTTCATTGGTGAGCACCGGCTGCGCCAGCAACAACCGATGGGCATGTTCTTCTGTGGCCGCAAGTAAATTGCGCTCCGGGCCGATGTAGCATTCCAGGCTCATCACGATGGATTCTTTGTCCGAATCCAGCGGCGGATTGGTAACCTGGGCGAAAGCCTGTTTGAAATAGTCATAAACCAACCGCGATTGATCGCTCAGACAGGCCAGGGCCGCATCATTGCCCATCGAACCGACGGCCTCCAATCCGTTTGTTGCCATCGGCATGATCAGCTTATAAACGTCTTCACTGGTGTAACCCAGACACTGGGCGCGAACTAAAAGCGTATCGGGGTTAAATCCCGGCACATTTTTCGCCGCGGGAAGTTCTTCCAAAGTGATCCGTTGTTGTTGCACCCATTTTCCATAGGGGTGTTCCGACGCCAATGCAGTCTTAAGTTCCGTATCGTCAATGATTCTGCCTTGTTCGAAATCCACCAGGAACATGCGTCCGGGTTGCAAGCGGCCCTTTTTAGCCACGTTTTCCGGCGCAATATCCAATACGCCCACTTCGCTGGCCATGACCACCAGATCGTCTTTGGTCACGTAATACCGGCTTGGCCTCAGGCCATTGCGGTCCAAAACCGCTCCGATGTAATGCCCGTCAGTGAACGCGACGGAAGCCGGGCCGTCCCATGGCTCCATCAGGCATGAATGGTATTCATAAAATGCCCGTCGGCGCGGATCCATCGATTCATGATTCTGCCAAGCTTCGGGAATCATCATCATCACCGCATGGGGGAGTTTGCGTCCGGTGTGCAGCAGCATCTCCAGGCAATTATCGAACTGGCCGGAGTCCGACGTCTCCGGATCGATCACTGGTTTGATCAAATCGATTTGTTTGCCGAAAAGCGGACTGGAAAACATCGCCTCACGGGCGTGCATCCAGTTGCAATTGCCGCGCCGTGTGTTGATTTCCCCATTGTGCGCCATGAAGCGCATCGGTTGCGCCCGATCCCACGAGGGGAACGTATTGGTGCTGAAGCGTGAATGCACCAGCGCCAGATGACTGACATATTCCGGATCGCTCAGATCCGCCTTGAAATACTGCATCACCTGACGGGAAGTCAGTTGACCTTTATAGATGATCACTTTGGTCGAAAGGCTGCAAACATAAAACGCCTTCGCCTGGCTTAACTCCAGAGCGTGTATACGCCGTGTAGCCTGATTGCGTACCATATACAGCGCCCGTTCCAGTGCCTCGCCCTCGATGCCGGCGGAGCCCTGTACAAACATCATTCGCATGATAGGTTCGGTGCGCCTGGCCGATGGTCCGATCATGCTGTTATCCACCGGCACATCGCGCCAACCCAGGAATTTGAGGTTGCCGCCGCCGACAACTTCTTCGACGATTTTTTCACAACGAGTCCGCTGATCGGGATCGGTGGGAAGATATACAATCCCCGCGCCATAGCGCCACGCGGGAGGCAGGTTGATGCCCGCGTCGCGTTTGGCGGCTTTGGTCAGAAATGCATGCGGCAGCGCGGTGAGAATACCCGCGCCGTCGCCCGTGTTTTCTTCACAGCCGCAGGCGCCGCGATGCTCCATGTGTTCGAGCATCGTAATGGCATTCGTCACGATATCGTGGCTTTTTTTCCCCTTGATGTGGGCAATAAATCCTACGCCGCAACTGTCATGTTCATAATCGGGGTCATAAAGTCCGCGCCGGACTGGTTTGTCAGCCGGGTTGCTCGTGTATTGCAATTTTTTGACCTCCCTTGTGAGGTGCGCCCTCGGCTTTAACTCTACAAATTCTCCGCCGAACCCACGATTCTTTAATGGAATCGCGAGTCCTTCATTTTACTTGTATAGTGCGTGAGTAGCAATGAGGAAGGCGAAATCCATCCGATTTGTATAAAAATTATTCATGCAAGCATTTCAAATTCCGGCGATAACCGCATCCGCCACCTCGCTGCACTTTGCCGTGCCGCCAAGGTCGCCGGTAAGCGTTTTCCCGGCATTAAGAACAGCAAAGGCCGCCTTTTCAATCGCCGCGGCCTCTTTTTGCAGCCCAAACGTATAATTGAGCATCATTGATCCGGTCAGAATCGTTCCAACCGGATTAGCCCTGTCCTGCCCGGCAATGTCCGGAGCGCTGCCGTGTATGGGTTCATAAAATGGTACGGCTGTTTTGCCGTCTTTATCCGGTTCGCCAAGACATGCCGAAGGCACTAAGCCAATCGATCCGGCCAGCATTGATGCCTCGTCGCTGAGAATGTCGCCGAAAGTATTTTCCGTCACGATCACGTCAAACTCCGGCGGCCGTCGCAAAAGCTGCATCGATGCATTATCCACGTACATGTGCTCAAGTTGTATATCACGATACTCGTTGCCCATCTCGACGGCGATTTCCCTCCAAAGCTGGCTGGTCGCCAGGATGTTGGCCTTATCGACGCTGGTTAAACGTTTATGGCGTTTGCGGGCGGTTTCGAACCCCATCTTGAGAATTCTTCGGATTTCATGTTCCGAATAGGCCATCGTGTCCACTGCTTTTCTATTCGGCGCGCTGCCGCTAATTCCTTGCGGCTGGCCATAATAAAGTCCGCCCGTCAATTCACGGATAATCATGATATCGATGCCGTTCTTAATCAGTTCACTTTTAAGCGGACAACGATGAGCCAAACCCGGAGGCAACACGACATGACGGAGATTGGCGAACAAGCCCTTGCGCAATTCAAGCAATGCTACGCGTTCGGGGCGCTGGGCCTGCGTCAAGGTTTTGTCGCGGTCCGGCAGTCCCACTGCACCAAAAAAAATAGCCTGATTTCGCCGGCAAATTTCCCGCGTCTTTTCCGGCAGGGCAGTTCCGTGTTTATCAATTGCTGTCCAGCCAACGTCGGCATATTCTGCATGAATTTTGTGTCCGAATTTTTTTGCCGTCGCTTCCAATACGCGCATTGCTGCGGCTATGACCTCTACGCCGATGCCATCACCCGGCAATATTGCAATTTTCAAATCCATACCTACTCCTGATATTGCTCAGGCTCTGGACCTGAGTATGGTGCCAAATTAATGGCAAATAGTTCCCTAAGCAATACGCCCATCACCACCGGCGTTAGAATGCCAATATGAATCGCCGTGAATTTCTCAAAGCATCCCTAGCCTCTGGCGCCGCCCTGGCCGTGGGTCCCAACACGCTCAATCGTATTATTCCCCCCAGCCCTGCTCCGGTTACACGGCCCGCTGATTTTTCTCCTGCATTCTGGAAACTCGCTACGCTTCCAGTTATGGGTTGGAACAGTTGGGATGAATTCGGCATAAATGTCACGGAAGAAATTTTTCTGGCTACCGGCCAATATATGCAGAAAAAATTGCTTCCGTTCGGTTACCGCTATGCCTGCATTGATGGCGGTTGGTATTTCCAATTAGAACAACCGCAAAAAAACCCGCCGCAAAATAAAAATCAGAAGACCAAATGGAAGAGGCCGCCGGCATCCATGGATGCTTATGGTCGCTATATCCCATCACCTGATAAATATCCTTCCGCAATTAACGGCGCTGGCTTCAAACCCATCGCCGACAAAATTCATGCCATGGGGCTTAAGTTCGGCATTCATACTATGCGCGGTATACCACGCGAAGCCTACGACAAAAATACGCCTATTGAAGGCACTAAATTTTTTGCCCGCGACGCTGCTGACCTGTTAAATCTATGCACCTGGAGCGAGGATAACTATGGTGTAAAGACCAATACTGCCGGCCAGGCTTATTATGATTCCGTCATCCGCATGTACGCTTCATGGGGTCTGGACTTTTTGAAAAACGACGACATGTCGCGCCCGTATCGTCAGGATGAAATCGCCATGATGCGCAGCGCATTGGATCGTCTGGCTCCCAATATTGTTTATAGTCTTTCGCCCGGTGAAACACCGATTACTTCCGGTTCTGACGTAATCTATCAGGCCAACATGTGGCGGATTACAAATGATTTTTGGGACAACTGGGAAAACCTCAATCATACCTTCGACGTTCTGGCATACTGGAAAGGATTCGGCGGATTGGGCCACTGGCCCGATTGCGACATGCTTTGCCTCGGCCAGGTTCGCAAGGGAATGGATGGCGCGCGTCACGTCTATTTCACTAAAGCCGAACAGCGCACCCATATGACGTTATGGTCCATCGCTCCTTCACCGCTGATTTTAGGTTGCGATCTGTTGGAAATGGACGATTGGACTTTTTCTCTGATTGCCAATCCAGAGGTGATCGCCATAAACCAGGACCCGGCGGGACGGCAGGGGAGCCGCGTTGTGCAAGATGGTTTTGTGGAACTCTGGGCCAAAGATCTTTACGACGGTTCCAAGGCCGTCACAGTATTCAACCGCGGCCAGAGGGACGCGGACTTTACCATCCAGTTCAGCGATCTGAATTTGATGGGCCCTCAGAAGACCAGGAACATCTGGGAATATAAAGACGTCGGCATTTTTGCCGATTCTATGAGTGTTTCTGTACGACTTCACGGTGTGGAGTTTTTCAAAATTACGCCGATATAAGGAGTTTATTTCTACTTTTGAGAACCCGCTTTCAGCAGTTCCGTTATTGTTTGAGCATTTTTCGTCTGGTAAGCAATATCCAGTGCGGTTTCGCCCTTGTCGTCTCTGGCATTTATATCCGCACCAGCGTTAAGCAATGCCTTGATGACAAGCGGGTTCTTATTATAAAGAATCGCATTCACCAGAGGTGTCCGTCCAATGCCGTCCTTGGCGTTCACATCCGCACCGGCCCTAATCAGCACCATAAAGACTTCAGGATTCGTATTGTTAGCTGCCGCAAGTAGCAATGGTGTCTGGCCGAAATTGTTTTGGGCATTTACATCCGCACCAGCTTTGACCAGCGTCGCGATTACGTCGGGATTTATATTGCGCAAAATCGCATACATCAAAGATGTGAAGCCGTTTGCATCACCGATATTCACATTCGCTCCAGACTTTGCCAGTGCCGCGATCACGTCGGGATTCGTGTTGATGTTCACTGCATAGAACAGTGCGGTTAAACCTGAATAATCTTCGGTATTCACTTTCGCTCCAGCTTGAATCAAGGTTGTGACCACCTTGGAATTTGCGTTAGCGGCTGCCCACATCAGTGGCGTCATACCATATTTGTCTCTGGCGTTCACATTAGCGCCTGCCTTGATTAGCTCTGTAATGACGGAAACATCATTATTTTCGGCCGCCCACATGAGTGGTGTGACATCATTGGCGTCCTTAGCGTTGACGTTTGCGTCGTCCTTAATTGCGCTGATGACTTGCTCCAAGGTACCCGTTTCACAGCCATAAAATAATTCTTTAGTAGGTGAAAGCTCTTTATTTGAAAGTTGAGTTTGAGTTGCAAAGTGCAGCGCTTGAACACACACAGGCGGTTTAAATAAATAACCAACATAGGCCATAATGTTATTCATGCGGTCAATCTCATTTAGATCCAGATCCATTTTTTGGGCTGCTGAGAGAGTCTGTTGTTTTAAGTTTTTATTAAAACTGTAGCCAAAATCCAAAACCCATAAATCGCCTCCGGCCTTCAAACCGGTGGCGTCGAATTGACCGTCCATGCGATAAGAATGGGTCTGAGTGATCAGATACCATTGAATTTCCGGACCGTATTTGAATGGATTTTCATTGATGACAATCTGGGTTTTTGGCCCGGCGTTTTGGAAAACTTTTTCCATCAGATCGTGGAGCATATTCGGTCCATTACTTGTGTATGGGTGGTTAAAACCCATGGGAACGCCCATCAGGGCAAATCCAGCCATATAAGCGTACAATACCGAGAGCACTGAGATGATTGTCCGTCCCCTCCTTAGTGAACGGGATTTTTTGATCAACATGACAATCAGTGTAAGCACCCCGAATGCCCACAGCAGCGCAATGGACGGAACTAAGTGTTGTTCCACACGGCCATAGTAACCATAGGGATAAGCGTGAAAAAAAGCGGCTGCAAAAGTCAATAAGAACGGTCCGACAAGAAGAAACAGCACGGCAAAACGGCGTTTAACCGCCAAACGCCAAACGCCCAGAAGGCACAACGGCGTAATGATAAACGCTGCGACTCGATTTCCAAAAAGATAGCTCATCATGTTGGAAAAGTGGGCTTGGATCAGCCACCATAAAATTCCAGCATTGTGCGGTGGAAAACCTTCTTGCCAATATTGCTGCATTCCAGGGCCATTGACCTTCATTTGGGCGCGGATAATAGTGAAAAAAATGATTCCGAATGCAACAGTGCTTAATATTCCGAAAATGCAATATAGGATTCGCTGGTGCCATCCAGTTTTGCAGATCATTTGTGGCAAAAGGCACAGACCTACGCTTGCCAGAATGAAAATGCTTGGGAAGGAGATGAGTATGGTTGGTATGCCGATAAGAACAAGACCAAATAGCGGACGCCAATCGTGTGGTTTGCGGATAGCCCAGAGACCAAGACCCACCAGGCAAACAGATGTTAGAAGATCCAGGGAATAAGGCTTAAAATTTATAGAATACCACACAGTTTGCATGGAACAGGCAACAAAGGCTGTCGCCAGCAGAGAGACGCGTTTGTTTGCAAAATTTCGAGCCACGGGCCAGATTAACAATACAGCGCAGATTCCGGCGATCAAAGGAATGAATCGCAAGACCAGTGGGCTGGGGCCGAGCGCGCTGATCATCAACTTGGAAAGCCAGAGGAAGCCAATGGGGCAGACTTGGTTAAACAGCAGTGGGCCAGTGAGATGAAGGTAAGATTGTTGCAGAATATTCAATCCCAACATGGTTTCATCGCCCCAGACAGGAAAGCAGATTAGATAATCTGTGATGCGCCAAACGATGCCAGCGAAGATAATGGCGAAAAGCCAGAACCTCCATCGCAGTAGGATTAAAGGGGGTCTTCTGGATTGGTCCACAATGTTCTCTTCAAAAATAAAAAAGTCGTTTACCCATTTTCATCGGTTTTTGTAAGATCTTTGACGGAATTTGATAAAGCTCAACTCCGCCGACCAGGATCGGTTTGATGTTTAGAGGAGCAAGAATCGCCTGATATTGTTGCGCTTGATCTTTTTCAACCACAAATGCCCGAATATCATATCCTTGTATAAATTGCCATAGCTCTTGCGGATAATCGGGTGTAACGCCGCTGTAGCCGAGGAAAATCTGATAAATGGGGAGAGAACTGATCGGCGGCGGTTTCGCCGCAAGATACCCGCCGGCGCTTCGAAAATAAAAGTTTGTTTCCGCCTGCCACAACATACTGACGCCGTCGGCTTTTCCGACCGCCATGCCATGGACCAACTGAAGTTTGCCGCTATCCGCCCAGAATGGGAGCATGACAACATTTTCATTTCCTGACAAGTATTGCTTGTAAATCCCCCGGGAGAAGAAAGGTGGATTAACAGGCTTTGTGGCCCACAAGTCACTGCCGATATTGGGAAATAAAAACAAGACGGCAAGCAACCCCAATGAAAATTTGAACACCAGAGACTTTCGCGAGTGAGTCAGCCAGAGTGCGGCGCTAACGGCGGTTGCCATCGATACATACATATACACCCTGGCCGGGAGGGCCTGACAAAGAAGCGGCAAATGGTCAAAGATCATCCAGGGGAGGATTGAAGGAAGGGTTTGCCCAAGAATGGTTAAATGGGGTCCAAGACTAAAAATCAGGAGCAGAATGCTTCCAAGAATCAATACCTTTGTATTTACCTCGCGCCAAAATTCCACCGCAAACAGAATCATCATGGCCAGAAGCGGCAGGCCCAGATAAGCATATTGTTCGTTAAAAAAACCGGAAAATCGGCTGGATATCGGCAATAATCCTGTTCCACCCAGCCAGTCAATTGGCGTTGGAATCACGGTATTAGCTGCATCAATGGAAAAATATTGTGAAGGATAAAAGGGAGAAGGAATAGCCACCAAACTCGATATCATTTTTACAAGGTATGGGCTTAAAATGAGCGTCGATACACCCACCGCGGCGCAAGAGAACATGAGCAATGTTAGCAGCGATCTGCGGGTTACCCAATCTTTATCTAAATAAATTGATAGCAACATGATTAAATAACCAAAAACAATGGTTGTGGCGAATACTTCAACGGAAACGCCGAAAAGCAAAATCAGACAAAGCGTCATGAATGTCATAAACCAGAAAAGGCCGAGTTTTCGTTTCCAGCGCAGAATAACAAGCCAAACCAGCAGCGGCACGGGCCATGTGACAAAGAGATTCGCATGACCCAGTAATGCCGCCATTTCATAAGATGAAAATCCAAATAACCACCCGCCAATTAATGACGGCCAGAATTTTCCTCCTAATTCACGGCACAGATGGTAGGCGAACCAGGCGCCCAGAGCGGGTGCCGAAAGTGCTGTCAGATTGTAGGCCGCAATGGGTCCCCACCAGGCCGTCACGGGCCAAAAAAGCAGCGCTAACGAGGGTACGCTCGTGCTTGACATAAGGTCAAATCCATGCGGCGCCCAAACGACGTGGGTTATCAACGGATTGATTCCGTGGGAAATCGCGTAAGGCCACCACTTATAAAACCATATAAAAATAGACACGTCGCCGGTCATTGGCTCCCAGGCGATCAATTGGGTCTGAATCTGAAAATGGATCCGAATAAGTAACAGGAACGAGCAGCCAAAATAAACCAACAATGCCAGAATATGGCCCGTTAACCCGCGATTCAGGCTTTGTTTATCGTTTAGCGCCTCAGAATTGCCGTGTTGGGTGATCACAGTGGTTGATGATCCTGATCCTGTGCTCTGTTATGGCCTTTGGCCGCAACTGGGGGACTAGGATTCGAACCTAGACAAACAGATTCAGAGTCTGCTGTGCTACCGTTACACCATCCCCCAAGGGAAGTTGAATTATCCTAATAAAAGACACAACACGTAACAAGCCTGGAAAAAATGCGCCTATCAATCCAAAGTCACAACATTATCAGAACCCAGAAATTCAATCGAATTTATTTTTGATCGCGCAAAAATCAGATTAGCGGACGCACATTTAATCAATTATGGGGCGGCAATTTTAACTCAACAGACAAGTTGAAATCATCTCTTTTATTGTGACTCAATGTTATCGATGTCTCATAAAGCCCTGTGAGTATTATCCGTTCATCTCCTCGCCGATAAACCTAGTGTTGGCCAGCAACTGATTCGATATCCGCTGTTATGGGCAGCGATTATCGTGACTTGGATAAATTTAGATAGATAAGGAGTCACATGAAAGTCCTGAAAAAACTTCTTATAGATGAACAAGGCGTGCAAACTTCTGAATGGGCGATTTGGGCTGCCATGGCCGAATGGGCGATTATCACAGGTGTGACTGCCACGGGCATTTTTGTCGTCCTCAGCTCGGTTGGTCCCAATGTCCTGGCTGCGTTCAACGCACTGACAATCGCGACTAACTATAACTAAATCGAATCCGAATCAAATTATTAATAATGATGTGAGCAACATAATATGGATACCGCCAATTTTCGTCAGGAAGGTCAATCCGTACCGTTGAACGGGCCTGCTAATGTTTCGGAGAAATCCCCAGCTTGGAGACCGACAAACCAGACCAGAACGGCTGTCGAACCAGAAGTTCGTGTGAAAATGGACACTGGCGCCGCACCCAGGCCACCGGTCGACCAGTTGTTCGATGAGTGTACCCAGCGGGTTGATCAACTGTTGACGCAACAATCCTCCCCGCTCACGGGAATGGAACGCAACCAAATCCTTCACGAAATCCTCGAAGACATCTTCGGCTTTGGTCCGCTAAAGCCGTTTCTGCGCGATCCGACCGTCAGCGATATTCTTATCAACGGTGCCAAGACCATCTACGTCGAACGACACGGGAGGCTCGAGCCCACCGATGCCAGTTTCGGCGACGACGCACAGCTTTTGCAAGTCATCCAGCGTATTGCCAAAGCAGTCGGCCGGAGAATCGATGAAGCTTCTCCGATGCTCGATGCGCGTCTTTCGGACGGTTCGCGTGTCAACGCCATCATCCCTCCGCTGGCCCTGGACGGTCCTATCATGAGCATCCGCCGTTTCGGATCTAAACCCTACGAAATCGACCAGCTTCTGGAGATGGGATCGCTGACTAAAGAAATGGCGCTGTTTTTACAGAACTGCGTTCGCTGCAAGATCAACATGCTGGTGGTGGGTGGTACTGGTGGCGGGAAAACCACGATGCTCAACGTTCTCTCCAGGTGGATTCCGGAAAACGAACGTATCATCACCATCGAGGACGCGGCGGAATTGCAGTTGCAACGCAAGCACGTGGTGCGCCTGGAGACGCGTATGCCCGACGTGGAAGGCAAAGGTCGGGTGGCTCAACGTGACCTGTTCCGCAATTCGCTGCGTATGCGTCCGGACCGGATCATCATTGGCGAGGTCCGCGGTGCAGAAGTGCTGGACATGATGCAGGCGATGAACACCGGCCACGAAGGGTCAATGACTACGATTCACGCCAATCAGCCCCGCGAGGCATTGCATCGCATTGAGTCGATGATACTGATGACGGGTATGCCGATCACCGTCAAGGCGATCCGGCAGCAGATCGCCACTTCATTGAACATCCTGGTGCAATTGGAAAGGCTGGTTGGCGGAGCGCGCAAAATGACGTCGATTTCGGAAATCACAGGGATGGAGGGAGAAACAATCTGCATGCACGATATTTTCCGCTTTCGACAGACCGGGATTGATGAAAAAGGGTGCGCGAAGGGGCAGTTCGAGATTTGCGGCGTGGTGCCAAGGATTCTTCCGAAATTAAAGGAAAGGGGAGCCATGTTGCCACCCGATATGTTCAGAACGATGGTTATCAAATGAGTCTGAACTCGGGCGTGGTTGTTGAGTGGCGCCGGTGTTCGGTCCACGACTTGGCTTCTGAGTTTTTGTTATGTTATGTAAGGAGTTCACATGAGGACCTTAAAGAAACTTATTCTGGATGAACGGGGCATGGAAACCGTTGAATGGGCTGTGCTTGCCGCTCTGATTGTTGCCGGCATTACCGCCATCATCCTCGGGCTTGGCAAAAACGTCTATAGCGCGTTCAGCAACTTAAAAAGCGCGACGACTTAATCGAGCTTGATATTAAGTGTCTTGTTTTAGTTTAGGTAATTCATAGCTCGTCGCTAAGTTAGAAACTAGTTGGCGCGAAGACGATGTATTTATGACACAATGCCAAACCCATTTCAGCTTTTAAAAAAAAGAGGAATGGTGTTATTTGGTGATTGTGCTTGTAGCTTGAGTTCCTAAAATGAACTTAAAATAGCAATTTTTGACTGATACTATTCTTAGTATCTCCATTAGAAATGTCCTGGAATTCACTATTCTTTCGTAAATCAAAACAACATTTCCATAAAAAAGTATGGTTTAGACATATTTCAGCCAGGAATGTGTGATTTAGCAACTTCGATGTCTCATAAGTGTAATTACTACTGGAGATTTTATGATCAGGTCGAAGTACATAGCGTCTACGGTAGTAACTGGCACGGCGAACTCATCGTCGGCATTTCAGTATGAGAGGAGAGAATTATGTACGTTTATTTTCCTGTTGACTTGGTTATTGCATTTTGTTAAATATATTAACATCACACTTGGCAATTGTGACGGCGCGGTTCACGCGTCATTAATGATAAAAGACACTACTTCAAGGATGGGTTAGGTAAAGTCAAAGTGAACATGTGGGCCGGTGTTCGGTCCACGACTTGACTTTTGATAGGGCGATGAAATTTTACCACGCGCATACTTGGCTCTTTTGGCATGAGTTTTGCCCATTGGTTCTGGGACACGCTTTGATGGAGTTATAGGCCGCAAGTATGTGAAATGTATCATTGACTTAGATGTTGGGTTTTGCTAATTGTTGTGTTGAGGGGCCACGCTAGTCAAATATACCGGCGCGCTTTCTGCGTCTGTGACGATATATAGTTAAGCGGATGGGTGAAGTCAAAGGGAGCGTATAGGACCGATGTTCGGTCCACCACTTGGCTTCGGAGTTTTTTGTTATGCATGTACTTCAAAAGTCCGGCGGCATTCTAGCCAGCATGTTTGTCGGGCGTCAAACTGAAGTGGCATGTAAAAGGAGTTCACATGAAGACCTTGAAGAAACTTGTTCTGGATGAACAAGGCATGGAAACCGTTGAATGGGCTGTGCTTGCCGCTCTGATTGTTGCCGGCATTACCGCCATCATCCTCGGGCTTGGCAAAAACGTCTATAGCGCGTTTAGCAACCTAGAATCTGCGACGACCTAAGCGCGTCGACGTAGAAAAACCTGCCCCGGAGCCCCGCATTGACGGGGCTGGCAGGTGATGCAGGCTCCGGGGATTTTTTGCTCATCAATCTGTGTAACCAGGAGATTCGTTTTGGTTACGCAGACTTTGTTGTTGTAAATGGCCAGGAAAGAGTGCAATTGTGGCTCAATATTTTGCATACCATCATGCGCTGCTGGGTCAGTGGCTCTTTGTAACATTCCTGTGTTTTGTGTCGGTCATTTATGATTTATCCGTCCGTCGGATTCCCAACTTCCTTACGCTTCCGGCGTTGGCCTTGGGTTTGACATATGCGTTTGTAGCCGCCGGGCCCTGGGGAGGACTCGAGAGTTTTGCTGCTGGTGTGCTTGCAGCGAGCCCATACCTTATATTATTCTTATTTGCAGGTGGGGGGGCCGGGGACGTCAAGCTCATGGCCGCAGTCGGAAGCTGGCTTGGCTTTCCGGATGCACTTGTGGTTTTAGCGGCAGTATCTATAGCCGCTGTGGTTTTCGGAATTATCTGGGCTGCCGCCCATGGGCGTGCGGGTAGTGTGTTCAAGAACCTGGCACGCGTAGGTACCGTGGTGGCAATGTTTTCAGCGGGGATGACGTCACGCAAGGAAGCAACATCAATGATACCGGAAAATAGTGCCATGACGCCCATGCCGTACGCAGTACCAATTTTCCTGGGCGTATTGGTAAGTCCTATGGGAGTATGGTTATGGATACATTAAAGTCAATTTCACATTTAAGTTCAAAACGACGCTATCGTGGCTTGGAACTCGTCGAGTCGGCAATCATCCTGCCTCTGATTATCCTGGTTCTCTTTGGAATATTCGAATATGGGTTTATGTTTTTTCAGCAGGAACAGATCACGAATATCGCCCGAGAAACGGCGCGCGTCGCCGCCACGCCCGCCGGCTCAACCACTTACCAGGACACGTTCAGCACACTCAAAAGTCAGGCTGGAAGCCTGTATAACAATTTATCGATAACCGATCAAAGTAATGTAGGCGGATCTGCAGGCTCTTTGCTTACGATAACTGTTTCCGAGCCGTATAAAGCATTAACAGGGACTTCGCTGATTCCGCTTCCCAAAACCCTGAGTGCAACGGTATCCATGATGAATGAAGGACCGTGATCCTGGGTGTTTTTGGCCAAGCTATCCGGCGGTCAGGGATCGAGCAATAAATATTAATATCTGAATCGGAATTTTGTATCCGAAATCGGGTTGATTTTAGAATAACAAAGGAGACATGCCATGAAATGGGCAGTGCTGGTAATGACCGTTCTCGGACTTATGGCTGCAATGTGCGCTGCGATTCTGGTCGCATTTTTGTCTCATCCCAGCGCCGGCAGAAGCTCAAGCACGGGTCCGGTGACGGTGCTCATGATCAACAGGAATTTGCCGGCCATGTCGGTCGTCCAGGGCAGCGATGTGACCAGCCAGACGATGTCCAGCGACAAGGCGCCTGCGAATTTTATGACCAATAGTGTACAGGTCGTGGGTCGCGTGCTCGCGGTGCCCATGGTCGCCGGCGAGGCGTTTTCCCCCGCCGTATTCGCCGGTCAGGGCGCAGGCGCTGATCTGGCTGCGGCTATTCCTTACGGCGACCGCGCCGAGGGTATTGATGTTACTAATTATGGAGCGCTGGAAGGCATGCTCTACCCTGGTTGTGCGGTAGACGTAGAAGTGACTTTAACCCCTCCACAATCAGGCACTCAATCGTCGATGCCGATTTCCGCCACTATTCTGCAAAACGTGGAGGTTTTGGCTATCAATAACAGTACGATTACATCTTCGGAGGCTGGGAATTCTACGGATAATAATAATGCAGATGACTCCGGAACGCGCCGTGTGATTCTGTTGGTGGATTCCAGACAGGCCAAAATACTCAGGCTCGCCGCCACTGTCGGAACGCTTTCGCTGGCCATGCGCAATCCGCTCGATACCAGTGCATCAAATGCTGAAACGATCACGCTCAATGAGCTGACCGCTGATAATTACATGGACAATCTATACAACTCTGCCACTCCTTCGACGCCGCAAAATTCGCAAATGAGCACCACCGCCCCGGTTAATACGGAAGGGGCGGTATGGAATGTCGAGGTAATCCGCGGATCTCAGAGCCAGGAGGAAGTATTTCCTCTTACTGAGGTTCATCCTTGACCGATAAATCCAGTATGTCCGATAAATCCTTGAGGTCAACCTGCCAGTTGATCGTTAGGTCGAGTATAAATTTAATCGCAAAAGGGGAAAAATCATAAAAGGGGAAAATCATGGCCAAATCAATGTTGCAACGATGGATGGTTCCGGCATGTATCGCCGCGCTTTGTGCGCCGCTTTGCGTCCGAGCCGATGATGATGATCAACAGGTGCCGCTGCAAATAACCGAGCGCCATTCGCAAATTATCGACGAATCGGAAGCCATCACTCGGCTCTCTGTAACCGATCCCACGGTCGTCGACGTAAAGTTGTTGAGTCCTTACGAAGTTTTGATATCGGGTTTAGCTCCCGGCACAACTGATTTGTTCGTATGGAGCGCAAAAGGAATCCAGCAACACAAGGAAATCAACGTTGTGGTGGATGCTGAGCAGTTGCAGAATGACTTGAACCAGATGTTTCCCGACGATCAGATTACCGTCAAACAGACAGCCTCGGCGGTGGTCATCGAAGGGGAAATCTCCAGCGCCAACGATATCACGCCTCTGCATGAATATCTGGATTTGCAAAAAGTAAAATATGTTGATTTGACCAGTCTGTCCGGAGTTCAGCAGGTTCAGCTCCGGGTCATCGTGGCCGAAGCCAATCGAACCGCCATTCGTGAGCTGGGATTCAATTTCTATTCGAACGGTACGCAATTTTTCGGCGCTTCGACCCCGGGACCTTCTGAAAGCGGCGCATTGACTCCAATCAGCATCGGCACACCGACGGGTGCGAGTGCCACCGGTGCGGTAACCCCATTTAGTTTCCTGAGCGACGCCGCGCCGAGCACCGCCACGTCGTTGCTGTTGGGCGTGCCGGGCGCGAACCTGGAGATTTTCATTCAGGCCCTCGTCGAAAATGAATATGTCCGCATTCTGGCCGAACCAACATTGACGGCGGAAAGCGGCCAGGAAGCCAGTTTTCTGGTCGGCGGTGAATTCCCGATCCCGGTAGTCCAGGGAACTTCGTCGAATAATGGGATCACAATTCAATACCAACAATATGGCGTTTCTCTGCAGTTTCGTCCTGAAGTACTCGGTGAAAATCGCATTCGGCTGCACGTGGGCACCCAGGTAAGTGAACTTTCCAGCGGTTTGGGTTCCGTAACGATTTCCGGGTTCGTTATCCCAGCCATCCTTACGCGCCAGGCCGAGACTACCCTGGTGCTTGGCAGCGGCCAGAGTTTCGCCATGGCCGGCCTGATCAGCAAGGAAACGCAGGCCAACTCTTCCGCGGTGCCCGTTTTGGGGCAGGTTCCGATTCTCGGCCCTTTATTCCGGTCCATGCGTTTTCAAAGCGACGATACCGAATTGGTGGTACTGGTAACGGCGAACGTAGTTTCGCCATCGTCACAGGCTATTCGCAGCGCTTTACCCGGTGATTTGTATAAAGAGCCAACCGATTGGCAATTTTTCATGAACGGGCAAATTACGGGAACGACACCGCCTTATCTTGCTCCTACTGACTCAGCGATGCTTAAAAGTGAAGGTTACAGTCAGCTTCGTGGACCAGGCGCTTGGGCGACGTTCGACACACCGCTTGAACCCAGCGAAGCGCCTCTGAATGGCGCTTCGACGTCTGCAGCCATGTCATCGGCGCCGGCATCGAAACAATAAAATAAATTGGTGGTCCGGACCGATGGTGAAATCTGATTCGATAGTGGTTTTGTCCAGCGAGCCGGCAACCGTTGCCGCCGTGACTGCGGCGCTCAGGCCCAAAGGTCAGCTTCGGCCCGAAAACATTTGCGTGGATCTGCGCGGGCTTGCGACAAGACTCAGAACAACGCCCCCCGAAGTTGTCCTCGTCGATCTGAACGGCAACCCTCAGAAAATGTTCAAGGAACTCGATACTCTGGTGCGGCAATTCCATGACACCACATTCGTCATTCTGGCCGATAACATGCAAAGTGATTTGTTGATGGAAGCGATGCATGTCGGGGCGAGGCACTTTTTAACCAAGGATACCATTGGGACCAAATTGCCCGGTGTGATCGAGAACATCAACAAGTTAAGTGAGCCTGTGGAACTGGGGTTTCTCGCGATGGTGCTTTCCGCCTGCGGCGGCACAGGCGTGACTACACTGGCGATCAATCTTGCCTGGGAAATGCAGCTATTGTTGAATGAACCGGTGCTGCTGGTCGATCTTGACCCATTCGTCAATACGGCCTGCCGTTACCTGGAAATCGAACCGCGGTTCGGACTTTTAAACCTGTTGCGGCGTTCCGGTTCATTTGACAGCGCGTTGGTTCAGAGCAATACGGTCGTTTACGACCAGAAACTTAGCCTGCTTGGCAGCGGACCCGATGCGCGAATGTTCAACACGTTTCACTACGACCAGGACCGGCTGGGCGAGTTGATTAGTTTATGCCAGAGCACTTACAGCGCCGTCGTGATCGATATGCCGCGGGTTTCCCAGAATATGGGCATAGCCATGGCGCTCAGAAGCGAAAAGGTTCTGCTGGTATTTGAAGCGAGCGTGAATGACATCCGGGCTTTGCGGACGCTCATCACCGCGCTGGTTGAAGCAGGTGTACGCGAAGAGGCGATTTGCCCAGTTCTGAACCGGCACCACAAACGCGGGCAGGTGATTCCCATGAAGGATATTCACGACGCGCTGGGAGGCCGGGAGATTATTACCTTGAGCAATGATTATCTGAATACCATAAAAGCCGTGAACCTTGGCAAGCCCCTGGCGCAAACCGCCGGACGTTGCGAATTGCGCCAGGATATTCAGAAGCTGGCTCAAACACTGATCGGTCATAAGGTTAAGGCATAAACATGGCAGAAAATGTCAATATGAATACACGGTTTTTTAATCACAACAACCCCCGCCGGCCTGTGGAAGGGCCGGCGGATAAGACGACTCATCAAATCAGGATGGCCATACGTCAGAGTCTGCTTTCCTCCATGGACATGAGCGCGGCGCGCAAGCTGCCGATGGAGCAATTGTTCGATGAGTGCTCCCAGCGGGTTGATCGGCTGCTGACCGAACAATCCTGGCCGCTGACCATTGCGGAACGAAACCAGATCCTTCACGAAATTCTGGACGATATCTTCGGTCTGGGTCCGCTGGAGCAGTTTCTGCGCGATCCAACCGTCAGCGATATTCTTATCAACGGCGCCAAGACCATCTACGTCGAACGACGCGGGATGCTCGAACCCACCGATACCAGTTTCGGCGATGACGCTCAACTTCTGGAAGTCATCCGGCGCATCGCCAACTCGGTTGGTCGGAGAATCGATGAAGCTTCCCCGATGCTCGATGCGCGTCTTTCAGACGGTTCGCGCGTCAACGCCATCATCCCTCCGCTGGCTTTGGACGGTCCAATTATGAGCATCCGCCGTTTCGGAGCCAAACCCTACGAAATCGACCAGCTTCTGGAGATGGGGACGCTGACCAAAGAGATGGTTCTATTTTTGCAGAATTGCGTTCACTGCAAGATCAACATGCTGGTGGTAGGCGGCACGGGCTGCGGGAAAACCACGATGCTCAACGTTCTCTCCAGATGGATTCCGGAAAACGAACGTGTGATCACCATTGAGGACGCGGCGGAACTGCAGTTGCAGCGACAGCACGTGGTGCGCCTGGAATCGCGTCCGCCTAATGTGGAAGGCAAGGGCCAGGTGACCCAGTGCGACCTGTTCCGCAATTCGCTGCGCATGCGTCCGGACCGGATCATCGTCGGCGAAGTCCGCGGCGCAGAAGTACTGGACATGATGCAGGCGATGAACACCGGCCACGAAGGGTCATTGACTACGATTCACGCTAATCAGCCCCGCGAGGCGTTGAATCGCATTGAGTCGATGATACTGATGACGGGTCTGCCGACAACGGTCAAGGCGATCCGGCAGCAAATCGCCGCTTCATTGAACATCCTGGTGCAATTGGAAAGGCTGGTTGGCGGAGCGCGCAAGATGACGTCGATTTCGGAAATCACAGGGATGGAGGGAGAAACAATCTGCATACACGAGCTTTTCCGCTTTCAACAGACTGGAGTCGATGAAAAAGGGTGTGCCCAGGGGCAGTTCGAGATTTGCGGCGTGGTACCAAGGATTCTTCCGAAGTTAAAGGAAAGAGGAGCCATGTTGCCTGCCGATATGTTTAAAAATCGTGTTATGGGTAAGTCCTGAAAGTCGGGTCGTTAAATGACTATTATGGCAGATATAAATTTACCATCACTGATCACCGCCATAGCGGCGGCCGGCTTGTTTCTGGCGATCTGGTTCATCGGCATGATCTTCTGGATCACGCGATCCCAGAAAAAATCGCAGAAACTCAGGGCTCGGATGGGGATGGAGCAGAATTCGCAGGAACGCGAACTCAATCTCTGGATTGATGGCAAACGGATTTCGACAAGGGTGGCCGGCCAGAAACGGGCCTATAGCCTCAGTGAACGTTTATTGAGACTTTACGAACGAACGGGGTGGACAGCGCCGATTGGCATGTTCGCTGCGCAAATCGGTTTGTTGACATTGCTGGCGTTTTTGCTGGCGCTGTTTTTCAATGGCAATATTGTCGTTGCCTTAATAGCCGCGGCAACGGTGCCGTGGCTGACATGGATTATGGCCCAACGGCAGGTCGATAAACGCAAAGAGCTGTTTGATCGGCAGTTTATCGACGCCTTGGAACTCGGAGGCCGCTCGCTGCGTGCCGGACATCCGCTCGGCGCCGCCGTTCAGATTATCGCCCAGGAAGTTCCCGTTCCCGTCGGCGAGTTGTTTGCCGATGTTTGCCGGCAGCAGGATCTCGGCGTTGGACTTAGCGAGGCTATCAAAAACATCTCGGACAACAGTGAACAGGAAAACTTGAAAATGTTGGCCGCCACCATAGCGATTCATTACAAAAGCGGCGGTTCCCTGGCTGACATGCTGGAACGTCTGGCCTTTGTGATTCGTGACCGCGTCCGCCTGGATCAGCGCGTCGACGTGCTTACCGCGCAGATGCACTTTAACAAGCGCGTTCTGCTGCTATTGCCCGTGGTCATGTTCGTCTTGTTGAATATCATCAATCCGCATTACATGCAGCCGTTGTACTACACAACCACGGGGCATTTGATGCTGTTAATATGCGCCATTGGGCTATTCCTTGGCGGCTGGATGATGAATAAGCTCGCGAAAATCGAGTATTGATTGGGCGCAGCGCGCCCTGGAGAACGCTTGCATGATTTATCAATGGCTCATACCGCTCCTGATTGGCGTGGCCGTCTTGAACCTTGGCGCTGCGGGTATGTCTGTATATCTGTCGCAGCGAACGGCCGTTCAGCAGCGGCTCAAAAGAACCGAGTTGGCAGCCAAACAAGCCGCTCAGGATTCGCCGGTCGTGGCCAAACTCGGCCAAATTGCCTCAAAAGTGGGCGGCGATGTATCCCAGGGACTCTCGGACAAATTGGCCCAGGCCGGATATTCGCATCCGGCGTCCGCTCGCGTATTCATGGGAATCAAGGTTTTCTTTCTCATTATTGGTGTGGTGGCATCTATTTTCATCGTCTCGTCACTGACGCTAGCGCCGATACTGAAAATATTTATCGTGATATGTGCCGGTTACATATTTTTTCTTTTGCCCACGGTATATATGGATATGAAGCGCCAGAAGCGCATCGCTGAATTACGCGTGGTTCTTCCCGATGTCGTGGATCTTCTGGAAGTATCGACTGCGGCCGGGATGGGACTGGCCATGGCATGGAACTCTTTGACTGTGGAAATCCGGCAGGTGTCGAAAAACATGGCCGATGAAATGGCGCTGGTGACGCTGGAAATGCAGCTCGGTACCCCACAGGTGGAAGCGATGAGGCACATGGTGCGGCGGACCGGGGTTGAAGAACTCTCATCGCTGGTGGCTCTATTGGTGCAGACAGAAAGGTTTGGTACTTCCATCGCCGACGCCTTGCGAACGTTCGCCGCCTCAATGCGTGAAAAACGAAGCCTTGCCGCTCAGGAGAAAGCGGAAAAAATCGCCGTAAAAATGATTTTCCCGATGGTGTTGTTTATTTATCCCGCGACGGTCATCGTGCTTGTCGGTCCGGGCTTTATGTCGCTCTATCACGCATTAACCGTAGGCCATTGAGGCCTGCTTGATAAATTAGGATAATGGAAACCTTTATAAGGAGCTTATGATGAAATTCGTTCTGGTTCTGGCAGTTTTTACTGTTTTGGGAGCCGTGCCCTGGATAGCGGGTTGTTCGCAGCAAGATACGGACAGCACCGACACCGTGGCCAATACCGACAAAAACATGGCGTCCGATGCCTGGATGGTCAACAACAATCTGGATACAGCCATTCGCGATGGTATCATCACCGAGCACACGCTCTATCCTTATGATTTTGTTGATGATTCCGGCGAACTCAATCCTCTGGGCCTGCGCGATCTGGGCGTGCTGGCCGATCATTTCAAGGACACGCCTGGTGGAGTTATTTCGGTTTTTCGTGGTGATGCCACCCAGGATATTTACAGTTTGCGGGTCCAGGCCGTCGAGGATGCATTGGTTGCCTACGGATTGCCCAGGGATCATGTCGCCATCGTAAACCAGATGGCCGCCGGAGAAGGTATGCCTTCCGGCGATGTCCTGAAGATACTTGCACTACCCACCACCCCGTACCTTACGAATGTGGGAGGAACAGGTTCATCGTCTTCAGGCAGCTCATCCGGCGGCACAGGATCAAGCGGTGCAATGGGAGGTTCACAATATTGACGACTAAAACGCTCCATTTCCTGGCAACCGTGCGAAAGCGGTTAAATGCAATCTTGATCCTCTGGCCGGGTTCAGCCGTCCTTCTGTTGATGTTGGCTGCGGGTTGCAGCCAAACTTCGACACCCGAACCGCCGGGTTCTGATTCCCAGGAAACTCCGCAGGATCGCGCTTTTGAGAGTGCGGCTAATCGTCCACCCACACCCCAGACGATGTTTGCTCTGGCGCGAATTCTGGAAATTCAGGGAAGGGACAACGATGCTAATACACTATTGAATCAGATCATCGGCCTGTATCCTGACTTTGTGCCCGCATACTCCGAACTCGCTGAACTGCAGGTGCGGCATCGTCAACTTGATGTAGCGATGGACACTCTGACGGCGGGTTTGGCGATTGCGCCCCATGACGGCCTGCTGGTCAACGATCGCGGCATGTGTTATCTGCTGGAAAAGAATTACCCGGCGGCGTTAAATGATTTTACTTTTGCCTGCGCATGCCAGCCGGATAACACGCGTTATCGCTCCAATCTCGCATTGGTTCTTGGGTTGATGGGCAATTATCAGGAAAGTTTATCCGTCTACCTTCTGATTCTCCCCCCATCCGATGCCTATTACAATCTTGGAGTTATTTGTAACATGCGTCACGACTCGTCCCGTGCCGAGGAGGAATTTGCCACTTCCAAAAATCTTTCACAAGATTCTATGACACCGTGAAATCATCTAAACATTTATTTTCGCGTATTTTGTGTATTTTAAGTCCCAATAAATATTCGCTGGATAAGAAAAAGTAGTTCAGTACTCGGCACTTATGCGGCAACGATATTGATGTAAAATAGGGCGATTAGGGCGAAAACTCTTGACATGTAGATTGATAGGTAATATATTATCTAATGTGAGTCTGGGGGGGCGGACTTCAGATCGATTTTTGACGTAATATATATAAACGAGGGTGATGTAATGTATTGGGGTGTGGTATGAAAATCAAGAAATGGGCTAAACGTGGTTCTTCACTGGTTCTGACGGCGATCTTGGGCTTTTCCATGGTCAGTCTGACGGGCTTGGGAATGGATGCAGGCTGGGTTTACATCAGCAAACACCAACTGCAGAATACGGCTGACGCGGCCGCGCTCGCCGGCGCTCAGGCACTACAAGAGGACGTAAGTTATGCTCAGCAACAGGCAAGTAGTACCGCATTGAGTGACTCAGTAGATAACGTGCCGATACAACTTGTTTATGACGCTTCGGGAAATAGTGGTGACGTTGTCGTTGGCAATTGGGCGAATAATACATTCACTCCTGGAACAACCAATCCCAATGCGGTTCAGGTTACCGCTCGCCGGTATTCTGATACGCCCAATGGCGCTGTGCCTTTGTTTTTCAGCGGGCTTTTAGGTGCGTCGCAAATTAATGTTTCAGCTACCGCTATCGCTGTCCTCGACACTATTGGCGGCGGCGGCGGTGGTGGTGGAACTCCGCCTGGCGGCGGTTCAACTCCACCTGGCGGTAGTTCAACTCCGCCTGGTGGCGGCGGCGGTAGCCCGCCTCCGGTTATTTGTGTTCCACCATCGGGTTCTTGTGGTTCTAACCCGGGTTGTAATGGTTGCACGGGTGGTCAATGCAATCAGCAGGGGGGGTGTGGAATCTCCTGCAATAACGGGTCGTGCCTGAATTGTAATGGCGGCTCATGTGTTTCAGATTGCAATGTAACTTGTGATTCCGGGTCTTCGATTACTTGTTCGGGTAGCGGAAGTTGTATCAATGTAGCTTATGGGTGCTCGGCAAGTTGTTCGGGATCGCCTGTCAATACGGGCTGCTCGCCGTGTGCTAATCCTCTGGCAGGCTGGAGTTGCCCGACATCATCTTCCTGCAGTAACACGTGCACACAGACAAGCGGCACTGATTTGCAGCCCGGATATTACCCCAATGGTATTTGCCTCACGAGTGGGAGTTGTACACTCGAGCCTGGAACCTACGTTTGCGACAGCGGCAGTAACGGTTGCGCCTTTAGTTGCTCCGGAACCGCTTCTTGCACAGGTAACGGCGTAACCATTTGCTGCGAAAGCGGTGGTTTTCAGTGCACCAGCAGCGGCAATGTTAATCTTTCACCGCCTACGAGCGGTTCTTGTTCCGGCATTACCGTTTGTCAGCCAAGCACCAATAATTCAGCATGCAGCTTCAGCGGCTGCGGCTCCAACTGCCACATCTCTGGCGAGTGCTATTTCCCCAATGCCAATGTTAGCGTAATCGACAGCCACGGCGGCACATTGGGAAGTCAGGTTATCACCGATGGTCTGAATTTGAACAACTCCAACGTGACGGTAGGCGACGGCACAGGGACCCAATACGTGGTCTACCTGGTTAAATAATTGCCGCACTCAATAGTGTAGTTCACGACGAGGCCCCGGGTTCAAGCCCGGGGCTTTTTTTATCACTTTTGAGCACAATCGCAATATATCTAATAACTTGCCCCATTGAATCTTTTTTGAGAAGACAGAAATTTTCTGCGCCGCACTCATAACACCCAGGTCAAATAACTAAAAGAAAAATATCAACAAATCGATTTTTATCGGCCATTCGCCTAACGCTCATTATGGGGCGAATTCGGCTGATGAAAGTTAAGAAAAAGCTGTTGATGGACAGGTCAAATGGGCGATGGATCAACAGGTGAAAAGTCTATCGATAGGCTTTGAATTCAAATCGATATTAAATGGAATCGATATGTATGAGGGTGGAGATGTGGAGATATAATATGAAATTCATCAAACGTTCGCTTCGCGGTACTTCGCTGATTCTGGCTTCAATCCTGGGTTTGTCAACACTCAGCCTGACCGGCCTGGGTATGGATGCAAGCTGGATTTACACCACGAAGTCCCAACTTCAGAATGTAGCTGACGCGGCCGCTCTGGCCGGCGCTCAGGGGCTGGAAGAAGACACGCCATACGCTTTAGCGCAGGCTCAGGCTACCGCATTGAACAACGTCATGGATGGTGCGCCGATACAACTCGAAACCAGCGACGTTGTCTTCGGCACCTGGAATGGCAATACATTCACTCCCGGGTCAGCCAATCCCAATGCGGTTCAAGTCTCTGCACGCCGGTATGCCAATTCACCTAACGGGGCATTGCCTCTGTTTTTTAGTGGACTTTTCGGAGTTTCATCAATCAATGTTTCTGCTACGGCTATTGCCTTCCTCGACACAACTACTTCAGGTGGCTCTGGCAGTTCCGGCAGCAGCAATGACCCCGCTCCGCCGGGAGTTATTGTATTGCCCCCGGGCGGTACTGGCGGCGGTACAGGCAACCAGGGTGCCTGGGGTTGCACAGGCGGCTCATGCGGCACAGGTGGATTTGGTCAGGGATGCGGCGTATGTTGCCAGAACGGATCATGCCTGAATTGCAATGGCTGCTCGTGCGCCTGTGATTGCAACTTGAGCAGCGATTCTACCTGTTCGATTAATGCAAGTTGTGTCAATGTCAGCGGCGGCTGCAGTTGTGGGGGCTCTTGCAGCGGCGCCTTGAATACAAATTGTTGCCAATGCGCAGATCCTCTGGCAAATTGGAGTTCCAATATTCCAACGTCATCGTCATGTGGATCGACATGCACACAAACAAGCGGTACAGTTTTACAGCCCGGTTATTACCCCAATGGCATTAACCTCTCAAGTGGTAATTGTACTCTCGAGTCCGGAACCTATGTTTGCGGCGGCAGCGGCTTTAGCTGCTCGGGAAATGCCTCTTGCACGGGTAGCGGGGTAACCATTTGCTGCCAAAGCGGCGGATTTCAATGCAGTTCGAGCGGTAATATTTGTCTTTCACCGCCTACGAGCGGTTCTTGTGCCGGCGTTACCATTTGCCAGCCAAGCAGCAATACTTCACCCTGCAGCTTCAGCGGTTGCGGTTCCGGCTGTTGCCAGATCACTGGTACCATATATTGCCCCAATGCGAATGTGAATGTTGATAGTTGTAGTGGCCTTCAACTTGGAAACCAACTTATCACCGATGGACTAAACCTGAGCAATAACTCGACGGTCTCCGTGGGAGGTGGTCCGGTGTCCGAAGATGTAGTTTATCTTGTTCAGTAATGCTCGTCGTAAATTACGGACCCTTAGGCAGAATTATCACTGAGGTCACTCATTGGACTGATGCCAGAGGGAAAAGTCCTGCGTCTTGAGCACCAGGGTGAATTTGCCGCGGATTTTGGCGAATTCTGAATTATCCCATGGGTCATGCGGACGAAAAGCATTCCAGATAATCACATACTGACTATTCAGGATTTCACTTTGTAGCCGGGCGATCTCCAGGGGCGTCCCAAGGCCTTCGACCGGATACCAGCCCAGCGGCATCGACATTCCCGGTGGCATCCAAGGTAAATAGCCAAAGGTAAACGACAATGTAGGTTTGTTATCTATTTTAGCAAGAATCTTGTTCCACTGCGCAAGTTGATCCTTGTCCGCCCAGAGATAACCGGTTTGTTGTGTACGAACTTTTGTCGACCAGCCGTTCCAGGCTGCTTGTATATTGGATGTCTGGCTTGCCAGCGCCAGAAAGCTTAGCGCTGCGGCAAAGCGAAGACGGCGTCCCGTTAATATAGCGCGGGGTGGGAACCCCGCGCTTAAACCCCGGGTTTCCACCCGGGGCTGTATGTTCGAGGCGCTGAGATAAACTCTAAGAGAAAAAAAACCTAAATTGGAAATGAATACGGCGGTAAAAAGAACCGGAAGATAGGAATAATACTGCCATGCATCCTTCCAGCCGTAAAAACCCAGAATAAAGATCAGATGCATAACACCAATGGATAAAATCGTTTCGACACGATGATCCGACTGTGACCATGTTCCAATTGGATCAATAATAGCGGAGATCTTGCGCCTGCGCAGTAATAGAACTACAGCGACGAGCATTCCCACAGCGCAAATAAGCGACATGATGATCCAAATGCCCGCCGGAGTAACCAGATAATAAAACCAGGGGTGGTAATCTGGAAAAAGAAATTGCAAAAGACCGCTGGAAAGAAAACCGAAGCTGAAAGCCTGATAGGTTCGCACGCCGGTCGTCGGGAAAACGGTCAGCAGCAGAGAATGAACTCCAAATCTCCACGCCAGCGCAGCCGCCATAAGCAGCGCGGTCAATATGGCCAGCCATGTCTGGCTCACCAGTCTGGCAAAAATTTGCTCTCTGCTTAGCAGCAGCTCTCGAATCGTCCAGATTAATAATATCAGTCCATAGAGATAGGCCATGGATGGTTTGACAAACAGGCATGCTGTGCAAATCGCCAGCGCCTGCGGGCGTAATCCCGACGCCTGTTGAGACAGTGCCCATAAAAGCAACAATGCCTCAAGCGGGTGGGTCAGCGTAACGTAGCGCGGCATTATGGCGATGGGTAACGCTATAAGTAAAAAAATAATTCCTTCGCGACTCAGCCTCAGTGCCACGGCCAGCCTGGCCAAGGCGATCGCCATGAGTATTTCCATCACCGCGGTCATAATTAAAAAAGCCGCCGGCGTCCGACCTAAGAGCGCAAATCCCCATCGGGCAATTTCCAATGAAGCCAATCCATGGGTATAGCCAAAATCGATGCCGGGCTTCATGCCAAGAGACAGCAGCAAATCACCTTTAAGCGTTGTTCCGGGATCCCAGAAGGCAAATTGCGACCAGTCAGCGATTGTCGGCAGTTGACTAAAGAATGAGAGCATCAGGATTGTGGCGATGGCGCCAGCGAGAATCAGGAATCGACGATGGTCGGGATACCTATGATCGCAGGTCAATATTGGTGGCATTAGAGCCCCTTTGAAAGTGGACCTACTGACGCCATAGAGAAAAGGTCGGCGTCATAAAGACTAAGGAGAATTTTCGGTGAATAGACGCAAAATCGGAACTTTCCCACGGGTCGTGTGGATGAAAAGTATTTAATATTACAACATATTGACTGCACAGAATTTCACTTTTGAGACGGGTAATTTCCAAAGGGGTTCTAATTCCATCGTTGGGATACCAGCCCAACGGCATCGACATTCCCTGTGGCATCCATGGTAAATAGCCAAAGGTAAACATCAATGTGGGTTCGGGGCTGGTTTTAGCGAGAATATCGTTCCATTGCATGAATTGATCCTTATCCGCCCAGAGATACCCGGTTTCCGGGGTGCGGACTTTTGTTGTCCATCCAGTCCATGCTATTTGTATATTGACCGTCTGACTTATCAGCGCCAGAAAGCTTAGTGCTAAGGCAACACGAAAACTGCGACTTGATTGAATCTTGGCAGCTTCGGATTTACCAACATCTGCCGACAATACAGACGGTTGATCGACTTCCAGGAGTTGCTTTTGTGAAAATCGTCGAGAACTTAGATTGGAAATAAGTACAGCGGTAAAAAGAACCGGAAGATAGGAATAATATTGCCATGCGTTCATTCCTCCGTAAAAACCAAAAATAAATATCAATTGCATAGCGCCAATGGATAAAATCGTCTCGCCGCGCGGGTCCAAATGCGGCAATATTCCGGGTAGGTAAATAGAAGTGGTACTCTTATGCTGCCGTTGGAATAATTGGAGGCATAACAGAGATATGATTCTGATCATTCCTGCGGCGGTGAGCAGCGACACGATGATCCAAATGCCCGCCGGAGTAACCAGGTAGTAAAACCAGGGGTGGTAATCAGGAAAGACGAATTGCAGAAGTCCTATGGAAATTAAGCCAAAGCTGAAATCATGGTACGTATGCATTCCGGTTACGGGGAAAATAGTTAATAGCAATGAATGAATTCCAAATCGCCACGCCAGCGCCGTGGCCATAAACAGGGCTGTCAATATTGCCAACCACGTTTGGCTCAACAGCTTGATAAGAATTCGTTCTTTGCTGTGCAGCAGTTCCCGGATCGTCCATAACAACAATATGAACCCGTAGATATATGCCATGGATGGTTTGACAAATGCACAAGCTGTACAAATCGCCAGCGCCTGCGAACGCGCTCCCACCGCTTGTCGTCCAAGCGCCCATGACAACAGCAGTGCTTCAAGCGGGTGAGTTAAAGTACCATAGTTCGGTATCACAGCGACTGGCAAAGCGGCAAGTAGAAAAATGATTGCCTGCCAACTCAACCTTAGCGCTACGGCCAGCCGGGCCAAAGCGAACGCCATGAGTATTTCCATCACCGCGGTCATAATTAAAAAAGCCGACGGCGTCCGACCTAAGAGCGCAAATCCCCATCGGGCAATTTCCAAAACGGCCAATCCATAGGTATAGCCGAAATCGACAGCAGGTCTCATGCCCATGGAGATTAATAGATCACCTTTAAGTATCGATCCCGGAGCCCAGAATGCGAACAATGACCAGTCAGCGATTGTCGGTAGTTGACTAAAAAATGAAAACATGAGAATCGTGGCTATGACGCACGCCAGAATGACAAACTTTCGGCGATTAGATTGTGTTTGATTGGCATTTGTTGGTATCTGCATTAAATACCTGCAAACAAAAATCGTCCACGAATACCGGTTTCACAGAGCCCTGTAATAACAGGGCTAGCGCACGGGTTTTTTAATCTAACAACCTGTGCGGCGCGGAAATACCGTAACGCGGCCTTTATTACCTTAACATGAACAACTTATTATAAAAACGGTTACATATTAGTGATTGAAATTGACATAGTTTAAATATCAAGTATAATCTGACTTGGGTTTCGGTGCAGAAGCTTCTTGGTCAAGCGGCTTCTGTAGTGTAAATGTGCACATCATTCTGTTGTGCCAATTGATTTTAACAGATAATGAAGTTGTTACTACAGTCAAAGTGAGATTGTTTCAGGATGGATTTGCAGGTGGGCGCAATATATTTGAAACTTTCTGCGGTGACGGCGTTCTACATACTAATGTGAATTGTTTTTGGCTTGGTTGTTTAGGCTCCTGAGGGATATTGGGAGAGTTTTCCATGCATCAGGAAATAGTCGGCGAATCTGACTCGATTCAGAAACTGCGTCGGTTAGTTAATCTTGTGGGGGCACGCGATTGCAGTGTACTGATACAGGGTGAGTCTGGTACAGGCAAGGAACTTGTAGCGCGCAATATTCATCAACAAAGTAACCGTTCATCCAAACCGTTCATTGTCGTCGACTGCGCCGCTCTGCGCGACACTCTTTTGGAATCTCAGCTTTATGGTCACACTAAAGGTGCCTTCACGGGCGCAGAACGGGAAACCATTGGTTTTATCCGCGCTGCAGATGGCGGTACGCTGTTTCTTGATGAGGTCGGTGAACTTGACATGGTCGCACAAACTAAGCTGCTACGCTGCATCCAGGAAAGAACCGTTGTGCCTCTTGGCGCCGTTAAACCGGTCCCAATAAACGTGCGTTTTCTCGCGGCTACGCACCGCAATCTCGAGCAGATGGTATCCGAAGAGCGTTTTCGTCTGGATTTATTGTTCCGGTTGGAAGTCGTCAATCTTCGCGTTCCGCCGCTCAGGCTCCGGCGGGATGACATTCCCATCCTGGTCAAGCATTTTCTTGGAAAAATTGCCGCCTTTTATAATGAACCGATTCGTGAATTTTCGCCCGTGGCGCTTTCGATAATGCAACAATATAATTGGCCTGGCAATATTCGAGAACTGGCTAATGCCGTTGAGCATGCGTTGACGGTCGCCGGCGAGGAGCCATTGGATGTTGAGCATCTGCCCTGGCGGATGCGGGTTGATCCCCACCTGGGTGGTGATAGTTCCGAATCAAATGCAATCCCCTCTTTGGATCAGGCACAACGCCATCTGGTTAGTTTGGCATTGCGGCAAACTTCGGGACACAAAGGAAAAGCTGCGGAATTACTGCAAATTGAACGCCGCCGCCTTTATCGCCTCGTACGCCGTTATGGACTTTAAGATTTACCGTTAATCAGTTACGGCTTTTTTCATTTCATATTGCCCTAACCTGCCTTAGACAATCAAACTCAATCATTACAGATGTAATTTTTATTTGCTAATTAAGTTTCTGTGCAATTTTGGCACCGGTCGGTCAAAAGGGTACATGGTGCTGAAAACCCTAGTTTACCGATCGATATATAATATTAAACATATTTACGTGTACCATTGTGGTGCTTAATGGTGCGGGGGTCATTTCGCCGAGCTGTGTTGCGGCGGACAATTCTAAGTCGTGTTTAGATAATGGGTTACGGATATATTTTCTTCTCCAGATGTTTGTTGGCACGTCTCTTGCTTAATTAAATCTTTTATAGTTCGACCGGCATCTACGATATTGAGTCAGCTGGTTAAGGAAAGAAAGTCATGTATTTGATTGACCAGAGAATTGTGATGATTGCCGACGAGAACAATAAACGTTTGCGGCAAATCGCGGCGAGAAACGAATGGTCGCATTTTGAACCGGGACCGATTGAAACATTGGTAAAAAAGACCATTCGTGGTCGAGCGAAAGTTGTAGTCGCGCAAATTAATGGGTTGGACGATCCATGCTTGGAACTGATTCGGAAATTGCGCGCCCATTGGAGACCCCCTTTCTGCCTTGTAATCGCTTTGATTTCTCACGAAGCATTAGAGGTGGCCGTCTTGGATGCTGGAGCAAGCTGCTATCTGACTAACTTGGACGAACTTGAATCGGCGGTTTTGATGTTTCTTGATGTCAAACATCAAATTCAATGCCCGAATCAGAATAAAGATGATATTCCAGCGCCCCAATGGCGCAATACCCGGATCGTATATCCGGCGGAAAAAAACGATTGATTTGTGTAAGGCGGTGATGATGAAGAAAGGGAGCAACTCGCTCTAAATATATATTGTAATATATATTATTAAATAATATTTAGTGGTGATAAGCAGAAACTTTATAGCATGGTTGTTAAAAATACTGCCGCATTTGGAGTGCGATGTTCGTGCTCTGGAGGAGAAAAAGGCCTCGGCTTTTTGTCGATGCGGTTGGATAAAACATGAAATTTTTGAGGAGTTTCAAATGAAAACGCTTTCTACTGTGATTTTCGCTTCTATTGTTGCCGCAGCCGCAAGGCCGCTTTTCGCCGACAGTACTCTGTACGTCTGCGATTCCAATGGTGAGTTGGCGACCGTCAACGCCGACACCGGCGCTGTAACAGATATCGGCGTCACAAAGCTCGGAAATAGCACCGTGGTTCTGACTGATATCGCCATGAATTCCAGTGGGGCCTTATACGGCATTACTGATACGAACTTGTATACCGTCAGCACCAGCACTGCCGCGTTGACGCATATTGGCAGCTTTGGGTCAGGAATTGATAGTCTCAATGCCCTCGTTTTCAGTTCGACGGGCACTCTATATTCCGCCTCCGGTAGCAATAGCAACATTTACACAATTAACACTTCAACCGGTGCGGCAACCGCTTTGAGCGGAACCACCGGTTCTGGCGTGGATTCCGCGGGTGATCTGGCGTTTAATCCCGACGTCGGCGGCGATCTATATGAATCTGATACCAAGGGCGATTTGGTAAAAATTACGCTTCCCCCTCCTTCTGTATCCGGAACGGTCATTGGCTCTTTCGATATCTCTAATGAGGACGACATGGATGGCATGGCCACCGGTACGGACGGGTTGCTTTATGGCGTGGCCGGGACAGATATTTACTCGATCAATGTTGATACTGGAAAAGCCACCTATGTAAGCATGTTCGATGATTCTGAACATTATTTTTGTTCGAATGGGGCAATCGCGAACGGCGCCACGGCTCCGTTGCCCGCCCAACCTGTTCCAGAACCAGCTACATTGGGTTTGATGTCCGTCGGCGGTCTGTTGTTGCTTGGCAAACGACGTAAGAAATCCTGAACAGATAGAGGCCATAATTCGGTTTCAAAAAAATGATCCGGCTATTTATTAACGCGGACACAGATGGAGTTTTGATATGCGGCTTACGTTGGTTTATTTCACTGCTGCTGTTGCAGCGTTGACCTGTGGATTTAGAGGTTCATCCGCCCGGTCTGATACTGAAGTGGTTTGCGTTGTCGGTGCTACAAACATTGATAGTAGCGCGATACCTGATTATGTGAACTACAACCTTGGCAATTTTCATATTCTTCCTTTGAATACCAACTCGAGCGGTGTTAAGTCAACGAAATCGTCTTTAGATCAGATTTGTTTATCAGGACCAATCGTTACCAGGGACATAACTTCGAGCCGGATGTCGACCATCCCGATTTCCGATATCGGATTTTCTCCATCACGCATGGAGCAGCCGATGATGTTTTCTGATTCTCATGGCGTGACATTCGATTATGATTTTTACTTCAATGATCCCGGACCGATTATTTTCGCTGACTCCGATAATACGCAGTTTAGTCAATTTAGCTCAACAACCACATTAAGCATTTTGTGGCCTCCGTAATGATGGGGTGGTAAATATGTTATGGCTGAAGCAATCAGATAAATGCCATGATTATGGATCGTTATATTGCGCAACCGCTTATAGCGTGGTTGCGTAGTAATCCACAATAAAAAGCATTTTTATTTTTGCTGTTGTAGATACTGGATCAGCAGACGCACGCCGAAACCGCTGGCGTTTTCGCCACGCCAATAGCGAAAATCCTTTTTCTGGTTGG
>Ga0335074_10001240_pt1 | contig 34894 bp, 36 predicted proteins | sample Lox_Sample_23_FD_206715 | JGI IMG/M metagenome (GOLD analysis project Ga0335074, IMG submission 206715) | Soil microbial communities from Loxahatchee National Wildlife Refuge, Florida, United States - Lox_Sample_2.3 | ecosystem: Environmental > Terrestrial > Soil > Wetlands | place: USA... | reverse complement strand
TCGCAGAATTCGCCCGAGCCACCGGCAACGGCCTCTGCGAAGTTTTTGTTCCCTCGGGCGAGCGCGCGTTTCCGTCGCCGACGCCGGCGGCGCAGGATTTCCCCTGGCCGGCGCTGGACACCATCGGGCTCGAGAGATTCGAGCTCGTCCACTGGTCGGGGCAGGCTTACTGGGTTCTCGCGCATCCGTATTCGCTCGGCTCGCAATCGCTGTATCTGCTGGCCGCCGCGCCCGAATCGGGCAATCAGCTGGTGCTCGACCGCTTCCTCATCGGTCTGCTCGCGTCGATCCCGGTGCTGCTCGTCATCTCCTCCGCCGGGGGATACTTCCTCAGCCGCCGCGCGCTCATCCCCGTCGACCGCATCACCGCATCGGCGCGGACCATCAGCATTACCAATCTCTCAGAGCGCGTTCCGGTCGTCCGCACGGGCGACGAATTGCAGCGACTCGCTGAGACCTGCAACGCCATGCTGGAGCGTCTGGAGACGGCCGTGAACCGGATCAAACAGTTTACGGCCGACGCGTCTCACGACCTCCGCGGCCCGATCTCCTTCACCCGGACCGTTGCCGAAGTTGCGTTGCGCAATCCCGCCGCCGACCCGCAGAGCCGCCAGGCTTTCGCCGACATCGTGGACGAATCCGCCAGGACCGCGGAGCTCCTCGAAAACCTTCTCACCCTCGCTCGCGCGGACGCCGACCGCGGCGACGCGGTGCTGGCGCCGGTGAATCTCGCCGCGGTTCTGGAAGAGGCCTGCGAAATGGCGCGGCCCATTGCCGGAGAGCGGAGCCACACGCTCTCGATCACACTCGGCACGGACCGCCTGGTGAGTGTGCTTGGCGACCTGGCCAACCTGCGGCGGCTGCTCTGGATCCTCCTCGACAACGCCTGCAAGTACACGCCCTCGCCGGGGCGCATCGACGTCTCGCTGGCGACCAGCGCGCAGGAAGCCACCGTCACGGTGCGCGACAACGGGATCGGCATCCCGGAGTCGGCGCTGCCGCACATCTTCGATCGCTTTTATCGCGCCGACCCATCGCGCAGCCAGGTGGAGGGCAGCGGCCTCGGGCTGTCCATTGCGAAGTGGATCGCGGACACGCATCGCGCACGGCTTTCCGTGGCCAGCGCAGAGCACGCTGGAACAGCTTTCAGCGTGGTCTTCCAACGGACGGAGGCGAGCGTCGACCTGCCTTAAGGCTCGAGTTCTGCCTTAGGGTTCGAGGGGGAAGCAGGGGCACGGAATTCGATGAATTTGAAGGGAGAAGTGGCGGAGAGAGAGGGATTCGAACCCTCGATAGAGCTTTTCAACCCTATAACGGTTTAGCAAACCGCCGCCTTCAGCCTCTCGGCCATCTCTCCGTTTGTATCGCCCATCATTTGAATGGGTTGCCGCTCGCTGTCACTGGGTTAAACCGCCACATTCGCGGTGCGTGGCACGATTGCCACTATATTGTCACTGCTTCCCAGCCGGTTGACCGCCTCGCGCTTCGCCGCATCGTTGGAATGGGCGTAGCGCATGGTCGTGCTGATATTGGCATGGCCCAGCAGGTCCTTCACCGTCACGAGGTCCACGCCGTTGCGCGTGAGGCGCGAGGCGAAGGTGTGCCGGAACATATGCCAGGTCACCCTGGGTAGTCCCGCACGTTTCACGGCCGCCGTCAGTGCGTTCTTCACGTCGCTGAAGCGATCGCCCGTCATCGGGTTGTAGAAGACATACGGCCCGTGCCGTACCGCAAGCCGCGACTCGATGACGCCGAAGGCGGCGTCATTCATCGGCAGGCTCAGCAGCCGGGCGCTCTTCATGACGATTTTCTTCACGCGTCTTTGCTCGATATCCACCTCCGTCCATTGCAGGCCAAAGATATCGCTCGTCCGAAGGCCCGTGTGGATGGCGAATACGATCATTTCGCGCAGGTAGGGAGGGGAGGCGAGCAGCAGCCGCTTCTCCTGTTCCTCGCTCAGCGTCTCAAAGCGCAGATTGTCCTCCGGCAGGAACCGGACCAGGCGCACGGGATTGCTTCCGTAGTGCTCGCCCCAGCGTTCCGCCATATTGAACATGTGCTTGAGCAGCGCCATCTCCCGGTTCGACGTCGCCGGGGAGACGGCCCTGACGCGCTCGCGCTGATAGTCCTCGACCCGCAGCGGCGTGATGTCCCGCAGCTTCGGGCGTCCGAAGAACGATTCGAGGTTTTTCAGCATCTGCACGTCCCGCTTCCATGACCGCTTGTGCAGCCTCGCATGTGCGATGTACCGCAGGCCCAGCTCCGGCAAGGTGATGTTGCTGGGCTTCGCAAATACGTTGCGCCGCACTTCCGAAAGGCGCATCGCGAGAAATTTCTCCGCTTCGCGCCGGTTCGCCGTCCCGGTGCTCTCCTGAATCCGCTCACCGTTGGCGTAGTAATCCGCGTACCAGATTCGGCCTCTTTGGTAGATGGCCATGTTCAGCTCCTCTACCTTCTGCCGGCCGTCTCCAGTGTAGTGGAGCGCCGGACGATCCGGTCGATTTCCTCGGGGTCGAAGCGCAGCGCGCGGCCGAGCTTCACGAACGGAATGCGCCGCAGGTAGACCCAGTTGTAGAGCGTGCCCTTGCGGATATTGAGCCGTAAGGACAGCTCATCGATCGTAATCAGGCGTGATTCCCTGGACGCCATGACGTTGCCTCTCGGGTGAAGGATCGGGCTGCACCGCCACGCGGACGGACGACGTCAGTTCGGAGATCAGGAAGATCCAGCGCCTGCGGACGCTCCCGGTCCCGACGGGATAGGCGCCGGGAATCCCCATGCGCGCCATCGCCAGCAGCATCCGGCGCGTAACGCCCAGATGCCTGGCGGCGACGTCGGCAGAGGCGAACGGCTCCGGGCTTTGGGTTCGGCCTTGCACATGTCACCCCCGCACCTTCGAGAGCAGCATTCTGTTATCCGGGCATGGCGTTTGAGGCGAAGATTGCGACTGCCACTGTGCCTGCATTTTTCCCTGACCGAATGCAGTCAGGGTCATCCCGGTCAGGTTGCACCCGTCGTAGGGGGTGCCAATGAGCGAATCGACCGTGAATCGGATGCCATCGCTCGTTGATGTTCCGGTCAGCACCGCGGAAACAGGCGCGGTCTCGCGAATGACATCGGCGACTCGTCCGCGCGCTCCCTTTCCCCCGAACAGGGGCTGGACGGGCATGCAGGTCTTCGACTCAAAGCCCTTGAGCCTCCTGGGCAGGTCATCGCTCAGCCTGATCTCGATTTTTATGGCGCATCGATCCTGGTCGGGCATCAGTTCGTTACCCTGCCATATCCCGCCATACTTGTTGGCGGCGACCTCCTCAGGCGAGAGGGCAGGGGGCGGTGGTACCGGCGCAAGGTGCGCGGCTGAAGGCTTAGCCTGCGCCGGGTGACTGTCGTGGAACAGGTTGATGACGCGCGGCAGGATGAAATGCGCGAACAGGAGCACTCCCGCCACGATCCAGATAGCCTTCTTCTGTTTATCCGTGAGCTGCTTCATAAGCTTCTCCTTGCGGTTAAAAGTTGGGGTTGTCCGCCGAATAGGCGCGCGCGATCTGCCGCGCCGCGGCCTGGCGGATTTCGGGGTCGATGTTCTTGGGGAAGGACACGAGATGCAGAGGCGCCAAATCCTCCTCGGTGGCCTCGTTATCGATCAGTTTGTTGATCGCCGGGCCGGCGATGCGAATGTCGAGCAGCTTGCGGATGTACTCCCACGCCCGAAACCAGGCGATGAAGTTCTTCATCAGCAGTGCGAGAGCGGCGATCCTGAGATAGAGTGCCAGGTCGGGCTGCGCGATGAAGAGATCCTTCATCACGATTGCCGCAAGCAGAACGACGGCCGGCTCAAGCACGACCCGGACAAACCAGAACGACCGGCCTTTGGGGAGGACTTGGAAGAACGGCAGGGCAGGGCCTTCATACTCGGAATGCCGCTCGCGCGACGGGTCGATCATGCGGCGCCACAAGCGCACCCCGTGGATGGCGGAAAGGAGAAAATAGACCTTGGCGTAGTCGCCGAGCGAGAACATCCCGGCCGCCTGCGGGACCTGCAGCAGCGGGATCATGCGCGTGAAGCTGGTGAACAGCGCGATGATGCCCGGCAGGATCAGCATCATCGCCGCGCTGAAGAACGTGATGGGCGCTGCAAAATAGCGCGTGCCGTATCCGGGCCTGAGCATGATCTCGACGGGCTGCGCGATGACGCTGCACAGCGCGTAGACAAACTCCATCGCATTGTTCTGCAGATGCTCGACGCGGACTTCTTCGGATGCTCCGAACATGACGTCTCCTATTCGCGTGAGAAATGCACGCGCATGTAAGGCAGTCCTTGCGGCCTGGCGCTGGTTTTGGTCGCGTTGAAGCTGCGGCCGGACATGTAAACGATGGCTTCGGCGAGCGGATTCTCGCCGTCCGGTTTCATCAGCCGCGTGAACTCGACGGGTTCGATCAGGTGAGCGAGCTGCTTATGCGCGCCGACCCCGAAATGCCCGCCGCGCCCCTCATCGCTCTCGCCGGCATTCCAGGAATCGATGTACTGGTATTCGCGGCCGATGAGATCGGCCGCGTACTGGTTCGTCAGGTGCTCGTTGTTGGCGAGGAAGAATTTGAGGCCGAACAGGCCGAGAAAGCCGTAGGTCTTGGAGCCGGGCTGCTGCTCGCCGAATTCTTCGGCGGCGATCGACAGGATGTTCTGGCAGGCGCAGATGGGAGCGATGGCCGAGCCCCTGCACACCGAATGAAAATGCGCCTCGTTCCGGTGCATCAGGAAACTGAACTCGTCCTGGAACAGGAACGCCCCGTGGCAGCAGCCCGGTGCGTACTGGTGCCTGAGCCATGCACGCTGGAAGACGAGCTTGAGCAGGATCTGGCATATGCGCGATGTCTCGCGCCCGTACTCCAGCACCGGCATGTCGGCGATAAGGATCTTGTGTTCATGCGTCAGTTGCTCCGGCGTGAAATCAAAGCGGCCGGAGCAGAACATCTCGCGGAAAGGCGAGTAGGTGAACTTCGACGCCATTCCGGACCAGGTGGACTCGATGTTCGACCGCGTGCGCGGGTCAAGATTCGGCCACTTTTCGAGAAGGTACGTAGTGGCGATATCGAGATCCTGCCATTGCGATTCCGAGAAAGAGGCCTTGCGCTCGCGGAGTCTTGCGACGACGCGGGCGCATTCGGACGTGCGCTGCCATTCCGGGTTCTCGACCTGTTCCCGGTCGATCGGCAATGAGGAGATCAGCCGATGGATCGAGATGATCGAGATCGGCTCACAGGCGTTCGACAGCACCGCAAGCGCCGCACGCATCAGCTCCTCGACCGCCTGCTCGAAGTAACGCTCGCCGCTCGACGGCTGGTAGACCTTGCCGACGGACATCAGCGTGGTGAAGATTTCAACGATGGTTTCGATCTGCGCCGCCGCGCGTCCGCCCGAGGCCCACAGATACGCCAAAGGATCGAACGACAGCCCGCTCTGGGCGTTGAAGACGATGAGATCATCCTCACGCCCCACTTTGCGCACATAGTCGATCCAATGCCGCGTCTCGTCGGACTTGACGGTCAGCACGAGGCCGCCCATCAGGGCCAGCAGCAGCGCCATCGCCAGCGCGCGCAACAGCGCCGACGACTTTCCGGAGCCGAGGCCTCCCGTGCCAAGACAGCCGCCCTCGATGATGTCCCGGAAACGGACGTCGTCACCGTTGGAAAGCCGTAATATGACGCGGTCGAGGAGGGGGTCTTTGGGCATAATGATTTACCTGCTGAAGAATTTGCGGAATGTGACAATCGCTGACGGCAACTGCACGCAGCGTGCGGGAACTCCGCTCCCGGCTCGTTATTGCGCTAAGAACACCTTGTTAGTCTTTGGGTCCCGGCGCAGGTTCGCGCAGGACACCGTTGCCTTCGCATCGGCTTTCGCCCCGTCGGCCTCAAACACGCCGGGCTGCGCCGGCTCTGCATTGGTCAGCGCATCCGGCGTGATGAACGTTGTCGTATGGCTGGGGTCGGTCGAAGTGACGATGGGATTGCACAGCCATGTCGTGATTACCCCGGTCGGAAGATGCAGGGCAGGGGCAGGCTGCGTGGTGGGTGTTGAAGGTGTTGCGGTCGGCGGACACGGTTTCGCCGTACCCAAGGCGTCATCCGTGGAGTTTGGGAGACTGCAGAGCTGAGGATTCTTCTGGCAGGCGAGTGCCCGCGCCTTGCGCTCCAGCCAGCCCTGATTATGCGGCTTTGGCGGAGCGGAATTACTGCACGGGATTGCGCCGGCCGCAGCGGGTGCGGTCTGCTGTTGTGTCGGTTGAGGGGTGGACGGCGTCTGTTGCGCCTGGCTGAAACTTGCAAGCAAGGCGGCGAGGGCGAAGAAGTAAATGGTGGTCTTCATGGCCCTGATGGTGCCCGGAAGGGCCCGCCCGAGCCAGTCAAACGATGTCACACGGCGACGCGATTGACGGGCGCCGGCCTTACGGGTAGGGTTCGATGTCATTTAATCGCTCGGTAATTCTGTGCCGGATGAAAGCCGCAAAGACTGGAGGGAACCGCTATCGTCGAAAGACATGGAGCTTTGGGTGCGGCAGGAAATTGCCGACATTGAAAAGGCGGGAGAGCTGCGCGTAAAAGAGCTGAAGGAGCTCGCGCGTGCTTACTCGGCGGGCGACATCAGCCCCGAGCAGGCGGACGCACTACACTCCCGCTATCACGAGCGCTGGGGTGAAGTGCTGCCGGGGGCGTCTACCGGGCCGGGCGTATCGGACGAACGTATCCTTGAGCAGGTGGGTAAGGCGGCTGAGGGACGAAAAGCCAAGAGCAGGCGAAAAGCCGAAGGCCGCTTTCGCTGAAATCCGGAGAAGGTCAAGTCCTTCTAAATTGCGGTTAATTTGCCTCGCGGGAGGTTTCCCCGGGCCGGTGTCACAAATAGTTCATTTGATCGAACACTCGGTGTGGCTAAAATTAAAACCCTCAACAATAATTCGTCAATCAACAGAATTAAGAGCGGCTTATGGTGAAGAAGATGACACATGGAATCAACGGAAATGAGACGACTAATCCGACGCTCATTTCTGATATTGGAGATGCGGCCAACCAGACCTGGCATAAGATTCAGGCTTGGCAGGGCAAGGAGGCCCCCTCCGATGTTTCTTTCGAAGTACAGAAGGCGATTGTCCGAACTGCAGGAGAGAGGCCCGGAAGCGCGAGTGAACCCGCGGGTTCTTTCACCGCAGCCGAGCAGTCCCGCCGCGCTGCAAAACGGGATTCGCAGGAACGGGGCTGAGTGTCTTTCCGTCTTTAGTAGTCAGCTCCTGATTGAGGCTGCCTATTTGCGCCTATTGAAGAAGAAGCCAGAACGTGCCGGCGCCGTCACCTGCTTGGTGCCGCAACGCGGGCAGAAAGCCTCATCCACCGTCAAAACACTTGAGCATTTGCTACAGACACGGCCAGGGCCTTGAGCAGTTTCGGTCATAAGGTCATGGTTCAGAGGTTGTCCGCAATCCGGGCAGTACGCCAGCTTGGCATTGACTTCCTTGTGGCAACGAATGCACGTAATCCTGTGTCCCCCCTCATGAAGGCCAAGGGGATCGCGGACATAGTGGCCCCCAAGAACGTCCTTATACTCTGTGGAACGGCTGTACGCCTGTAGCTGCTTCAGCCTGTCGGGTATAAAGGGATGTGTTCGTTCGAGATTATTGCTGATGCTGATGATCCGAGCTAATTTGCCGACTTCCTGATGCGCAGCTGTCTGCGAGATCGCGGATTCGACATCAAACTGGTCTTCGAAACCCCGGATCTGTCCTGCGAGTTTTCCGAGCGCTGTCAGCGCCGGATCTATCCTCTGCAAGCATAAAAGCCCGGCTCGATCGCAGGAGAGCTCGGCACGTCGGAACCACTCCCAATAGGCAAGGACCAGCGGAATACGAAGAAGGTCCAATCCCGGCACCGGAATTTGCCCGACGACATTGTTCCAATTGTCGAGCAAGATGCTGCCGAGCTGCCGATAAAGGCTGTGCCCGCATTTTATATGGCCCAATTCATGGCCAATGACGAAGCTTACTTCATCCGCCGTCATCGACTCGATGAGCGAAGAGTTCAAAACTAGATGGGTATGCCGGTGCCCGGAGGTCTCGGCATTCATCACCGGATTATTCTGTATATATACATCCGGCACGGGGCAGGAAAGAATCTTGGCGCACTGGACGACAAGTTGATGAAGGGATGAATAGCAGTGGGCAGTAGCCCGAATCATCTGCTGGTTATGCTCAAGAAAAGACACCTCTTCGGTCAGGTGTCGCTGCATATAAGTGAGCAGTGCGGGCGCGCCTGGGACAGCCTTGAGGGCGCTTAGCGCCTCCTCGTCTCCCGGATACACGAAGGACTCGTAGGAGATATCTGGAAAAACTACCTGGTCAGAGCTGAAGACTTGACAGTTCGCGAATTCAGCTGCTCGCGACGGCATGCGGCGGATTATAACAAGGCCTGCGTGAAGCCGTCACCCTTTGAGGCAAAACCTCTAACGTTCAATTGTAAGAAATAGAGTAGTAGCGGTTAAAGGTTAAGGCCGTCCGCGTTTGGGACGTTGAGGCAGCTTCATGTCGCTGATGAGCCGTTTGAATTCCGGCAGCTCGCGCAGCGGATCGAACAGGGGCCATAGGTGCAGCCATGTCATCAACGGGTGGCCGCGTTCGGCATCCTGGCGCAGCAGCATCACAGCGCGTTCGTGATTGTCGAGCGCCATATAGCCAATTGCAAGATGAAACGGTGATACCCGTATTTCCGTGAAAGGCGGCGGCTCGTCCGCGTCAATTGGCGTCGCAAGCGCCGTCTCTTTTACCTTCAGCCAAGTCACAATCAATTCCTTCACCGACGCATGATCGGGGTCGTCGGGCGCCGACCGTAAGAGATGCTCATAGAGCGAAAGCGCCGTGTAGACGACAGTGCCGTCAGGGAGGCTTTGAAGCAGGGACATGCCGAGCAACGGAGCAGGGGACCTCTCATGTCCCGACGCAATGAACACGCAAGACCAGGCGACATGTGATAACCAGTTGTCGGGGTGTTCACTCTTCACGTCCATGACGATGCGCTTCGCTTCTCCGAACCGTCTGGCCGCATAGAGAAAAAACGCGTGGGTCAGCCGGGGCCAGGGTGAGGTTACAGGGACGCTCGCCATCGCTTTTGTCAGTTCAAGCGCTTCATCAGTTTGCCCCGTCGCCAGCAGGAACGCGGCATACCACGGATGGGATCTAGCGCGATCCGGTGAGCTGCTGAAAGCGTTTCCAAAATGCCGCCTAGCCTTGTTCCATTCTCTGCGGCAGAGATGCACCGCGCCTGCGACGATATGTGCGCGCCAGCAATTCTTGTCGTAGCGCAGTGCCTTCCCGGCGTGTGCTTCGGCGGCTACAAGCAGATCAGGCACATCCACTTCGTTGCCGGTCATCGGTCGCCACAGCTCGGCTTCCCCCCAAGCCGCGAGAGCCTCAGCGTGTTCAGGCTCGACGTTCAACACGGAACCGAGATAGGAAAAGGCTGTTGCCGGATCGGTTGCGAGATATTTGAGCGCCAGACGGAAACTGCGCTCCACCGGATTGCGGGGATTGTAGGTAAACGCGGGCTGATACCCGTGCAATTCGAGATTGAGCCGGTCCTCCATGCCCTCCAATGTGTAATAGTCATCGAGCAATTTGCGCAGGCGTGTCATATTCTGACGGACGACGGCATCATCGAGCGTTATCCAGTCGGGCCTGCGATCAAACAGATCGATGCCGAGCTGATGTTCCTCAGGGATAATCCCTGCCAGCGAATCGTTCACTAGTCGCCGCAATAGCTTGATCGGTTTGTCCTGCCGCTCGAACGTTTCGCTCAAGAGAATCCGCTCAAGCTGGTTGGTCTTTTCGAGAGCGATGGGTTCGTCGTGAATTGGCGGGAATAACGTCACGCCAAAAGGATAGCCGAGCGGCCTTTGACATCGTTTGACTTTTGCAGATGCCCGTCACGCCTCGACAATTGCAATCGAGGTGATCGCAATGGCATTTCTCGACTTCATCAGGAACCGTCAGCAGGTTAGTCAGGAGCAAACCACCGAGCCAAAGCCCGAAACCGCCCGCGAGATGTACGCGCGCGAAGCGACGCAGGAGCAGGCCAGTCAGCGCTCCGTCAACGAACTGAACCAGGCCGATAAGGCGGAAGCGAAGGAGCTTGGTTCGAGGGTCGATAAGGCGGTGGAGCAAATCCGCTCCAATGATCGGCCGGCGGCACCTTCACAGTCCGATAGCACCGCGAATCCGGAGCCGATGCGCCAGAACATGGTGAACCAGGATAAGGAGGCCCCCGAGCTGAGCCCGACCAGCGCGCAACGCGGGACGATCGCCCGGCCGACGCCGTCGTGGGAGCGTTAGCGTGGATCAGCCGTTGGCGGGATATGCGCGCACGCGTTTTTCGAGCGCGTCGAGGCCGCACAGGATGGAGGTCAGTTCTTTCCTGTCCACTTTGCCGGGCTTTTGCGGCAGATGTTCAAGCCGGTTAATCTGCCGCCGGCTGCGCTCGATGAAGGCGAGGCATTCATCGACCGTCATCGTGTCGAAGTTCTCGGAGAACCGGAGCACGTTTAATTCGGACATAAGCATCTCTCGCAGGGGGTGGGTTTGTGGTGTCGATTTAAGTGTTGCCGATCATAGCCGGACGGATGAATTCAGCCAACCGAATTCCGCTTCCCCGCCGTGCTTCGAGAAGTGTCTTGGAATCGTGCCAGCTACAAGAACGAGAACCATTTCAAATCGATGGTTTTCACTCCCGCTCCTGGCCTAAGCACCGCTTAGGGGAGACGCATGCTAGCTGGAACGATTCTTTGAAAAAACACTTCCAGTTGTAGGTCAGATCGGCTATGCACGCTATTAGTGGTTGCATAACCGGGAACGAATACACCGATGCTACGGATCACACCCAGTACGAGCGCAAGAGGAGCGAAGGAATACTTCACGCAGAGCCTGACGCGCGATGACACGGGCTATTATCACGAGGGCCAGGAGCTGACGGGCAACTGGGGAGGCAAGGGCGCGACGATGCTCGCCCTCTCTGGTCCCGTTTCGCAGCACGACTTCTTCGCGCTGTGCGATAACCGGCATCCCGATACCGGCGCGCAAATCACGCCGCGCAAAAAGGACAATCGGCGCATCGGTTTCGACTTCACGTTCTCCGCACCGAAGTCGGTTTCGGCACTTTATGAACTGTCCGGGGATGAACGCATCCTTACCGCGTTCCGCGATTCGGTGGGTGAGACGATGCGCGAGATTGAAGGCGAAATGAAGACGCGCGTGCGTAAACGCGGCGCGGACTTCGACCGCGAAACGGGAAACATGGTTTACGCGGAATTTACCCACTTCACCGCGCGGCCGGTGGACGGCGTACCCGATCCGCACCTGCACAGTCACGTGTACGCCTTCAACCTGACGCACGACGCGGTCGAGGACCGCTGGAAGGCGGGGCAATTCGGCGATCTGAAACGCGACGCGACCTATTTCGAGGCGGCGTTCGATGCACGCCTCGCGCATAGGCTGAATGCGCTCGGCTACACCACGGAAAAGAAGCCGGATTACAGTTTCGAGATTGCCGGCGTTCCGCGCTCGCTGGTCGATAAATTCTCGCAGAGAAGAAACCAGATTGAAGCCAAAGCGGCCGAGAAAGGCATCCACGACGCGGAAGGAAAGCACGCGATCGGCTATTACGGACGGGAGCACAAGAACACGAACGCCTCGAAAGCGGAGCTGCGGGCGGAGTGGAATTCGCGTCTCGATGATTCGGAGCGCGCCGCGCTGGCGAATGCTATCCACGCAACGCCGCGGGGCGACCGTTTTTACTCCGCCGATGAGGCGAAGGATTATGCCCTTGAACACTCGTTTGAACGTGCCTCCGCCGTCTCCGAAAAGCGCTTGAAGGCCGAAGCCCTGAAATACGGCGTCGGGTCGGTGCTGCCGGAAGACGTCGCTGATTTCGCGCAGCACCCGGAGGTGATCGCTGAAAAGCGTGGGGGCCAGCTGATGGCGACCACGAAGAGCGTGCTGCGCGACGAGGTCGCGATGCTGTCATTCGCGAAAGACGGGCAGCGCCGGCAGCGGCCGTTTCTCGGTATCGACGAGCAAAAGCTCGATGCGCTGGCGGGACTGTCCGAAGAGCAGAAGAAAGCCGCGCTGCATATCCTTAACAACCGCGACACGGTCACCGGGGTCGTCGGCAAGGCGGGCACCGGCAAGACGCGCATGATGCGCGCCACCGTCGATGCGATTGAGGAGAATTCGGATCATAAGGTCTTTGTCTTCGCGCCCTCGTCGCAGGCCTCCAGGAGCGTCCTGAGAAACGAGGGATTTGCCGATGCGGAAACGCTGGCGATGCTGCTGAAGAACGAGAAGCTGCAGCAGAAGACGAAAGGCCAGGTGCTATGGGTGGACGAGGCGGGGCTCGTGAGCACGAAGGACATGAAGCGCCTGTTTGATCTGGCGAAGCGCAACGGCAACCGCGTCATCCTGTCGGGCGACTATACGCAGCATTCGAGCGTGGAGGCGGGCGACTCGTTCCGGCTGGTTGAGAAAGAAGCCGGCGTGAAACTCGCGCGCCTGACCGAAATCCGCCGCCAGACGGAGCCGGGATACAAAAGGGCCGTTGAGCAGGTATCGCAGGGCACGGGAAAATCCGCACAAGCCGGCTTCGATGCGCTCGACCGCATGGGCGCCGTCGTCGAGGTGTCGGGTGAGGAGCGGCACCGGATGCTGGTCAAGGATTACCTCAGTGCCTACGAGGAGGGAAAATCCGGGCTGATTATTGCGCCGACCCATTCGGAGGGAAGGAAGCTTAACGAGGAGCTGCGCGATGCGCTGAAAGAGCGCGGCGCGTTAGGCAAAGAACGCGTATTCAAGGCGCGGCAGACCACGGGCTGGACGCAAGCGCAGAAAACGGATGCGCGCAATTACGAGCCGGGCCTAGTCATCGATTTCAACGAAGCGATTGCCGGCGAAAGGAAACGGGTGAACGGCGCACGCGTCACTGAGGGCGGATTCGCCAAAGGCGAAACCGTCGCCGTGCTCGGCGCCCAAGGCGACGGCGTCCGGGTCATGCGCAGGGACGGAAGCGAGGCGCTGCTGGCGCTGGAACAGGCAAAGCGTTTTCAGGTGAGCCGTGTTCGGGATATCGCAATCGCCCGCGGCGACCGCATCCGCATCACGAAGAACGGCGAGCTGAAGCTGGACGGGCAGGCGAAGGGCACGAAGGTGAACAACGGCGACGTCTACGCGGTCGATGGCTTCACGAAAGACGGCGATATCCGGCTGGAGAAAGGCAACATCCTCCCCAAAGACTGGGGATTCGTCAGCCACGGCTATGTCGATACGTCGCCGGCGGCGCAAGGAAAAACCGTGGACCGCATTTTCATCTCGGTCGGCAACGAATCGCTGCCGGCCGAGGACAGGAAGGGCTGGTATGTCGATGTGTCGCGCGGGAAGGAACAAGCGCGCATCTACGTCGATTCGAAAGAGGACGTGCGCGACGCCATCGCCCGCAGTGGCGAGCGGCTGTCCGCCGTGGAACTGACCGGAACAACGTTACGCGAAGGGTGGCGTGAGCGCGTCGGCAGGGCATTCGAGAGGAACCGGATCGGCCAGTTCATCAAGAAGCGGGCACAGGCGTTGGCGGCCGAGTGGAGAAACAGGAAGGATGAAAGAGGGTTGGGGTATGCCTGAAGCGGAAACACAGCGCAGGGATTTCATGTCGGACATCCTGAACCGCGGCGGATCGCCGGAGGACAAAGGTGGGAAGGGCCACACGAGCGCGGGCGCCGGTGAGCAGGCGTTCCTGTTGCGCGCGGACTTCAAGGACGGACGGCGAAAGCGAGGCGTCGGCTGGTCGCATTTTTCCGATTATGAATGGGAGGATCTCGGGGAGCATGAGAAGTTGACCGTCCTCTTCGGCGATCGGATCGTGACGATCATCGGACACAATCTCGAAGTGCTCTGCCGCCTGATCGATAAAGGCAAGCTTGAAGCATTTGAGGAACGCATAACAGCGGAGCTGACACAGTTGCGCAACAATCCGCCGCGCGACGAAGCGCTGGTCAAGAGCGTGGAGATATACCCCGAATTCGGACAACTAATCGCGGCAATCAAAGGAGAGGACGATGATAAAGGACGACATGCTCGACGCGTTCAACGATGAGGAGATCGTTGCGATAAAGGCGCTGGCCGACAAGGTTTTGAAATCTCGTGACGACGAGCGAAAAGCGCGGGCGATGGAGGAGGCGCGGGCGACGCTCGCGGCGGTCGGGCTGACCTTCAAGGACCTCGTCAAAGGCAGAATCAGGACCGCGAAGGGACCTCAGTATAAAGGCGGGAGCCTGTACCAGCATCCAGCCAACAAGGCGCTCGTCTGGAATGCGAAAGGCCAGAAGCCGAATTGGCTGCGCGAGCTGGAGGCGGACGGCGGGAAGGCTGTTGAAGTGCCGGAGCAAGAGTCGGCGCGCAAGGCGGGCTGAATGGCCCGCTTCAGCCGTGGCCGTGTAATGCGTGCTCCCGCCCGCGCGCAGTGTTCCGCCCTGCGTGAATCCGCGCCGTCCACATGCCTTGCGACAACAGCGCCGTAGCGAGCGATATGAGACGGATATAGCGCCATTTTTCCTGTGGGTCGGGCACGAACTCGCCAATGGCGATAGGGGCGAGGATGCCGAGTTCTTTGATGTAATGTGCCGCCAAACCAAGCGACGTGTGGGGACGGTGGAAGGCCTGCCGCGCGGCGGCCTGAGAACCCGAAGCGTGATAGCGTGCGGATTGCGGCATGGTGTCCTGAACTCTACCTGTAGTGGCACTCATGGCCACTCTACCCATAGATGTTGAGAGTGCAACAAAATTCACGCGGGAAGCACGGCGGGGGCTATGTCAGAAGCCTCCGGCGCGCAATGGCGTGGTAGCACGCATCCAGCTCGAAGCCGATATAGGAGCGCCCCAATGATTTGGCGGCCATCAGCGTCGAGCCGGAGCCCGCGAACGGATCAAGCACGGTATCTCCCTCGGCGGAGAATGTCTCGACGAGTGGCGTAAGCACCGAGAGCGGCTTCTGTGTCGGATGGAGCTTGTTGCCGGTGTATTTCCACGGAATCACGTCGCCGATCGGCTTTTCCGGCGGGCGCGGATCGCCCTTGGCCAGCAGGAACGCCGCTTCATGCTGATAGCGCACAAACCGCGTGTTCGATGCGTAGGTCTTGGGAAACATGAAATGCCCTACGACGCGGAAACCCGCGGCGCGGTATGCCTGTAGGAACCGGTCGGCCATCGGCCAGCCGTAAAAGCTTACCGCGAAACTGTCACTTGCAAGAACGCGGTACATTTCCGCGAAAGCGGGCTTGAACCATGCGTCGTTATCGTCATTCGGCACAACGCGTCCGTCGCGTGAGCGGTAACGCGTGATATAGGGAGGGTCTGTCAGGATGAAGCCGACACTCTCGTTTTGGAGCATCGGAAGGGCTTTGAGGCAGTCGGCGTTAAGGATGGTGTTGACAAGGATGCACATGATGAATTGCTTTCAATAGTTAAGTGGTGACAGAAAAAAAGGGGCGGCCCAAAGGCCGCCCCGAAGGCGGGTTAGTCCTGCTCGGGACGCGGACGTTCCCAGAAAAGCGTGTGGCCCTTCTCGGCGCCGGTTTTGACCAGACGGCAATAGGCTTTGGCCGGGAAGCCGATATCGTCGATGCTGACCGACAGGTATTCGCCGCCGGAGTCGCGAGCCGTTCTCTTCCAGGCCGCGCCGATATCGGACTTGAAGTGGTCGGTGACGTGAAAGACCCGGTAGTCGGGCTGGTTGTCGCTGTTCTTCCTCGCGGGCTCGATGATGAGCTTCGCCTTAAGCGCGAGGGTCTCGATATGCCCCTCGTAGCCGTGGTCCGTTGCCTTGAAGATTCCGATGGTAGCCATGATGTTCTCCTTTTCTGGTTGAAGGAGGCCGCCCACTGCGTCCTCGCTTACGGCGCGTCAAGGCGCGCGGACAAGCGAGCAAGTCATAGGATTTTGGAGCGCAGCGACCGCGAGGAATCGAGCCTTGGCGAGAGGGGAAAATCCGTCATTGACGTGTGAGCGTCGCGCGCATCGTCGCCGGTTAAAAGCGAGAGGGCAGGGGGGCGGTTTCAGATCCGTGGGAAACGGAGAGCGGCGGGACGGAGGGATTAAGAAGCGGGAAGCTCGCCGGTATCCAGTTCTGTGATGCATTGTTCCACGCAGAGGTGGAGGGCGTGATGTAGAGCATTGGCTACTAAGACACTCGTTCGCCGCTCGCGATCATATAGCGGCCTGCGATCAATCCGAACCCTCACTACTCACTCAGAAAAAGTTTGAACACCTGGCAAATTTCCGAAGACCGTAACTGTCAGGATGGAATCTGCAACCTATTTGCATTTCCGGCGAACTCAAGTATGCTCCGCACTCGAACAGAAGCCATCTTGAATAATTGTCGTCACTTCGAAAGGCCTTAGTACCGGGAGAAGTAACAAGTGTGAAAGGTCATGAAATCTATCGTCGTCGGCTCTTTCCGGCGTTGTCGATCGGTATCTTTCTGATTGTCGCTGCGTTAAGCATGCTACCCTCCATGCGCCCGCACTATGATCTGATGTTTGCCGTTGACGCCAACAATATTCCTTATTCCGCACCGGAAAGCCCTGGTTTCGTGATTCGCATTCGGGATCACAAAGCCCGAGTCATTTTCGCCGGCCAATGGTCTGGCTTTCTTGGACCGGATATTCCCCAAATTTACGTCTGCGAGGCTGCCAGCGGACGATTGCGCGAGATACACATTCCCATTCATCTACCGTGGCAGCCGCGGAGGGAGGGCTTCCCGGAGCCCATTAATGTACCGGACCTCGATTCTCTCGCGATTAACGAGTCGAACGTCGCACCCGATGGTTATTCACTCTCAGGGGTCGCGGACTTCAACATAGCTTATGACATCGTCTCTTTGGTACATGAGCCAACTTGGAGAGACGGAACGCAAAGTGATAATATCTACAAACAATGCCTTGAAAAAGTGCAGGGTCATGGAGGATTGACTGCCCATTTTATTGGCTGGCTGATACCTTCGCTCACATCGGGCTATTAGTGAACCGGTTTGAATTGCAGGTTCGTTCTGAGCACGCATGCCCTACCATAATCTATCTCCGGAACGGGAACGAAACCAAAAAAATCGACAGTCGGAGCGACCAACTGCGACGAAAGAGCAGTCGGAGTTGCTACGAAGGCGCCGTCAGAGGAAAGAGCCTCGATCTGCCCTTTCGAATAGTTCACCATGCGATGATGGCTTTTGGGATCTGAGATGATTGACCATGCCGTTCGAACCTGCGAGAAGGGCATCGCGGTGCCTACTGTTGTGTTCATATATGTCGCAAACACAAAGGGGCTATCGCTGTAAGTTGGAAACAGAGTTCGTCCGTTTTGGATCTGATCGTAGTCACAGGAGACTAGCCAAGCATTAGTGCCGCCAACGTTATAAAGTGCATTGTAGCGTCGGTCAAAATGAGGGTGTGCGCTGTCTTCTTCTTTGAAGAGGACGTTTGCAAATGATACTTCGCTTGGCGTTACGAAAATAATGCTCTCCATCTCAACCCAAAAATTCAAGTATGAATTATGATAAAAAAATGTGTAGTCTGGAGTAGGTGTAGTCATTCTCTGAAATATTAAGCCCTTCGGCTGCACGACTGTGAAAGTCTTAGAGCACGATGCGCCCTTGACCGTTGCAGTCACAACAACCGAATCGTTTGTGCCGGGCGCGACGAAGCAGGCTTGATTTCCAAAGCTCCGAGACGACGGAGGGCCCGAGCATTTCTTGGTCGGGAACCCTTCATTAGGTGGAAAATCTGCAGGGGGCTTGGTGCCAAATAGGGTGGGCACAGTGTCCGGCGTAAGCGTTCCGCCACCTGAAGTGATGTACCAAGTCACTGAGTCTGGACTCGTTGCGTCGGACGGGGCCACGGTGAGCAGAACATTTTCTCCGATGCCGAGCTCGGTTCGCGTGACGTTGTTGATGCCCGGCACAGTTGCTAGGGTCTCCGATGTTATCTTACACGAGGAAGGAGGAGGTGGCGGAGGCAGCGCTGTCACGCCGAGTTTGAAGACGACACCACCCAATTCATGGGCTCCCCCCATTGCGGTGGTACCGTAGACGCTGCCCGATGCATCTTGGGTGAGGCCTGCATCCGGCTCCCAACCGTCTGTGCAGTTAGCAACTGAGCAAAAGTTATAAAGTACGGTTTCGTTCCCAGCAGTATCAATCTTGTACACTGTGCCGGCGAGACTGCCAAGGCCGTTAGGTAGGACCATACCAGTGCCCCCATACTGAGTAGCACCGTACAGATTTCCTGCAGCGTCCATAATGAGGCTACCGACAGGGACAGACCCATCAGCGCAGTTTGGTTGAGAACAGAAGCTGTGAAGCACCGTCTCGTTACCGGATGTGTCAACCTTATAGACTACGCCGCCGGCTAACTGTGGGTTGGCCGGATCGTTGAAAGCGGCATACGATCCGGAACCTCCTGTGCTCGTGGTGCCATACAGATTGCCCGCTGCGTCCTCGATCACGCCGCCCTGCGGTGTCGATCCATCTGAACAGTACTTTTGAGTACAGAAGCTGTAGAGCACCGTTTCGTTGCCCGATGGGTCCAGCTTGAAGAGGGTGCCATTGCCATCTGTGCCGAGGAGAGTCATGCTGGCACCTCCCTCTGTGGTGGTTCCGTACAGGTTGCCGGCAGCATCCCGGAATAGGGGCGCCTGCGGCGTGATCCCGTCCAAGCCATACCCAACTGAGTCAAAGTTGTAGAGCACCGCCTCGTTACCGTCGCTGTCTACTCGGAAGGCTGTTCCAAATCCGTGGGTCCCGCCCTGCATTGTGGTGCCGTAAAGATTCGCGGCAGAATCCATAACCAACCCAGCATTCGGATCCGATCCATCGCTGCTTGGTGCTTGATGGGCGAAACTATACAGCTCGGTGAAGACGCCGATGGTGCTGTACTCGAATACAGAACCGGTTCCATAGAATGAACCTCCGTTGACCGGGGGCACATAAGTCGCGGTTGTTCCATAAAAAGCTCCGGTGGCGTCCCGAACTAGTCCGGGGCTAAGAACCAGACAGTACCCTGACGAGCAGGTATTGTAGAGAACACTTTCGTTTCCGGCGCTGTCGAGTTCGAAGATCACATCGCCTGCCACGCCGTAGATGTTGCCTGTGGAGTCGATGAGCACTCCCGCGGGTGTTTCCCCGTCCGCGCAGGCTTGTAGTGCGCAAAAGCTGTAGAGCACGGTGTAGGTTGGAGCCGCGGTCGTGGTTTGCGCTGTCGCCGTTGTAGCGAGGGCAAAAGAAGGGAAGAAGCAACAGAGCAGCATCTTTTTCAGCATCGGGAACCTCCGGTGGGGATGCGGTACGGCGAGTTCATCTTCGCTAACCGTGGTTGTCTCGCGCTCGCGTGACTGGCTCGCTGAAGTTGTCTTTTCGGCTGCGGCGGAGTGACAGAGTTGTTGAGGGAGTGAGGATACGGTGGCGGTTCGACCACGTTGAGGCCGCAGGATGCCTGCTTGGCGGCCAACGATAGCGGTCCAGCGGTAACGGTTCTGTATTTCGGCTGAATATTGACGCTCAGCGAGCGTACCCCTAAAAAAGTCGTGCAATTAAGAAGAGGCCTAAGCCCGTATGCGAAAGTTTGGCGGGCGGGGATCGCACTGATGACCTTCGCGTTCGCAAGTTCCGTCCGGACTAGGGAACTTGTTAAGGCGCTGATTGCAGACCTGAGAGTCTTGCGAGCTCTGATGTTGTCAGAGTGCACTGTCTGCCTCCTTGGGGGAGGCATTCAAGCTAGCATGACTCTGGTCGCACGCAGATTATTTTTGTTAACTTCTTTTGCGCTGGTGACGCGCCGAACGATTCAGAGGATTTTATGAACGCTCAGGGTTCGGTACTGGGAAGATTAGTCTGGGAACCGCCTCGCTCCCCCAATCGTGGCGGCAGCGTTGAGGAAAGTGGTGACGGAACGCCGGCAGTTATGTCGGCGAAAAAGCAGCCTGATGACACGGGGCCGCATAGGGAGGTTTAACGGATATGCCTTGAGCCTTCCTTGGAGATGCTCCTCGGCGACGGTCGGCCACGGGAGAAGGCTGATTGCCCCGCCTTTGAGTAGGGTTGCTTTCATCTCCTCGATGGTATCAACGCCAGAGAGCCAGTCCCCATCGAATCGTGGCAGCACCCGCTGTCGTCGCAGATATTCCTCGATGAGGTCGGTCCGGTCGAAGTTCAGTTCGCGTTTGTAGTGCACCACCTTCGGCAGAAACGGGACAAGGAGGGAAAAATCAAGAATTGAAATCTGATCACGTTTCACCAGCCTTGCCAAATCCTTGGAAAAAACCAAGACGAACTCTTCGTCGATCCAGTTAACCACCTCTAGGTCCTCAGGGACCTCCTTCGCGCGGGTTGGCGGAAAGCTGTAGATTCCCACGTCGGCAAGGCCCTGCAGAACTCGTGCCTCGATCTCATTCCACACCCGATCCTGCTGCCAGAAATTGTCTCCGTGGTCGAGCACTCCGTCCGGGCATGCCTGGCGGTAGACACGCTGTAGCTCCGAGCCGTAGGCCATCCATGCATAGTGCGTGGTCGCGATGCGAAGCCTGGTACTCTGTTGAAGGTCCGCGAACCTGCTTAGCAAGCGTGCCCGCGCGGCGATGAGCTCCTCGCAATATAGCTCCAGTACTTTTCCCGCGTCTGTTGGTATCACCTTCCTCTCTTCAGAGGGGTCGATGAGAAAGCCGCCATTCAGAGCGTCTTTGAGAAGGGATTCGAGCCGTGCGATGGACCGCCCGACGCTTTGCCCCTCTTTACCGAGCTTGGTCCCCGCTAGGCGTCGAGTCTTGTATACGCACGCTGCGTGAAATGTTCCAAGCTCGGCCAGCACGTCCCGGCACCAGCGTTCGTTTTTGCGCGCCTCGAAATCGCTCATGATCACCGCCCCTCGGTAGGCTTGACGATTCTAATGATGTGACATCGAACTTCATTCTGCCACAATAGCGTCGAATCCGATACCGAATAGAGCAGGGGGTACCGATGATCCCCATTGATCGTGCGTCATGCATTCATTCAAGAGGAACGCGGTCATTTTTGAGGAAACCGGCGACGCGGATCGGTAACGTGGACAAAGGCTAAAGCGTCCCCCAAGGCCAGCCATGCCCCTCGACTTGATCCTCGGTCGCCGCGGTTCGGAGCCGCGCTCCATCGGCTTTGCGCGCCGCGCGAACTTGCAGGCGGGAGCACTCATTACCTATTCAGGCGACGGCCATCTCATAACCTTCGCGCCTACCGGAACCGGGAAAAGCTCGGGACCTGTAATCTGCAATGCGCTTACGCACCGGGGCCAGTTGATCGTTGTCGACGTCAAAGGGGAGATCTACGCCAAAACGGCGGACGCGCGCCGGGCAATGGGGCAGGACGTCCATGTGCTCGACATGAGCGACAGGGGGCTTCCCGGATCGTTGAATCCTTTGGATCTTCTGATGTTGAGCGGTTCGGATTACACAGCGATGGCGCGCAGCTTCGCCGCGGACCTCATTGAGCGGGGTGAAGCCGAGCGGGAAAGATATTGGAACGACTGGAGTGAGACGCTGATCTCGGCTGGGATTACATGGCTCCTCGCAGACAATCCCCCGGAGAAGCGACGAATCACCGCTTTATTCGACCTCTTCAATAACGATGAAATTGACTATAACCTCGCGGTGATGCTGGACAAAAAGGAGTGCGTCAGGGAGCACTCCGCGCATGCCGCGTTCGCATCGTACTTGCAGATTTCCGCTGAGATGACGCGGGCTGGCATCATGTCATCCACCCAAACGCACCTCAGGCTGTTCGACAGCGCAATGATGCGGCGCCTGACGGATACAAGCTCGATGGACGTGCCGGCACTGGTGCTGGGGGAGCCGATGACAATTTACATCATCGTTCCACCTCTGCGGCTGAAAGCGTATAGTCCCGTGCTGCGGATTTGGCTCTCAAGCCTGATTATGGCAATGACGCAGCGGTCTGAGCCTCCGGCTGAGCGCACGTTGATGCTCTGCGACGAGATCGGGAACCTTGGAAGGATTGACGCTTTCCTCACGGCGGCGACGCTTATGCGCTCGTGGGGCCTGACGTTGTGGAGTTTCTGGCAGAATGTGGCTCAGTTGCAGATTTACGGTTCACAGGCGAACACGCTTGTTGATAATGCGGGTATCGTTCAAATATTCGGCGCGAGGAACCTGCGGATGGCGCAAGACCTTGCAAATATCATTGGCGGGATGTCGGCAGATCAAATACTCGGCATGTCGCCAGATGAGCAAATGCTCCTGATCGAAGGAAAACTCTCACGCTGCAAACAAGTGCGGTACTACAGCGACGAACTCTTTCGATCAACCTTCTCTCCGGGCGAACATTCCCCTTTGCAAACAATCACAGGAGGAGGCGCATGCCATTGAACCCACCAATATTCTTCCCGAACATCGGATACCGGTGGGTGTGCGATAACTGCGGCGAGAGATGGCATGAGGACAACATTGATGAGTGCGTGAACTGCAAGCGCGACATCTGCCCGAACTGTGGGGGGGGTAAGAGTTTTCCCGGGCGAAAGCCAGATGAGTGGTGGTGCGATAGATGCGCGGATGGCTGGCGACAGAAAGGGCGCCGGCCATCGTAGCAAATCAATGTCTACTTTGCGGCCTTCTTCTGCTTCGCCCAGCGTTTCCGCTGAGCCTCGGCGATTCTGGCGCGGCCCGCGGCGGAGATATGCCGTTTCTTGGGGGCTGCAGAAGAGGCGGCGGGTCGGCCGGCCGTGCGATGAAAAGAATTGCCGGTAAGAAGCGCCTTTACCTGTTCAAGGCGTTGAATCTCGGAGTTGATTTCCAGAAGTATCTGGTTCGTTTCCATGTGGATAGTTTAGCGTAAGCGCCCTCTGCGGCGCCCAAGATCTATCGCAACGTGCGGCGGCAAGGACCCGCGAAAAGCACTGAATGGGATGCGAAGGGGCATCCAGACGACGCACATTGGCACGCCATCTGGATATCACAGGGTTAGCGTCCGCGGTTCTGGGCCTTCAGCTCAGTGATGGCCTGAAAGGCTTGTCCGGAGAGCTGCGCGACGACAGCGAGGTCGGTTGGGCTGAAACTGCTCGTTTCCTTCCACTCGCCGGAGCCCTCGTCCTTGTAGCTATTGCGAATGGTCGTGTTGTACATGTCGCCTTTTTCGCCGGAATTGCGCCAAACGCTGACCTCGACGCCACCCTGCCTAAAGGTTTTGATGGGTCGCGCGGATGTGCGCTGCTCGTCAGTTTCCGCCTCCGCCCGTTGTGCCTGTGCCATAAGAATCCTCCATAGTTGGTGTTGCAAGCGGAGGCGATTATAGGAGGCTGGATTCAACCTGCAAGAGAAAGTTATGCCTCGTTCGATCGTTCGAAGTTGTGCCTCAGCCAGCCTCCTTTGCAACCGTATGCCGTCTCAACGGTTTGAGGCACACTGCGCTAAATCGGCAAGAGCTGCTGTGCCCTGCAGGCCGTGAAGATATTCCACGGCCTTCCGCGCGTGCGCGGCGGCGCTGAAGATGGCGCGCTTGTCGTTCTGCAGGACGGTCAACCAGTCGGCGATATAGGCCGCGTGGTCGTCGCGCACTTCCGGTGTCAGTGACAGATCCGCGCACAGGAACGCGGATGCCAGCTCGGCGACCAGCTCCTCTTTGGCATAGCCTTCGTCGCCCCAGGCCTTGCGGCCGAAGCTGCGGTCGAGGCGGGAAGGGTGGCGCGTCCAGTGGGTGGACTCATGCGCCAGCGTCGCATAGAAGCTCTCCGCGTCGCGGAATGCCTCGATGACCGGCAACTGGATGTAATCGCCGTCGAGGCTGTAGAAAGCGCGATTGCCAAGATAGCGGATGTCGGCCTTGAGATTGGCGAAGAATGTCTCCGCCTGCGTGTTGCGCTCGACGGGCGTCAGTGAGACTGCGGGCTTGGCGTAATAGTGCTCGGGCAGGCCTTCAATCTGCTCGACATTGAACACGGTGTAGCCCTTCATATAGTGGATCTCGCGCTCGGTTTCCTCGCCGTTCTCGTCCTCCTGGGCGCGGGTGATGGAATTCGCGTAGACGACCAGCGAGCCCTTCTCGCCCTTGCGCACATGCGCGTTCAGCTCCAGGGCCTGGCGGAAGGTCATCCAGATCGGCGATGCGAAGCCTTTCTCCACCGCCTCGGCCCAGAGCATCAGGATGTTGATGCCGCAGTAGGGAACGCCGTTGTGACGCAGCGGCCTGACAATCCCCCCCGCCGTGCTTCCCGCATTCCACGGCTGCATCCAGGTGCGTACGCCTTTTTCCAGGTCGGCGATGATCTTGTCCGTGACGCGGGTGTAAACGTCCTGTCTCTCGCTGCTCATGATCCTGTTCTCCTTTTTCGGTCCGGTTCATTCCGAACCGCCGAGAACAGGAAGGCCGGGCGCAACAAGGCGCGCCGTCACCGAAGGGAAACGGCCAACACGGGAGGAGCGAAGCTCCGAATGGAGCGGGCAGCGCCGTTGACGGGGCGCCGCGCCCGGCCACGGTCGAGGCATCAGGTTCGGGGCCGGACCGTGTCAGGGGAACAGGAGGGCGCGGGAGGAGAGTGGAGTCCCACGCGCCGGGACGTCACGTGGCTCAAAGCAAAAAGCCAGACACCGGAGTAGCTGGCTTCGGGAATCCGGCACTGATGGGTTGACGGTGTGCGGAACAGGGATGCGTTCAGTTAAGACGTGCCGTCGGTCATCATCCAGCAGTGCGTGCCGGTGTCAGGGGAGCAGGGAAGGGAGCGTCAGCTCCTGCGCGCGGATCGGATAGGGGCGGCGGGACGCAGGCGGACGCCCGGCGCATCGTCATCTAAGAACTGGATGCCCGCCTTTTCGAGGGTGGATTGCACCTGCGACAGCGTCGAAGTGCGCGAGCCGATTTCACCTGCGAAGGACTCCATGCGGCGGATCGTGCCGATGGCCACGCGCGATCGTTTGGCGAGCTCCAGCTGCTCCCAGCCGATGAGCGCGCGCGCGGCCCGCAATTGTCTGCCAGTGATCAAATTCCGACGCTAGCAGGCGCGCGTTCCTAACCGCAATAAAATGAGTCTTATAAACAACCAGTTGATTATAATAATCAAATTGTGGCATCATGCTTCCGCCGGCGGGCGGTATGGGCCGCCTCATTATCAGCGGCGGGACGGACGGGATACGGCGCTCTCAAAACGACGCCGCAAGGACCTGCAAGGCGCGTAAGCCGCGTAAGGCCTACACGCCGGAAATCCGCAGATATTTTCGTTAAATCCGGCGCCGCGATCTTGCGTCCGGAGGCGATTCGATCAAGGATCGGATCAGCATTCTAGGTTGTTGGGCATCGGTCACACGCAGCGACCGCTGAAATCCACTCCCGGAGGTGTCCCGTGAAACTATCGCGCTGGGGCCGCGTGGCGCTGCTCCTGCTTTTTCTCCTCGTCGCATGTTCGCCATTCCTGTTCAGCCAGTCCGATGAGCCCGCGCCACCGCAAAAGGCGCGGCTGTGCGATGACACGGGCTGCTATGACTTCACCTGGAACGGAGATCATTACGACGCCTTCATGCAAGGCAGGCCGGGACTCTTCGCCCGGTTCTGGATTCAGGCCTGGACGCGGGACGATGTCGAGTTCTCCGGCAGGACTGCCTTCGCGGTGAATGGCGCCTTTCCCGCGGAGGGCTTCTACCACGGGAAGATTTCGCCGCAGGGTAACAGCATCGTGGGCGGCACCGTGGATTGGCGCATCGGATTCAGCGCCAGCGGCACCAAAGCCTACACGCTGACCTGGACGAACAGCGCCAGTAACGCGATCGAGGCGGGTGATGTCGCGCAGTTCCAGCCGCCGCGGCACTCGAAGACCAATCCCAATATTCTGCTGCCTCCGGGCGCCGCGGAGGTCTATGCCTCCTACCCGGATATCGTGCGCGCCATCCTGCTGCCCGAATACGCGCTTACGCCGAAGGACGCGAAACGGCCGTGCAACGATCCGTACGTGCTCGACGCCAACACCTCCTTGGAGATCGCGCGCTTCGCCTATCGAGCGGGCGACATGAAACGCGGCGATTGCTGGCTCAAGCTGGCAGTGATTCTAAATAGCACCCGCGCGAGAGTCATCTGGGCGACGACCTTCCTTTATGGCTGGCAGGGGACACCGAAGGACGAGGTCAAGGGGTTCGGCATGCTGAAGATGTTCCTAGAGACGAAAGACCCCTGGGACATCTGGATTCTGGGCCAGTGCTACACCGATGGCATCGGTACGCCGAAGGACGCCCATGAAGCGGTGAATCTGACGAACTACGCGGTCACGCATGACGATGTCTATCAGGTGAGCATGATGATCGGGGCCGACGACGCCGAGCATGTCCGGGAATTCCAGCGAATGCAGGTGCTTATGAATCCGCCGACCAAGGAGAGCTGCCACCCGGCGTCAGCAGGCGAGGTTGCGAACAAAGGAAACCTTCACTGCGGGTCGTACGGGGAGATCGATCAGGACCGGCTGCGGCAGGAGCTCAACACCGTGGACGCGAATTACGCCAATAAGGTGAACCAGTGACCGTAACAAGGATGCCCGTTGCGCGGCGCCAGAGCCGCCGCGCAACGGCGACTCCGCAAACCCTACGGCGCCCTTTTGAAAGCGCGGGTTTGCTGCGTCGTATTCTCATTCAATCATGCACCTCTTGACTACGTGGTGGAGATGGCCAAAGATGGCTTTCCTGTATGAACACTGAAATCCCCATAGGCTCCGTCGCCGTCGCGAAGCTGACAACCGAGGCCTGTTTCGCTGGCGAGCTCGGCGTATGCTATGGCGTTTCGGATTGTGAAGGCCAGACCGTCTATGGCTTCATCTTCGAAACCGGCAGGTTCAAGGTGTTCACAGCGCAACGCGCCGCCCAGGCTCTGGGCCTTGTGGGCCGCGTCTCAGACGCCGTCGCCGGCTACAGGTATAGGAACGACGCGCAGCTGCAGGCGGATTTCCGCGCGGGAGGCTTCAAGGAGGCGTTTCCTTCGTTGCAATCGAAATCCTGAAGCCGCCGCGGTGCTTGGTCGGAACGCATTTGAGGATAGTAAAGAAAGGTGAATATTATTCATTTGTCATGACACCTGGACATACCAAGGAAAACCCGGCAGATTTCCTCGAAGTGATCTCTCCGCAAGAGATTGAGAGCTTACGTCTGGCGGCTAAGGACGGGTTGCGGCACCCCGTTGCGGCATTGGCGCACGCATCGGACAACGTGGCTGCCAACACAAAGCGTGCCGCACGGAACATTTCGCGAAGCGATAAAAAATGGCTATCGAGCCTCAAGCCCCGTTTGATCGATGTTTCGAGCTTTACGAATGCCTCGGCCACCTTGGGCGAGGTCCGTGCCTATGGGGCGCTTCTTGAGGCAGCCATCACGGTGAAGCCGCATCCGGTCGTGCCTGGAAAGCGAGTCAAACCCGAATTCGAAGCCGATGCTGGAGACGGGCCAGTGATCGTCGAAGTCCATAGTCGCCAGCTCGACGAGAAGCAAGTTCAGGCACTTGCCGAACACAACAGAAAACACAGGGCGGAACATAAGCTCGCGGCGGAGGAAGCGAGAAAGGCGGGGAAGGGTGGCGTCGTCACTTCGTCTTCGATCGGCGTCGCTCCGTTTGGAATGCCGGAGCACAATAAACCGGGTGATTCCATTCTCACCAACTCGATCAGCCGAATCTGCCGCACCAAGGAAGATGAGACGCAAATCGATCCAACAAAACCGTTTCTTCTATGGCTGGACTATCAGGACCCGCTCGTCTGGGGTCCGTCGATAGCTGAACAGCAGTTTGCGCCGATCTACAGCGAATTCAGTAACGAGGGAGTGGGAACGGGGGCCCTTTGGTTCGCCTTGTACGGCCGCAAGGGAGACCCGATGGTGGAAATGAACGGATGCGACTATCGGCAGATCTCGATGCTTCATGACGGGCGGTTTGAACGTTCATCGCGGATCTCCGCTGTCATTTATTCTTTACCGCGTGCGACGGTGCTCATGGAGCATCCAAACCCCGCGATGCCTTTACCGGCGCAATTCAGAGCAGCGCTCCTGCGTGTGCCGTCCTTCAGGATCGAACTGTCCCTATGCGAATGGGCCCCCGGCCTTGTTAAGTCTCAAATAGAGACGACCCGTAACATGGTTGCAGCCGCCGCCCAGTCGTTGGTTGCTACGAATCCCCCATAATCGTGAAGGCTCTTGACTCTTAACTCGATAAAATACATTAGCGAGTTAGGATGGGCTCTCTCGACTTGCCAACTTCTCATTGACCTCATTAGCGAATCGGATGATCTGTTCACATAGAGCCTCAATCTCGGCCACATCCACAGCGACCCGCTCTCCAGCCTTGGAAACGCCGCTTCGATGAACGATGTCGTGACGTTTTATGAGCGCAGCCTCGAATTGCTTAAAGCCGGGAATATCGACCTGTAGCCCAAGCTTGAACAACGGCGCTACCTTGTTCCACTGATGCCATACGAGGTTCTGAAGGTAGGCCTTGATGTCATTCTTTAGGCTTTTTCGCTTTTCAAAAATCTCGCCTAGCTTGAGCGGCTGATCGCGGAATGCTGGGATATTCGTGACGATATTGATGACGATTGTTTCATCATGATCAACCCAGTAAGAGACGGTCTCCCACAAGAATGATTCGAGGCTGGTAATGACCGAAGCGAATACCAGGCTGCGGGCGAGCAACTGAGCACCGATATTGCCTTGCAGCGCCAGTACCTGCCTCGATTGTGCGAGGCGGTCGCGAAGCCTAGCGACAGGCTGGCCGCTAGTCTCAACAATAACCCCGTAATCTTCGTCATAGTCGTCAGGAATATCCACCTGCACAGGAGCCCATTCGTCACCGAGCTGCTCATGTAATTCGTCCACGACTTCTTGAATTACATCGTCTGTCACCGCTCTGCTGAAGCGCTGAGGCAACACGTCTGCCGGATCATATGGACCTCCGTGGATAAACTGATATCCACCCTCTCGACCGTTGTATGGCGTGTTGTGCGCGGGGTCGCAGTACCGGTCCAAAAACCACGCACGAATCGCAATGATCTGGTGATCTCTTTGTGCAATGCCGAGCCAATGATCGTCAGGTTCAAACTGGCCATCGACATGCCAGGAACTGAACGCTTCGGGCGGAAGATTGCCAAGCTCGTTGTCGTCGTCCATATGGTCATTCCAGCCCATTGAATGCTCCTGTTTTCGGCCCTGCTATGTATCGAGAGATCCCTCCCATTCGGAGCCCACAACCCAAGCGAGCGCAGACAATCGTCCGCTCAACAAGTCCCATTCAAAGTCATCCCAGCCAAGGTTTTTCTTCCCCGCGTATTTTCGCTCGATGCGGTGCGCAGTTTTCTTCGCGCGCGCAAGGATAGGCTTCTGCTCCGGAGTGAGGGGTTCTTCTCCAGTTTTGATGCGGCGCTGATATTCCTCGTGAGTAATCTTGTTCTTGCGGTGAGCAATCAAAAGCTCCGTGACCGTGGATGCCTCCTCCAGTTTCGCTATACGCCGTGAGGGGGCACTTGCCTTCAGTTCGCGTAGACAGCTCACGAGATCACGCAGCAGCGTCTGTCGTAGTTCAAACATCGAACTGAAACCACCGACGAGAGCGTTTTGTGGGTTGCGGTTTTGAAGCTCCTGAGTTTTTTGTGCTGCTTAATATCGATCTTGTTGGGATCGATTGGGCGACTGGAAAAGTACAATAATGCAGGCTTCGTGGCGGCAACGAACTGGTCAATTTCCTCGACCGTGCCCGATTCCGCTTCTCCTGTATTCGTACCAAGCTTGGTCCAGAACATCCCGATCAGGATGTCACTGCTGCGGACCAGCTGGCGGTTTATTGCCTCCTGCGGCCGCACTCCTGATTGTGGCATCGCATGGGTTTCCCATTTAACGGGCAATAAAACGACGGACTCCGCCACGGCATGCTGTGCATTCCATTCGTAGACGACTTCCGTCGCGGCTTGACGTTCCTCCGCAAGATCGGACGGCGAAGCGACGAGAACCCGGTACGTCAGTGATCTGGTTGGCATCGTACACATCCTTGCGGGCAAAGGCTTAACATGGTCTGCCCCCCGCAGCAATCGTTAACGAATCGTAACTTTTGATGCTAGCAGGATTACGACCCATAAAAGGGGCTATGAGTGGCTACTGCGGTCATGATGTGCGCTTTTCAGCCGTGTCCTGGTACGCGACGGAAAGACGTTGCGAGAACGTCGCGATTACCTCGGTATTGCTAAGTACAGACTCATCGAGCCGTGCTATCGCCTTTACATAGGCTGTGATCAACGCCCAGCGAAGATGATGCGGAGGATGGGACGATGATCGCACATCGTCGAATGTGATCGGAGAAGCGCGGTGAACATCGACCCAATAGACGGAATCAAGCGCCGCGGCAACACCGTTTAAGAGAATCCGTGCAGCCTGGAAACGCGCGTCCTTCGCCGGCACCTCGATTCCTTCCACGTTGCTATATCGGCGGTCGGCGATGGCAATGAGCAGCATCTTGCAGGCCATGAGGTCGGCCTTAAACTCTTCAAGCCAACTGCGGGCAACATCGAGGTGAAGTGTGTTTCGTTTGCACACTTGCTCGCAAAAGCGCGACGCAAATGAGATGGCATCTTGGTAAGCATCGGCAAGCGCCGCGAATTGAGGAAACGGCCCGTCGCCCTCCGATCCGGCGCACACATGAAAGAATTCATGTGCGACGCCCCAAGACTCCGCGACGCGCATGGCCTCGATGAATACTCGCTTTGAATCGGGGCTGCCTTTCTCAAGCGGTGCCAGCAAGTCACGCATCCCTTCGAGGGTCACCTCCTTCTGACCGAGATACATTTCGAGGCCGAGTCGGAGTTGGCGAACCTGAAAATCACCCGGTTCATGCCATTTGATGCGCTCCCGGTATCTCTCCGTACCTTCGGGTATGATTTCCCAGCTATCGATCATCGAATGGAAGATGACCTGAAGGCGGAAAAGCAAGAGCATGAAGGGTAGGCCGAGAATGATGAGAGCCAGGTGGTCCCCGCATACGGGGCAGGCAAGAGGCTGCATCCGGGCTTGACCGATGGACTTCGAAGCGGCGACGCGAAACTCCACATGTCCGAGGATGTTGGCAAACAGCGGCACCAGATCCCTGCTGTCGTCTAGGAAATACTGCGTCATTTTCTCGCTGTGGTGTCCGCCCCGGACCGCGAGAAAGCTCTTGTACCACTTATCCGCGGTGCGGACGCAGCAGGCACGGTTGCCGCGGGGCATCAGCCTTTTCCGATCTCAACGAAATCGAACTCAGAAATATCCATCTCGCCGGATGCCCGGAGAGCCTTGATTTGCGCGGATGTCTCCGATTGTTCGGCCTCCGCCCGCAGGAGCTTGGTCTGCCAGCCGGGCTTGCCGAGCAGCCGCCAGTGCGCCTGATGGCAGGCAAAGAGTGGCTTGCAGTTGGGTTCGGTCACAAGCTTGAGGCCAATGTTGGATTCGGAATTGACCCCGAGTTTAAGGGTTGCATCCGCGAGGTCGATGGTCGGAGCGTCGGTTTCCGCATTAAGCACGATGGCCCCATGACTGGAACTCGAAATGATCGCAGTTGTGGATGTCGCTTCAATCAGCGACGTGATGACAACCCAGTCGTATTCCCACGTATCGCCGTCAAGCCGGTAGCGCACTTCATCGCCGATTTCAGAAATGTTTGTCACCGTCCGCAGCGCACAGCCCGCGGCGTTGAAAAAGACCGAATTCGCATCGGTAAACTTGATCTCAAGTCCGGCTTTGGCCTTCGCAGCAGCTGTTTTGCCCGAGGCGCCCAGCTTCAGTTGCGCGGAACTTGAATTTTTCGAGTGATACTGGTACAGCGCACGGGCTTCATCCGCCGTTCCGCGCTGCACCTTGATACCGAGGTCCTCAAGCCTGCCGTCGCGGTGGAAAACGCCTTTCTGGAACCGGCCGTAATCGCCTAATGCGATCTTCTGTTGAGGGACCCAGTTGGCGAAGAGATACCCGAAAGCCTGGTGAAGCTCGGTGATGTAATTCGTCCACAGTTCCATGTGGCAAATTATCGGATCGAAACCGGGCTGAGGCAAGTGACATTCCGGCAACGGGCAAAGGACGGAAGATGAACGTCTTGTGTTCGTGGTTCTCACTTCCGATAAATTCTGTTATCGAAATCAGCTCACTGTAATTCTTGCTGCCGTCTCCATCGGATGGCTGGAGCGTGCTTGTCCCCCACGGCATTGGGGGTGCCTGCCGCGCAGCCTGAAGTCGGCTTCGCGCGTTCTTAGCGAGTGACAACGGACATTCTTAGCTGATAGAGTGACGGGACTAACTGTTGCCGCGTGATTTGGTGCCACAATACTTCTGGCGGGCGTGGCTAGAATGCGCCGCTGTCACCATATGGACTCGAATACATATAAGGCAGAGCGGTTTCGGCTGGATGCACTGACGCACCAGAATCTCATTGACCTCGGGCTGTGGGCCCAAAAAAGCGCTCTACCGTGGCTGTGGACTGAGCTGGCGGGAATCTTAGGAAAGAAACGGGTCGTTCCTCTGCAGGCTCAAGACGCAATCCGCCAGGGACTGCAAGTCACGTCAGCTGATCGCGAAAAAATGCCGCTGAAGCCTAACTTTTATTTGGCTCAGCTCACCATGCTGGACTCTGAACTGACGCGCTACTGCGCGGCTGTCCAATCATTTGCGGCTGCAGGGCAGCCCTATGCCCCTAACGCGTCAATCTATGTTCTGCATGGGGCTCTCAAAGACTGCCTTGACGATGGATTGGTTCTGCTCGAACAGGCGGGGCACGCTTTGGTGCAGGTTCCGACTGCGTATGGGGCGTGGAGCCGCCGGTTTGAACACCCCTTTGAGATTTTCAAAGGGGCAGAACAGATTGTTTATGGGCGGTTTTCCGGCCTCACGCACGACGATCGCGCTCCGTTCACCTCCATCGCGGTGTTACGGACTGCGATTGAAATCCGTGTCCGCTCCGCCTTTGGAATCCAAGGCTATGAAGACACCTCGAACAATAATTTTGTGCCGGTCGATCTCAGTTCGCTGTTCGAGGAAATCAGGCCTCATCTTCCACAGATTCAGTTCGCTGTTGATTTCAATGACGTTGTGAAGGTGTACAAATGGAGCAATTTTTATCTTCACGGCGGATGGCGTGATTTGGTTTGGGTGCCTGGTTATGCGCTTCAGTTTCTTAGGCCGCTGTTTGCGGATACTGGAAAGACAGCAGGAGGCGCTTGGTCGATAAACGGTGGAGTGAGGATGCCCCGAGCAGCGTGGCGAGAAATTCGCACGGCTTTCGAACGCCCGAGGGGTCGTTCAGGATCGGTATCTAAACTCTGGGCCCATATTCGCAATTTCATTCTTCAACGGCCCGGACGCCGTCTGATCCTGAACTCGGCCGATGAGCAGAAAGCCACCTGTGCGTTTCTCGACTGATTTCACCGTAGCGAAAGCCATGTTTGCCGTCCTGCTCTCTTCGGATTGATATGTCCGATAAATTCAGTTATTGGAACCCCTGCCACTTGCATTCAGGCTGGTCAATGGTGCGCACAATTGAACCGAACGATCAGGAAACCTACAACCTGCGGCTTCTCGCTCTTGCAAAGCGGCATGGCCTTGGATTTGTGAAGAGCGGAAGCACATATCAATTCGACGACTTCACTGCACATGGTTTAGAGCAGGCGCTTGGTTTTGCCGAAGGCTTCGATCGGGCAAAGAGCCAGCGCCAAGATTAGTTGATCGCCACGAGATCGATCTCGCGTTCGGACATCAATACGTCGCAAAGAAACTCGCCGACTTCTCCGGATTATAGCCGCGGCGGTCGTAGAGCTTGGTGGTGCCGGGCTCGGCTTGCCCGGCCGCCCGCTGCACGTCATCCAGCGTCGCGCCATTCTCCAGCGCCGTCGTGATGAAGGTGGCGCGCATCGAATGCGCCGAATACCCCCTGCTTAAACCGATGGCCTTCGCATATTTCCGGAGCACGCGGTCGATGGCGTCAGGGTCCATGTGCCGGCGGCCCTCGTGGCCCTTGCGATTGTGACTTAACCGGCGGAACATCGGCCCGTTGAGGTCATCGGCATGACCCGCCGCGTCGAGATAGGCTCGGATGCGCTGCGCGACATTCGGGTGGATGGCGAGCGCGTCGCGCCTGCCGCCTTTCCTCACGATGCGCAAGCTATGGAAGCCCCGGTTTTGGTGCAGGTCTTCGACGGAGAGCGCGGCGATTTCGGCGCGGCGGAGGCCCACCTGCAGGCCAACCGACAGGATCGCGCGGTCGCGCAGGCCTTCAACAGTACCCTCAGCCGGTGTGTTCAGCAGTTTCGCGGCATCCACTTTGGAGAATGCCAGTGTCGATCCTTCGCGGCGGTTGATGGCGGGACGTTCCACCTCGGCGACGGGATTGGTTTCGGCATGGCCGTGGCGCACCAGGTGCTTGAACAGGCTGGAGAGCGCCGCAAGTCGGCGACGGATGGTCGAGGGTTCGGCTTCATCGATTTCGCGCATGATGCGTTCCCAGGCGATCACCGCCCGATGGTCAACTTTGCGCAGCTCCTCATAGGAGGTGATATGCAGCGTGCGCATAAAATGCCGCACGTCGAGCTTGTAGGCGCGGCGCGTGCGTTTGCTTCTCTGCTTCGCGAGCCAGATTTCCTCTTCGGGGATGTCGGCGAGCCGGGCGAGCGGTGAGGGAAGCGCGCTTTGCGAGGCAGAAGCGGGAAGCACGGCGGGGGGCGGACGATCATTGGAGAGTTTTGTCATCCCGCGCCCCTGATGTTCCAGGAGGGGCGGATCATCTCGATGAGCCCTACTTCCAGTCCCGCGGCCGTATTCACCGGCAG
>Ga0335074_10001238_pt1 | contig 34928 bp, 34 predicted proteins | sample Lox_Sample_23_FD_206715 | JGI IMG/M metagenome (GOLD analysis project Ga0335074, IMG submission 206715) | Soil microbial communities from Loxahatchee National Wildlife Refuge, Florida, United States - Lox_Sample_2.3 | ecosystem: Environmental > Terrestrial > Soil > Wetlands | place: USA... | reverse complement strand
GGGCTCCGCAAGCAGGCAGCAGCCTGGGTCGAGGTGCTCACGGCTCGGTAAAGATCAAGACCCCGGCTTGACCGCAACTCGGCAGCTGTAGTCGATGCGATGCATAAGCAAGCGCTCGCCGGTTTTGGCAAGATATTCGTCCACCGCTTGGCGCTGCCCTTTGTAGTGGCCGTAATCGTCGAGGATGAGGATGCCACCCGGCGACAGCCGCGGATAGAGGTGCGTGAGCGCCACTCGGGTCGACTCATACCAATCCGTGTCGAGACGCAACAGGCAGAGCCGCGCGGGCACGTTCGCCGGCACCGTGTCCTCGACGAGGCCTTTGATAAAATCTAGTTTCTCTGCGGGGTAGCCGGTGGACGCCATGTTCTCGCGGACGTCGTCGAGCTCGGCCATCCCCCAGCCCTTAACCGTCCCCTCTTCCGTTTGCCGACGCCATTCTTCGTAGCCGCTGTTGCCCCACAGATCGACGTCGCGCTCAGGATCGGGCATCGGGTGCCCCTCAAATGTGTCGAACATCATGATGCGACGATCGCTAGTGCCGGAGCCTAGCAGCGACGTGGCCATCATCATGCAGCTGCCGCCGCGCCAAACGCCGCATTCCGCAAGATCGCCCGGCACTTCGGCGGCAACAATATGCTCGACACATTTATGCAGGCTGTAGAGACGCTCGACCGAGGTCATGGTGTAGGGCTTGCACCGCTCCAGAAAGTCCCGGAAATTTGGTTCGACATCCTGGAACTCGGCCACCAGACCCTGATGGACCATCAAAATCTGATAATCTAGCGCCGCCTTTTCCTGAAGTTTGAGTTCCTTCGCCACAACCGCCTCAGTCAGCTCATCATTGTGCACCGTCAGCTGATTGTTCTGCACCGCCAGCTGATTGTTCTGCACCGTCAGCTGATTGTTCTGCACCGTCAGCTGATTGTTCTGCACCGAGAGTTCGGTAATCCGCTCTTCGAGCCGGCGGACTCGCCGTGGGTCAGGCAGCCAGCGCCCTAGCCGGCGCAACCTTTGGTAATGAGCCTCGGGCAGAGCTTGGTGGACCAGGTCGCTGAGCTTACGCATCAACGGTTTGGGTTATCCGAAATGCCGGCACCCGGCAAGATACCTTGCCGGCGCGACTGAGATATACTGTGATCGCGGCAACAGCCGTCAGTGCCAGGGAGAGGCAGCGGCGCGACTTGGTAAGCGGCAGCGGCGACAACCCAATGTTCGAAATTATCCGTTACACGCTCGCCTTGATCGTCGCCGACACGCATTTGTGGCCGATCGGATTTGTCTGGGCCGGCTGGCAGGCCGTCTTCGCGTTCTATACGCTCAGCGGCTATCTCATGACGCGCGTCTTGAACGAGCGCTACGGTTTCGCCTGGTCGGGCATTGCGGCATTCCTCCTCAATCGCGTTCTCCGCCTATGGCCGGCGTATCTGTTCATTGTAGCGGTGACCTGGGTTGCCGTGCGGTTTTTGCCGCTCGACAGCTTCTTTTTCAGCCTGACGCCGCCGCGCACGGTGCTGGAAAAGGTCACGACGCTCACGGTCCTAGGGCAAGTTGGCTTCGACTTTACATATCTCATTCCCTTGTCGCGCCTCGCGCCAACGTCGTGGTCGCTATCGATCGAGCTGGTTTCCTATTGCCTTTTGGGCCTCTATTTCGCCAGGACGCCGCGCCGTCTGTTTGTGTTTGCCGCCCTCGGGCTGATCGCCATTCTGGGCGCGACAGGCTATTGCGTGGCCGAGCCGTCGATTTATTATGGACCCTACTGTTCGCAAAATCGGTATGGTGTCGTGCAGGCCGGCTTCATCCCGTTTGCAATGGGCGGGCTCGTCTATTTCTATCGCCCGGCGCTGCATAATTTTCTCGCATCCTATGGTCGTTGGCTGGTCGCCGGCCTGCTCGTTGCCGAGGCGAGCGTTGTCGCCAGCGTCTTTTCAAGCGTGACAATCGGCCCGTTTATCGGTGCGCTTGCGATAGCGGCGACCATTGCCTGGCATGGAACCGACTATCGGCCTGGTAGGGCGATAGATTTTATCGGGCGGGCGTCTTATCACCTGTTCATCGGGCATTTGAGCATCGCTGCGATCCTCGTCGTCGGTCTCAAATTCCGGGCAAATGCGTTTCCGGTGTTCGCCGCAAGCCTCATCGTGGCCTTGCTGCTGAGCGGCTTTCTCGTTCCGCTCGAATGGTGGCTCAATGGGTTGCGCGGCCGGCTGTCGCGCTGGGGCGGGCGTAGCGCCAGGCCACCTGCGGGTGCATCGTCCGACCCCGCGTTCGCTGAGGTCGCCGGAGGCGCAACCTTTGGTGAACCAGGTCGCTGAGCCTTGGCATCCGCGGCTTGCGGTTATTTGAAATGGCGGCGCCGGTTCAATCGCCGCGAGCTTCCACCGGACGCGCTTGCCTCCGACGACTCGGGATGGTGGCGTGCCTTACGGGTTGGGGACGAACATTGGGCACGTCGAGCGGGTGGCGTCGGTACGGTCTCGTCTCCCCTCCCTCCGCCGCGATCCGCTACGATGCTAAAGATGCTCTGCTACGCTGGTTGTTGCCCGCCAATTGACAACATCGCCGTCAAGGCGACTTATGGTCTCGATGCGACGGCCGAACATTGGAATTCCATATTCTCGGTGCACTTGGGCGCTGAAGCCGCTCAGCGAATGCCCGGAACTTAGCCGATTTACGAGCGCACACGCTGGCCTTGAGCTCGACCGCGCGCCCACTAAAATGACGGAAGCTTTATAATGGAAAGGCATCTAAGCAGTGCTCTGACAGAGCCCGCACGCGAATCCTTGCGGGGCAAGCGCGTGATGGTAACAGGCGCTTGTGGGACCGTGGGCAAGCAGCTCGTGCAACAGCTCTTAGAACGGTTCGACGTGGGCGAGCTGACCGGCATCGATCACAACGAGAGCGAGTTGGTGTTTCTCGAAGAACAGCACGCTCCTCGCGACAATGTGCGCTTTCTTCTCTGCGACGTGCGCGATGCCGTTGCGCTGATGCGCGAGACACGCCGAATCGACATAATTTTCCATGCTGCTGCTTACAAACACGTCTATGCCTGTGAGCGGTCGCCCCTCGAGGCAGTTCAGACCAACATTCTCGGGGTTCAAAATGTGCTGCAGGCGGCAGTCGAGAATGGCGTGGAGCGGCTTGTCTTCACCAGCTCCGACAAAGCGGTCAATCCAACCAACGTCATGGGAACGTCGAAGCTGATGGGCGAGCGGCTGGTTACCGCCGCCGCCATCCACCCGAACCATTCGGGGGCGACATTCTTATCGACACGCTTCGGCAACGTACTTGGCTCCCGTGGTTCTGTCATTCCGATATTTCGCGACCAGATCCGTAAAGGAGGGCCTGTGACGCTTTCCGATCCGCGCATGACCCGGTTCATCATGTCACTCGACGAAGCGGTGCGGCTGGTCATCGAATCCTCATTATTGGGTGAGCCCGGCGAAGTCCTGATCACAAAGATGCCGGCAATCCGGATCAGTGATCTCGCAAAGATCATGATTCGTGAGTATGCACCGCAATGTGGCCATCGACCGGAAGATGTCGAATTACGCGTTGTCGGTCCAAAGCCCGGGGAAAAACTCTACGAAGAGCTGATGAATGAGGAGGAGACACGGCGGGCGTTTGAACGCGAGCACTATTTCGTGATCCGTCCCGCAATGATGGCTCGTATCGCCAGCGACGGAGTCCCAGGGCCGGAGAACGCCGTTGAGCGGGCTTACAATTCGGCCAACGTGATACCGTTGTCAGGAGACGAACTCGCCGAATTCATGCAGCGAAATCAACTCCTCAGCGAGGAGCGATTAACCCGATGAGGTTCACTTGCGCATCTTGATCCTGGGCGGTGATGGCTACCTCGGTTGGCCAACTGCGATGGCCTTCAGCCAGGCCGGTCATGAGGTCTTCGCGGCCGACAATTATTTGCGGCGTAAGATCGCTGCGGAGACCGCTTCCGAAGCGCTTATGCCCAATCCTTCTTTACCAGAGCGCGCGCAGATCTTTAAGCAGATCACCGGCAGGCAGATCGAGGTAGCCGAGGGCAATTGCTGCGATATGCGTTTCATGGCTGACATCGTTACGCGCTTTCAGCCCGAAGCGATGGTTCATTACGCCGAGCAACCTTCGGCACCGTACTCCATGATGGGGTACGACCAGGCACGTACGACTCTCTCCAATAACCTCGTCGCCACCTTCAATGCGATCTGGTCGGTTGTGCAGCACGCCCCGAGCTGCCACATCATCAAGCTGGGCACGATGGGCGAATACGGCACGCCCAACATCGACATCGAGGAAGGCTGGATCGACATCGAGCATAAAGGTCGGAGCGACAAGTTCTTGTTTCCGCGCCAGGCTGGCAGTCTCTATCACACGACCAAAGTACTCGATACCGACTTACTGTGGTTTTACGTTCGAATCTACGGCTTGAGAGTTACCGATCTTATGCAAGGGCCAGTATATGGCCTCTCAACTGATGAAAGCGATCTCGACGCTCGGCTCATGCCGAACTTCCACTACGATGATATTTTTGGCACGGTCGTGAACCGCTTTCTGGTGCAGGCGGTGGCGGGCGTTCCACTCACGGTTTACGGTAAGGGCGGCCAAACCCGTGGTTACCTCAATCTGCGTGACACCCTGCAATGTGTCGCGCTTGCGGCAGCGAACCCACCAGCCCAAGGCCAACTGCGCATCCTAAATCAGTTTACCGAAACGTTTTCCGTGAACGACCTTGCCGACCGCGTCCGTCGCGTTGGCGTTAGCATGGGGCTTCCGGTCACGGTTCAGCAGATTGATAATCCACGCAGGGAGCTAGAAGAGCATTATTATAATCCGGCTCACTCGGGGCTGCTTGAGCTGGGGCTCAAACCGCATTTCATGACCGACGAGATTCTCACCGCCATGGTCAATGAGGTATGCCTCCATCGCGATCGGGTTGTGATGGACCGGATACTTCCGCGCGTGCGCTGGCGCTAGCATTATGCGTTGGCTCGTCACTGGGGGCTGTGGATTCATCGGCCGCAACCTCGTTCGTCGATTACTCGCGGATGGCGGACATCGCATTCGCATTCTCGACAATTTTTCGGTCGGAACACGCGCCGACCTTGCCGCAGCTATCGGCCCAGAAGCTGACCAAATCGAGTTGATCGAAGGGGACATCCGCGACGAAGCGCAGGCATTTCGTGCCGCGGCTGGTAGCGATGTGGTTGTACATCTTGCGGGCAACACGGGCGTCGGACCGTCTGTCGCCGACCCGCGAACGGATTGCATCGCCAACATCATCGGAACGCTCAATTACCTTGAGGCATGTCGTATGGCCGGCGTAAGCCGGTTCGTTTTCGCGTCGAGCGGCGCAACCGTCGGCGAATGCGAACCGCCCTTGCACGAAGAGCTGCCCGGTCATCCTGTCTCTCCTTATGGAGCGAGCAAGCTCGCAGGCGAGGCCTATTGCTCCGCTTATAAGCGGAGCTTCGGCATTGACACCGTGGGGCTGCGATTTGGTAACTGCTATGGGCCGTTCTCAGGCCACAAAGGCAGCGTCATCGCGAAATTCATTCGCGAGGCGCTTGCCGGCCAGCCATGGGAGATCTACGGCAATGGGAGCCAAACCCGTGACTTCATCTATGTAGACGATGTCATCGATGCCATTAACCGAGCTGCCACGGTTGGGCAGATCGGCGGCGAAATCTTTCAGGTCGCTACTAATATCGAGATCACTATCAGCGAACTGGTCGAGAGGCTCGCCGCAGTGTTCCGCCTGCATGGGATCGAACTGAATTCTCCCGTCCGTACGGCGCCGCGCACCGGCGATGTCAATCGCAATTACTCTGACACCACGAAGGCGCGGCACCGTCTCGATTGGACCGCACAAATAACGCTTCAGGAGGGGCTTAAGCGCACAGTTGCTTGGTTTCTCTTGGAAGACCAGCAACAGTGCCGGCCACCATTTATTAGACCATAAACTACGCGAGTAGAGTGGGTGATAATTTTCCATAAGCATCCAAACATACGAATATTTTTACTTGGTTTTACCGCACTTCTTTTAGTCGGCCTAAGCATGTATAGGAGTTACGCGCTCGGGCAGTATCGTACCATGTACGACAATCCGATCTATCGGTGGAGGGCATCAATAGCGGTTGCCTTGTCGGAGATGCATAAGCCGCCAACGCATGGCTATGTCGCTTACCGCTCCATAAGCGACTACCTTAATCTTCACGGCCTCGGTCTCTTGGATGGAGAGGCCAGCCCGCTCCCGACAGCAGAAGAGCTGCATACACTCATCTACGATCCGACACGGCTGGAAGATTTAATCCGGGCAGCGGCGGCGACCCCTGTAGACCCCGCACTGCCGTCGGTCCCTATCGTGGGAAACGAAAAAGGAGAGGCGGATTTCTACTTTTGGTCGTTCTCACTTTTCGGTATCCATTTGGCTTCGTTATGGAAATTCTATTTCGTTCTTTTGTTCTTCTCGACGACAATATTCTTTTTGACATATTTCCGATCGCAATTATGTCTGTTGTTATTGCTTGTCTATCTAGTTGGTCATTATGCATTAGTGGGACTTGCGTCTGCCCCGTGGGTGCAAACGGTGCACAACAGCCGCTTTTTCCCTGTGCTCGCCTTACTTCCGGCGCTGCATCTCCTATTACTTTTATTGACACGAATGCGCTTTTCGCGGCTGAACGCAGCTTGTGCATTAGCTCAGACTGTTCTTCTGTTCTTTTTGGTTTTCTGTCGATTTCAAGCCATATGGCAGCCAGTCGCCATCATCGTGGTCGGCGTGTTGATGGCTCCCTGGCACTCAATATGGACAGCGTTTCGCCAGCAGCGTCGACTGTCAGAACCGCTTGCTCGGACGATTGTAGCGGTTTGGCCGGCTGCTTTTGTGGCGGCAGGCTTGGCGGGGCTTATCTTATATCAAAACTTCGCCTTGAACCATGACGCCTATAAGACTGAAACAAAAACGCACACGTTCTGGGAACCGATGTTCAGCGGAACAGTCGGTGCTGATCCAGAACTTTGCAAGCTGTACTGCGGCGGCGAAGAACCTTACAGCGACAACCTTGGTTATGTTGCTGTTCTGAATTATCTGCGTCACTACGACAATGCCAAACCGGATATTGCCTACGTTTTTGATGGACAGATACAAATCGACGCCATGAAAGATATGGGCGTATATGACAACTTGCTTCGGCACATCTTCTTTGACATGCTGAAACAGCATCCTTTGCTAGTGCTACGATCAATGTTCTTTGAAAAACTCGATGACCAAGTAGATATATTATATCATGCGAGAATTTTACATTACACCGGCAATAGCATTACGGGTCTTTTGGCGGTAGCTATTGGCTTTCTCATCCTGACTACTGGATTTCCATCATTCCAACGCACCCATGTGGCGGCTGCCGCGCGTTGCGGAGCAATCCTCGCGGTATTTTCCTTAACCACGACCGAAATAATTCCAGATGTTCTGATCTTCGATACGGTGATGTTTTTTACCATGGTTGCGGTGTTGCTGATCGCGTTGACGGTGATCTTTGCGTCAAGAGTTGTGATTCTTGGTGCCAAAGACAGGCTGATGCGCGGATCGCCGGACCGGAGTATCAATCGTTTGAGCTCACAGTAGGCGCCTGATTGGTCGTGTGAGGTTCGATAAACCAAGCGGCGTAGCTGAACACGCTGGTATCGCTGGTACTTTGTGCGAGCCGCACGAAACCGCGCTCCATAAAGACGGTCTCATATACCGGCTTAATATAGATGACGAAACAATCGCGTGGTGCGCGCCGTATTGAGGCAATGATTCGGTCTGCCGTTTCACCAAGTACAGCCGCGTCGAAAGGGTTAAAGAAATAAAATACGGTAGCGCTCTCCGGGATGTCATATTGGCGGGCGTCGATGACTTCGATGCTCCATGCGGGTGTGATCTTGCTGCTCGCTTTATAATGACGGGCAAGATTCTGGCGCGCTACCGCCGCTAGGCTCGGGGACAGTTCGACCCCAATGATCTTCTCAAACGGCAAGTCCGACGCAACGAGGAGGACGCGTCCCATTCCGCAGCCAAAGTCAATGAATGTGCGCCCCCTCCAATCAAACCCGTATTGAGATAATGCCTCGTGTATAAACAGATAGCTCGACGGAAAATAATCCCGCGAGTGGCTACGCGCTTCAGCGTCAACATCAAGCTGCTCTGCCGGTACGATCACTCCAGTATTCGCATGGAACTTTCGCTCGTACCAAAGTTCATAAGCCGCAATAGCCAAGGTGCGCTTCCAACCTCTGTGCGCTGCGGAAGAAATGAATTGGCGCAAAAACCAAAACTTGCTGGTTACTCGCTGAAGCACTATAATCTCGCGGTCTCAGTTAGCTGATTTTTTTGGCAAGGAGCGGGTGAAACTGAGCACCTCTGGTGAAATTCGTTGTGATAACAAGACAGAATATGGTTGCTGGTTCCGGCCTTATTGTCAACGCGGACGACCTCGGCATTCACCCGAGGATCGACGCGGGAATATTCGAGGCTTTTGAGCAAGGCGTGCTTACTTCAGCTACTTTACTGGTTACCACACCGTTCACTGAGAATGCGGCACGAGAAGCCCGTCGTCTTAAGTTGCCGTTAGGGCTTCATTTCTCGCTGACATTAGGACAGGCAGTTGCGTCGCGCGCCGTCGTTCCAGACCTGGTAGATCAAGACAATAATCTGAGCCTATCAGCTGCGAAGCTTATGATGCTCGGGAAACCGAACGGCCGATACCGAGACATCTACCGACAAATATGTTGCGAAATTGACGCCCAGTTTGCGGCTGCTTGCGCGCTCGGGCTGTCACTGTCGCATGTCGATTCGCATCAGCACATTCACACGAATCCCCACATTTTCAGGATGCTCGAGGGTGCTGCGGAACGCTATGGGCTCAAGAGCCTTCGGCTTTCCCGCGAACGGCTCTATGCGTTCGAGGCTCGCACCCATCTTTTCGCGAACTTGAAGAGGCTAAATCCCATAAAAGTTGTCCTGGCGGGCCTCGTCGGACACAAGATCACGCCACGCCTCATAACCCCCGACTACTTTTTTGGCCTGATGTATTCCGGGCAGGTAACGCCGCTCGCGATGGCCCGCTTTCTTGCGCATGTCGGGCGACATGGCGGGGTGTATGAGATAGGGCTTCATCCTGGCCATGCGGCGCCACCCGGCGAAAATGTTTACCCGCAGCCTGGCTACAACGATTTTATCAGCTCGCCACACCGGGAAGCGGAGTTGAGGCTACTCACGAATGCGCAGACGAGGGCATTGATCGACGCACATGGCATACGCCTGATGTCCTATCACGATCTGGCCAACCAGGGCCAAAGGAGTTGAATCCGTCGCGTTGTGGCGGCAAGTTGCTGGCGTATGCCGACGGGTAGGGGTCCCGAAAGCGATGATCGATCTCTCAATAATTGTTCCCATTTACAACGACGCTGACGATCTTTGGTCGATGGCAACCGCCTTGGCTCCCCATATCGATCGGATCGTCGGCGCCCAAAAATGGCAATTTGTGTTGGTGAACAACGGCAGCTCCGACAATTCGCCCCAGGTGGTCCAACGCATTATCGAAATCTGGCCTAACTCAATCAGGATAGACCTGCCTCGGCCTGATTACGGCGAGGCGCTAGCCCAAGGGTTGAGCAACGCTGAGGGCAATTTCGCCTATATCGTCAATGTTGACTTTTGGGACGAGCTGTTTTTGGCTTGGTGCTGGCGCTGCCGCGACGTCTATGACCTAGTGCTCGGCTCTAAGCGAGCGGATCCGTTTCTTAATCATCAGCATAAGTACCGTCGCCTCCTAAGCTGGGCGCTCAACAGCATTCTGCAATTCGCATTTGGTTTCGTGGGCACAGACACGCACGGCCAAAAATTTATTACCCTACCCACTGTTCGACCCATCATTGCACAATGTGTCATGCGCCGGGGCCAGTTCGATACCGAGCTAACCTTGCGCACGATGCGCCAGGGGCTGTGGCTGGCAGAGGTGCCAGTGCCGATCCACGAGTTGCGTCCACCGCGCAACCTCATGGTGATGAAAATTTATCGCAATCTCTGCGATATCGTGCGGCTGAAGCGGGTTATTCGGCTAGTTCCAGCCGGTCATCCCATTCGGTATCACCGCTGGGCGCGCGAAGATATCGAAGGTGGCTCATCCTTGCAGGGTCCGGCGCACATCTTGCTCGAGAAAGCGGCGCAGCGGCACCGGCTCTCCGAGGCGCAACAAGGTGCGGCGGATGCCGGATAGCGCCCCTGCGAGTGGTGAGTGCGGCTCGGAAGAGCAGCCCTCTCGTGAAAAGCCTCATACGATGACGAATGTCCTGCGCACATTCTATGAAGAGAAGTATCGCGACAGCCGAGAACGATCGCGCACCAGCAAACTGTTTACCCTGGAATGTGTTCCCCCGCAGGGCCACCTTCGCGTGCTTGACGTCGGATGCGGAAGCGGGGAAAACTCCCTCGCAATCGCAGCCAAGGGCCATCAGGTCTTTGGTATCGATCTCTCCGAGAATGCGATCGCTAAGTATTGCGGCCATGGTTTCCGTGGACGCACAATGGATATCGAGCAGGGGCTCGACTTTTCGGATGGGTCATTCGATCTAGTCTTTTGCTCTGAAGTGATTGAACATCTCGCCGCTCCGGCACACCTGGTGAACGAGGCATTTCGGGTGCTCGTTCCCGGCGGCCGAATGATCCTATCGACGCCCAATTCTGCCTTTTGGGTCTATCGTGTCCTAGCGGCGTTAGGATGGACTTTAAGCGAACTACAGCACCCTCAGCATTTGCATTTCTTTTCACGGCGAAGTCTTCACCGTCTTCTCAGCGCGACAGGGTTCCACTTGGACGACATGTTTGGGCGAAATATGTATCTTCTTATTCCTACCGTGAATGGCTCGATTGGCGACTTGCTGATTCGATTCGGCATGCAAAAGGAAGAGCGTTTTCGTACGAAAAGCTTCTTTATGCATCTATCCAATCGCTCTCACTTCTGGAACTCACTCTGGGCGGACACGCTGATTGTCGTGGCGAGCAAACCCCTCAGCACGCCGGTATGAGCTGCGAGACCAGTTTGCGCGTTGTCCGTGCCAGCGAAGCTGATCTCGGCGTTTGGCAACGTTTTGTCGATAGCACACCGGCCGCCAGTTGCATGCATCATGCGGGCTGGTTTCACATTCTTCGTGACGCCTATCGCGTCGATCCTCTTTTCCTTTTAGCAATCGATGACGATGGTACAGTTTGTGGCGTTCTTCCAACGTATTTCAGCCGAAGTTTTTTAACGGGCCCCCACCTTTCTACCCTTGAGGATGGGATTCTCGTGAGCTCGCAGAAAGCGACGCAAGCTCTCCTGTCCGAGGCCATCGCGCTGCGCGACTCGCTTGGCGCTCACTATTTACAGGTTCGGGGAGGCCCAACCAGCGCACATAGCCAAAAGACCGTCTGCTATCTGCACACCCTCATTTCCACTGCTCGTCCAGCCGATCAGCTCTGGCAGGCAGTGAAACGTAAAACGCGTTGGGGCATCCGCCAGGCTGAAAAACAGGGAGTCAGCGTGGAGCTGGATCCTGCGCTCGATAGGCTCGATGCGTTCTATGCGGTCTATGCTGCACATATGCGCGATCTCGGCACCCCGGTCATGGGAACCCGCACGTTCAAGGCAATGCGGGAGTTTCTCGGTCCGGAGCGTTTGCGGCTCTACCTGCTCTCGTTAGGGCACCGCCTGATTGGCGGTATGCTGTGCATTATCAATTCTGATCGCTGGACCGATTACTACGCGGTCGCCCGCCATGCGGACGAAGCTGAATTCGCCAATTATCTGCTGTACTGGCATGTCATTCGTGACGCCGCTGCGCATCGCGTCCCTGTGCTTGATCTTGGACGAAGCGCACCCGAGAGCAATCTCCATCTTTTTAAACGAAAATGGGGGGGGCAGGATATCCAAGTCCCTTATCAATTCTACCTTCGCCAAGGCGCGCCGCAGCGCGATTTGGGGCTGCAGGAGATGAAGCAGGCAAAAAGCCTGCCACAACAAGCCTGGTCTCATTTGCCGTTAATCGTAACTAATCACCTGGGACCTTTGTTACGCCGTCAACTTCCTTTCATATGACAACAAAGGCTGACGGGCTTCAACATTCAATTATTCGTCGCTCTATGAGCGTCGTAGTATTCTATGTTAGCGGTCATGCATTTAACTATCTCCTGCTCATTACAACAAATCATATGGTGCAGCCTGACATCTTCGGGTTGTATTATATCTGCATCTCAATGATCAACGTTCTCGTCACCCCTGGGCTGACGGTAGTCTGGTCTTTGGCACAGCATCTATCGGTAGTAGCTGCCATCCATCCTACCGTGGTTGTTGTCGCCGAGTTTTGGCGAAGTTTGCGTAAGCTACTAGCCTTAGGGGGACTTGTTGCCGCGATCGTCGCTAGCGCGCTGTCTCTCTTAGGGCAGCTCATCGGGCTCGATTCGTTGGTAGTCATTCTTTTGATCCCGGTGGTCGCTCTGGCTTCACTGGCGGTCGAGTTCACTCGCGCAGCTTTTCAAGCGCTCCAACGGTTCCATTGGTTCAGCACGAGCTGGGTACTGTGGTGCGCCCTGCAATATGGCTTCGCGATCGCAGGGCTTTTGCTGATCGGCACGGTTTGGGCGGGCCTCCTAGGCCTTTTAATTGCGGCAATAGTTACAGCCGCCGGCGCCTCTTGGGCGCTCGGGCCATCAGAGGCAATGCCACCGATTGGCGAGCGCGCTCCGACAGAGGAGGCCAGCTTGATTGCGGTTAAAGGACTCATTCCCTTAATCGCCGGGTATGGCCTCTATACGCTGCTCGTGAACACTGATGTACTGCTGGCTTACCTCTTACTGCCCCGGGAGCAGGTTGCAGTCTACGTTGCCTCCTCGATTTTGCCCAAGGCCATCGTGACCGCGACCCTGCCAGTGGCCCAAGTCCTGATGCCCGTTGCGATAGCGCGCGCCAGTGCCGCCCAAAGCACGCGTCTTTACGTATTGAAAGCGCTTGCTGCGGCGACGTCACTCGCAGCGGCCGGTGTTCTGGTGCTGAAGTTCGGCGAAGGATACGCGTGCAACAGCCGCTTTGGCTTGCGATACTGCGACAGTGAGCTGATGATGATTTTAGCCGTGGCCGCAGTGCCTCTCTGCGCGCTACGGGTGCTGGTGATCGGCAGCCTGGTTCATGCGCTTAACTGGCGGCCATTGCTGCAATTCGTTGGCGTTGCGCTGGTGGCGCTCCTGGCTTGCTTGTGGCACAGCAGCCCTGAGGCCCTCGCGGTCATCTACGTCTGCATCTGTGCCGGCATCTTGGTGCTTTATGTTGCAGTTGGTTTCCTGAAAACGTAGCGCCACCCTGTCGCACGAACGAGCTGGCTGGTGTGAGCCTTCGTCGCTCAGTATTTTGTTGCTATGCGACAACTATAATCTACACGATGCAGCAGAAGATGCTTTCCGATACTCGAAAAATACTCATCTACTGCTTGGCGCTGCCCTTCGTAATGGCCAAAATCATCGATAATCAATACGCCTCCGGGTGAGAGACGTGGATAAAAATTTTGAAGGGCGACGAGTGTAGACTCGTACCAGTCGGTATCGAGCCGCAACAGACTCAAGCTTTCTGGTATTTCGATCGAGGCGGTTTGTTCGACCATTCCCTTGACATATTTGAGGAGAGCAGGCGGATAGCCCGTCGCTTCGAGGTTCTGGCGCACGTCTTCGAGGGAGGCAAGGCCCCAACCCTTCTGAAGTCCACCGTTGGTTTGCTGGCGCCATTCGTCGTGCGCATTGTTGCCCCAGAGGTCTTTATCCCGGACGGGATCGGGCTCGGGGTGTCCTTCGAAGGTATCGTACATGACTATTCGGCGATCACTCACACCAAATTCGAGGAGCCGGCTAGCCATCAGCATGCAGCTGCCCCCGCGCCATACCCCGCATTCCGCCGGGTCGCCCGGAATCCCGGCTTTGACTATATATTCAACGCTCTTGTAGAGGCTGTAGAGGCGTTCCACGGACGAACCGAGTTCCATGACCTCTGAAATGCCTTCGAACGCCCCCGCAAGCCTCAACTGCCGATAAAGTTCGACGACGGGTGGCCCGAGTCCCATAATCCCCCTACCTTTCGTCCCTTGCGCCTAGCGGGCTATCCATAATCCGGGCCGCATCATGCATCGAGTCACCGTTGCCGCGATCGCTGGGCGAAGCGACCTGCAAGTTCCGGACACAACCCTGGCAAAAGTTATTCCGGTAGAATAGACCGGGGCCGACAAAACCGGGCACCGCCCTTTGCGGTCTGGCTTGGGGAGGCCCGCCTATATCAGGAGTGCGCGCGCAATGCCGCCGACAGAGAGGCCAGAAAGCAACTTCGCTGCCTCCGACCAAAACTCGAGCTCAGTGCCGCTCCCCGTGCTGCCTACCCGGATCATTACATACGCTTGGGGCGAAAAATATATAGAAATTCTGTTGACGATGACATTGCCGGCGCTCCTGGCGCCAGGCAATCTGCCACATGTCGCGGCGTCCGTGACCTGCGAGCTCATCATCCTAAGCCAAGAAGAGGCCTTCCCAAAAATTCGGCGCCACCCCGCGGTAAGACATATCGAAGAATCTTGTCCTGTCCGCCTTGTCGCGCTCGACGATTTGGTGTCGTCGCCCGATCAATACGGAATCGCGCTAACACATGCATTGCATCGCGGCTTTAGCGATTTAGGCCCGGCGATGACCGACGCCTGGCTGATTTTCTTGAACGCCGATTTCATCCTCGCCGATGGCAGCCTGAAAAACTTGTTGAGCTACCTGCAAGCGGGGGAGCGTCTCGTCGCTGCGCCCAGCTATTGCGTGAATGCCGAGGAGGTGCTGCCGGAGCTGAAGGGAGCCGTCGATCAACAGCGCCGATCCTTGACGATCGCGCCTCGCGTCATGGCAGAGCTGATACTCCGCAATCGCCATAATACGATCCGCGCCAAGACCGTCAATCAGTCCAGCTTCGGCATTCGTTGGATGGACCAATTCTATTGGCTGCACGATTCTCATACTCTGCTTGGCCACCAAATGCCGGTTGCGATCGTCGGCATGCGGCCAGAGCGGCATGTCGCGGAACCCAACGCTTATTGGGACCACGGCCTAATGCGTGAGTATTGCCCAATCGCGGAACCCTGCGTGATTGGCGATTCAGATGAATTCCTAATGCTTGAGTTGCGCGGCGCGAGCGTGGCCAAAGAACATCTTCAGCCAGGATTAGCGGATCCGGTGCGAATTGCACGTGATTGGACGGGTTTTGTTACACCCTACCAGCGCGACATGCTGCAATATCCTCTCGTGCTCCACGCGGAAGACCTGCCGCCCGGTATTGAGGGGTCGCGACGCGAGCTTAGTGCCTTCATCGAGCGCGTCTTGGCCAATGTTCCCGCCAACCTCGCCTCGCATATCAAGCATCCGCAATGGACCTACCATTGGCCGCGATTTACTCGATCTCGTCATGCCTTTATGTCGCGGCGGCTTGGTCCGGCGACGGAAACCGCCAAGCCGCACCAACATTCCTCGGCCATAGACCTCCTCTGGTGGCGGCTCGACGGGATCGAGAAGACATATGAGCGGCGAAGGCGAGGAATAGAATATCAAAGAGACTGTCACCGTGACGCGTTCCGGTCGGCCCTTGCCCGCTCGGAGAAAAACTTCGCACTCCGACGCGAGGAGCTAAGCGCAAGGCTGCCGGCGCTTCTCACCATGAATAACCATGACGTTGAGACCGCGCGAGCGACCGGAGCCGCGGAGACGGCCTTTGATCCGCTGCGCAAATCGATCGAGAATTCCACCGGATGCCATCACAACCGAGTAACGCAGATTGAGGAAAACGCGCAAAAGTTGCTTGAACTACGTGAAGCGGCAGACGAAAAGCATCGGTCTTTGGCCGAAAGCCTGAAGTATGTCGAATCGTATCACGAAGACCAGTTGGCCAAGCTGGCGGAGGAGTTCGAACTAGCGCAGGCACCGCTGCGGCTCGAATACGAGGAAACGCTCGAACGTATGAGCACTTCTTCTGCAGTCGTCCCTCATGTCGCCCTGCGCGAAGGTCCCCGAAAAGATGCCGAGGAAGGGCCCCCCGGACATGCGGCCCGGCTGGCGTGGCGAGCACAAGTGGCATTTTTTGGAAAGCTTCCCCATGTGCGCCGTATCAGCCCCTTCTGGGCGCCCCTGCGTCATGTCATGCGGATTGTGGGGCACGCCCGGGCAGCCGGAGCCGCCGACGTGCTGGTTATTACTGGCGGGAGCGAAGTTCCGAACACGTTCGCTGATTCACTTCCAGGGATGCATGCCGAGGTCGATTTCAATGAAGCTGTTGAGGGCAATTTGGCGATCAGCCTACCACCGGAGGTTAGATTCGACCTTTGTATTTCCGACCTCGCGACCGCTCAGCTCGAGCAGTTCGGAAAGCTCGCGCGTACCGTACTTCCGCTGGTTCGCGAAGGCGGAAAGATAATTGGGTTTTGCCCGAATTTTTCGCTCGCTCCGATTGACCTACAAATCAGCAAGTTACTGGAAACCATCGTAGACTTGCCGATGACGAAAATATACTACGCTGGCTCGGAGAAATCCGCGCACGCGTCGCGATGGTTTAGCAACCCGAGCGTGTCACCAGTAGGCGTCGGCTACATGAACGTCGTCCGCGGTGCAGCGAAGTTGATTTTGGCGAGTCCCAGCGCATTTTTTGCCAGCCTGGCGAAGGAGCACGGCGAGTCACCATCCTCAAATGGCCCTTGCACTAGCATCACCATCGAGATCAGCGTTTGATCCGAGAGTTTAGCCTCTACCGGTATGATTCCTTCCTCTGAGCGTTTTCACCACCTGGCTCACGGGCACTTTTGCGCCGCTGGTGGGTGGTGGCGATCATAAAACTCTAGGGCGTGTTCGAGGCCGCCCCATCCGGCCGCACTCAGGTTCCACCAGGTTCGTCGATCAGTTATAACAGCTTGAGGCGTCTCCCCGGGTTTCAGATGATCTTCAAAGAGATTGTGATCGAGGATAGGCTCGAAAATACAACAACAGAGCCGGCGACGTATCATGACGTCATTCGCCTCAATCCGGGCGCGCGGATCATCAAGTCTCGGTTACTGGGGCCCGCCTATCTGAATCGCTTGTCGCAGATCGGCCCCGACGTCGTGTTCGGCAAGTATTCTGGGATGAACGAGAATTGCTACGTCGCGCGCGCGACCGTCGGGGCTTATTGCGCGATCGGAGCACGCACCGCGATCAACCCGTTCAACCATCCGGTCGATTGGCTGAGTATCAATGAGTTCCAGTATCATCCGAACTCATTCGATTGGGTCGCGGAATACTGCGAGTTCGAGCGCCTCGACCGAACGGCCGATATGTTCAAGCACGTCACGATCGGCAACGATGTGTGGACCGGCCACAATGTGAATGTCATGGCCGGCGTATCGGTCGGCGACGGCGCCATCATCGGCGCCGGCTCGGTGGTAACCAAGGATGTGCCCTCCTATGCGATCGCTGCCGGAGCGCCAGCACGCATTGTCCGCATGCGCTTTTCCGATGCGATCATCAGCCGGCTGTTGCGCGTCAAATGGTGGGACCTCGAACTGTCGGAGCTCAGCGGGTTGCCGTTCCGCGATGTCGAGCGCTGTCTTGACCTCATCGAGGATATCCGCGAGCGCCGGGATCGCGGATGAGTGAGGCGCATGCCGCCGCCGTGCGGCTTCTCGATGCGGCCGAGGTTCCGCCTGATGGTGTTTTATTCATGCACAGCGCATTTCGCGCGCTGGCGGCACAGGGCTTTCGCGCCGAGGAATTTATCGAAGGCCTCATCGCCTATATGGATCGCGGCACGTTGGTGATGCCGACGATGACCTGGCGGGCCGTGACGCCCGAGCAGCCGGTCTTCGACGAGATGGCAACTGCTTCGCATGTCGGAATTATTCCAGAGCTGTTCCGACTTCATTACGCGACGCATCGCAGTCTGCACCCGACCCATTCGGTCGCCGCGCGCGGTCATTTTGCGGCTGAACTCACGGCAACGCACCACCTCGGCGACACACCATGTGCGATGAACAGTCCCTACGGCATTGCGCGCGTAATGGACGCCCACGTAATGCTGCTGGGGGTCGGGCTGGAGCGTTGCACCGCGATGCACCACGCCGAGGAAGTCATTGCGATCGACACCTATGTCGAGCCACCCAAGGCCGCGGTACCGTTTCAGCTGCGCGCGCGGGATGGATCGGTATATGAGATGCGGCTACGCCGGCATTTGAAGCTGCGCCGAGACTTTCCACAATTCTCGCCACGGCTCGAAGCTCGCGGCGACCTGCGCCGCGGTGATTTCTACGGCAGCCAATGGCAAGCCTTCGCTCAGGCGGACCTTCTCGATGAGGTCGAAGGCGCGCTCCGTCGCGATCCCGGCGCGATTATCGCCCCGCCCGGCGTACCTGTTCCGCCATGACCGGCGTTCTCGACCCCAAGCTGCTGAGCGAGACGCCGCTGTTCACCGGCGATGCGGTGGCCGCGATCATCCGAGTCGATGAGGACGGGTATCTGATGCAGCTGCGCGATTCGCGACCGGACATCTGGTATCCTGGTCGGTGGAACCTCTTTGGCGGCGCGGTCGAGCCGGGCGAGGAGCCGATGGCGGCGCTGCACCGTGAGCTGCGCGAGGAGCTGGAGCTCGAGTTTGTCGCTGCCGAATTCTTCGGGCGCTTCGATTTCGACGCCGCCGGGGCCGGGCTAACGGGCTTCTACCGCAGCTATTACATCGTCTCGATCAGTCGTGAGGTCGAGTCGCGTCTCGTCCTCCACGAAGGCGCCGGCAAAAAGGTTTTTTCCGGACGCGACATCCTTCTCGAACCCAACATCGCGCCCTACGACGCATTCGCGCTTTTCCTTTATGATCAGCGCGCCCGGCTCAATCCAGCCGGTTAAGGGGCGCGGATAAAACGCTTGTGATGGCGCGACCCGCCTCCCTATAAACTGCCGAAACCTTAGGAGAACTCGGCATGCAGGATTGGACGAAGGCCGACTGGGTCGATCCCAGTTATGACTGGAAGCCCCTCCCGGTGCCTGACCTGCCGGACCGGCTGCTGATCGATTTCGCGACGCGCTGCAACCTGCGCTGCCCGATGTGCCCGGTTTGGGGCCAGGATGATGACGCGGTCATCGATCCACTCAAGGGCTCGATGAACCTCGAAAAGGCGCGCAAGCTGCTAGACGAGTTCATCGAAAAGAAGCCGATGGTCGCGCCAAGCATTTACGGCGAGCCGCTGTTGATTCCCAAGATGCGCGAGGTGTTGAGCGCGGTTAAAAGCCGGGGCATGGCGCTGGCGCTCAACACCAACGGTTTGACATTGACCGAGAGCATCGCCGAGTTCTTTTGCGAGATCGCGGTCGATTCGCTGATGTTCAGCATCGACGCGACGACGAAGGAGACACTCAAAAAGGTTCGCAGCGTCGATAAGCTCGAAAAGATCGAAGCCGCGGTTTTCCGCATGCTGAAGGTGCGCGGCGATCGCGAATACCCGCGGATCGGTGTCTCGTTCACACGGCAGGATGACAATCGCCACGAAGAAGAAGAATTCATTTCACGCTGGGTCGGGGTCGTCGACGTGGTGCGGATGGGTATCGTCTTCGAAAACGGCACCTTCCCCGAAATGGCTACGCCCCCGGAACGAGTCCCCTGCCCGGTCATCTACAAGACACTGCCCGTCCATCACGACGGTTCGGTGCGGCTGTGTTGCCTCGACGGGCTTCGTGACACCGACATGGGCAATGCCTTCAAGGACGGCGTCCGCGCAGTCTGGCATGGTGAGGAATTCACCAAGGCGCGCTACTACCATGAGACAAAACAATGGGACAAAGTACCGTTCTGCCTGCCCTGCAATGGCTGGGCGCAGTACGAGTACGAAGAAGAAATCCGCGACGGTCTGCTGATCCGCCGTTCGCCCGAATACACCTACTACAACACGATCAATCGGCTCGGCGCATGGCGCGGTAATCTTCTTGGCGGCCATAAGCCGCCACCGGCGGAACTGCGAGCCGAGGCTGCGGAATAGCGCTGGCGGTCAAGCGCGACCTGTTGCGTCGGGCCGAGGAAAACCTGTGTCCGAGAGAGTACCGCTGCAAGGGTTGCCACTGCTGGTTTATAAGCTGCGCACGGAAGGCCTGTCGTGGCTGACACGGCGGGTTCAAGACGAAATCCGGATGCCGCGCACCGCACTGGGTCAACAGCTCTTCCGCGCGGCGCGCGTGTTGGCCGCCGCCCACGGCCGGCGGCGCGGTGTCGGTACGGGCCCTCCAGACACCCTCTACGCCTTCTATGATCTCGGCGTCGCGCCGGTCAGCTACGACTTCCTGTGGTTTCTCGTTGCTGCAGAGGTAGCGCGTCTCCGCAGCGGCTTTGCTTCAATTCATGTCGTCATCGTACCGGGTCCACATGGCGGGCTCCGCCGCGAACGCGCCGATTTGGAGCAGACCATCAATGCCGAGGCGCGCCGCGCTCGAATTGACTCGATGCTCCTCCCCGCTTGCAGCTTGCTCCCCAGCGTCTCGGGCACGACGCTTGCTTCCGGTCGTGAGGAAGCGGCCAGCCTCGTTGCGATGGCGGACGAAGCGGTTTTTCCCGCGCGCTACGAGCCGACCTTACCAAGCTATCCTGGACCGAAGGACTCGCTGGAAGCGGCGCGCGAACAGCAAGCCGAGATCGGGCTGCTGCGTGCGACAGCATCGAATTTACAGGCAGTCCGCACTTGGCTGACAGCTCATCGCTGCACAGGTCAGGTAGTGGCCATCACTCTGCGGGGGTATGGTTATACGCCTGAACGTAACAGCAATATCCAGGCCTGGGCAGCCTTCGCACGTGGATTGGACGCTCGCTTTTCGCCAGTCATCGTTCCTGACACAGCACAGGTATTCGCGGGGATTCCCGATGAGTTCACGGGGCTGCCCATCTTTCCCGAGGCAGCGGTAGCGGTCGGCCTGCGCATGGCGCTTTACGAGCATGCCTTCTTGAACCTTGGCGTCAATAACGGGCCAATGGGGTTGTGCTGGCTCAACCGCCGAACGCGCTACCTGACCTTCAAGATGCTGAGCGACGCCGCGCAGCAGACCAGGGCCGACTACATGGAATTCCTGGGGTTTGAACTCGGCAAATCGTTGCCATTCGCGACACCACGGCAGCGCTGGATCTGGGAGGACGACACGCTCGAGGTCATCGAGCGGGAATTCGCAAAAATGGTGGCGTCGATCGACGACGACTTGGCCGCCTGAGCTACTGTTTCCCGAGCCCCAGGGCTTGGCGCGACAAATCGTTCAGCATCATATTGAGTTTTAGATCGGTTTCGAGGCTCTCATGCGCCTTCGAGCCGCGCTCGCAAAGCCGCTTGAAATGCTCGTATTCGATCGCCCAGGTCGGGTCCGCCTGCACCAGCGTCACCGACTCCTCCGGCGGGCGGCCGCTTGGCAGCACCCTTGTGCGCCGTGTGAAAGTCGACGGGCCCCATTTACACAGCGACTCGATATGGGCGCTGCCATTTTCGGCAAAGACATCACAGGTGAAGTGGTTGCGCCAGCTCAGCAGTGAAATCTCGACTTCAAGGAATGGCGTGCCGCGCGAGCCAAAAACGATGTGGTCGAACGCACGGTTCTCGAACCGATCGGCCGACCAGACCCGAAACTCGCGGTCGAGCGCGCCAAACCAGAACATCAGCGTGTCGAGAAGATGCGAACCGAGATCGGGCAGCACCCCGGCCCCTTGATCGCGCCAGGCGGAGTTGCGCACGTCGCGCGCCGTGCCATTCCCGTAGAACATGCGGCACGAATAAATCCGCCCGAGCACACCCGACCCGATCGTCTCCTTCATCCGCACGAAATGCGGCTCGAAGCGGTGGTTGTAGGCGACATAGCAGACTGCTTCTTTCGCCTTTGCCAGCGCCGAGAGGCGTTTAAGTTCGGCATTATTCGCACCGAGAAGCGGCTTTTCCACGAGAACGTGTTTGCCGTTACCTAGAAGCTCAGTCAGCAGCTCGACCTTGGCGTCATCCGGTGTGCAGACTAGTGCCGCGTCGTAGCGATCCTTCGGGATGCCGGCGATGGTGCGATAATCGGCCTCGAGATTGACGGGATCGACCGTTGCCACCGCTGCAGCACCGGCGATGGCCTGGCGCTTTCGCCCTTGGATTCCCAATCCGACGATGATGACCCGCATTCTGCGAGAAGCCCGCTAATGGCGGTAATTTGCCCGCTTTTCCAACATATCAAGGCGATGGGTGACATCGCTGCACGACACGGGCAGATTGCCGTCGATCTCGCATTCCAGCGCTGCAGCGATCGAACCGAGGATGGTCGCGGCAACCTCAGATCCATCGGCGACCATCGCCAAGGTCGCGTAGGCGAGCAGCGCATCGCCGGCACCCACTGCATCGACCACTCGCTCGACAAAGCTGTCGACGACGAAGAACGAACGCAGATCGTTCCCCTTGCCGGGCCTGCAGGTAAGGACGCCACGGTCGCCGAGCTTAAGCACTACCATGCGGCAGCCTGATTCTTCGTGCAGTTGCCCGGCGAGCGGGCGCACACCCGTGTCCTGGTCCGCCATCGCGAAGCGCGCCTCGCGCTCGTTCGGGGTGATGAGATCGAACCCCTTGAAATCAAGGATATTGCCCCAGCGGCTGGCGACCTGACTGTCGGCGACACGGAACACGCCATTGGGTAGCGCGCCGATTAGTTTGGGAATCGTGCGACGATTGAAGATGCCATGGCGGAAATCGCTGAACACAACCGCGTCGCTTGGCGTCCGCTCGATCTGCTCGACAAAACTATCGACGATATGGTCGGAGATCGAGCGATTGTCGAGCGTGTCGACCTTCAAGAGCCGATAGTCACCGCACACAAAAGCATTTTTCTGCGTCGTGGGCCGGGTGCGATCGATGATCGGGCGAACCTTGACGCCAGTTTGCGCAAGACCCTCGAGGACGAAATTTTTCATCCCGTCGTCACCCAGTACGGTCGAAAAAGTGACGTCGGCACCTGCGGCTGCGAGGTGGGCCGCGACAATCGCCGCCCCGCCAATAAAGTCCTGCCGATCGTCAAAGCGGACGCTCGGCGTCGGCGTCTTGGTCATGCCGCCGATCATCGTCGTGTGCGTCAAGCTGTCGACGATCGTATCACCGACGACATGCACGGCAATACCGCGAACCTTACCGAGTATGTCGTGCAGACGCGAAAAGCCCATTCCTTCCGCATCCATTAGCGCGAGAAGCTTGTCGATTGAAATGTTGGGCGGACCCGATTCAATAAGCGCCGAAGAGGAATAAACGATGTCGCCCGGCGTGAAGAGCAACTCGCCGCCATAGCTCTCGATAACCTCGACTTCCTGCTGAGTGCGGGGATGTACCCCACCATCCTGATATTCGTAGCCCTTGGCGAAGAAATCCGGCTGAACGCGGGAGATATTATTAAGCGGCGTTGCTTCCTCGTCGATCAGCACGTAATCAACCATTTCAAGCGCGGCGAGGTTGAGCGCGCGCAAATCTTGTGGCACGAACGGGCGGTATTCCGCCTTAGCGATGTGGACATCGGCGGTAAGGCTTGCAACCAAAATGTCCGCCTTGCTCTTGGCATAGACGAGGTGGCGGATATGCCCAGGATGCACGAGATCGAAAACGCCGTGGCACATCACCACGGTGCGTTGGCGCGGGCGCGAACCAATCGCCTCGCACAGCTCCTCGACGGTCTTGATCTTATGGCGATACAGAACAGAGAGGTCGTTCATGCAATCCCTTCCGATCCAAGATGGTCGAACCAAACCTTCGTGGCCCGCGCAATCGATTCCGGATCCCAAAGCGGCGCGTCACGCCACTTGTCGATCTCGGCCATCATACGCGCCACCCCTACCTCAAACGTCACCTGCGGCTGCCAACCCAAATCTGCGGTGATTTTAGCGATATTGGCCCAAGTAACATCAGGTTCCCCGGGTCGCTTCGGGATATAGGTGGTCTCACCGCCGATCAGTTCGACCAATCGGTTGATCGATTGTGGGTTCCCGGCACCGAGGTTCCAGGTTTCGCCGGTCATCGGCGATTCGGCAGCCATCAAAAAAGCGGTAGCGACGTCGCTCGCATACAGGAAATCGCGTCGCTGCGTACCGTCCCCCACCACGGTAAACGGCTTCCCCGCAAGCTTCTGCTTGAAGAACACGCCAAATACCGCGCCGTAAGCGCCGGTCGTGCGGACCCGCGTCCCATACGCGTTAAAGATGCGGATCGAGTTGACCGGCAGCTGATACACCCGGTGCCAGTGCAGCGCCGCCTGCTCGCCCTGATACTTGGACAGCGCATAGGGATATTGCGGGGCGATCGGATGATCTTCGCGCGTCGGCGTCGCTGCGAGCCCGTAGCAGGACGACGAGGCGGCGTAGACGAGCTTTTCGATGCGTGCGCCCCGCGCGGCCTCGAGTACTCGGACCGTACCTTGGACATTGGTGTCCATGTATTCGATCGGCCGTTCGATCGATGGAACAATGTCGCCGATCCCGGCGAAGTGGAACACGTAGCGCGCATCGGCCAAAATCGACGCGTCCGGCTGCAGCGCCCGGATATCCATTTTTTCAAGGCTAAGCCGCGGATTACCCGCGTGATGTGCGAGGTTCGTCTCACGGCCGCCGACCAGATTGTCGACGACGCGCACCGCAAAGTCATGGTCGAGCAGGCAATCGACCATGTGGCTCCCGATAAAGCCGGCGCCGCCCGTAACGATGGCGACGCCTCGACCCACCGTCATGTTGCGCCGATCCGCTTCATGGTGCGAACGTTGTAGTACCAATCGTCGTCAAAGCTGTTGTCGAGCAGATGGTTGCGAAACGCGCGCGCCAAATCGCGGATCGCGTCCTCGATCGTCCGCTTCGGCCGGTAGCCCAAGCTCCGGAAAATCTTGTCCGAGTTCACGTGATAGGACCGATTGTCGTCCGACGGCGTCGTAACAATCTCCACCTCGCCGCGCCCCGGTATCTCTTCCTTCACGACGCGCTGCACGACGCGCGCCAGATCGGCGATCGAATGGTTCTCGAACCCGATATTAAAGACCTCACCATGCACTTTTTCATGGGGGGCTTCGAGCATCAGCTCGTAGGCGTCGACCATGTCTTCGATATGCAGGTTGGGGCGCATCTGGGCGCCGCCGAAAACCGTGATTGCGCCCTTGTTGACAGCGTGATTGGTCAAGATATTGACCGACAGGTCGAGCCGGGTGCGCGGGCTGTAGCCGCACACGGTTGCCGGACGGATGGTCACGCAAGTGAAGTCGTCCGCCTTGTATTTCCACAAGATCGGCTCGCACATCCCTTTGAATTTATTATATAAAGTCAACGGCACCAACGGGTGATCCTCGGTCACCTGCGGCGAATTGCTAACGCCGTAGACCGAGCTCGACGAGGCATAGACGAAACGCTTGACGCCAGCTTTCTTAGCGTCCGCGACAATGCCCTCGAAGCAATCATAGTTGATTGTCTTCGACAGCTGCTCGTCGAGTTCAAAGCTCGCATCGTTCGAAATGCAGGCCAGATGCAGCACCGCATCGTGACCTACAAACAATGGCCCTAATTTCGCGCGATCGCGAATATCGCCCTGGATCACCTGCAGCTTCGGGCTATTCGGCAGGCGGGCGCCGAAATAGAGGGTGTCGTAGACCGTCACCTCATGGCCGGATGCCAGAAGGCGTGGGGTCAACACATGACCCACATAACCGGCGCCGCCGGTCACCAAAACTTTCATCGCGATATCACAGCTCTAATTGTTCAACGGGATCGTTATTCAGCGGCGCTTGCGCGCGGCGCGTCTTGGCCACTGGTATCGATAGCGAAGCTCGCTGCTTTCGCATCCTCGAAGAACATCTTCACCGTGTCGAGCGAATAAAAATCGAGGTCCTTGCCGACAAGGGCTAGCTTGGCGAGCACGTCATTGGTCACGGTGATGATGTGGCAGCCGATCTCGTCAGCCTGAAAGATGTTCAGGAGCTCGCGCGGGCTCGCCCACAGCAATTCTGCCTTTGGGCGCATCGAGAGGATCTGGCGCGCCTCGCGCATCAACGGCACCGGATCAATCCCGGTATCGGCGATCCGACCAGCAAAAACCGATACGATTGCCGGCGTTTCCGGCGCTAAAGCCTCAGCGATGCGCTTAACCTGCGGCAGGGTCATTACCGCCGTCACATTGAGCGTGACGCCCGAGCGCGACAGCTCGGAAATGACCGCCTCGGAGAAGTCGCCGGCAGTGTTGGTGACCGGTATCTTGACGTTTACGTTTCGTCCCCAGGAGGCGATCGTCCGCCCTTGGCGGATCATGTCGCGCGGCGTGTCGGCGAATACCTCGAATGAGATCGGCCGGTCCGGCACCGCCGCCAGAAGCTTATGAGCAAAACCTTCGTAATCCGCGATGCCCGCCTTCCGCATCAGGCTCGGGTTGGTCGTGAACCCTTTAATCAGAGGGTTCTTGTACATTTTGAGGATGCCGTCGAGATCGGCCCCATCGGCGAAAATCTTCACGCTCAGCGTGTCAAGCCGCGCCATCTCCTGGTCCCCCTCCATGGATGTAACCCATATATGCCAGCGCCCCGGTGCTGGCAATTACACTAGGATCAGCCTGTCTGAGCCACCACGATTTCCGCCGCTTCGGCAAGCGAACATACGATAAAATCCGCTCCGTCCGATGGCTCGTCGACATAATTCAGGTCGATAAAGATCGTGCGGCAGCCGACAGCCTTACCAGCCGCAATGTCGGATGCACGATCGCCGACCATAAAGCTTTGCGCATAGTCGATACCGAGTCGTTTGCCCGCGCGCCGCAGCATGCCCGGCTTCGGTTTGCGGCAGTCGCACGCGTCGATGTGCCGGTGATAACAGGCCTCGATCGCATCGAGCGGCAAGGCCGCGCCGAGCCGGCGATGCATCTCCTCGACGTCAGAGAGCGTCGCCCGCCCATGCCCGACATCCGGCTGGTTGGTGACAACGACAAGCCGATAGCCGGCGGCCTTCATCGTCGCGGTTGCAGTCGCGGCATCTTCATAAATCCGGAAATCCGCGAGGCTCCTCGGCGCGTAGGATCGTCCATCGCGGAACTCCGGAACGACAAGCACACCGTCGCGGTCGAGGAAAACGGCCCGATGGGGGTGCTGCTCTACCACTTTGTCTGGCGCGACTGCAGAGCCGGATGCGAGACAAGGCAATGCCAAACCACCCCTTGCATGCCCTCGGAGAGGGGCGTCACGCGGTCGGGATTAACCGGCGGGATCACCACGACGACGTCGCCCTTTTGCGCGGTATAACCGGTGCTCCGGCCGACCACGCCGAATACCTTGGCGCCCCGCGCTTTCGCCAAGTCGATCGCGCGGATCAGATTGACGCTGATCTGCCGCTCCGCGTCACCCCCGCCGACCGAAAAAATCAACAGCCCATCCCTGTCCCCGAGGCGGCTGACCTCGAGCCAGCCGGCAAAGACCGTGTCCCAGCCTTCGTCATTGGTGCGGGCGGTCAATTCCGAGACATTGTCGATCGGCGAATAAGCTTCGATGCCGCACAGCTTGCGGAAATCGTTGACGGCGTGGCTGCAATTACCGGCGCTGCCGCCGACGCCGAGCAGGAAAAGCCGCCCGCCGCGCTCGCGTAGCGCCGCCAAACCTTCCGCCATCCGCTCAATCGCCACAACATCGATCTCCGCCGCAATCTGCCGAATTTCGGAGAAGAATTCGCTCGCGTGCTGGCTCATGCGGGGCTTTTAAGAACGTTGCCACGGGGTTTGCGCCTAGTAGCCCATTTCACCAGGCCTTGCAACCAGACGGGCTCCTGAGCCTTCCGCTTCCCGCGGCTTGTGGCGTCACCACCTGCGCTGGGTATAATCCGGCATTGACCAGACTCCGCGGGGACATGACCCAGATTACCGTAGGCTTTGCCGGCATGACGCATCTCGGGGTCAACTCGGCCGCCGCGACGGCGGCGCGCGGCTTCCCCGTGATCGGTTACGACGCCGACAGCAGGGTGATCGAAGGGTTGCACGCGGGCAACCCGCCGGTTGTCGAGCCAGGACTGATCGAGATGCTGGCCGAGAACGCAACCCGGCTCACTTTCAGCACCTCCGCCGCCGAGCTGGAACGTTGCGACGTCGTCTATATCGCCGCCGACGTCCCTACCGACGACGACGCTCAAAGCGACCTCGCGCCGATCCGCGCGCTGATCGACCGCGTTATCGCGAATTTGCGCGACGATGCGATCCTAGTGATCCTTTGTCAGGTGCCACCCGGTTTTACGCGCGCCCTCGCTGGCATTCCGAAGGAGCGTCTGATCTATCAGGTGGAAACGCTGATCTTCGGCCGCGCCGTCGAGCGGGCGATGCATCCCGAGCGTTTTATCGTTGGATGCGCCGACCCGGCACACGAGCTGCCCCCGCGCTACCGCGAGGTCCTCGAAGCGTTCGGCTGTCCGATCCTGCCGATGCGCTACGAAAGCGCAGAGCTGGCGAAGATCAGCATCAATTTCTGCCTGGTCGCCTCGATCGGCGTGGCCAACACGCTGGCGGAGGTCAGCGAGGTGATCGGAGCCGACTGGTCGGAGATCGTGCCGGCGCTGCGCCTCGACCGGCGCATCGGCCCATACGCCTATCTTACGCCGGGGCTCGGCATCGCCGGCGGCAACCTCGAACGCGATCTGCGCACGGTGCTCGGCCTTGTCGCGGGCGGAACGGCCGACACCGGCATCGTCACCGCCTGGATCGCCAATTCGGCGCACCGCAAGGACTGGTGCTGGCATGTCCTCGACGAGCGGTTGTTGTCCAAGCACCCAAACGCGCATGTCGGTGTGCTGGGGCTTGCATACAAGGAAAATACTCACTCGACCAAGAACTCGCCCGCGCTCGCGCTGCTAGCGCGTCTCGAAGGACGCCGGGTCAGTGTCCACGATCCGGTCGTGCCGGGCTCGGTCGTGCTGTTCGCTACGGCGTGTGCCGGCCCGCTCTCCTGCGCCGCCGACGCCGACGCGCTGGTGCTAGCAACGCCGTGGCCTCAATACCGTGAGCTTGCGCTCAATGACTTGAAACGCGTTATGCACGGCCGGCTGCTGATCGACCCTTACCGCTTGCTCGATGGGAAAGCAGCCGCTGCGGCAGGGTTCGAGTATCACACCTTGGGAATGCCCGCCCTCGGGGTCGGCTGACGGAGATCATTTTCGATGCTCACACACTTGTCGCCGGAGTCGGCGGTTCCCTCGCGCGTGGTCGTGATGGGCGCGGGTGGATTTGTCGGCAATGCTATCGCCACCCGCCTGGAGCGCGACCATGTGCCGGTGCTCCGTCTGACTCGCCGCGAGGTCGATCTTCTCGATGGCGACGCCGCCGACAGGCTGGCGGCGCTGCTGCGGCCCGGGGATGTTTTTATCGCCGTCTCCGCGCGTGCCCCGGTGCGTGACAGCGAGATGCTGCGCGACAACATCGCGCTGGCGCTGGCGATGACCCGCGCCGCATCGCGGGTCGAACTGGCACATGTCGTCAACATCAGCTCCGACGCGGTCTACGGCGACCTGTCCGAACCCATGACCGAAGAGGCGGTGAGGTCGCCCGATTCGCTGCACGGAGCGATGCATCTGGCCCGCGAAATCATGTTCCGCGGCGACATCAAGGCACCGCTTCTCCTGCTGCGGCCAAGCCTGCTTTACGGCGCCGGTGACCCGCATAACGGTTATGGTCCCAACCGCTTCCTGCGGCTTGCGGCGGCGGGAGGGCCGATCGTGCTGTTCGGCAAGGGCGAGGAGCGACGCGATCATGTGCTGATTGACGACGTCGCCGAGCTGGCGACGCGGGCGATCTACCGACGCTCGACGGGGGCGCTCAACATCGCCACCGGCACGATCACAAGCTTCCGGGAAATTGCCGACCTCGTCGTCAAGCTGACCGGCCGGGCCGTCGAGATCATCGAAACGCCGCGTAGCGGGCCGATGCCCCACAATGGCTACCGCGCCTTTGACCCCGGCGCCTGCCACGCTGCTTTCCCGGATTTCGCTTACACCCCGCTAAGACAGGGCCTGGCGCAAACTATTGCCGCGACGAAGTAATAACGTTCAATCGAACTTGCCGAAGTAACGCTCGACCTTGAGAATCGCCCCGATCGTATCGTTGGCTTCGGTCTCGCCATAATTCTCGTTGACGTAGAGGCAGAAGCTGCGGTTGCGGATGCTGCGCGCGTTCTCAGTCTTGAAGTCGTCCGCCAGATAAGGCTGCACCCAGGGCCATTCGTCGACCACAAACCGATAATGCGGGTTGAGATCGATGCCTTCCTTGAGTACAGCCTCCGCAAATTCGATCTTGCTGCAGCTAATCCGGTCGGTATCGACGATGATCGGAAAATAGAATGGCGAATCGTTAGGACTCATGGGGTAGGCACGGCAAATCTTGGCCTGCTCCGCAAGCCCGGCAACGACATCCAGCACATAAGAAAGACGATGTGTGATCGTCGACTCGAGCCTGCTCAGCGAGGCAACACCGATGCCGCACGAAATCTCGTCGGTATGATGGTTGAGTGCCGGAAAGAGATAATTTGACGGATCGCGGTCGCTGAAGGTTTCAAGCCAGCGCGGCTTGCCACGGTCGGCATGCGCCAGCACCTTACGGTATAAATCAAGGTCCCGGCAGTAGATCAGACCGCCCGAGGCGCCAGTCATATGCGCCTTGCGGTACATCGTCGAAAATGCCGCGATGTCGCCAAAGCTGCCGACCGGCCGGCCCTTGATCTTTGCACCATGCGCTTGGCTGGGGTCTTCGAGCACCTTGACGCCGCGCTCGTGGCAGGCGGCGGTGATCTTGTCGATCTCGCAGGCCTGACCAGCGGCATGCACGGCGCAGATCGCCGAGGTGTTGGGGCCAATCCGCGAGACGACCTGCTCGACGCCGATATTGTAGCTGTCGGGCATGCTGTCGACGAGCTTGGGCTTCAGCCCGTTCAGAATAATCGCACTTAGCGAGCCGGGATCAGTGATCGGCGAGATCATTACTTCGCTGCCCTTGGGCAGCTCGAGCGCCGCCAGCGAGACAAAAAGCGAAGCGGTACCGGTCGCCACCGCGTCGGCGTAGCCGCCGCCCATCATCTCGCAGAAACGGTCGGTATAGAGCTTTTCGAATGGGCCCTGATAACCCGGGTCGACCTCGTGTTCGCGATAATAGGCGATGACTTCGTTGATCATCCGCACTTCGTCGTCGCCGAGCGCGAGCCTGGGCGGCATGCGAACACTGCGGACCGGTAAGCCGCCGTGGATTGCTAGCCTTTCGTTGCGCCGGTCGCTCATCCGCTCAGCTCAGCCCAACGGTGTGCGAGATCTGCCCAAGGCTCAGCCCGTGCGCGGCCAACATGTCGGGATGGCGGCCGAAATTGTGGATGAACTCGTCCTTCAACGTGAAGGTATCGAGCCGGCAACGCGCTTGGCTGTCCCAAGCGAGCTGCTTTGTCTGCGACGCGAGCCCGCCTTGCGGCACATGCTCCTCGATGACGATGACGTGTTCGTGGCTCTTCAGGGCATCAACAATGCCCTGGCGATCGAGCGGCTTCACCGTATGACACGAATATAGCGAGACTGACTTGCCCGCGGCGGTGAACTTATCTGCAAGCTGTCCCGCCATCCCAGCAATGACGCCGTAGGTCAGAATCGCGACATCGCTGCCGCGGCGCAGCCGGCGCAACTTTCCGAAGGCCCACGGCTCGGCTTGGGCGGTCAGGTCGGGCTCGCCCGCCTTACCGAGGCGTAGATAGACGGGGCCGTTCTTCTGCCGGGCGCACCATTTGGTCGCCTCGGCGACCTCGGCCGGGTCGCACGGTGCGATGATCTGCATGTTGGGAATGGCGCCCGCGACAGCGATGTCTTCCATCGTGTGATGGGTGCCGCCGTGGTCGGAATAGATGACGCCCGCCCCCATGCCAACGACCGTCACTGGTAAGTTCTGATAGCAGAGATCGTCGCGGACCATCTCAAACGGGCGGTAGAGCGAAAACGTCGCGATCGTGTAAGCAAAGGGCTGGCAGCCTTTGAGCGCGAGGCCGGCGCAAATGCCAATCATGCTCTGCTCGGCGACGCCGACATTGATGAACCGGTCGGGATATTCCGACGTGAACTTCGCCATGTTGCCGACCGGCGAAATGTCGGCGACGACGACATAGATGTCGGGGTTTCTGGTTGCCTCCTTATAAAGCGCCTCGGCGAACATGTTCCTCATCTGGCCGACTCCAATTCGTCGATCGCGCGGTGGTATTCTTCCTTATTGGGCGAGCGGTAGTGCCAAATCGGCACATTCTCCATGTAGCTGACGCCCTTGCCCTTGGTTGTGTTGGCGACGAGCATGAACGGCCGTCCGCCTTGACGGTTGGCGATCGAGGAGAAGATTGCCGCCGAGTCGTGCCCGTCGACCTCAGCGACCTCCCAGCCGAAGGCGCGGAACTTGTCACCCAACGGATAGAAGCTCGGATGCGTCACCGAGGTGCGGCCGAGGCTTTGCAGATCGTTGTTGTCGACGGCGGCGACGAGGTTGTCGAGCTTGAGCGACGAGGCCATCAGCACCGCCTCCCAGGTCGAGCCCTCCTGCACCTCGCCGTCGCTGAGGATCGTATAAACCCGGCCGGGGTTGGGATTGCGTCGCTCGGCGACCGCCATGCCCACCGACATGCCCAGGCCGTGCCCCAGCGAGCCCGTCGCCGCGGCGATACCCGGCGTGCCGTAATCGGGGTGAACGCCGAGATGCCCTTCGGCCTTGCAGTATCCGTCAAGGTCATTGCGCGAGAGAATACCGAGCTCTTCGAGGATCGTGTACTGGATCATGCAGCCATGACCCTTCGACATCAGGAACGTGTCCAGAAGCGAGCCGTCGGCGCCTTTGCGCATCAGCACGTTGTAAAAGATGTCGGTGATCTCGGTGCACGAATACGAGGAACCGATATGCAGCGCTGCGACCTGCTGCGAAATGTCGAGAATGCGCCGCCGATAGCGAAAGCAGCGCTCCTTGGCGAGCGCCGGGTCGAAACTGTTACCCCCTAGGGCCATCGTGCGGCACCTTTCCTATTCGATGATGGTCCAGTAGTAGTCGCCGGTATACCCCGCCTCCTCATAGAGCTGGCGCCAGCCGGCCGGATCGTAATGCGTCTTCGCCGTCAGCACCCACGAAAGAAAGAGCTCGCGCTCCTCCTGGGTGCGGTACGAATCGTTCTGGATGTAGGCGCGGCCCGGCGATAGCCGTTCGACCTCGCGTATCGCCGTCAGGCACTCGTCTCGTTCGAGATTGTGCACCACGTTGATCGCGATCGTGGCCGAGAAGCTTTCGTCGGGGAACGGCAGCTTGGTGCAGTTGCCCAAATGGAGTCGGCCGACCACCTCCGGCTCGCAATTCATCAGCGCATATTCGGAGATGTCGAGCCCAAAGACCTCAAGCCCCGGGCAGGCAATCATCAAATCCTTGACGAGAAAGCCCTTGCCGCAGCCGACATCGAGAACGCGGTCGCCCGGCTTCAAGTCCCAGTGCGCGATCATGTCCTCGGCGACGCCAGTCCAGAAGCGCGGATTGTAACGATAGCCGCCATAGCCGGTATCGCGCGAGCCGTCGAAGTATTCTTTGCCGTATTGCCGCGCGATCCGAATGTTCTCCGCGCTCTGCGCTTCGGTACGCATTCCGATGTTCCGCTGCGAGCGCGGATAGCGATCGAGGAGGTTAATTTCCGCCATGCCAATCCCTCATCGGCGTCCGCGCATTTTACGAAGCCGCTGACGATTCCAGCGGCAAATCCTGAACCTTTGGCTTCAAGCAAAAGAGACTGCGGCGTCGGAGCGCCCAAGATGAAGGGCGGCAAATTGTGTGTCAATCTGGGTTGCTTCAGCGCCGGGTTATGCCGCGTCCCTCGCGGCGGCTTCCGCTTGCGCCAGCTCATGGTAGGTGTCGACAACATCATTGACCGGCCCGGCCATTAACACTTTGCCCTGATGCAGCAGGATCCCGCGAGTGCACCACTGCTGGAGCAGCGCCATCGAGTGCGAGGCCAGAACCAGAATGCTGGACTGGTCGATGAATTGTTCGACGCGCCGCTGAGCCTTGGCCAGGAATTGGGCATCGCCCGCTGTCAACCATTCGTCCATGAGCAGGATGTCGGGCAGGATGTAGGTCGAAATCGAAAAGGCCAAGCGGATCATCATGCCCGACGAATATGTCCGCACCGGCATATCCAGGTAATCACCCAGCTCGGTAAATTCCGCTATTTCCGGCACATACTGTCGCATCTCGCGAGGCCGGATGCCCATGTGCATGCCACGCAGAAGAATGTTTTCGTATCCCGTCGCATCGCCATTGAGACCGACACTCGTATCGAGCATCGAGGAAATCCGCCCGTGCGATTTAAAACGGCCTCGCGTCGGCTCAAAAACGCCGGCCAGGACCTTCAGCAAGGTTGTCTTTCCTGCGCCGTTAGCCCCAATCAGTGCGAATCGTTCGCCATCCCCTACGTCAAAGCTCACGCCATTCAGCGCGCATACATTGATGCGGTCTGAAGCATCCTTGGAGAGATTTCCGCGGCTGGTCGCAGACGAGATCAGCGTTTTTCTTAACGACCGGCTACTTCCGATGTAGATCGGAAATTCGACGACGACATCACGCAGATGTAGAAAAGACATGACGTCAGACCCAATAAGCGATGCGGCCGCGGAATCGCACGAAAAACAGAAAACTGATCCCCGAACTCAATACGGTCGTGAAAAGCAACATCGCCCATGAATACGGGGCCGTCGGCTGCCCGAGCAGTGGCGCGCGCATCACATCGACTGCCGCGAAGAGTGGGTTTCCGTAAGCCAGCCAGACCTTATCCCCGAGGGCGCTCGGGGTGAACACAATCGGGGTCAGAAAAAAAGTCA
>Ga0335074_10001237_pt1 | contig 34941 bp, 31 predicted proteins | sample Lox_Sample_23_FD_206715 | JGI IMG/M metagenome (GOLD analysis project Ga0335074, IMG submission 206715) | Soil microbial communities from Loxahatchee National Wildlife Refuge, Florida, United States - Lox_Sample_2.3 | ecosystem: Environmental > Terrestrial > Soil > Wetlands | place: USA... | reverse complement strand
GCGAGAACCGAGACGAAGCGGCTTTCTGACCGCGCGCGTTCGACCACCGCCGTCATCGGCTCCAAATGCGTGGTGGCAACATTGCGATTGAGCCCTGCGATCGTCTTGCGCACTGAGGACGCGAGATCTGTCATGTTCCCTTGAACGTGAATGACGATCGACATGGAGGGGCGTGGAGCGAGCGCGTAGGGCAGGTAAATCTGCGGCCGCACCGTGGCAGTCAGCGTGTGGCATTGCACGTGGTGAACGACGCCCACAATCACCAGCCAGTCTCTTTCGAACTGAAAAGGCCCCTTTGGCGAGTCGGAAGCATTGATGCGTTTGCCGAGCGGGGACTCGCCGGGCCAGAGCTGTCGCGCCAGGATTTCGTCAATCACGGCGACGTGCTGGTGCGCCGCATCGTCGGACTCGCTGAAGTCGCGGCCCTGGATGAGCTGCGCGCCGATCGTGTTGAAGTAGCCGGGAAGAACCGATCGCATATCCGCCATGACGGTGTTCTGCTGCTCAACGGGCGCGCCGTCCTTCCAGTAGTAGTCGTACCAGTTGCCCTGGTCGTCGAGGGGAAGATGCGAGACGCTGGAAGCGGACTGCACACCGGGAAGCGCAGCCAATGCGCGCCGAGCCTCGCGCAGAACTTCGTAGTTTGGCACGCTGACTCGCAGGGTGAAGACATTCTCGGGACGAAAGCCGGGATCGACGCGAAGAATGTTGGCGAAGGTGCGAACCAGCAAGCCGGTCCCGACGAGCAGCACAAAGGCAAGCGCAACTTCGGTGGCGACGAGGAGCGTGGTCGCACTCGACTGCCGGCGAGTGGCCGATCGACCACCACGTTTCAGATCGTCTGCGAGCCTGAGGTGACGCAACGTGGAGATCGGCGCCAAGGCGACAAGGATGCTGATGAAAAATACAACAGCGAAGGTAAAGGCAAGCACGCGCGGATCGAGGCTGACGGAGCCGAAGTGCGCAAACGATGGCGGCTCAACAGCGAGGATTGCCTTCAATGCCGCCCACCCCAGCAACAGGGCAACTGCGCCGCCAAGAAGCACCGTGACCAGTGTTTCGGTGAGAATCTGTTGGATGAGGCGGAGGGTAGATGCTCCAAGCGCGGCGCGGATCGTGGTTTCGTGAAGCCGCTCGCGCGAGCGAATCATCAGCAGGTTGGCAACATTGGCACAACCGATCAACAAAACAAAGGCGACAGCTGCGAAGAGCAGTTGCAGCGTGCGCCGCACTTCGCGAACGTCGTCGTCCTGGAGCGAGAAGGCATAGAGGTGGTAGTTCGAGACCTTTGTCCGCTCACCAATATTGTTGATTTGCTCGGCGATGGATGAAAGCTCGGCCTGTGCGCCGGCCAGGCTTTCGCCGCTGTGCAGCCGACCGACCAGGTGGAGAAATCCCGGACCGTTGGGTTCCCATGGGCCGATGGGGATGGATTGAAAATAATCCACATTGGGCGGAACACTTGCGTCCTCCGGAAAGATCAATCGGAAGTCTCGGGGAAGAACGCCGACGACGACCGCTGAGGCGCGGCCGAGAGGCACTGAGGTGCCTACGATTCGCGGGTCCGCGCCGAATTTCCTTACCCACAGTTCATGCGAGAGAACAATGGTGGCGGGCGCGTTTTCCAGATCGTCTTCGGGGCCAAAGAAGCGGCCGAGCATAGGGCGCGCGCAGAAAAGCGGAAGGAAGTTCGAGGTGACCTCAGCCGCCTTTCCCTGCTCCGCGTCGCCTTTGCCTGGCAATGCGCGGTTGGTGACCCAGATGCCTGCGATCTGGTCGAAGGCGCGGCTGCGCTGCCGCATCTGGTAAAGCTCGAACATGGAAGCGGGAGCACGGCTGGAGTTTCCCAGGTCCGACAGAATGATGGTGAGCCGATTGGCTTCGGGGTAGGGAAGGGGACGAAGCAGCACGGAGTTGACGAAGGTGAAGATGGCGGTGTTGGCGCCAATGCCGATGCCCAGCATGAGAACGGCGGCAACGGCGAACAGCGGATTGCGCCGGAGCTGCCGAAGGCCGGAGCGAACGTCGTGAGCGAGGTTTTCCAGCACCACTGTGAATCGGCGGTCCCGCACAGTTTGCGTCATTGGTTCGACCTCGCCGCACTTCGACAGGAGGATCTCGCTTTTGGCAATCAACTCTGGGGATCAATCGAAGCGCGAATTGAGTGTGCACGGAGCGAATGGTCGAAGTCAACGGGGATTGCAGAAACTGACGACTGACCGCCGATCACTGATTTCTGTTCTTCAGCCACTTGGCAATTCCGAGGGCGAGGAGCATGGCTCCGAAGGGCAGACACATGAGCGCCACAATGAGTGCGAACCATCCGGAGTTGGTGGTGGCGCCGAGGCGCGTGTAGCCGCCGAGCACGGTAATCAAGAGCAGAACAGCGACCAGGCCTGCGCCGACCATCGCGCCGCCCCATTGCAGTAGCTGGCGTGTGCCGTCCTCGGTCGGGTTCGACCGCCCCAGTGGATTGTTCGGTTGGCTCGCTGGCATGGGACTTGACTTAATGCTACTGGAACCCAACGGGCAGACCGCGGTCGTTCGACGGGCTGGCGATGCGATCGGGCGCGCCTGTTCGGGCCAATGCTAGACTCTGGCACATGGCAATTGCGGGAAAGATCTTCATGGTTCTGGGAGCGGGACTGCTTTTGCTTGCCGGATTCATCGTTCTGGGAGGATTGACGCAATCGAGCGGATGGATTCAATTTCCGGCTTCATTTTACCTGGCCATATCCGCGGTGTTCGCTGTCCCGGGAGGTGCGCTGCTGTTGCTCGGATTCCGCTTGATGGGGGAGGTTCGCGGTGAACGCGAACGCATCGAGACCCTGGAGTCGAACCAAGGCACTCTTCGTGGATTCGTATGTGACGCGAGCGGCTCTCCAATCCCGAGAGCGACAGTCGATGTGTTCATCGAAGGATTGGGGGGCAAGCGGCCGGCAGCATCGACGCGCACTGGCTCGGGTGGCAGGTTTGCTGTGGAATTGCCCGAGGGGCAATACCTGCTGGAAGTGGGTGTTCCGGAACTGGGCGAATCTTCAATGCCGGTGGCGGTCTCGAAGTCGGGTGATAGCGCGGAACTGCAAATCAAGCTCCCGGTCGCCACTTCATAGCTTCGCAGGCGCAAGCCTGGCGACAGTGGAAGCTAACCTCCCAGCGCCAGCCGCAGCATCACGTAGGTGATGACGCCCGTAACCGACGCGCGATGCTGCCTGATCTTGAGCGTGCGAATGAAGGTGTAACCGATGAGCAGAGCCGTCGCGGCCAGCCCGTTAAAAACGGCGTTCATGGCGGGCAGAAAGGCGTATTGCGAGCTTGTTGCCGCAGCCGGGTGAACGTAAATGAGCCAGAAGAGAAACAGGGATGCAGCCGCGCTGATGAGAAGGATGGCAGTGATGGCGGGGCCGGTGCCGGAGCGGGGAGCGGAGGTGGAAGTTGCGGTGGTCATGTCATGCCTACATGGAGTCAGTTTCCCACTCTCGCCGGAAAAACAGAAGCGCGGCCTGGGTAGGCCACCCGATTTCAATGCGGACCGAGGCTCTTTGCATCCCGATTTTGCGCTCGAGAGCCTCGTTGAGCGGGCCGGCGCCGCGCAAAGGCACGCCTGTCGGAGCCAATGCTAGACTCTGGGGCGTGACGATTGCAGGAAAAATCCTCATTGTCCTGGGCGCGGGACTGCTTTTGCTTGCCGGAATCTTCTTGCTGGACGCGGTCATCCCAAGCGGCGGGTGGGGTCTTGGCGGCCCGCGCTTTGGCTTGATAGTCGCCGCGTTCCCGGGCGTGCCCGGCGCCTTTGCATTGCTGGCGGGAATCTACCTGGTACGACGAAACCGCATAACGCGCGAGTTCAACGAGGTGATGGAGTGGAACAAACGGCCGCTCCGCGGGATAGTCTGTGACGAAACCGGCGCTCCGATCCCGAAAGCAACCGTCGACGTTTTCATCGAGGGAGCGCCGGAGTGTCCGTCTGTGGCTACAATGCATACCGACGGTAAGGGCAGGTTCTCCGCCGATTTGCCCGATGGGAAGTACGTTTTGGAAGTGGGGGTTCCGGAGATCGGCGAGTCCTCAATGCCGGTAACGGTATCAAAGTCAGGTGACAATCCGGAACTGCAGGTTAAGCTGGCGGTCGCGTCTTCATAGCTTGCCAGATTCACTGGGTCGCAGCAGGTGCTAGCTTCCCAGCGCCAGCCGCAGCATCACGTAGGTGATGACGCCCGTAACCGAAACATAGAGCCAGAGCGGGAAGGTCCAGCGCGCCACCTTGCGATGCTGCGGGATGCGTCCTGAGAGCGAGAAGAAGAAGGTGACCAGCACCAGCGGTAACGCCACAACGGCCAGGATAATGTGGCTCGCCAGGAGTGATAGATAGAACGTGCGGAATGCAGTGTGCGCGGGATAGCGAACATCGCCGTGCAATGCGTGATGCGCGATGTAGCCGACAAGAAACAGCGTGGAAAAGACAAAAGCCGTGATCATCGATGTGCGATGCTGCCTGATCTTGCGCGCGCGGATGAAGGTGTAACCGATGAGCAGAGCCGTCGCGGCCAGCCCGTTAAAAACGGCGTTCATGGCGGGCAGAAAGGCGTATTGCGAGCTGGTTGCCGCAGCCGGGTGAACGTAAATGAGCCAGAAGAGAAACAGGGATGCAGCCGCGCTGATGAGAAGGATGGCAGTGATGGCGGGGCCGGTGCCGGAGCGGGGAGCGGAGGTGGAAGTTGCAGCGGTCATCTCATGCCTACATGGAGTCAGTTTCCCACCCTCGCCGGAAAAACGGAAGCGCGGCCAGGTTGGGGCATCCGATTTCAATGCGGACCGAGGCTCTTTGTATCCCGATTCTCAAAATCGAGACCGGGGAGCCCATTTTTCGTGGAAAGGCAGCAGTTTTCAAGCTAGCCTCTTGCTCTGGCGCAGAGCATCAGCGTGGTGAAAAGCAGAGGCAAATAAAGCACGCTGACTTTGAGCAGGTCGCGGGCGCGCATGCGGCTTTCGTCCTCGGATTTGGCACGCAGAATGCCGGCGAAGCGGATGGTGTAGGCGAGATAGACGAGCCCGAGGGCGACGGCCGGCACGACGTAAGCGGGACCAGTGAGGCCGAGCTTCCAGGGCGCCAGGCTGACGGGAACCATGAGCACCGCGTAGAAGAGCGCCTCCATCACCGTGGTCCAGCCGTCAGGGTGCACCACCGGCAACATGCGGATGCCTGCACGCGCGTAGTCGTCGCGGTAGAGCCATGAGATGGACATGAAGTGGGGGAACTGCCAGACGAAGAGGATAGCGAAGAGCGAGACGGCAGGCCATTCGATCTGCCCACGAGCGGCGGTCCAGCCCAGCATCGGTCCCATGGCGCCGGGAAAGGCGCCGACGAACGTGGCCAGCGAAGTGACGCGCTTGAGCGGTGTGTAAATGGCGACGTAGGTGAAGGCGGTGAGCAGCGCGAGCGAGACGGTGAGCAGGTTGGTGTGCAGGGCCAGCCAGACTGCGCCGAGGGCGAGCGCGCCAAATCCGGCTAGTATCCCAACGGGCAGCGGAAATCGTCCGGATGCGAGAGGGCGGTCTGCGGTGCGCTTCATTAGGGCGTCGCTTTTGCGTTCGAGAGCCTCGTTGAGCGCGCCGGCGCCGGCGGAGACAAGGCCGATGCCGAGAAGGGTGTCGAGCAGACCGCGCTGCAAGGTAGAGATGCCGGATTGCATCGATCCCAGATAGAAGCCGCCCCAGCCGGTGACGAGCACGAGGCCGACGACCTTGACCTTGAAAAGCTCGCGCAGGTCGTGGATGAGGCGAGCGGTTGCACCGGGGATTGGTGCGTGGACGGCGTGGGAAGCCGCGTGTGCGGCGAGCTCGTCGGGTGCAGCGGCGTGTGTGGCAGGGGTCATTGGGGACAAAGGCGTAGTTGGCGGTGTTGGCGGAGTCAGGGCGTTGCGGACGCCAACGGCCTTGATTTGATGATAGCAGCGCGAGCGGAGTGAGCAGAGTAGACAAGGCAGTGAGCCAGCAAGCCAGCGCTTCCCAGGCTCAGGTTCGCTCGGTTGCAGCGAAATTGAGGGCGGGGCAACCACGATCCACAGGTTGTTGCGGAGAATTACTTTGACTGTGTTCGGCGGTGGGGTTTAGGGTGCGGGAGGCGGCGCCCGCCGTTCCCCCGGCAAATCAAGGCGCGCCGGAGGTTTTCCCATGCGTATGATGGTTGAGATTCGCTGCCCTCTTGAGCCTTTTAACACGTTGGTTCGGAATGGAACTGCGGGTGCAACGATGAAGAAGATTCTGGACGACCTGAAGCCCGAGGCTGCGTACTTCGGCGAGCACGATGGGTGTCGCGGCGGCTGGCTGGTGCTTGACTTGAAGAGCCCTTCTGACGTTCCCAAGGTCGCCGAGCCGTGGTTCCTTCATTTCAACGCCGAAGTCAAGATCAGAGTTTGCATGCTGCCCCAGGATCTGGCTGAAGCGAATCTGGAAGCATTGGGCAAGAAGTGGGGATGAAGACTCAGCTTTCAGCCGTCCGATTTCAGCCCCAGCTGTCAGCTTCGTGCCTGCCTCCTCGAGGTGGTTCGTTTCATGGCGGGTGACTGAAGCTGACGGCAGCTTCCCCATCTGTGGGATGCACCAAAACCGGTGAAATCCATGTAGAATAGGGATCAACCGGATGACGAACTCCCCTTCAGCGCCTGCTCCCCAGGCAACCCGCGCAGCGCGGGTGTCGGAGTCGCGGGTATTCGGAACCGACTCAACTCAATCACCGCTCATCAAGGTTCAGGGTCTGCGCAAGTGGTATCGAACGGTACATGGTTCGCTGGACCTTTTTCAGGACCTCGACCTCGAGGTCGAAGCGGGCGAACTGGTGGCGATCGTAGGCCAATCGGGCGCGGGCAAGAGCACGCTTTTGCACATTCTGGGCGCGCTTGATGCGCCATCTTCAGGAACGGTATACTGCGCGTCAACCAACGTCGCAAGTCTGAGCGCACGGGAAGCGGCGCTATTTCGCAATCGCGAGATTGGGTACGTATGGCAGTTCCACTATTTGCTTCCTGAGTTTACGGCGCTGGAAAACGTGGCCATGCCGCTTTTGGCGCGCGGTGCGCGGGGTTCGGAGGCGATGGCGCAGGCGGCAGGCTGGCTGAAGGAAGTGGGTTTGGAGGACCGGAGCGATCATCGGCCGGGCGAGCTATCGGGCGGCGAGCAACAGAGGGTTGCGCTTGCCCGGGCTCTGGTTTGCCGGCCGAGGCTGCTTCTTGCCGACGAGCCGACAGGCGACCTGGATGGGACCACGGCGATGCGCATCTTTGAGCTCATTGAGGGGTTGCACCGGAGTCACCATCTGACCTCAGTTCTGGTAACCCACAACATGGACCTGGCCGAACGGTGTACACGCACTCTGCGGCTGGCAAACGGGCAATTGAAGGCGCTTTCGACGGTAAATTAACGCGGCAACCAGTATCGCGGATACGCATCGTTTTCCGCGGTTTTTGAGTCATATAGAGTAGCAGGATTGAACCATTTTCACAGGTTCAGGCTGAAAAGGTCGGGATGGGAGTCGGCGGGTGGTTGGAGAGCCGGCGACGAGCGGGTGAAAGCGGGCCCCAGACCATCCAAAAGAGCTGTTCGGAGCGGGGCAAATTTCCCACTCAGGCCTCCGGCAGCGAAGCAACAAAGGGCGCGAGGGGATTGGGCTGAGGCCAGCGGGTGCACTGGACGGTTACTCCCATCGAAAGCCCTGCACGATGGAGAACACCATGTTCGAACGGTATACCGAGAAGGCACGGCGCGTGATCTTCTTTGCACGATATGAGGCAAGCCAGTTTGGCTCGCCTTATATCGAAACGGAACACCTACTGCTCGGCCTGCTGCGCGAGGACAAAGCGTTAACCAACCGCTTTCTGCGCTCGCATGCTTCGGTAGAGTCGATCAGGAAGCAGATCGAGGCGCACACGACGATTCGCGAGAAAGTATCGACGAGCGTGGATCTGCCGCTATCGAACGAGTGCAAAAGGGTTCTGGCCTACGCGGCTGAAGAAGCCGAGCGGCTTGGCCACAAGCATATTGGCACCGAACATCTTCTGCTGGGCCTGTTGCGCGAAGAAAAGTGCTTTGCGTCGGAGATTTTGCAGGAGCGGGGGCTGAAGCTGGCGCAAATCCGCGACGAGCTGGCGCGGGTGACGCAAGAGAAGGCACCGCCGCAGCAGCGGCAGCGCGAATCGAGCCTGCTGGCGGAGTTCAGCCGCGACCTGACGCAGGCGGCGATGGATGGACAGCTCGATCCGCTGGTTGGGCGCGAAGGCGAGTTGGAGCGCGCGGTACAGATTCTATGCCGGCGCACGAAGAACAATCCGGTGCTGATTGGCGAGCCCGGTGTAGGCAAGACGGCGATTGTCGAGGGCCTGGCGCAGCGCATCGCGGACGGCGAGGTGCCGAGCTTCCTGGCCGACAAGCGAGTGCTGGCGCTGGATCTTTCGCTGATCGTTGCGGGAACGAAGTATCGCGGCCAGTTTGAAGAGCGGCTGAAGACGATCATGAAGGAGCTGATGGAGAATCAGAACTCCATTGTGTTTATCGATGAGCTGCATACACTGGTGGGCGCGGGATCGGCGGAGGGTTCGCTGGATGCGGCGAACATTCTGAAGCCGGCTCTTTCGCGCGGTGAGATTCAGTGCATCGGCGCGACCACGCCGGCGGAATACCGCAAGTCGATCGAGAAGGATCGCTCGCTGGAACGGCGTTTCCAGGCGGTGAAGGTTCCGCCGCCGAGCGAGAGCGACGCAGTGAAGATCATCATGGGCATCAAGGACCGCTATGAGAAGTTCCACGCGGTCAGCTACACCGATGCCGCGGTCGAATTCGCCGTGGCGCACTCGAACCGCTATATTCCCGACCGCTTCCTGCCCGACAAGGCGATCGATCTGATCGACGAGGCGGGCGCGCGCGTGAAGCTGCGCCAAACGTCGCTACCCGAAGAGATCACCGAAGTGCAAAAGCGGATCAAGTTCATCGTGCATCGCATGGATTCGGCGATTGCTAACCATGAATTTGAAAAGGCGCGGTTCTATTCGGACGAAGAACGCAAGGAGCGCGAGAACCTGCGCGCCCTGCGCGACAAGTATCATCTGGACGACTCGGCTGCCGGCATCGTGACGCGCGAGGACATTGAGGATGTCGTATCCCGGTGGACAGGCGTCCCGGTGACCAGCATCAAGGAAGAAGAGACGCAGAAGCTGCTGCGCGTGGAAGAAGAGCTGCACAAGCGCGTGATCTCGCAGGACAAGGCGATCAGTGCGCTGGCGAGGGCCATCCGTCGATCGCGCGCCGGCCTCAAGTCGCCGCACCGGCCGATTGGTTCCTTTTTGTTTTTGGGACCGACAGGCGTGGGCAAGACAGAGATGGCGCGCACACTGGCGCAATTCCTCTTCGGGTCGGATAAGGCGCTGATCCGCTTCGATATGTCGGAGTTCATGGAGAAGCATTCGGTGTCGAAGCTGATCGGTTCGCCTCCGGGCTATGTGGGCTACGAGGAGGGCGGACAACTGACAGAACGCGTGAAGCGGTCGCCGTATTCAGTCGTGCTGCTGGACGAAATCGAGAAGGCGCATCCGGATGTGTTCAACATTCTGCTGCAGGTGTTTGAGGACGGGCAATTGACCGACGGCCTGGGCAATACCGTTGATTTCAAGAACACCATTCTGATCATGACGTCGAATATCGGCGCGCGGCACCTGCAGAAGAAGCAGGGGCTCGGCTTCCAAAGCGAGCGCGAAGACCTGGTGAGCGAAAAGGTTGAGGAACTGGTGAAGAACGAGGTGAAGAAGACCTTCAACCCCGAGTTCCTGAACCGGCTGGACGAGGTGATTCTCTTCCAGTCGCTCTCCGACGCCGATCTGCTGCAGATTGTCGAGTTGCTGGTACAGCAGCTGAACACCAACCTGGCGCAGAAGTCGATCACGATTGCAGTGGCCGAGGAAGCCAAGAGGTGGATTCTCGAGAAGACGCTGACCGATCGCAGTTATGGAGCTCGTCCCTTGCGCCGCGCGCTGCAGCGCTATGTCGAAGATCCATTGTCAGAGGCGCTGATTGCCGGGCAGATTCCGGAGCGGCCGGCGTTTCTCGAGGTCTACCTCGACGCGAACCAGTTGTTCTATCGGCCGGTAAGCGCGGACGATACCGGCGAGGGCGACAAGCCGGCGGGCGTGCTGTTGTTCTCGAACTAATCTGCTCCAGAAGCAGAGAGAACGCCCCCGGAAATCGGGGGCGTTCCCTTTTGCGGACGACTTTGTGCCCGGCGATGGTCAAGCGCTGCTATACTTCATCTCACGAAGGGCTCAATGGTGGTTCACAGCTGGCATCGGCGAAGTTTGGCCTTGATTGCAGTCATCGCAATCGTGGCTGCGGTTGCCCTGCTGTTGGTTCCGCAGGGTCATTCCGGTAGCGCAGGAGCATGGTTCGCAATCCTGCCCGCCCTCTTCTTTGTCGGCGTAATCGCACCCCTCAGCCTGCTCCCCGCGGTTGCAACCAGCGAACCCTGTCGCGCGGTCGACGATCCTCAACTTCCCGCATCGTTCCAACGCCCGCCGCCTCTGCGGCGCAGCTGACTCCCTGAGAAACTGATCGGCATTGCGGAGCAGAACGCCTGTCTCGCACCGCGTGCCATTGCCTCATGAAGTTGCGCGTGTCGCGGAAAGGTGTGAATGAGCACTCGTGTCTTTTATCTGTTCAGTTCTTTTGCGGCAAGTCTTCCGTACCTGACGATTGCCGCTGTCTTTGTTTACTATTTGCTGCGCCGTGCCCAATGGAAGATCGACAGGCGGCGCGGGAAGCAAATTGCTGGCTTTTGTCCGTCCTCTGCCGCGTTGGGAGTGATGCTGCTGTTCACGCAGGTCTTCGTCCGGCCCAGCCTGCAGTACGTTCTCGAAGAGAAGCTGGACGAGGACGTGGACGAAGACGACGAGGGTGATCCGGAAGGCACGCTGAAACAGCTGGCGTGGCAGCTCAAACGGATCCGCCGCGGTGAACCTGTCGGCGACCTCATCTTGCGGCTGTGAATAGCGTGAAACAGCCGCATCGCGGCACTTGAAAAGGAAACGCGGGAAGGCTCTCAGAACCCCTAACATTTACACTGAAAGAGCGGAGAAGACTGTGTTTTTCGATAAGTTGTTAGCCAAAATCTTCGGCACGGCGAACGAGCGGGCCATCAAGCGGCTCATGCCCAACGTGGCCGAAATCAACGCCTTGGAGCCGGAGACGAAGAAGCTCTCGGATGAAGAGCTGAAAGCAAAGACAGCCGAGTTCAGGGCGCGAATTGCAGCCAGGCTCGAAGGAATCGAGGACGCCGATCAGAAAAAGGCGACCGAAAAAGAAGCGCTCGACGAGATTCTCCCCGAGGTTTTCGCGGTGGTACGCGAGGCCGGCTGGCGAACCGTCAAGATGCGCCACTTCGACGTCCAGTTGATCGGCGGCATGGTGCTGCACCAGGGCAAGATCGCCGAGATGAAGACCGGCGAAGGCAAGACGCTGGTGGCGACGCTGGCCTGCTACCTGAATGCGCTGGCCGGACACGGGGTGCACGTGGTCACGGTGAACGACTACCTGGCCAAGCGCGACGCCGAGTGGATGGGCAAGATCTACGAGTTTCTCGGCCTCACGGTGGGCGTGATCGTTCATGACTTGAGCGACGACGAGCGCCGTGCCGCTTATGGCGCCGACATCACGTACGGTACGAATAACGAATTCGGATTCGATTACCTTCGCGACAACATGAAGTTCGAGATCAAGGATTGCGTGCAGCGCGGGCATTATTACGCGATCGTCGACGAAGTCGACTCGATCCTGATTGACGAAGCACGTACCCCGCTGATTATCTCCGGACCGACGGACCAGACCACCGACAAATACGCGCGGGTCCGCCGCATCATTCCCGCGCTCGAAAAAGGCGAAGAGGTGGAGTGGCTGGATTCAAAACGGCAGCAGGAACTGGGGATTCGGCTGGCGGAAGGCGAAAGATATCTCAGCGGTGATTACGTAGTCGACGAAAAGCAACGAACCATCGGCGTAACGGATACGGGGTGGGAGACGATCGAGAAGGCGCTGGGCATTGGAAACATTGCCGACGCAGAAAACTGGGAACTGAAGCACTACGTCGAGACAGCCATCAAGGCGCACGCGCTTTACAAGCGCGACGTGGACTACGTGGTGAAAGACGGCGAAGTGATCATCGTGGACACCTTCACCGGCCGCCTCATGCCGGGACGGCGCTGGTCAGATGGTTTACATCAGTCGATCGAGGCCAAGGAAGGCGTGAATATCCGCAAGGAAGACCAGACCCTGGCTACGATCACCTTCCAGAACTACTTCCGCCTTTATCAGAAGCTGAGCGGCATGACGGGAACCGCCGAAACCGAAGCCGCCGAGTTCGAGAAGATCTACAAGCTGGAGATCGTCGTCATCCCGACCAACAAGACGCTGTTGCGCATCGAGAATCCCGACGTAGTCTTTCGCACCGAGAAGGAGAAATACAAGGCGGTCGCCGACAATATCGGGGAACTGAACGACAAAGGCCAGCCGGTGCTGGTTGGTACGACCTCGATTGAAAAGTCGGAGCGGCTGTCGGGAATCCTGCAGCGCAAGGGAATCAAGCACGTGGTGCTGAACGCGAAGTTTCACGAGCGCGAAGCCGAGATTGTGGCGCAGGCGGGACGGCTGGGCATGGTGACGATCGCCACCAACATGGCAGGCCGCGGCACTGACATTCTGCTCGGCGGAAATCCGGAGTTCATGGCGCGCCAGGAGCTGGTGAAAACGAAGGATGCGACGGGCAGCTCAAAGGCGCGGGCCATCAGCGTCGCCGAGGGCGCGATCAATCCCATGGCGCCGGCGGGTTTTCTGCGTTTCTACTACCAGGGGCAGGAATACGAAGTTGCTGAAGAGACCTGGGCCGAGACATTGAGGGGACACGCAGAGTCGGCGCAACAAGATCACGAGGATGTGATCGCAGCCGGCGGGCTGTTCATCCTGGGCACGGAACGGCACGAGTCACGGCGCATCGATAACCAGCTTCGCGGCCGCGCGGGACGGCAGGGCGATCCGGGCGAGTCGCGCTTCTATCTCTCGCTCGAAGACGACCTGATGCGCATCTTCGCCAAGCAGTGGGTGAGCACGCTGCTGGAGCGGCTGGGCATGGAAGAAGGCGTGCCGATTGAGAGCCGCATGATTTCGAAGCGCATTGAGGGCGCGCAGAAAGCCGTTGAAGCGCAGAACTTCGAATCGCGCAAACATCTGCTTGAGTACGACGACGTGATGAACAAGCAGCGCGAGGCGGTCTATGGACTGCGGCGGCAATTGCTGGAGGGAGTTGATCAGAGAGAGCTGATTCTGGAAGATTACGTCGGCGGGATTCTGTCGACTCTTCTGGACGAGTTCTGCAACGAGCGCCAGCGGCCGGACCAGTGGGATTTCAAGGGGCTCTCGGCGAAGCTGGTGGATCACTTCGGATTCAAATTGGAAGAGGTGCCAATCCATCCGCAGGAAATGGGCCGGCATGAGCTGGGAGACGAGCTTTTCGAAAAACTGACGAAAGCCTACGAGGCAAAGGAGAATATTCTCGGCGCGGGAACCATGCGCTATCACGAACGCATGGTGATGCTGAACGTGATCGACGGCTTGTGGAAGGACCACCTGCTTTCAATGGACCATCTGAAGGAGGGAATCAACCTGCGGGGCTATGCGCAGAGGGATCCGCTGGTGGAATACAAGCGCGAGTCTTTCGATATGTTCGAAGCCATGATGCTGAAGTTCCAGGAAGACACGGTACGTTTTCTCTTCCGGATGCAAATCATCGGGCCAGATGGACAGCCGGTGAATCAGCCGGTGCAGCAGCGCGGGCCGGTTCCGAAGGCTCCGCCGGTGGCGAGCGCCGCGCAACCGATGGTGGGCGATGGCGCTCCGCGCGAGATCATGATTCCGACGCGGCAGCCATCGACGACAATTGACCAGTTGGAAATAGAGTTTCTTCGCAAGAAGGAACGCGAGCTGGCCGTGGCAAGCCGCGCGGGCGGCGCCGACGGCGGCGCACAGCAAGCGCAGCGCCGCACCGGCAAGACGCCGGGGCGCAACGATCCCTGTCCCTGCGGCAGCGGCAAGAAATACAAGAAGTGCCATGGAGCGTAAGAGGCTGGGAGCTTGGGAACAAGAAGGCACCTGTAGATTGTTTGTTGCGAGCCCCTGGTCGCGTAACCATCGTGTGACGCGAGGGGCGCTTCCAACCGCACGCTCAACTTCGTGATTGGAAGCGAGGTGCACAACGAGGCACTCTCTCTTGGGTCGCATCCAGGTGTTGTTTCGTACCCTGCCTTGCGGCTGGGATTTTTTGGTTGAACCGGGACGCGGTTCATGATATGAAGTTCGTGTAATACCTCCCCTCGACAATCTGTCCGTCTATGGGCTTGTGTCTTCTTCCAGGAAAGCCCGGCCAAGTTCACGACCCAGGCAAGCCAACTCAATCAAGGGGGTCTTGCGATGCGTCTTTTCTTGATTCCAGGAGCCGCTCTCAGCGCGCTTGTCCTTTCCGGCTGCGGGGGCGCGCCGTTTCAAACATCAACAGTGGTGAATGCGAAGGCCGGCGTGGCCTTAAAAGGCAGGGTGCATGGCGGGCAGCAGCCGATTGTGGGCGCCAGCGTGTATCTCTACGCGGCGGGGACCGCCGGTTATGGCGGCGCATCAAAGTCCCTGCTCAAATCTGGCGCCGGAACCAGCGAAGACGGCAATGGGAACTATTACGTGACGACGGATGCGAATGGGGACTTCACCATCGGCGGCGATTACACGTGTCCCGCTTCGACAACCCAGGTGTACCTCTATTCGATTGGCGGCAATTCTGGATCGGGAACCAACTCAGCGGCAGGATTGCTGGCGGCGCTGGGAACCTGCAGCAATCTGACATCGTCAGTCTTTGCAATCGTCAATGAAGTTTCGACGGTTGCGACAGCATATGCGATCGCCGGATACGCCACCGACGCGACCCATGTATCGAGCTCGGGCAGCGCATTGGCGTTGACGGGCGTGACCAATGCGTTTGCCACGGTGCAGAATCTGGAAACGTTGGGGACGGGCCAGTCATTGACGATTACGCCGGCACAAAACGGGACTGCGCCGGGATACGAAATCAACACGCTGGCCGACATCCTGGCGGCCTGTGTAAACACAAACGGGTCGACTGCGTCGGGGATGCCCTGCAACACATTGTTGAGCAATGCCATGAACGGAAGCACAATGCCAACTGAAACGGCGACAGCGGCGATCAACATCGCGCACAATCCGGGAGCGAACGTGGCCACGCTCTACGTGTTGGCGACCGCAAACCCCCCGTTCCAGCCGACGCTGGCCAGCACCACCGGCACCCCCAACGACTGGACGGTGGGAATTGATTACGGCGGGTGCGTGACGAGTTTTCCTGAGGGCCTCGCGATCGACGGCTCAGGCAACGTGTGGCTGGCGGACCAGGACCCGGACGGCATTTGCGAGTTTTCTCCGCTGGGCGTGCCCGCTGCAAGCAGCGGCTACACCGGTGGCGGCCTCGCGTCTCCCTGGGATGTGGCCATTGATTCCCTGGGCGACGTTTGGGTCACCAACGAATACGGCAACTCGGATACATCGGGCAGCGTGAGCGAATTCAGCTCGACGGGCAGCGTGCTCTCAAACGCCGGGATGTATGGTTTCACCGGAGGGCAGCTTTCTTTGCCCTGGGGAATTGCCATCGACAGCAATGACAACGTGTGGATTGCCGATGGAAATCCGAATACGACGACCTTCGGGTATGACATAACGGAGTACAATTCTGCCGGCTCGAACTACGCGAATTCCCCATACAGCAATGGTGGCTTGGATAATCCAGTCAACATCGCGATCGATACGTCGAATAACGTCTGGATCGCGAACGGGTCGGGTTCGATCAGCGAATTCAGTTCTGCGGGCTCTCCAATCTCCCCGGACTCGACGGGATATACGGGAGGGGGCCTGGAGTCAAACTCGGACGGAACGGGCGGCATCGCGATTGATGCCTCAGGCAATGTGTGGTCAGGAAACCTCAACTCTGGCGGATCACCGGTGATCGGCGAATTGAACTCCAGTGGGACCGCGGTGAATTCGAGCGGATACACCAGCGCGGGACTGGAAGATCCGAGCAGCATGGCGATTGACGGAGCGGGGAATGTCTGGGTTGACAACACGCTCGGCAACGCGCTGGTCGAATTCAATTCGACGGGAACCGCGCTTGGTCCAGCTGGCGGCTATATTGGCAGCGGTTTGTATACCGTTTCACCGGTGGTGGCGGGAATGGCAATCGACGGCTCGGGCAACATCTGGATCTCCAATTACTATCTCGAATCCCTTGTCGAGGTGGTGGGTGCGGCTGCTCCGGTGGTCACGCCGATTGTCGCGAATCTCAAGACTCCGTATGGACTGCATGCGGTGAACGAGCCATAAGAAGCAGAGGACGAGGGATCCGGCAGCCGGGGGGGCAAACACAATCAGCCGAAGATGCGGAAGATGCTTCGTTTCTTTTCCGGGACGATGCCTGCGGCAGCCTGCGCCATTTCGCGCAGGGCGTGGGAAATGGGCGAGTCGGCCAATGCGAGGGGCGTTGGCGTGTTACGGGTTCTACGCGCAGCCGCGTAGTCATCAGGGATCTTCCAATCGGCGGGACGAGTGAGCGCCTTGGCGATCTGTGTTTCATCGAACACCAGGTCGCTGGTCTTATAGCGGTTGATGATGAGCTGCAGATTTTCGTCGCGGCGCGTGAAGTACTTCAGGACGAGGCGGTTCGTATTGCGCATCTCCGAGATGCCGACCTGGGTGACGAGGTAGATGATGGCGGAGGGTTGGAAGAGAGCAGAGCCCATGAGATCGACCCTGGAGCCGGCATCGACAACGACGTAGGTGTATTTCTCGCGGGCCACGGAGATGAGCTTGTCGACTGCTTCCGTGGTGACTTGCTTCTCGGGCAGCTCGGTCGGCGCCGTGAGCACCCACAGTCCCGAATCATGTTTGGTGACAAGAGAGGAGAGCATGGAGGCATCGAGACGTTCGGGGTTCTGCATGGCCGGTGCGAGGGAATAATCGGTGGGCAGCCCGAGGTTGATTGCCACGTCGCCGATGGGAAGGCCAAGATCGATGAGAAGCGTGTCGCTTGACGACTCCTGGGCCAGGGCCAGGGCGAAGTTGGCACCGAGCGTGGTGACGCCGCAACCGCCCTTGGCGCCGAGAAAGACCATCAGCTTGCCGGGCATCTTGGAGGGGTCGATGGGAACGGGCTGGTGGGTTGCGGCTCGAGTAAGGGCAGCAGTGACTTCGGCGGGATCAAGGGGCAATGTGAAGAATTCGCGGACGCCGGCGCGCATGAAGCGGACCGCAGTTTTGGTGTCAGCCTGCGCGGAATATGCCATCACGTAGCTGCGGCCAGTGGAACAGATGTTTTCAATCAGCTTGTATGCATAATCGGGATTGCTGTCGATGTCGACAACAATCACCTGGTACTGCTGGGACAAGGCCTGGGGCAGGTCTTCGAGCCTTGGGGGATATGAGGCAAACTCCTTGAACCGGAGGCCCTGATGTCCAGTTAACGCACCCGCGAGTACACCGCGGCGGTGTTCATCGGGCCCTAAAAGTGCGACGTTCAATGTGGTCCCATCGGGCCCGACTGGAACCTTCGGAACATCCGGCATAGCGAACTGACTTCTCCCAAATGCTTATCATAGTTCAAACGATTCGTGTGATGGGACTTGCAAGGGCCTTTTCCTGAAGGGGAGCGGCACGATGGTACTGAAGGGCGCGCTAAGCCCATGAAATGGAGGGGGAAAAAGCGATGGAACGACTTCGGGCATGGGAGGGCGGTCCTAAGTGGCCGGGTAAGCGGCAGCCGTGCCGGGGCGGGCAGGGAAGAGCGGGTCAGCTGGTTTTTTCCTGTTGGATTGCGGCAAACGTGAGATGGGCAGCCGAGCTGCGATGCTGTTCGCGCCAGAGATCGAAGAGGCGTCCGTAGCTCAGGGTCAGGTATTCTTTGTGATCGATACCCAACTTGGAGGCGGCACGGTCGATCCAGTCGGGCGAGCCTTCGAGCTCAGCGTAATTTCCGATTGGCGTCTCATCGACAACGCAATGCCCTTGACCGTCGTCCCACTCGGTGCGCCACTTTTCGTAGCGGAAGGCAGGAACGAGGCCGAGGGATAGAAAGATCTCCTCAAGAACGCGGCCATCGGCGATTTCGGTTTCAGTTTCGATGCGGTGCTTGTGACGATCCTCGCCCGGGCCGTCGCTGGGCAGGCGCTTGTGGGTCAGCGTCCAGCGGCCGGCATATTGGCGAATGCGCAGAATCTCAGTCCGCGCGCGCATCTGCCGATCGTGGGTGTCGTAGAGCACGTTGCTCTCGAAGCTGCGCGGCGTCTGCAGCCGAAAACCGGCGACATTGAGCCGCTGGACAAGCGTCGCGAGATCGGTTACGCGAAATTTGATTTCAGTTTCAACGGCCATCAGTACCTCTGGAGTATATCGGCAACTGGCAGCGAGACGCCGGCAAAGGCGACAATAGCCAAGTGAAGACCCTGCATCTCTCAGTGGAAACGGCGCATCTTGAATCGCCAAGAGCGATTGAGGCAATGGATCGCGCCGCGCAGATTCTGCGCGAGGGTGGACTGGTGGCGCTGCCGACGGAGACGGTGTATGGGCTCGGCGCCAACGCGATGGATGAAGAGGCCGTAGAGCGGATCTTTGCGGCGAAAGGCCGGCCGTCGTGGGACCCGGTGATCGTGCACATTGCGAAGTCAGAGATGCTTGGGCAGGTGGTTGCCGAAGTTCCCAGGACGGCGCGACGCCTGATGCAAGCGTTCTGGCCCGGCCCGCTGACACTGCTTCTGCCGCGAGCGGCTGCTGTGCCCGATGCGGTAACCGCAGGACGGCCTCTGGTTGGTGTGCGCATGCCGTCACACCCGGTAGCACTGGAGCTGATTCGTCGCGCGGGGCTACCGATTGCTGCGCCCAGCGCTAATCGCTTTGCGCATATCAGTCCGACGACGGCCGCTCATGTGTTGCATGATCTGAAAGGACGGATCGAAGCGGTTCTTGACGCCGGACCCACATCGCACGGCGTCGAGTCCACGGTGCTGGATGTGGCGACGAGCCCAATGGTGATTTACCGGCCGGGAGCAGTGACGGCCGAGCAGATTCGCGTCGTGGCCGGGCCCGTGGTGTTGCACACGGAAGTTGCCAACGAGAGGCCCGCGCAGGGGCTGCCGGCGCCGGGAGTTGGATTGCGCCATTATGCGCCCAAGGCGCACCTGGTGTTGATCGACGCGCCGCAAGGCCAGTTGGAAGAGCGGCTGGCTGAGGCTGCAAGCAGCCGAAACGGCGAAGCCCTGGGCATGATGCTGCCGGAAGGAGTGGCAGCGCCGCCAGGAATTGAAGCTGCGCGTATTTATGCATGGGGCCGCTGGGACGCGCCAGACGAACTTGCACGGCGGCTCTACGCAGGACTGCGTGCGCTCGACGCCAGCGGATGCAGCGTAATCGTTTGCCCATTGCCTGCCGCGGAGGGCATTGGGATCGCAATTCGGGACCGGTTGCGAAAGGCGGCGAGGCAATAGGCAATAGGGAATAGGCAATAGGGAATAGACCGCTGTCTCTTAGCCGTTGTCGCCGAGCTTGTACATGTACTTGACCGCGGATTTGTAAACGAGGGTCTTGGAGCGGCCGCGAATCTTGAGCGAATTGCGATCGTACCACTCAATGCAGCCTTCGAGGCGCTCGCCGTCTTCCAGTACGACCACCATGGGCGTCTGCGACTGGATCTGTTTCTGCAGGTAGAAGAGCTCGGCGTGCCGGTTGGGCATATCCGTATCCACGGTGTGGGCGGGAAAATGAAAAGGAATCGATTGCGGGAAATTTCTTCGGCCGGGCGAAGGCATGCGTGCGGTCTCCGGTGCGCGTTGAGGTGATGGAACAGACGAAGTGTTCATGGGAATCGACCTCCCGATCGATCAGCGGCTTTCGCGGCCCATCGAATCCGGTTTCATCAACGCATCCGGGAAAGAAACTTATGAAGCAGAAGCTGAAGAGTTATTTCCCCCTTCCCATCCAGTGGCAACGGCAAGCGTTTTGAGGAAGCTTCGTGCTGCGTGCAAACGACACCCGCCTGCCAGCGGGACACTTGCTCCCCGTTTCCCGTAATGCCGAATGGGAGTACTCTTCTTTGAAAAGATGCCTATAGGCAGTTGGAAGTTGCTCTCTCATTCTGCGGGGAATTGGAACGCGAGTCAAGGGGAAGGCTGGCGGGCGATGAACGGTGGACCGCGGAGGTGCAGCGCGCGCTCGCGTCGCAGCTCCGTGCATAGCCTCAATGTTCCCATTCATCAGCATGCAGAAGGACCGTTGGCGGTTTACCCTCCACTGCGCACGGTTCACGATTTGCGCACCCCAACTTGCCAGGTCCCGATTTCTGCCTGCTAGTCTCAGTCCATGGGGTTTGGCGAGTTTCTGGGCAACGATGCTACCGTCGCACATTTGCGCGAAAGTGTCGGGTCAGGGCGTTTCCCGCACTCGATCATCCTGGCCGGGCCGCGTGGAGCCGGCAAATACACGCTGGCGCTGATGCTGGCGCGGGCGGTTAACTGTTTAGAGACCCCCGAAACTAAGGGCCTGCCCGACTTCTGCGGGCGCTGCCGTAACTGCACCCGGATCGCCGATTCCGCGAACCTGGAGGCGCGGGTTGCAGAGGCTGTTGAAGCGCGGGAAGACCTGCGCGAAACCGACAAGCGCGAGACGAGGATCCTGGTCCAGACGCATCCGGATGTGCTGGTGGTCCCTCCTGATCCGCCGCAGCTGATGATCAAGCTGGGTCAGGTTCGCCAGGCAATTCACGCGGCGTATTACCGGCCGCCGGTCGAAGCCAAGCGAGCCTTCACGATCTTTACGTCATCGGCCTTCATGAAGGAAGCGGCGAACAGCCTGCTGAAGCTGCTGGAAGAGCCTCCGGATCACACCAGCATCATTCTTCTCGCTGAGAACCCGCAGGAGTTATTGCCGACCATCCGCTCGCGCGCCGCGGTGCATCGGCTGGGCGCGATTCCCCTCGCCGATCTTGAGGCGCTGCTGGCTGAGCGGCGCCCCACGCTCAAGCCGCAGGATCGGGCCCTGGCCGCGCGTCTGGCCGAGGGAGCGGTGGGGCTCGCTCTCTCGCTCGACCTTGACGCGTGGCTGGCAAGCCGACAGGACGCGCTGGTGATTCTGCGGACGGCACTGCGGGAGCCGGACTACTCCCAGCTTTTTCGCGCTACCGAGACTTATCGCGCCGGCGCCGATGGCCAGGAGAAGACTGTGAATCTGCTGCGCGCGCTCGGCAGCCTGGTTGAAGACCTGATGCTCATCATCGCGGGCACGGCGCCGCTGATGCGCAACATCGACTTAGGCGACGAACTCAGCCGTCTCGCTGAAGGGCTCTCCATCGACTGGATCGACGGCGCCGCGCGGGCGCTGGCGCAGGTGGAGCAGGGGATGCGGCGCAACCTGCTGCGCTCGCTTTCGCTGGATGCGATGGCGGCGGAGATAGCGGGGATGAGGGACTGAGGAACAAGAAAAGGGGTTCTCTGCCGACGGGAAGCTGTTGTATGGCATCGATGTCGGCATGACTGCTGCAGATCGCGACAGGGTGACGCTGTTTTCGCTCAACCCGGTCACCCTCAAGCAGAAGGTGATCAAGGAGCTGGGCAAGGACCTGAGCCCGGCCTCCGACTTCGGCCCAGGCATTCGTTTCAGCCTCGCTCCCGATGGCAAGAGCATTATCTAAAGCACCGCAAAAAGCAGATCGGACTTGTGGATGCTCGAAGGCTATCGCCAGCCCGGCTTGCTGAGCGTTTTGTGGGGTGGGCTGAACTAGGGAAGAACAGGGAAAGGGGCGGAGGCTCGACTAAATTCCTAAAAGAAACCTGTCAATGAGACTTGACAAGCTGCGCCTGAGTCTGTAATGTGTACTTGACATTTAGTCAAGGAGACACGTCATGGGTTGTTCAACAGGGAATCAGGCCGTTCGGCGGTTCAGATATCGCTGCTTTGCCAGTGCGGCTCTCGTTATTGTGTTCGCTTTTGTTGCTGCCGCGTCGTTTCGCCTGCTGCACCCGCACGGAGTGGTTGCGTATTTGGTGGCGATTTTGCCGGCGCTGCCGATTTTGTGGGCGCTGGTTGCGGTGGGGCAATACTTGCGGGAAGAGGTGGACGAATTTCAGCGGGCGCTGCACGTCGAGTACCTGCTGTGGGGCATTGGCGGCACCCTGGGTGTAACGACGGTATGGGGATATCTGGAGGACTTCGTCCAGGTGCGGCGGCTGGACCTGGTCTATATCTACCCGATCTTCTGGCTGTTTGTGGCCCTCGCGATGCCGGTGGTGAGACGGAGGTATCGGTGAAGAATCGGCTGAAGGTGCTGCGCGCGGAGCGGGACTGGTCGCAGGCGGAACTGGCCGAGAGGCTCGAGGTGTCGCGTCAGAGCGTGAACGCGATCGAGACGGGGAAGTTCGATCCCAGCTTGCCGCTGGCGTTCAAAGTGGCGCGGCTGTTCGGGCTGAGGATCGAAGAGGTTTTTCTGGAGGACAGTGATCAGTGATCAGCGAATAGGGCGAGTGAAGAAGTAAAAGAGTGAAGGGAGTGAAAGAGGTGAAGGGAGTGAAAGAGGTGAAGGGAGTGAAAGAAGTGGATGACTCGCCAGCGAGTCACGAACCACGACCCATGGACCACGGTTCACTTCTTTCACTTAATTCACTTTCTTCTTCACTTTCCCACGTAGATCACATGCCAGATCGATCTTGACCCGTCATCCGATACGAAGAGGGAGCCGTCGTTAGCGACAGCGACGCCGACAGGACGGCCCCAAACATCGCCGTCGCCGTTGCCGACGGTGAAGCCGGTGAGGAAGTCCTCGTATTCGCCGGTGGCATGGCCGTCGCGCATGGGCAGGCGGATGACTTCGTATCCGGTGCGCTGGGCGCGATTCCACGAGCCATGTTCGCAGGCGAAGCCGTCGCCCTTGTAGCCGGCGGGGAACTGTGAGCCCTCGTAGAAGGTCATTTCGAGCGACGCCATGTGGGGATTGACGAGGATGTCGGGGGTGATGACCTTGGATTTGAGCTCAGGGTGCTTGCCTTCGTGGCGGGGATCCTGATGGCCGCCCATGTACCACCAGGGCCAGCCGTAGAAGCCTCCTTCCTGCACGTGAGTGACGTAGTCGGGGACGAGGTTGTTGCCGAGCACGTCGCGCTCGTTGGTGGAGCACCAGAGCTCGCCGGTAATGGGATTGATGGCTTCGCCGACACAATTGCGGATACCCCAGGCGTAGATCTTGATGAATTTGCCTTCGGGGGTGAACTCGAGAACGTCGGCGCGGTGAAATTCCTCGGGGTGGGTGTCGGGGTCGTCGACGTTGGAGTGCGAGCCAACGGAAGCGAAGAGCTTCGAGCCATCGCGCGAGAAGACGAGGTCGCGGGTCCAGTGGCCGCCGCCGCGCAGGCGGCCGAAGCCGGGCAACTGCGCGAGATTTTCCATGGGGCCGCGGGCAGTCATGTCGCCGTTGCGATAAGGGAAGCGTACGATTTCGTCGGTATCGCCGATGTAGATCCATTGCGGGTTGGGACCATTGGGATAGAAGGCAATACCAAATGGCAGAGTGAGGCCAGATGCGAAGACGGAGGATTGCTGCGGCTTGCCGTTGGCGTCGACTCCGCGGAAGACGCGGATTTTGCCGGTGGCGCTTTCAGCGAGGAAGAGATCGCCGTTGGGCGCGACGCGCAGCAACCGCGGGTTGTCGAGGCCAGTTGCGTAGAGCTCGACTTTGAAACCCGCCGGCGCTTTGGGCCAGGCGCCGTCAGGACGGGCAACAACGGTGGGCCCGTTGTCGACGGACTGCTCGGGCATGGGGCCGGGCAGATCGGCGACCGTCAGATGGCGGAGAATGCCGGGAGATTCGTGCGCAGCATCAGTAAATGCCGCCTGACCGGTGAGGACAGGCTGCTTGGGGACAGCTTTAGCGGCGTCCGGCGCGGGTTCGCCGGCGGCGGACGCGGCGCGCGCCGAGAGTACGGAGAAGGAGGCAAAGAGAAACAGCAGAGCAGCGACTTTCAGGGGTCGATGCGAATTTTTCATGAATCCTCTCAGGGAAGTTTTTGATGTGAGCGAGCACCTCGGCAGGGGGAGAGGCACGGTCGAACGTCCGATTGGATCGTTCAGTTGGTTCGATGAGCCTGAAAGCGTCTTTGGCGCGGTAATTCTCATTTTCGTTCAAGCCCGGTCAAAAAGCCGGCGGGCAAAGAAGCGGTGACGACGACGCGCTCGCCGTGCTGGGTGACTTGAGCGGTTTTGAGCAGTTGAGCCAGGATGTCGTCGGCTTTGCTTTTGCCGAGGGGAATGGAAAGACCACGCGCCACGGTAACGAGTGTAGCGAGCGAAGCGGCCTGGCTGGAGGCAGTGTCCTGATCGGCCGCGATTTCTTCGACGCGGAGACGGATGCCGCCGATCGATCCTGGAACGGGCAGAGAGGGCGCGGCGCTGGCGATGATGGTGGAGTCTGCGGCGAGGGGGAGATCGAAGCCGAAGATGCGAATGGCGCCACTTTCAGAGAAGGGAAGGCCGATCTGGCCAACGCCCCAGGCGAGCGAGAGCAGCGGGACGTCGTGGTAATGATGTTGGAGCAGCGAGGAGCCGGAAAAGGGCAAAGCGGCGGTGCGATGGCGATCGAGGATGGAGTGGATTTGCTCAGAGGTGGGAGCGTTGGAGACGGCAATCATGTCATAACCGATTTGCGTGACGCGCACGGTACGGCCTTCAGAGGGAATGCTGTAGATGGTATGACCGGCATAGAGCTCGCGCGATGCGGCGTGGGCATCGAGCCACGCGTTGAGTTTTTGGCCGGTGATTTTGCCGACGACGACCATGGAGTAGGCAACAGGGCCATTGGGGCCGTTGGGGTCGGGCATGCGATGCAGAGCGATAGCCACCTGATCGATGTCGCGTTCCCAATCGATGCCGGTGGCGTCAACGAAGGCCTGGTATTCGGGCACGCGCTGAGGCGGCGGAAAGTGGCCGAAGTGAGCCAGGGCGCGGATGGGCGCGAGGTTGACGTAGAGGATGCCGTCGGACTCAGGGAGCAGACGGGCGGCCTCAGGCGGGGCCTTGGAGCGCAGAAACACGGCCACGGCCAGGAGAACCAGGACTGCGGCCACGATAAGGAGCGTTCTACGGGTGCGTCGACTCATGCTGACGGCGGGTGGAAGCCGTCAGGAATGAGCGTATCACCCGAGGCTATTGCGCAGGCGGCTGAGCCGGCGCGGGTTGCGCTGCCGGCGCGGGCGTTGAAGGTGCGGGCGCGAGCGGCATGGCCCCTGGTACGGGCGCAACCGGCTGTTCCATTTCTGCGTTCAAATGGATCACGCCGCCCGTGACGTTGAGCGTGCGGGTCCAGTCGGCGAAGCCCTTCTTCCTGACGGTGATCTGATGGGAACCCGGCGCGACGTTGATGGTGGATGGTGTGTTGCCGGCGAATCCGCCGTCCACTTCGATGTCGGCCCCGGGCGGATCCGATTCGATGACGAGATTGGCCATAGCCGGCGTTTGCGGGGCCGGAGCAGCCGGCGCAGCGACGCCGAATCTGGCCATATCGAGATGCATGTCGCCTTCGACGAAGGCAGTGATTTCAGTTCCCTGAGGGATGGTGATGTCTTTCCCCTTCATGAAGAGAAAGAGGGGCGCGGCGGGAAAGAAGACGATGGATGTGGCCACCATGGCGCCGGTCATTGCGCCGACGTGGCCTCCGCCCTTATTCTCCTGCGTTGCGCGGAGAGCGACTTTCTCCTGGTCGGCAAGGCGGGCGTAGCTGATGCTCATGTTGAGCTTGCCGGCACGGCCCATGCTCTTTTTTGGGTTGCAGTCGGTGACAGTTCCGATGGCGGTGGCGCCCTTGGGAAGAACAACAACATCGTCAACTTTGACTTCTTCGACGACTTCAAAGGGAACTTCCTGACCGACTTTGGCATCGGCGGAGGACATGGTTTGGCCGAGGCGGAGCTTGACCGGAGTGCCGTCGAGCAGGGTGTGGGGTTGCGCGGGCCGGGGCGGAACCGGGGCTTGCGCTTGAGAGGCGGGAGTTGCGGCGGTTGGGGCGGGTGCAGGCGATTGCTGAGCGAGCACCGCCGCACACATGTATGGAAGGATGAATGCGAACAGTACCTTGCGCATGGGGCTTCTCCTTGAGATTTCGGAACAGCAAAGTTGACCCAAGGGGAAGCAAGTGAATGATCTACCCAAGCGGTGATTTGCGCAAGTCCACCTTTGGCGCATGAGAGTACTGAGAAATTGGGAAGGAACCGGTTGTGCTTGACGCTCAAGTCGAGAACAAAGTTCCAGTGAAGAGCGCCCACGAGGCAGAATGCTTGTCAAGGGAGGGTGAAACGGGCTAAGCCGGCTAGCGGGGGCGCGCGCTGGCGTTCCTGCGGGCAGCGCCGAGATTGATGTTGGCGAACTCGCGGTCGAGTTGTTCGCCGAAGGTACGTTCCGCGTCGTTGAAAAAGGGATCCATTTCCCGTACGCGCACGAGGGCGAGAATCTCGCCGGATTTGGCATCGGCCAAGGTGACGAGCAGTGCGGCGCCTTCAGCAGGACCGCCGATGGCGAATGTCATGACGGCGCGGCCCCCGGTCAGCTCCTGACCTACGCCCTGGACAAAAACGAGAAGATCGGACTTTGCGGAGCAGGGCAGCATAGCGACCTGGTCGCTGAGCGAAAAGAGCGATTTACCGACGCCTTTGGGTTCTTTGTCCATTTGCTTGGAGACGGATTCGAACTTCTGCTCGATTTGGAGCAAGACCTGATTCAGTTCCTCGTTGGAGGCGCCGCTATCGAGCGCGGCAGGTGCGGGTGAAGTGGAAATGCCGGCCAGCTTCAAATGGGTCTCGACGAAGGCCTCGAGGGCGTTGGCCCATTCGTCGGATTCCTTGGTCATGGTCTCGGCGCCTTTGACGCCAATTCTGATGAGATGGCCTTGCGGCGGCATCATGCAGGCGGAGCGAACGGGAAAATGGCCGGAACGCATTTTCTGTTGTGCCCAGGATGCGGCAAGCGCGGCATGCGCGAAGGCGAACGTGAGCATGGCGGCTAACCAAAGAGCCCTTGTCCACTTGAAGTTCATTCTTGATGCGTCCCTTTCAAAAGCCGTCTGCATAAGCTGTCTGCCTGCGGTTCCACTGAACCGGGGCCGTTCCCGCGGTTAGCTAGTGTTCTGAAGGGTTCTGGCGGTTCTGAACCAGAGCCAGGCGCCTTTCGATGCGCAACCGGTCGAGGCTGGTGGAGGCCACCAGCATGAGGTAGTGCTGGTATTGAGTTGCCGCGTCGGCAAAGCGCGCCTCGTCTTCATAGAGAAAGCCGAGTTCGCGATAGGCAATCGCGTAGTCCGGGTGATTTTGAATGACGCTCAGGAAGAGATTCTCCGCAGTATCCCGGTTCTTCTTCAAAGTGGCACGTCCCTCGGGTGTGGAGAGCAGATCCTGCTGTTCCTGATCTTCGGTCATCTTGAGGAGTTCTTTGCGCTGTTTGGCCTCGCCGTCGTGTGTAAGTTCGTCTTGCGTGGGATTGACGGTTTTCGCTCCGAGCTCGCGGTAGGACTCGCCGAGCAAGATCTGATCCTGGGGATTGTCTTTGAAGGCCTCGGCGAGCCGGGTGGCGCGGGCCACGGCGGTACGCAGCCTGCGGCTTTGGATATCGGTATCGATGTTCGACCGGATGGCAGGAGCAAGAGCAACGAGGTAGTCCTGTTTTGAGCCGGTTTTTGCGCCGGAGGGGGTGTTCGCGTCGGCAAAGGCAAGGGCGTCGGAACGCCTCTCCACCAGTTTGGGATGATCGTGGTAGAAGGTTGGAGTGGGCTCGTATTCCAGAGTTCTGTCCTGGTCGAGAAGTTCGAAAGCGACGGCCATGGCGTGAGGATCGTAGCGAGCGGCAGTCATGGCTATGAGCCCGTCGCGGTCAGCCTGGCGCTCCAGATCGCGCGAATAGCCGTAGACAGTCTCCACCACGATGAGCGAGCTGACCTCGGCGGCCGCGGCAGCCGCAAGGCCGTAGACGGCGCCGCCCGGAGCCAGGTTCGCGGCGGCGGCGATGATGGCGATGGCGACGTTTTTCTTGCGGATACTGCGGTTCTCGATATAGGAGTGACGCTCGTAGACGTGTGCCGTTTCGTGGCCGAGGACGCCGGCGAGCTGCGCCTCGTTTTCGAGAAGTGCCAGCAGGCCGGTGGTGATGTAGACCGAGCCATTGGGGAGCGAGAAGGCGTTGACGACGGGATCGCGGAGGACCATGAAGCGGTAAGTCACCTTTTCGGGCACGGGCCGATTGGCCAGCACGCGCGCTCCGACGGAGTCGAGAAAGGCCTGGACATCAGGATCATGAAAGACCAGTCCTTTCGCCTCGTATTGCGCGTCGACAGCGTTGGCTTCGTTGAGAAGAGCCAGGTCGATCTTAGTGAATTGGAATGCAGCACCTGGACCGTTAGAGACCTGGACCGCGGATGCGACGGGAGCGGAAGCCGGCGGCGCTGTGGACGTTTCCTGGGCAACGAGCGGAGAGAATAAGAGCGGGAAACAGAGGATTTGCAGAGGTACTTGCATGAGATGCGATCCCTTGAGTTGGGAGCGAAAAAAGCTGCCGGCCAAGGATGCATGAATCATGGATCAATGCCGTGGATTGTGCAAGTGCGGCTGCCGCGAAGCAAGGCAAGCAAAAGAAAGACGCCCGCCGGGCCGATGACCCGGGCGGGCGCTTGCGATATTTTTGGTTATTCGACGTCAGAGACCTTGCCGTCTCTGAAGGTTATTTTCATGTCCTTATACTTGTAAATTTTCTTGGCGCCGAGGTCGACGACAGTGAGCGGTTGTCCAAGCTGCGAGGTGACGTCGCTGATGGACTGGCCAAGACCGATGTTGATGGTGGGGGCAGCGGGTGGCGGCGCGACGCCGGCGCTAGCTGGCATGGCGGGCATACCAGAAGGCGGAGCAGATTGCGCGGCGTCCTGATCCGCCTGATCGGCCTGCGTCAACTGCTGATTGACGTCGGAAGCGCCGTTCGGTTCGGGCGGCGGCGCGTTTTGGGCGAACTGGGTTTGCACCGGCGGCGCCATAGCCGTACCTGGGGCTGCGGGTAAGCCGCCCTGACCTTGCTTTGATTGCAATTCCTGCAGCCCCTGGTCGACGGTTTCACGCATGTGGTTTTGCATTTCCTGTAGATCGGACATGCCCACGGTAACCGAAGCTGTGCGGGCGCATTCGTTGCCGCCTTTGCTGGCCAGAACGACGAGCTGTGCGTCCGCCGCGCTGTCGGGGACGGGTGGTCCGGCGAATTGAAGGACATCGCCATCACTGAGTGCGCATTCCAAGCCGCTGGAATTGACAACGTCGAGCGACGATCCAACGACGAAGACATGGGGCCTGCCATCGCTCATCATGCGGGCGATGCCGCTGGAGGCGGGGTCGATGTCCTGCGACTGAGCATTTTGAGCCGCTTCAGAATTTTCCAGCGCGATCTGGGCTTTGACTTCGTCGGCAATTTCGTTCTTGATTTCAGGAGTCAAGACGGGCTGCGCCTCGGGCGGGGGTGCGGAAGCAGCCTGCAGGTTGGCTTCCTGCTGCGCGGTGTAGGCGGCCGCGAGCTGGGTGGAAATGATGTAATCGGTGAGCCAGAAGGCGGGGCCCGCATAGACCGGGTAAGGGGCGAAGTAATAGCCGTAGTAGCCATACCAGGGATTGGCTCCGAATCCCCAGGCGAATGCCACCGGAGCGGCCCAGGGGTTGTAGACCCATCCATAGAAGGCAGGGGCGTAATAGTAGTTGGGCGCGTAAACATTCACAAAGACGCCGTGGTAGTAGTAGCCGCGATAGTAGCGGTTGTATTCGCGGCCGTGCCAGTAATAGGAGCGGCGGGCGAAGTCGTGTCCGTGGAAGTTATAGCGCCGCTCGACGAACCCCGGGCGGCCGCGCTCGGCGAAGACACGCGAGTGATCTGCGCGCATGACCTCGACACGGCGGCTGCCGTTGAGGCCGTGATGAATGTCCATACCGCGACGCGCATCGTGTACGTCGCTAATGCGGCCGTCAGCACGGCGAGTGACTGCGCCGTTTCCCGTGGCAATAGTGTGGCTGCCGGCAGGCGCAGCATGGCCGGTGGCTGTTCTGTTGGTTGCCATGGTATTGGAACGCCCGGGGTTGGTTGTGCCCATGGTGTGAGCGCCGCCGGTGGTGGTGGTGATGTGGCCGCCGGGGTTTGAGGTGGTCGGGCCGGAGTGGCCCGGATTGCTGGTGGTCGGACCGTGAGCGGCCGTTGTTGCCGCGCCGGGATGCGCGCCCGCACCCGAATTACCGCCGGCGGGTTTGGCGGCGGAGGCGGCGGGCTTCGCGCTTGTTGTCGATGTTTTCTTGTCGGATGCGAAGACAGAGCTTGCAACGCACGCAGCGAGCAAGAGAACGGCGGCAAGGGAGAAGTGGTAAGTTTGCCGTGTGGCGATGCGGTTCATAGGACTCTCCAATCCAGTCGGATGTTTCGCGAGAATTACGGAAAGAAGATCTACTCCACGTCGGAGACCTTTCCATCCAGCAGGGTGACTTTCATGTCGGTATAGACAAGGATTTCTTTAGCGCCGAGCTTGATATCTTTTGAGGGCTGACCAAGAATGCCGATGACATCGTCTTTGGATTGGCCGATGGAAATCGTCTTTGTCTGCGCCGGCGGTTGATCGGACGGCGGCGGCGGGGGAGCGATGGGCGCCATCGCGGCCGGAGAAGCCGGAGCCGTTGGGACGCCCGGCAGTGGCGGGGCCGCAGGAGCGGGTGTCTGGTTGTCTGCTCCCTGTGGCGCATTGTCGCTGGGCTGAACTGTGAGGACTTCTTCGATAGTTCTCATCATCGCGTCAGCCGGCGGCATGGCGCCTTTGGAAAACGGGAACTTGAGCTGGCCGTAATAGCGGACGTTATTGAATGGGTCGCTATAGACGTCGAACACTACGCCATCGGCGACGTACTCGATGCCGGTCAGCCAGAACTTCTCGCCCGAGACAAAGGTGCGGCGCGGAATGTTGGCCAGATTCTGGCCATTGCTGCCGTGCAACAGGGAAATGCCGAGGCCCCGGGCAAAATTTGCCCCGGCGGACTGTTGTAGCCTTCCGTCCCTGTAGTTGCTGAGGGGCGGAGACGGAGCGTCGGTGGTGTACATGAGGAGGCCATCTTTGTGTAGCACCAGGACGGATCCTGCGGTTACGATGTCGCTCCTATCTGCCGTGATCTTAGTGAGGGAGAATTGAGAATTGAGCCTGTTCTGGAGGTCGCCTACGGGGCTCTGAGAGTAAAGGAGCATGGCACCCGGGGCAAGGAGGAGCATACTGGCTGCAACCAGCCGCCGTGAGGATTGCATAAGTGACTCCTGACGAACCTTCAACTTGGGGGGAGAACCTGGATTATGGTGAGAAAAACGACGCTGCGCCGCAGCGAATCAAGGAACGCACTCAATATACCACCAGGTTGAAGGGGCACGCTAAGTAAATTTCCTATGCGAATGGCGATCATCGTTTTTTGGCAGACGTGTGCGGCGTCAAAGTAGATAAAAGGTTTTTGGGAGGCAGGGTGCAGATGAAAGCACTTGGTTTTTCAGGCAGAAAACCACGATGCGAAGGCAAGCGATCGGATCACGGAAAGGAAAAAGGTTATTCGCAACAGAATTGATTGGCGAGCGGGTGCGGGTGAAATTCGACTTCGGGCTACTGCGCGGCGTGGACGTGATCGCCTTCCTGGAAGCCGGAGCCGGAGACCACGGTGCAGACGGCAGATTTTGCGTCAACATCCGTCGCCTTAACGATGCCGACCGTTGAGGTGATGCGGCGGATCACTTCGCCGGTAGCGGGATCCTTGATTTCCTTCGCGATACGGAAAACTTCAAGGAGATCGCCGGACATGATGCCGGCACCCGTGCCAATATTCAGGATCACCTGGCTGCCGTCAACAGAGGCGACAACGCCTTCGAGGTTGGTGACGGTTCGGAGAACCTTGGGTGCGTTTGCAGCCAGATTGACGCTCAATTGATCCACGGCGGACTTGATTGCCTTGCCCATCACGGTCTGCTGAAAGTCGTTGGAGGCGAAGTTGACATTGCCACTGGCCCAGCCATGCCAGCCGCCCGACAAAACGGTGGAAGAGCCGCTAGATTCACCTGCGCCTTCGGCTACGCCTTGAATCTGGCCGGAATCGATATTGATGATCCGGGCCTCAATGCGAAAGTGTGTTTTCGGGACTTGCTGATCGGCGGCGGAGTTGTCGGTTTGATTGCCGGTGTCGAACTGCGTGACGGCGCCAATAATAATGGCGTCGGCGCCCAAAAGCCTGCCCAATTTGGCGGCGCTGGCTGGATCATTGCGGTCGGAGTCGGAGAAGTCCTGCTCGGCCATGGATTTCTCGAGATCCTCCTGTCTGACGACAGAGAATGTGCCGTCCTTCATCAGGTCGGTTGTGAGCAGATCGCTGATACCCCGGCCGACGTCGATGCTTGAGCCGAAAAGCGCGGACGTCTGAGCCCAGACCGCTGCGTAGTCAAAGTCAAGAACGGCGACGCGGAGTTTGCGCGGAGCCTGTGCATGAGCAAGCGCCGATATTTGCCCGAAGGCAAACGCAAGCAGGATTGCGAAGAAGGGCAAATGTCTTTTTGAAGTCATTTGAGGCCTCAAGCGGAAGGCCCGATGCTTTGTTGGGCTCGAGAAAAGGTTGGATGGTTTGTGCAGTCATGTCAAGATTATCGAGGTCACGTCGGGAATGGCCAGGATAGCCCAAATGAGGTGTGTGCGAACGCCACGCCACGTTTCCCCAAGCAGGGTTTTGCCGGTTTGCTCAGGGTGCAGGGCTATGCTAACCTTAGATTCTGTGCCGTGGTACGCGGAAAATGGAAGTGTGTCCGCGCATCGGTTGGTTCCTGCGGATGGCTTTGGGCTGGCGTAGCTCAGCTGGTAGAGCATCTGATTTGTAATCAGAGGGTCGGGGGTTCAAATCCCTTCGCCAGCTCCACGCAATCCGAAGCCGGAATCGGAGAAAACGAAGCGGCAAGAGATTTACCGGCTGCCGATTTTTTGAGGCGCCGGGCCTGTTCTCGCGGTGAATCCACTTGAAGTGCAGGCTGCGCAGCTCCCGGGATATCCGGAGGTTGCGGCGTGTGCGGAAGTGGGCGGAGCGAGGGGATTGACGGGAAGTGAAGTGGATCTCCCAGCCTCAACGATCGCCGCGGCGACCGTTTAAGATTGGGCACCCGCGAGGGTGGGAAACCGGATCTGGATGGGTTTGGGAGTTTGGGCACAGGTGGCCGAGCGGTTAATGGCAGCAGACTGTAAATCTGCCGCTCCTTGCGAGCTACGGAGGTTCGAATCCTCCCCTGTGCACCAGAAAAGCCGTGGTCAGGGATCAGGGATCAGAGATCAGAGAAGGACGATGCACTGATTGGATGATCTCGGGCTGGATGGCGCGGGAGCTGGCCGATGGATTTGGATGAGGCTGAGCAAAAGCGCGTGATGGAAGGTCTCAGCAGCACGGGCGAGGATCTCGGCAGGAAGTTCTGGATTGCGCTTGGGCTGTTTGCAGTTTTGGCGTTGCTGGCCTGGTTCACGATTGGCGATGGAAGCGTGATCGTGATGGGCAAGCCGGTGGAGATCAGGCTGGTTCCGCTGATCATTATCGGAGGGCTGGCGTTGAAGACGGTTTTGGCACGAGAAGCGGAGAAGATTCGGAGAGGCAGCTAGTAGCCGTTAGCTATTCGCTTTTAGCTCGGAGTGCTGGAATGAGCCGATGAGGCGAGCGCCGGTGAAATGGAGCTAAGAGCTAACGGCTAGAAGCTAATAGCTGGTTTTAGGGTTAGAGGGCTGATGTAGCTCAGTTGGTAGAGCACTCCCTTGGTAAGGGAGAGGTCACCAGTTCAATCCTGGTCATCAGCTCCAGAAAGGCCGTGAGTCGTGGGGCGTGATTCGTGGTTCGTGATGCGCGGTTGGCGCGCGACGAACGAATTACGAGACACGGCACACGAACCACGAACGTTGGGCGGGAGTAACTCAGTGGTAGAGTCACAGCCTTCCAAGCTGTTGGTCGCGGGTTCGAGTCCCGTCTCCCGCTCCAGAAAGACCGCCGACAGCCATCAGCTTTCAGCCGTCAGCCTGGTAGTGGTGGAACGGATCGATGCGGCAAGCGCAGGCAGGATGAAGCTGAGAGCTGAGGGCTGATAGCTGAGGGCTGATAGCTGAGGGCTAAGGAAATGTTTGAGCAGGCGGCGATTGCAGTACGGGATGAGCAGGGATATCAGAAGCTGCATGCGCTGATCGACGCGGCGTTTGATGCGCGCGATGTGGAGGTCTTTCTGAATCGCGTGAGCAAGTCGAAGCTGCGCATCCGCGATTACGAGACAGTTTTGAGGCGCGGGCTGCTGGGCAAGGAAGCCATCGCGCTGTACGAAGCGCTGCCAGTGAGCGACCAGGGCCTGACCCGCGAGCGGTATTTGCGGCTGGTGGAGAAGGTGCCGGTGGAGTTGCGGCAGCGGTATTTGAAGGTGTACGCGTACTACTGAAAGGCAGCTTTCAGCTCTCAGCTTTGAGCCTGGGCATTGGCTGGGAAAGTTGAGTGGCTTAACCGGGCGGGATGGAACTGAAAGCTGACAGCTGAAGGCATTTTTGAAGCAAGTTGGACGGAGGATGGAAAGCAATGGCGAAGGAGAAATTTGATCGCAGTAAGCCGCACGTGAACGTGGGAACGATCGGGCACATCGATCACGGGAAGACGACGTTGACGGCGGCGATCACGAAGGTGTTGCAGAAGCACAATCCGAAGATTGTGTTTCGCTCGTTTGACTCGATTGACAACGCACCGGAAGAGCGGG
>Ga0335074_10001236_pt1 | contig 34972 bp, 43 predicted proteins | sample Lox_Sample_23_FD_206715 | JGI IMG/M metagenome (GOLD analysis project Ga0335074, IMG submission 206715) | Soil microbial communities from Loxahatchee National Wildlife Refuge, Florida, United States - Lox_Sample_2.3 | ecosystem: Environmental > Terrestrial > Soil > Wetlands | place: USA... | reverse complement strand
AACCCGACCTGGTCGCGCCCGGCAATGGTGTGGTTTCGCTCATGGCTCCGAACTCCACGCTGGCGACGCAATATCCCAGCGTGTTGGTTCCCGCATCCGACTATGAGCCCGGCGCGACCGGAATGTCGTCAACCTACATGAAGCTCAGCGGCACTAGCATGGCCACGCCAGTCGTTTCCGGGACGGTCGCGCTCATGCTCGAGCAAAATCCCTCGCTCAACCCGGACCAGGTAAAAGCGCGGCTCATGAAAACCGCAGTCAAGAATTTTTCGCTCTACAGTACCGCTTATGATTCGTTTACCCAAGCCGCCTTTCAGAACCAGTCCGATATTTTCACCGTCGGCGCAGGCTATCTGAACGCGCAGGCCGCCACGCTCAACACCGATGTGGCCACTCTGCCGGCGATGTCGCCGTTGGCAACCTTCGTCGCGTCCTTCGACGTGACCATGAATCGCAATTTCTCCCTTGTCTGGGGCAGCTCTGTGGTGTGGGGAGACACCGCCGTTTATGGCGCCCAGGTTTTCAAAGCCGTGATGAACGGCGCATCGGTTGTGTGGGGCGATTCGGTGGTTTGGGGTGATACTGTGATCACCGGAAACAGCGTTGTCTGGGGTGATTCCGTGCTCGCCGGGACATCCATCCAGGCGCTGGACGTGGGCGACGGCGACAGTTCCCAATGAGGTCAGGTGTTCTCGCGCTCATCATCGCGCACAGATTTAACTCACCGCCGGGGCTCGGGGAGTTACTGTTTAGAGACCCTTTGTTACCGGCTGTGCCTGATGATGGCGGTAAGCCCGCCAAGAATCAGCGCGACCAGGATCAACAAAACGCGTTCGCCGTGGCTCCTCCTTTAGCCTGAACAGTTACCCACGCGATCGGAGGAATCCAGTGAGGCGCCAGACCGAAGGAGCCGGACAGGTTTGGAATCTGTAACGCGTACAACATTGACGTCTGCTTTGAAAAGATGTATATTTTCCCACTTGGAGTTCAACGCTGCTGAGTTTATTCGGAGGCTCGAAGCCGGCGAGTTTGACAAAACTCTTCGCAATGAAATCGATCAGTTATCCGAATACGAAATAGAAGAGCTGGCTTTCCTCCTCACGGGCCGTCTGAGAGCGAACGCAGCAGGCACTAATTAGAACCAGAATGGCGAGAGACGTAAAACCATAGGCGAATGGCGTCTGGTTTGCACATGTTTCGCGGTTCTTTTGTTTTCGCCGCCGCCGGTGCAGGCTGAGTGGGTGGTCGCGGCGTACCTCGGCGCGGCGCATACCGCGGAAAGCTCGCTGCAGTTTCAGGTTCCGGACGAATCGACCAGCCTGACGCTTCGTTCCATCGCGTATGCTGGCAAGCCGTTTTCGCCGGCGATCTATTTTAACGTTGTGAACTGCGTGGGCGCTTATCAGTCAGCGACGTACTCCGTCGAAAACAGGCGGTGCTAAACGCGCGTCCACTTAGGGGAGGAGTGCCGGCCGAGAAAGCGAGAGGAACGATGGCTCCTGGAATCATTATGTCCGCCATACTCTGCTTCGCGCCAGCCGCCGGCACCAACCGCGCACCAAGCGTCGGCGAGTTCGTCCAGAAATCCGCGCAGGTAACGGATGCGGATCGAAAGGCGTATCCGGAGTACGACTTCAACGAAACGGACCGGGAATCGACGGTTCGACGAAGACCTATGCGGTGCACCGGCGGGTGCGAAGAGTGAGTGAATTCGGACAAATCACGCGCTTGAAAGACGGGCGCGCGGCGCTGGCCCACAAGGCCGAACAACCGGTGCATACGGATAGCTGATCGACGTGGCGGTCACCACGCATGGGGGCGAGACGGGCGACACGGAATCGATCGGCGAGAAGGTTGTGGCGCGGGAGAAGCAGTGGCTGAGCAAGATTGCCGAAGCCACATGCGCCGGAAAGTATCCGGTGCGCGAAGCGGGTGTGGAGGGTGCTGCGAGAGCTGGCCGAGTGGGGTCTACGAACTTATATTGCGTAGCCGGACCGGGCGGCCCGGCCACGAAAGGTCGGGCGGCGGAGCAATCGGCCCGTGTACGCCAACCGGCGGTGGATGGAGGGCGCGCGGGTGGAGAGGAATGCGCTCGATAACGGGAGGCATAGACCGCCTGCGGGCGAGAGGTCTGGTCGCTCACATCTGCGACGGGTTTTCAGCATGTCGTCAAGGCGATGCGAAGGCCTGCAAAGAAACTCGCAGATGAAGTTGCAGATGAAACGCGAGCCCTGGAAAAGATCAATTGGCAGGCCAAGGAAGTGAATGATTTTGGTGCGGCCAATAACCCGTTTTTCGCACAGTTTTGATGAGTTCTTTAGGCTGAGGACGGGTTTTTCGGGATGGATGTTGGGCGAGAAGTGGTTTAAGATCAAGGAAGAGTCATCTGTCGGGGCGTAGCGCAGCCTGGTAGCGCACCTGCCTTGGGCGCGTGAAGTTCCCTTCCAAACCGTCCATTCCGTTTCACGTTTTCTCAGTCTTTCCAATAACCTGGGGAATCTGCTCTTCGCTCGACGGACAACCCCAGTGGGTAGTTGAGATGAGGTTTTGATACAGTTTTGATACGGTCGAAAAGCAGGTGCGCTCCCCTAAACGCTGGGAGCAACATTAAGAGAGTGGTGATTCTTCGATGAGGGCGGCCTGGTACGAGAAGCAGGGTCCGGCGCGGGACGTGTTAATCGTCGGCGAGATGCCCGACCCACGTCCCGGAGCCGGCGAGGTCCGAATTCGGATCGCGGCGTCCGGCATTAACCCGGGCGATATTAAGAAGCGTGAGGACGCGTTCGGTTATGGAATGGCATACCCCCGGATGATTCCGCACAGCGATGGCGCCGGAGAGGTCGATCAGGTGGGCGACGGAGTTTCCCCGGATTGGATTGGCCGGCCGGTTTGGTGTTACGGCGCACAATCCTACCGCCCCTTCGGCACCGCCGCAGAGTTCACCGTTGTGCCGCTGGATCATCTCGCTGCTCTCCCTGAGAACGTGTCGCCCGAAGAGGGCGCTTGCCTTGGAATACCGGGAATTACGGCGCATCGAGCCGTACATGTCGCGGGCGACGTCTCCGGGCGGACTGTTTTGGTACAAGGGGCTGGCGGCGCTGTCGGAATGTGCGCAGTCGCGCTTGCGCACTATGCCGGTGCCCGCGTAATTGGCACCGTGCGCTCGTCGAGCGAGGAATCGGCGGCGCAGACGGCGGGAGCGGACCTAGTGGTTCTTAATGACCAGGAGTTGGTGAGCCGTGTGAAAACCGTGGCTCCCGACGGTATTGACCATATTGTCGAGGTCGCGTTTGGAGCCAATATCGACGCGGATGTAGAGATGTTGAAGATGGACGGATCGATCGGTGCTTACGCCACCGACACCGCGACTCCGAAGATCCCGTTCTGGCTCATGGTGTTCAAAAATATCCGCATTTTCTTCCTGGGAAGCGACGATTTCCCGGCGGAGGCCAAGGTGACGGCGGCGCGAGATCTGAATGCTGCGCTGCGGGCGGGGTGGCAGGGCTGCGAAATTGGCGAGCGAATTCCTCTGGAAGACATTGCACGGGCACACGAACTCGTAGAGCATCCCGTGCGGCGGGGACGGGTGATTGTGACATTGTGACCCAAGCCGGGCGGTCCTTCAGGTTTACACATTTGACCAGGACGCCCGATACAGAGCACGCGAAATTCCTACTTGCCGCCGAAGGGGGCGCGACTGCCCGCCGGCAAGACCGTTTGTTAGCGGAACCGTGTTCGTCGCGTGGTCGGGATCGGGTCGCTCGGGAAGACAACCTTTGCCTTCAACTTCGATTGCGGGAAATCGCTTCGATTCAGAGTGGCAATGAAGCTGGCCCTCCCGGCCTCCGCGCATCCGCAGAATGCATTATCCTTCGGATCAGGAGACGCCTCGCTCGCGATACGAACCTCCACGAACTCCGCCTCTTCCCGGAGGAGGTTAATAATCCGGCCGACTAAGGGGCGCCGGACACCCAGTCTCATGAGGACCTCTTTGTATTCGGAAAGAATCTCTTCCGTCACAAGCCAAGTGAACGTTGACTCTTCGAGCCAATCACGAAGAAATCTAGCACTGGGGTTCGCAACCGTACCGCGAGATTTGAAACCGGCAATCCCGGCCACGAGAACTGACGTATCGATGACGCCTCGAGGCTCACTTTCGGGCCGCGCCAACGGTAATCTCCGGCGGTCGCTTCTTTGCGGCTCGGTAGCCGCGAACCGCGTCGACAATCTGCGATTCGGTGATGCCACCCAGTTCGCCTGCTGCAGTTTGGAGGCTCCGCACGAAATCCAGCTTCCATTCAGATCTCTTTCTGCCACGCGGCAAATCCCGGTAAACTTCTGCCCGAGGGAGCTGCTCCTCAAGTTCCTTCGCAAGGTCCCGGAGGGGAATGCGCACCTCTATCGGCTCCCGGCTTGCGGCGGGTCGAGACTGTAGCCACACATAGCGTCGCGCAGCAACATCCTCGTCCCCTATGAGGTTTCTTGATAGAGCTCGGGTGAAGAGAGCGAGCAACTCTGTTGAGGTGCCGAGCGACTCTTTCAGGTAGAAGGCCACCTTCGCCTGAAGGAGGACTCGATTGTCGAACAAGTAGAGGCTGTCGCGCCGTCGCGGCCTCAAGACCTTGAACTGGACAAGATTCTGCAGGTCCTTGGGATCAACACCCAAGACCGCGCTCGCCTGTTTTAGCTTGAGTTCCACGGCCTGCATTTTTAATCTACCATCTATATTTTAGATGGTAATTCGCGGCCTCGTCAAATGTCCTCGCACTCTATCGTGCATACGCGTTTCCGTCGCGGCGGCGGACTCGCGATGAGCTTGCCGAGGCGCCGAGAGCGGCGCTCGAAGAAGAATCCGTTCGCGTCCCGGTGGGTATTGTGGTCAGTCGTGTTACACGGCACCCGATCGAGGCCTAGCGCGTCGGGGATCACGGATGAGAGTGGCTGCACTGATTGAACTGACGATTGCCAGACCAGCGGACAACCACAATACTGAGCGAAAGCCGGCCACAAATGCTTCTTTGATAGCGGGCTGGCCGCGTTCGTCATCTGTCTTTGCCGCGGCGAGATTGGATAGCTGCGACTCGATTTGCGATCGGACGGCGGGCGACAGATCGACGCTGGTCAAGCGCTGCTCTACGGCGGTTCGGAAAACTCCACTCAGAAGTGCGCCGAATACTGCAATCGCCAGGACGCTGGCGATCCGCAAGACGGCGTTGTTGATGCCGGATGCCGTGCCCGCATAGATTCGATCGACCGCATTCATGACCGTCGTGGTAAGGGGCGCCACGCAGATTGCCATTCCCAGCCCCAGCACGAGCACTGCCGGGAAGAATGTCGTCCAGTATTCGCCGCCGATGCCCGGCCTGGCGAAGAGCGCAAATCCGCCGGCCGCGATGAAGGATCCAGCGATCAACGGTAGTTTGGCGCCGTAGAGATCGACCAGTCCTCCAGACCAGCGCGAGAGCAGGAACATCAGGAGAATGAAGGGCAATATCGCGGCTCCCGCTTCGGTCGGCGAGTAGCCTTGCACCTGAATCAAATTGAGTGGAAAGAAAAAGAGGACTCCGCTCAGTGCGGAGTATAGAAACAGCGTCAGCAAGTTAGCGCCAGTGAAATTTCGGGATCGGAACAGGCCGAGCGGCACCATAGGTAAGTTTGAATGAGCTTCGCGGTACCACAACCCGAAAAGCGCGGCGACTCCGGCGACGAGGGCAAGGGTCTTCGATTCGATCAAACCGACAACGATTCCGCCGAAGGCGAGCGTGGCCAGCAACGCCCCGAGCCAGTCGAAACCGGGCGCCTGTTGGCTCGACTTGCTTTCCGGAATCTTCCACAAAGTGAGCACGAGCACCGCGAGCCCGACAGGCACGTTGATGAAGAATGCCCACCTCCACGAGCCGTGCTGGATGAACCACCACCGAGCACCGGTCCGATGGCCGCCGTAATCGCCGTGAACCCTGACCAGGTGCGAATTGCGCGACCACGTTCTTGTTGAGGGAAGTTCGCGCTGATCAGAGCGAGGCTGCCGGGGACGAGCATGGCGGCGCCCACGCCCTGAACACTTCTCGCCGCGACGAGTTCACGAATCCCATGAGCTAGCCCGCACCATGCCGATGCCGCAAAGAACACGACGACCCCGGCCACGAAGATCTTACGGCGACCGTAGCGGTCCCCGAGTGCCCCGCCAAGAAGCAGAAGCGCCGCCAGTGGAAGGGCATATGATTCCACCACCCATTGGACCTCCGCCAAAGTCGCTTGCAGCGCCGCCTGGAGAGCCGGCAGTGCTACGTTTACGACCGTGCCATCAATGAACGCCATGCTCGAACCAAGAATGGTCGCTGCCAAAATCCAGGACTCGTCCTCATGAACCGGCGTCGTGCAGGGCGCCGCGAGAACGGCTGCTTCGTCGCAGGGAGGTTTCGCAAAACCGGCCACTTTACATTCTCCGCCCGACCCGCCCCGTTGCCGGAATGCATCGCTTTTGAAAGCCGATCCGGACCGGAGGAAATATTAGTTCAACTTCTCAAAGCTTAACAACGAAGGATCGACGAACTTTTCATGAAGCCCCGCAGAGCGTAACGTACTCTCGATCTGGCACGGTGTAAGCGCGTCTTCGTCGCCGCCACTGTGATTCCAAGTCTGGCCGCTGTGTCGTGGATCGATAGGCCAGCGACGTTGTACAGATTGACAACCTCCCGATATCGCGTCGGAAGCGCGGACAGGGCGTCGAGTAACGCTCCGCGGACCTCGGCGCGGACAGCAAGCTCCTCTGGACCGAGATCGCGGTCGACAAAGACCCGCGGAGTTTCGCCGGATTCCAGATCATGCAATCTCGGCATCCGCCCGCGGCAAGCCGGACTTCGAAGGTGCTGGAGGCACTCATTAATAACGATACGCGTTAGCCACGTCTTGAAACTCGATTCCCCGCGATAAGACTCAAACTTTTGAAATGCCGAAAGATAAGCCGACTGAACCGCGTCCAAGGAGTCTTCCTCTCGAAGAAGCCGGCGCGCGATCGCGAGGGAAGACGCATAATGGCGCCGGAACAATTCGGCCATGGCATCCGCGTCGCCAACTCTCGCCCGCGCGATTAGTTCCAGGTCGGCGTTTTCCGAGACTAAGCCGTTTTCCACCGCCTATTCCTTTCCTTTCCAAAACGAACCGCACGAGCGCGCGAGATCTTCTGCGTAAAGTTTCCCATCAGCCCACAGGCCTCACGAGCTCGACGTCAATGTTAATTTGTATGTCGTCGCCGACGAGCCAACCGCCTGCTTCGAGCGCGGCGTTCCAGGTTAGGCCGAAATCCTTCCGGTTTATGGTCGTGCTGGCCGACGCGCCGCGGCGGAAACCGCCCCACGGATCCTTCGCTTCAGGTGTAACATCTTCAATCTTCAGTGCGACCTTTTTCGTAATGCCGTGAATGGTCAAATCTCCGATGACCTGGTATGCATCGCTTCCGACGGCAAGAACCCCGGTTGCTCGGAAAGAGATTTCAGGAAACGTTGAGACATCCAGGAAGTCTGCGCTGCGCAGATGGCCGTCGCGCTGAGGCTCTCGGGTATGAATGCTAGTCGCGGCGATGATCACCTCGATCGACGCGGCAGACGTGTCCGCCGGGTCGAAATCCACTGTGCCCGTGACATCCGTGAACTCACCTTTGACATGCGCAATCATCATATGCCGAATCTTAAAAGTCACAGCCGAATGCGCAGAGTCGATTTTGTATTTCGCCATGTCGGTTGGATGCCGGGACTGCGCACAGGATTCACTCGCACACTTATTTCCACGTTTTTTTATTGGTAAGACACAAGTGGTATCGAACAACAACTGAATTAGGGGATTGCTTCTGTTGCTCGCTATTCGCATAGTTGAAGAAAGAAAGGAGCGATCACAATACACTCTGATGAGCAAGTCTAAGATGCCCACACACGATCAAATCGAGGTTCGCGCTTATAGTTTGTGGCAAGCGAGAGGGTGTCCGATCGGCTCCCCCGAAACTGATTGGGTACAGGCGCAACGGGAACTGCTGTCCGATTGCGACGATATTTCAGAGGACACGGCGCCGTCTGAAACTAAGACCATCTAGGAGAGGTAACCTGCCATGACACTATTGACCATTTTTCACGTAGCTATTTCACTACTTGGCATAGGTTCGGGGTTCGTAATCTTATATGGCCTTCTCTGTTCTCGGAGACTCGAAGGCTGGACTACGTTTTTCTTGGCAACCACGGCCGCTACAAGCCTAACCGGCTTTCTCTTTCCGTTTCATGGCCTCGAACCCGCCCATGTGGTGGGACTGTCGTCGCTTTTCGTCCTTGTCGTAGCGGCGCTGGCACGCTATCGTTTTCACCTCGGCGGTGGCTGGCGAAGAACTTATGTCGTCACGGCCATCACAGCACTATATCTCAACGTGTTTGTATTGATCGTGCAATTGTTTCAAAAGGTCCAGGCCTTGAAAAGGCTTGCGCCTACCCAATCTGAACCACCGTTTCAATTCGCTCAGCTCGCGGTCCTCGTGATATTTATCGCGCTGGGGTATCGCGCAATAACCAGATTCGAAAACATTCGTAAAACGGCATGACGTCGGTCCGCCAGCCGCTCTTACCGAGGTTCTCTATCCCCTAACGCTCGCGAGCTCCGGAGACCGGAGCGCCCAACGCCAGAAGTCGCGCGGCAGCCCGAACTCGCTCGTCAAGCTGGTTCTGATCGCACTGGAGCATGCAAGCGCACACAGCGCGCGGAAGATTGACGAGAATGCGCAACACAAATGCATCTCGAAGACACCACGGGAGACAACAGACGCGCCAGAGTTCGAGCGGTAGTTCTATCTTTTTAATTTCGACAGCATTATGTGCGACCGCGATCCGTATCGACTCCCGAAGAAGGCTTTCACCCGAAAGTTGGTTTTCATCCATCGCCGCTATCCCAGCCGAGACCGCCTTTTCGGCGTTTTCGCCACTGCCGGTGAGAAGCAGCGCTGTCAGATACGCTCTATCCAAATCTCTGCTGCTGATGCCGTTCTCAGAACGATTTAATGTCGTCATTAGTTTACCTTTCCGCAACGTTTGACGTGGGCGTGTCCAGAATGACTGATCCCGCGACCGATGAGTTATCACAATGGCGATGGTCACATTCCGAATCAGCGGTCGAACGGTGGAAGCAATCGACATTCACGGTCAAGGACAGAATACGCTCGTACGCATTTTATGGATATCCCGAACTCCGACGATTGTGGGATCACTCCGCTTCGGTTATCAGCGATACCCAAAAGTTGGGGGATGGAACCCCCGTCGCTCATCGATCAGTCCAGGTGAGCCATTCCGCGGCGAACGGCCACAGCGACGGCCTCCGTCCGATCGTGGACGGATAGTTTCGCGAAGATGTTTTTCACGTGGCCCTGAGCAGTCTCTTCGCTGATGTTGAGCTGGGCAGCGATTTCTTTATTCCGCATGCCACGCGCAATCAGGCGCAGCACTTCAAGCTCCCGGTTCGTCAGTGCAGGCTGGAACATTCGATTCGTGAGGCTTTGAGCAATCTCGGGCGGGATCGGACGCTCGCCGGCGGCCACCTCGCGAATGGTTCGAATCATGCTGTCAGCGAGCGTATCCTTTAGGAGATAAGTAACCGCACCAGCTTCCATCGCGCGATAAATTTCTTCGTCTCCCTTATAGGTGGACAGCACGACGATGTTCGCCGACGGGAACTCTGCGCGAATCGCTCGAATTGTGTCAATTCCGCCCATCTCGGGCATTTTGAGGTCTATGAGTGTGATGTCCGGCTGGTGTTTCCGGAATAACTCTAGGCCCTCCCTCCCATTCGAAGCGGAAGCAACCACCTCGACATCCGGTTCCGCGTCGATGGTCGCTGCCACACCGGCTCGAATCATTGGGTGGTCATCAATCACCAGGACGCGGATCGTTTCGGGCATATAGAGCCGCAAAGCAGTTTCTCGTGGAGTCTCCGGGTAGGACCCCGGCTCCGCGGGCCGCCTTTTGAGACAGTCCAATTGTACACCCCGAAAAGTTGCGCTCACCACCCCCGAAATCGGGGGTGTGGACTGCCCGTTCTTCTGGCATATCTTTGTTGGGGCTCCCCTTGCGAAGATCGAAAGGCGTGGCGTCGGAAAAGATTTCGATCCTTGTCGTCGATCACAATTCAATGCTGCGTGAAGGTTTGTGCTTGCTGATCAATCTTGAACCGGACATGCAAGTAGTAGCAGAAGCCGCATTTGCTGACCAAGCAGTCCAGTGCTTTATCCAGCACCAGCCGAACGTCGCTTTGATAGACCTCGATCTTCCGCGTGCAGATGGAATCCGCGCGATTCGCGAGATTCGCATGATTGACCCGACCGCGTGCCTGTTCGGGTTGTTTACGTACGAATCTGATGAATCGTCCAGTGAGGCATTGCGAGCCGGAGCGAGGAAATGTCTCGCCAAGGACCACCTGAACCACCACCTTATTTCTTCTATTCGTGAAAGTAGGCACCGTCAACAGTGAAGTTGGTCAGAATTCTGTGGCTTTGTGGAGCATCCCCTGATCCTGGCATCTCACAACACCACCCTTTCGGGATCGATTTCAGCGTGCCGGGCGTTCACACTTTCAGTAGTGATTATGAACAAATCGACACTCTTCGCACTTCTTTTCTCGACGGCAGCGTGTTCGAGCATCCTCGTTGGGGCAGACGTCATCTCTTCACGAAACATGGAAATTGACGGCGTCTCGTTGCACTACCTTACCTCCGGTCGCGGTGCGGCATTGATTTTGCTGCACGGTTACACGCAGACCAGCCTGATGTGGAAACCGATCCTCCCCACTCTTTCTGAACGGTTCACTGTGGTCGCCCCCGACCTCCCGGGCATCGGGGATTCTTCCATTCCTTCCAACGGCTTGGATTTGACGACGGCCGCCATTCGCATCCACGGCTTGGCGCGGGCGCTTGGTTTTCAGAAAGTCGAACTGGTCGGACATGACATCGGATTGATGGTGGCATACGCATATGCGGCGCAGTTTCCGGATGAGGTCGCAAAGCTCGTCGTCATGGACGCCTTCCTTCCCGGTATTGGCGGATGGGAAGCTGCTTACGACAGCCCGAACTACTGGCACTTCCGCTTCAACGGCCCGACCCCCGAAGAGCTGGTTCGTGGGCGCGAGAAGATTTACTTTGATTATTTCTGGAATAGCTTTGCGGCTGATAAGAACCACTCGATTCCGGTCGCCGAACGGCAGGCCTACATCGCCGCCTACTCGCGCCCGGGACGCATGCGCGCGGGCTGGGGGTACTTTGTGTCTTTTCCGCAGGCGGCAAAGGATTTCCCACGATTTGCGCAACACAAGTTGACAATGCCCGTCTTGAGCATCGGCGGCGACAAGTCGCTGGGAGAGGCCCTCGGCCAGCAAATGAAACTGGTTGCCTCGAACGTAACGGTCGTCGTAATTCGTAACTCCGGCCACTGGGTGATGGAGGAGCAGCCAGGGGAAACAACTAACGCGCTATTGAAGTTCCTTTGACGCGTGAAGGCCGACTGATACGACGAGGAAACAATTCCGTGAAGCACCTTCGAATACTGCAAGCGGCCCGAGCAGGGCTATGTCGAGTCGCTCTCTTCACCGCCGCCATCTCGTTGGCGACGGTCGCTGCCCAACCACTTGCCAGATCCGCCACGGCAGGATCCTCTGAGGGCGAGTGGCTATCGGTCGACCACGACCTCGCCGGAACCCGGTTTAGCCCGCTGAATCAGATAAACACTAAGAACGTCGCCGGACTCGAAAAGGTGTGTTCGTATTCCTTCCCCGAGAAGGAACCAGCCCAGACCGCGCCGATCGTCGTAGCCGGTGTTATGTATGTCACGACGGCGCACTATACAACCGCGCTCGATGGCTTCGATTGCGGCGTCTTATGGACATATAGGTGGCAGCCGCGCGGGTTCGAGACGTTCAATTCGAATCGCGGTGCGGCGTTCGGTGATGGAAGAATAATTCGCGGCACCGCCGACGGCTTTCTATTGGCGCTCAATGCCAAAAACGGTCGACTGGTTTGGCTAAAACAAATCGCGAATCCAGATGACGGCAATTTCATTAGCATGCCACCCCTAATCCATGGTGACTTGATTTATATCGGCCCGGCGGGAGCCGAGTGGGCCGCTCGGGGCTGGGTCGGCGCATTCAGACTAGCGGACGGGAAGCAGGTCTGGAGATTTAACATCGTCCCAGGCGACGGTGAACCCGGCGCGGAAAGCTGGGGGCCGAGTCCGGAAACCAGGCAGCATGGCGGTGGAAACCTCTGGACTCCTTTATCCTACGATGTCGAGAAAAATCTGCTTTACGTTCCCGGCGGAAACGCCGCCCCGGATTTGTACGGCGACGGGAGACCGGGGGCTGATCTCTACACGAACTCTATCATCGCGCTCGACGGCAAAACTGGGCGAATGGTGTGGTATCAACAATTCGTTCCGCACGACCTGCACGACTATGATGTCACCCACGTGAGTCCGATCTTCCGGACAAGGGCGCACACCCTGATTGCAACCACCGGCAAGGATGGACTTCTCAGAGTTCTGGATCGCGACTCGCACAATATCGTTTATAGTGTTCCGTTCACAACGCGGCGCAACACTGACAGCGTTCCGGCAGCGGACACGCAAATAAGAGTCTGCCCGGGGCCGTTAGGCGGAAACGAATGGAATGGCCCGGCGTTTAGTCCGGCGCTGAAACTGGTCATCGTGCCGGCAACAGACTGGTGCGCCAAAGAGAAGAAGGGTGCCAGCCCTCCGCACCTCGAAAAGGATACGCACGACTTTTTCTTTTTTGGAGGAGAACTCGAATTCGATAGGTGGTCCGATGCGCACGGGTGGCTGACGGCATTCGACTCTACAACCGGCGCCGTTAAATGGCGATATTCCGCGCCGAAGCCGATGATCGCCGGGCTAGCTCTGACCGCAGGTGACCTGGGGTTTACGGGGGAGCTCAGTGGCGATCTCATCGCGTTCGATGCGAGATCAGGAAAGATTCTTTTTCGCGGCCAGACCGGCGGTCCGGTCGCTGGTGGCGTGATCACTTATGAAAGTCACGGCATGCAGAACGTTGCCGCGGTCTCCGGGTACGTCGGGGCCTACAATGCGATCGCTCCTGAAATCGGTGGCGGTAATCCGACGGTTACTATCTTCAGGTTGCCAAAACGATGAGTTTCGAGACGCAAAGCGCGGGAGTGGACGTTCTGCAGAGCGGGCATCTTCGCCATTTCGACAATCTCTCGCGACAACCGGCGAATGACTGGTCGCTGATGAAGGGAAGGTCGTTCGGCCAGGACGATTTCGGAGGTTATCGTTTTCAGCTCGCATACATGACTTACGCTCTGGCGCTCGCCCACGTCCATCGACTTCCCGCGGCGCCAGGCTTGTTTAAGCCGATATTCGAGCGCCTATTCGAGAAAATGTTGCTGCCGGAGGTGTGGATCTACTGGCACGACGCCAGCCGTGGCGGGACGGTATGGAACCGCCATCTTTCGGACAGCTACAAAGAAGAATGGGATCCGGTCGGGCGGGACAACATCATGTACAGCGCCTATGTGCAGTCCATGGCCCTGCTCTACAACTACCTGTTCGCCGATGACCGCTATGCACATCCCGGCGCAATCACGTTCAAATTCTGGTCGTACTTCTGGGGCGGTGAACCCAAGATATTCGCGTACGACCAGAATTCGCTGAATGAACACATTTACTGGCTGATGGTGCAGAGTGGCTACCTCGGCGTTGCCTGCGAACCCAATTGTATCTTTCAGATTTGTAATCAGCCCGCGATCTTCGGCTTTCGCCTGCACGATCTTCTCAACGGGGGCTCACGCGCAAGCGATGTCGTTCAAGCATATGAGGCAGCATGGCGGGATTTCGGGCGGCTCGGCGACAACGGCCACTACAACGTCATGATCTCCGCCGACTCGCGGAAGGTCAGGCAAAACGCCTTGAAAGCTCCATGGGTGGATGCCTGGTGCGGCGCCCTGATGAATATGTGGAACCGCGACTTCGTCCATGCTCATTACCCTTCGCAGATTCGCGATCTGGCTGTAGAAGGCGCGGCAGGTACGTTTTCAGTGCGAACGCCCCCGAGGCCTGAGGTTATGGGCGAGAAGATCGTCAGCGACGATTGTGACTTCGGCTGGGTGACGGCGTGGGCATCCGAGATGGGGGACACGGCCGTGTTGGATGGTCTGTTGCGGCACGCGGATCATTTCATGCGGCCGACCTGGAGAAAAAGTGGCCTGTACTATCCAAGAAACGATGAACCGGAGGACGAATTCGGAAATCGTACGCTTCTTGAGCCGCACAGCGGTAACGTGTTGCTCGGATATGCTCGCCTCAACGTACCCGACGGATTATGGGAGCTCTATAACAAGCCCTTAAATCGTAGCTTCTTCGAGGACCCGGCGCTGACTCGCGTTGGGGGAAACGTCGCCGTACTGCGCGCCGTGTTTCGATTAGGCGTTTTGCGGTTCACGCTCGGTCGCTATCCCGACGCATGCGGCAACAGCGAGGTACTGATCGGACGAATCGAGAAGCGAGGGCCGTGGGTCCTTCGGTGCGATGGCCGCGACGGCGCGCGCGGCAACGGACTGCTAGTAACTGAGTCTGCGGCCTCGTATATCCGAACCGACGGCGATGGATTGGCGCTCCAGTGCCCACCCACAGGGACTCATGACTTCGAATTGAGGTTCCTATGACCGGATCTCAAGTTCCATCGCTTGAGGCAATTTCGTCTCTTATCGATCACAACGGAAAAGCAGTTGACGAAGGTACCTTCCTCGGTTTATACACTCTTATTTTCTTCGGATTTACACACTGCCGCGTTGTGTGCCCGCGGACCCTCGAAAAAATCACCCGGGTTCTCGACAGGCTTGGCCCGGCAGCAGCCAAGATTCAGCCGATCTATATTTCAGTCGACCCGGAACGCGACACGCCCGAAGTTTTGCGTGCGTTCTTGAGCGATCGGTATCCCCGTTTCACCGGAGTCACCGGGTCGCCCAAGCAGATTGATCACGCCAAACAGACTTTTCGCATTTTCGCTCAACGCCAAGACGAAGGCTCGAGTGCCTACTCGGTGCAGCACACGGCGATCACCTACGCGTTCGATCCCGCAGGCCGCCTCGTCGATCACTGGCTGGAGTCGATCAGCGACGAGGCGCTGGGGACGCGGCTAACGGCGCTGCTTGTTGACTGAGCGAAGGTTCTCATGGTCACTTCAAAAAATATAAGACACAAAACGTTCACGGAAATTGTTGCAGCGTTTTGTTCCGTTGCACTGTTCGCTGCTGCGGCGGATGTCTCCATCACCCCCGTCCGACTGCCGATCGTGAATCTGGGCGAGACGAACTTCGAAGACGGTCTCGGCGCGCCTGGTTGGTTGTTCGAGGAGTTTCCGGAAGCCTACATATCGGGTCAGATGAAGGATCCGAATGGTAAGACGGTCCCGGGTCTGAACCGCGAAAGCTTCTACAGCACGACGACCCACGTGGCGTTCATGAACAAGAGGCGAATTTTCGGCGGATGGATACTCGGGGAGGCGATACTGCCAGTGGCAGACGTCGAAGCGCAATTCGCCGGTGGCACGCCTATCATCGTTCGCGGTTTTGGCGATCTGTACTTCGGCGCAGGACTGCAGTGGCGGCCGAGAAGGGTCGGAAAAAGAGGCATATTCGCTCAGCGATTCATGGCGGATTTCAGCGTTCCGACGGGCACATACAGCAATCTCAGTCCGGTGAACGTCGGTAACCATTTTGCGTATGTCAACCCGAACTATACGTTCACTTACGAGCCGACAAGGAAGGTGGAGTTCAGCTCCCGAATCCACTATCTTTGGAACTCCACCAATCATGACCCGTTCGTGGGATTCGGGTTCAAGGACATGCAAGCGGGGCAGGCAGTCCATGCCAATTTCACTGCATCTTACGAAGTGTTTCGAGGTGTAAGGGTCGGTTTAAACGGATATTGGCTGCAGCAATTCACGGACGACCGGATCGATGGTATCCCGATTTCGCCCTCCAAAGAGCGCACGCTCGGCCTGGGTCCGGGAGTGCAACTAGCCGGCCACGGAGTGTGGTTTCGCGCGAACGGCTATGTCGAAACGGATGTACACAATCGTCCGAGTGGGATTGCCGTGACGCTTCGGGTCTCGAAGGTTACAGGTTTCGTCGAGCATTGATCGTCGCTGAAGGAGAATTTATGTGTTCCCAATGCATTGCATCAGGAGTGCGGTTCGTTGCGTTTGCCATTTCCGGCGGCGCATTTACTGTATGCACGTCGAAGAGTCTCCGATTCAGAAAGGGCAGTCAAAAATGGGCCCTAAGAGACGCGACGTTAATAATCGCGCTCTTGGTGACAGCCCCATTTGGCAAGGCGGCTAGCCTACGGTCGGAGACGGAGAGCATATGGGCTCAGTACATTCGGCGCGTTGCTGACGCTATGAAGAAAAGAGAGAACCTCACAAATTCTTTTCTTCGAGTCGATACCCTTCCAACGACCGCGGCTAACGTGCGGCGAGGTTCAATCGTCGTCGTGCCGGCTGCTTCCCGGATTCCGAGGCGAGTCCCGGGAGGGTTGATTCACGATTGGATCGGAACCATGTTTCTGGCTGACACGACACTGACGGACATCTTGGCGATAGTCCGCGACTACCCGCGATACGCCGAGGTCTATGCTCCGCATGTGCTCCAATCGAAGTTGATCGCGACCGATGAATCGGCTGACACCTTCTCGGTGGTGTTTATTAACCGTTCGCTGCTATCGACGACCGCTTTCGATTGCGAGTACGAAACCTCGTTTGTTCGAATTGACGATCGCAGACTCTACACCAGGAGGTTGCCGACTACGATACGCCCAGGCAGCATGAGTTGCCAGAAGACGAGGGCTCTGGATTTATTTGGCATCTCTACAGTACGAACAGATTCGAGGAACGGGACGGTGGGCTCTACGTCGAAACAGAGGTCGTGGCGCTCAGCCGCGACATACCAGGTCCGCTACGTCCGCTCGTCGAGCCGCTTATTCGCCGGATATCGCACGAATCGCTTGAAATCGCTCTTCGCCAGACAGCCATTGCCGTCGGTAAGGGGATTTCCACGCGTCAGGCGTGTCAAGAGCTGCGGGCGCCTGGATTTCAAAGCCGCCTATACGAGGCTCCATGCGGCGCGAGGCAAGATCGATCGAGCGGTTTAATCAAGAGTCCAGCTTCGGGGATTCACCCACAATCAAACCATTTCAATTAAAGGAGAAACTAAGATGGCAAGTTTGCCAATTCGCGATCAGACGAAAGATCATTTGCTCACACCAAAAAATTCAGCCATTTTGATCATCGATTTTCAGCCCGTCCAAGTCAACTCGATTGTCTCGATGGACCGGCCGACGTTGGTCAACAATATCGTCGGTCTGGCAAAGATCGGGGTAGCTTACGGTATTCCGATCATCCTGTCGACCGTCAATGTGAAGACCGGGTTCAACCGGCCCCACATCGCCCAACTGCGCGAGGTCCTGCCGGGGATCACGCCGTACGACCGCACCACGATCAATGCGTGGGAGGACGCGGAATTCGTGAAGGCCGTCAAGGAAACGGGCCGGAAAAAGCTGATCATGGCCGCGCTGTGGACCGAGGCTTGCCTCGCCTTTCCGGCGCTGGACGCACTGCGCGATGGTTTCGAAGTTTATCCGGTCGTCGACGCGGTGGGTGGCACATCCGTTGCCGCACATGAGGCGGGCTTGCGCCGCATCGAGGCGGCTGGTGCGAAGCCAGTGAGCTGGGTGCAACTCATCTGCGAATTGCAGCGCGACTGGATTCGGCAGGAGACGGTCCCGGCGTTCATGGACATCTTCATTCAGACGGGTGGGACGATGGGATTGCAGCTCACCTACGACCGGGACACAGGCGCCTCCAGCTAGCCAGGTGCTCTCGTTTTGGTGGCGGTTCGTGGGCCAGCATCCGAATCGCCACCACGGGAAGGATCGGACGCCGTTTTTTGGGGGCAGCGGTCACACTACGGCTCGGGACAGAGCGGTCCGTCCTCTTTTCAGCTCCCTCGACCGCTTGCGCGCCCTCCATGTTCCTGGGAAACTGGGCTCGCTGAGCGTAATTCCACCGGTTGTCCGATTTCGGGAGACCATGTGCGGGTGGATGGCAAGCAGATGACGCACGAAAAGCGCGGAAAGCTCTCGCAGAATCGACGGACCTCTTCATGGCGCCTGCGGCTTGTCGTTGCACTCGCCCTCGCAGGTCGCGTTGGGGCCGTCGATCCTGAAACGACTCTTCGCCAGTTGAACCACACAGCCTGGTCGGTCAAGGATGGCGCCCCTTCTGGAATTATGGCAATGGCCCAGACAACTGATGGGTACCTTTGGCTCGGGACGATGAGCGGCTTGGTGCGATTTGATGGGGTCCGATTCGAGTCCTTCAGTGCGCTCTCGGGCGAAAAACTGGTTTCGAATGCGGTGACGGCGTTGATCGCGACTGGCGACGGCGGTCTCTGGATCGGTTATCAATTTGGCGGCGCGAGTTTCTGGAAAGATGGCGTATTGCGGAATTACTCCGAAGCCGACGGATTCCCGTCAACGCTGGTGGACCAATTCGCGATTCAGCGGGATGGCACGGTCTGGGCTGCGACGTACCGCGGCCCGGCCTATTTTGACGGTAAAAAATGGAGGATCGCAGGGAACGACTGGAACTTCGATGGCGATGTTCTTCGCAGCATTCTCGTGGCCGGCGACGGCACGCTTTGGGCAATAGCCCCCGAGAAAGCGTTCTTTCTGCCACTTGGATCGAGGACATTCACTGGTGTGGATCTTCCGCATCTTTCATCGAATTATTTTTCTCTCGTTGAACACCCGGACGGGTCCGTCTGGGTGATGGAACGCACCACAAATGATCAGGGATGGGCGATCCAGCTTGCCCCGCCCCACGGCACCCTGCGGAGCGTCTTGAGACCCACGTCAGGTTACATGTTCGATACGAACGGGGATCTCTGGGCTCGTGCGGCCGGAGGCGCGTCGGGCCGCTTTCATTTCCCATCGCATTCGTTGCAGAAACGCATCGGCTACTACACCCTTCCTCGGCAAGTCCTGGGAAAGCAGGATGGAATGACCGGTGATTCCGAGATGTTTCTGGAAGACAGGCAAGGCAACATTTGGGTGGCGACCACGGGCGGCCTCGACCGGTTTCGTGACGCGAGAGTGCTCGCGGAACCTTTGCCGCTGCAAAATCGGCCGACGCCATCGATCGTAGGCGAGCCCGACGGCTCACTGCTGGTAGGCGAGACCCACGGCGGGCGAAGCACTCGAATTCTCCGCTATGGACGCGACGGCATTCATAGCTCTAGCGGGCCTGCGTCCGGCGTTTCGTGCCTGTATCGCGATTCTTCAGGCGCCATCTGGGTCGGAGGCACGGCAAGTATTGGACGGATTGTTCACGATCACGTGGTCAACCTGAAGCTGCCGGCATCTGTGAATCCGCACGACGAGATTCAAGCGATCACGATGGACCGATCCGGCGATCTTTGGCTCTCCATTGTTCGCGAAGGCGTCTTTAAATGGAAGCCTGGAAACGCCGACTGGCGAACTCCTGCGGAGCTGCCAAAGTTGGTCGCCGTCACTGAATTCACGGATCGGCGGGGTCGGATCTGGTTCGGCTACACCAACAGCCGTATCGCCGTGATCGAAGGGAGCCGCGTGCACACTTTTGCGGCGAAAGACGGCCTGATGATTGGGAACGCAACCGCAATCGCGGAAAATGAGGACGCCGTCTGGGTCGGAGGCGAACATGGATTAGAGTATTTCAGGGACGATGGTTTCAAATCGGTCCGCGTTTTCGGAGATGCCGAATTGCAGAACATCTCGGGCCTTGCATTCGCGCAAAACGGAGACATGTGGCTGAACCAGGCATCGGGAGCGGTTCGCATCCCTGCGGCTGAAATAAAACAGGAAACGAGCGTTCCATTGCATGAGGTTCATGTTGAGCTGTTTGACTACCGGGATGGTTTGACAGGATATCCTACGCCGCTACGTCCATTGCCCAGTGTTGTCGAGACTTCGGATGGCCGGTTGTGGTTTTCTACCAGCGCTGGACTCTTCCAGATTGATCCGCGGCGGATTTCACGGCCAGCGCCCCGTCCCCAGACCGTTTTTGAAGCGGTCAAAGCCATGGGCCGAACCTATCGCGACCTATCGGGCCTCACACTGCCCGTGAACAGCTCCAACCTCACCATCGAGTACACCGCCTTAGGAGTGTCGGCACCGGAACGGGTCGTGTTTCGCTATCAACTCGGAGGCATCGACAAAGACTGGCAGGAGGTCGGCACGCGCCGAGACGTCTTTTTCGCACGGCTTCGACCCGGCCACTACGCCTTCCGCGTGTCCGCGAGTACTGGAGACGGGATTTGGACGGACGCATCGACGCCCCTTCGTTTCTATTTACCTCCCACGTTCATGCAATCCGCATGGTTCACCGGGCTGTGCGCTGCGGCGGGCGTAGGGATGATCGTGCTGTTGCTGCTGCTACGATCGCGGCAGATCACCGCTAGGGTTCACGCATTTTACAGCGAAAGACTGGCTGAGCGTGCACGAGTTGCCCGCGAGTTGCACGACACCGTGCTGCAGGGCTCCGTCGGGATCTCCCTGCAGATGCGGGCCGCCGTCGGCCAAGTCTCGGACAAATCGCCGGCGAAGCCTGCCCTGGAGCGAATTATCGGGTCGATGAGGCAGCTCATTGAGGATGAGCGTAATGCGCTAGAAGGCTTGCGTTCGACGAATCTGGACTCGATCAGCCTGCGGCGTTCGCTCGACCTAGTGGCTGAAAGTGAGCAGAGAAACGGCATTCCCCGCTATCATTCGAGCGAGAAAGGCGCCGAAGTGGAGCTCCATCCGTCCATTCGCAACGAAGCGTACTCCGTTGGACGGGAAGCTTTGCTCAATGCTTTTCGCCACGCAAACGCCAGCCACATTGCGATGAGAATCGAATATCAGCAGAGCGCCCTTCGCATGGTCGTGCGTGACGATGGTCGCGGCATAGATCCCAATATTCTGCGGCACGGACGATCCGGGCACTGGGGACTGCCTGGAATGCGCGAACGCGTGGAGCGGATCGGCGGTGAACTGGACCTAGTGAGCGACGCCCGAACAGGCACTCAAGTCGATCTGCGGATACCTGCTCACATCGCATACCGCGGCGATATCCCTGGCAAGTTTGCGCGCCTGACTCGCTGGATCTCAGCGCCACGATCCTGAGATCGGGGGGGAAATCGACTCGCGAAAGCTCACCCGGCATCGGTTCTGCATTGAAAGCTTCCGCCGAGCCGCGTGCACCGAAACGCTAGAATACGCTACGTACCACTCCACCATCAGCGCGCACCGCTGCGCCATTGATCGCCGAAGCTAAGGGGCTGCAAACGAACGCCACGACGTCCGCGACTTCCTGCGTAGTCGCGAACCTTCGCAGCAACGAGCTTGGCCGCGCATGCTCGAAAAACTGTTGCTCCAGCGCGGCGCGGTCGATTCCTTTCTCCCCAGCTAACTGATCCACAAACAACGACACCCCTTCCGACGCTGTCGGCCCCGGCAAAACCGCGTTGACCGTCACGGCCGTTCCGGCGGTTGTTTCCGCCAAACCACGCGACACGGCCAATTGGGCTGTCTTGGTCATGCCGTAATGAATCATCTCAACCGGAATCTGCACCGCGGATTCGCTCGAAATGAAAACGATCCGTCCCCAATTGCGCTGCTTCATTCCGCCAATGTAGTGCCGGCTCAAGCGTACGCCGCTGAGCACGTTTACCTCGAAAAATCGACGCCAGTCTTCGTCTGTAATTTGGTCGAATTGCTTCGGCTCGAAGATGCCGAGGTTGTTCACCAGAATATCCACCTCCGGAAAACGCTCGACGACCGCGTCGGTCCCCGCTTGCGTCCCCAAGTCGGCCGCAATGCCAAAGGCCGCTCCACTGATGCGCATTGCTTCGTCCACACGGTCCTGCGTGCGCCCATTGACAATCGTGTGAACGCCTTCCCGCGCCAGCGTCCTCGTTATCGCCAGCCCAATTCCCGCGGTCGAACCCGTGACCAACGCTTTCTTGCCTCGTAGCTCCAGATCCATAAGTAGGCGTTAGATACAATTACCGGGGCCTCGGTTGCACACCTTCCGCGCCATTTTGACAGCTGAGGCCATCTAGCATGACCCAGAGGGGCACAGAGCGTCGCGATAATTTCATGGTCCAGCCTGCTGGAAAAGCAGGTGTCCCCTCTTCGGGTTGTGGTCGCGAAATCAGTTACTTGCATGCTCGCGCTGGGGGCTCCACTTTTTCACGGCTCCCATTGGATCCGAAAGAAGCGCGAATCCTTAGTGCCAACTCACTGAAAAATGAGCAGTCAGCGTTTTGATACACTTCTCCGGCACAAGTCTGGTTTTGATACGTTCTGATACAGTCCGTTCCAATTCGCGGTTGCGTTGGCCGAAGAAGTTCCTTAAAATCAGAGGAGTACACTTGTCGGGGCGTAGCGCAGCCTGGTAGCGCACCTGCCTTGGGCGCGTGAAGTTCCCTTCCAACCCGTCCATTCCGTTTCACGTTTTCTCAGTCTTTCCAACAACCTGGGGAATCTGCTCTTCGCTCGACGGACAACCCCAATGGCCGTTTCAGATACGGTTTTGATACGGTTTTGATACAGGAAAGAAGCACGTGCTCTCCCTCTCTGGGGAGAATCTGACCACGCGGATCGCGCCAGCCGTCTGATAGCGTTCCTCGCCCTTCCAGAACGTCTGCCAAAGGTGCGAAAGATGATCGAGCGGGTGCGTACCGAGGCGTTCCTTCACCGTAGGGGACACGCGTTCCCGCTCGGTCGAGCCGTGGTTGCCGTTGACGGAGCCAAAAGCACAGTCACGCTGTCGGGCCGGCCTCTGCTTTCGAAGTTTTTTTGCGTGGCCGGGGCTTCGACAGAGTTGGCGTTGCGGCCGACGGTTGTTCGGCCGGCTTCGTCGATCGCGCTGATTCAATTGCGAGGACGTTCGCTACCAGGCGTCGCCCAGCATTTCTCGCGGCAGTGGCCAGTAAGAGAAACTCAACACCAATAGCAAGCGCCAGTGCGAGTGTTCTCGGCAGGCTCGCCCCGATGACTCCGGCCGCCAGCATCAACGACACAATCAGGAACGGCACGATCGCGGTCATGTCCCGATAGAGAAGGTAGGCGCTATTGGCGTCGTTAACCGCAGCTTCATTCGAGTGCTTCCTGTAAACCGAATACCACACCGTGTTTTGTTGGGCACGGTCCGTGGGAAGGGAGCCGAGGCGCGCGGACAGCTGGTGCATGTCAATCCGGGGATCGGCGGGGGCAATCTTGGTGAACGCCTCGCTGGAGGGAAGACGGCCCGGCCCGAGGCGCCAAAAGACCAATGCCTCCTTCCAGTCGCGTGGAATTAGCCAACCCAGGAGACCAACAGCGAGGGTGCCGAAGGCTGGAAGACCCACTACTCTCGCGAGTAGTGCCCAGTCGCCTTTCACCCCACCACGCAGTGACGAGATCACCGTCTCATGTCCAGCAAGGGTGATACCGGCAAGGACCAGGTTCACGACCACGAACGTGATCAATTTGGGCTGGTTTGCGCTCTTTAGCGACTTCTCGGACCTTTTACTCATGGCTGTTCAGGAACGGCTCGATCTTGTCCCGATTTAACAGCACAATGTGCTGAGCACGCGGGGCGTTAGTTGTCTGATCCAGCCCAAGCTGTCGAAGGACGTAGAAGGCCAAGGCTCGGCGCGTTCGAAGCACTATGCGACCCCGTTTCATGCCGTAATCGAGTTCGACAGCTCGTCGCTGTCCTGCTGATAGGTCAGGGTGTGGAGCGAGTACCAGGTTCAAGGCCCGCTCCCAGGCTTCATCCTTCTTGGGATCGATGCTGGATTCTTCAACGCGATTGACCTTCAAGATCCTGGCGAAAACGAAGTCCCGAAACGACTTGTGTTCGTGGCAGTAGGCTCGGGTGTGCCACCTGAACCCGTCGTATCCGATTGCATGTGGGCTGATCGCCCGAACCGTCGAGCTTGGCCGATTCATCGACTGGTATTCAACATGAACCATCTGGCGATTGCGTATCGCAAACAGGACCTGGCGCAGTACCGACGTTTCGACACGGCGGTTAGGATGGGGAACCAAGCTAATATCCGGCTTCCAGCCTATGAAGTTGGCTTGAGGGCTCCTGGGCAGGGTAAGCAGTTCCAGGTAGGCCGTCGATTCGACCGAGGCCACGGCCGGCTTGAAACAAGCGCTGGGGAGGTACGCCTTCCCGGTCTTGTCGTAATTGATGTTCTCCGGAGCGATCTCCATGTACCGCGCCAGGTCGAGGGAAGCCTGCGGTAAGGATATGCCGAAGAAGTCAATCAGGTCGGAACGATTCAGACGACCATCCCAACAGAGCCGGAAATCGATGAATTCTAGGCGCTTTTGCTGGCCCCAGTTGGCATGCCTGGTGGGCTTTCCTCGGTCTGTTGTCGTCGCTGTTCCGATCCGGTTTGTCTTCGACACTGGATACAGTATAATATTTAGATGGATATAAAATCTATACTGATCGAGGCCGTGCGCTAACGGAATCGACAGCGAAAGGATACGCGCCATGGCCACTAAAGCGACCTTTTTCCCCGTAGGAAACGGGGACATGACACTGATCAAGCTCGACGATGACGCCGCGACAACCATTTTGATCGACTGCAATATCCGGCAGGCCGCCGACGATGAGGATGACGACGACACCCGCGATGTTGCCGCTGATCTGCGGGAGCGCCTGAACCGGGACGCGAATGGTCGCCCGTACGTTGATGCGTTCCTGCTCAGCCATCCCGATGCAGATCACTGCCGTGGGCTTACTACGCACTTCTACGTGGGGAAGCTGAAGAATTATACCGACGACAAGAAGCCGGATGCCGAAAAGCGGATCGTGATTCGAGAGATGTGGTCATCGCCCATCGTTTTCCGCCGCGCCTCCAAGGAGTATGTTCTCTGCGAAGAGGCGGAGGCGTTCAACGATGAGGCAAAACGGCGCGTAAAGGCGAATCGCGATAATGACTTCTGCGCGGGCGATGGTGATCGCATCCTCGTACTCGGAGAGGACGAAGACGGGAAAACAGACGATCTCGACCCGATTCTCATCAAGGTCGATGAGCTGATCACGAAGGTTAACGGCACGGACGTAACCGGCTTTTCTGCGCAGCTGTTGGCTCCGCTGCCGGGAGCGGATGAAGAGATGGAGGAGGAGCTCACCAAGAACAATTCCAGCGTAATCCTGAACTTCGAGCTCGACGTGGACGATGCCGGGGAAGCCAAAGTACGGTTCCTAACGGGCGGTGATGCCGAGGTAGGTATTTGGGAGCTGCTTTGGGACAAGCACAAGGACGACCCTTCTGTTCTCGAGTACAATCTCCTCCAGACGCCGCACCACTGTTCGTGGCACTCGCTCTCGCACGATAGTTGGTCGGAATCTGATGGGGACGCCGAAGTATCGGCTGATGCCCGATCGGCGCTTTCTCAAATTCGACCGAGTGGAAAAATCGTCGCGAGCAGTTGCCCGATAAAAGACGACGATAACGATCCGCCCTGCTGGGGCGCAAAACTCGAATACGAGGATATAGCCGAAGATGCGGACGGCACTTTCCACTGCACCGGCGAGTATCCGAAAGTGGACGACGTCGCGCCCATGGAATTCGAGGTGTCGGACTCTGGATTTGAGCTGGTGCCCATACCGAAGAAAAAGGCGAAATCCTCGGCCCCCGCTGGACCGGCGGTCCTTACCAGCGGGATAGTAAAGAGCTGGGCCAGTCCTGCGGCCGTTCAAAAGGAGGGTGGCGGACGTTATGCCTGATGGGGTGCCCGTTCTCGAACGGCACCATAAGCTAGCACTTGGCCAACTCGCACAATGGTTAGAAAATACGGTTCGCGTTGATCGGCTCGCGGACAAAACGCTTTGCACAACATACCCGAATCGGGCACTTGCCGCCGGCTGGCGCATCCCCACCGACTTCTCGGGCGTGGTCAGGGAACTCGATCTACTCGTGGGCCGGGAGTTCCCGTTCAGCCAGCCCCGAGTCGGACTCGGAGGTCCCTCAAAATTTCTTGTCTGGCCGCATGTGGAGGAGGATGGAATTCTTTGTCTTCCCGCACGGCCCAGTGTTCACGACGCGATCGATCAAGCAAAGACCGCTCTAAGCGACAGCTACGAACTCGTGTCGCTGAATCTTGTGTCGCCACCTGTTGAACATTTTCAGGACGAATTCCTGTCGTATTGGGCTCGGGATCTCAGGACGAAGGGCCTGCCAATGACGAGCCTCCTTACGCCAGGCGGGCCCTCCCGCCAGATCGTAGTGTGGCGCGGCACTACCTGGAACATTCTCGCAGAAGATGAGCGCCAACTCCGGTCTTGGTTCCAGAACCGATTTGGGGCTAAAGAGAACACTCCACAAGCTGAAACAGCCGCCTTTATATGGCTACCGAAGCCTTTGCTGCCGGGCCAATTCCCCAAAACCGCGTCCGACGTTTGGGCGCTAAGCCGCGACACTCAAGATGGTAAAGAGATACTACGGCAACTCGCCGCAACATCGCCACGCCGCGTCATCGTCGCCCTCGGTGCTGAGTCCAGGAATGGACCGTGCCTGGCTGCGGTTACTGTCGTAGCACCAACGAATGGTTTCTCAGGCAACAAGGGCAACGTCATCCAAAAGGGTTTTCGGCCCGGACGGGTCCCTCCCGACATAGCGAGCGGGCGCTTCTGGAATGCGGCTTCTCAGGCCTCCCGATCAGAAGTCTCACGGGCGGATGCTCCCTGGGTCCACGGCAGGGGGCGGGACTCGAAGCAGGAGAAGCTGGGCAAGACAAAGGTCATCCTCGTCGGCGGCGGATCCATTGGCGCACCGGTCGCTGTGCAACTCGCGATGGCCGGGGTTGGGCAGCTCGTAATCATAGACCCAGAAAAGCTGACCGCTGCGAATACCGGCCGGCATCCTCTAGGAGCTAAGTACATCGACAATTACAAAGCAGAGGCCCTTGCTGGCGTCCTCCGAGAGAACTATCCGCATCACCAATGCGAGTTTCGAAATGGCACTTGGCAGGAGGTTAACTCCCGTGAACCGCAGCTCTTCTCGGATGCCTCGCTGATCGTTAGCGCAACCGCCGACTGGAACACGGATGATGCCATGAACACCTGGCACGTTGACAACGGCAAAACGCCGCCCATCCTTTACGGCTGGACGGAGGAGAATGCCTGTGCGGGTCACGCGGTTCTGATCGGCCCAGGGGAGGGGGCGTGTTTTGCCTGCGGTCTGACTCCAGACGGCACTGCAAAACTTTGTGTTACGCGGTGGGCCGGCTCGACGCTAAACCAGGAGCCGGGATGCGGAGCACTGTACCAGCCGTATGGACCGGTCGAACTTTCCCACACGGTGAGTCTCATCAGCGAACTCGCGATTGATGCGATACTAGGCGAAATTCTGGAAGGCCGTCATCGAGTCTGGGCTTGCCGGCTTCAATTCCTCCAGTCGTGTGGTGGGCAGTGGACACAAGAATGGCTCAAGTCCTTCAGTCATCTAAGGGGGGGAGGATATGTGATCGCCCGTGAATGGGCGCGAGATCCAGTATGCCGAGTCTGCGGTGTCCACTCCTAACTCCCATGCTGAGCATTCCCATCGGCACATCTGGCCAGTCACTGGTCTTCTCGCGAAGTGCATTGAAACAATTTGAGAAGTTCCGTCAAACGACCTCGGGCCTTCCCGAAGCTGGCGGCCAGCTCTTTGCAAAGATCGCCGGAAACCAAATCCGAATTCAGCAAGCGACTAGCCCGCGCCCAAGCGATAAACGGGGGCGAATGCACTTCATCCCCGACAGGTTAGCGGAGCAATCCGACATCGCTCGGATGCATAAGAAGGGTCTCCATTACGTCGGTGATTGGCATACTCATCCGGATGCGTTTCCAGTTCCGTCCTTTACCGACATTCAGAGTATTCGTGAGTGCGTCCTCAAATCCCGCCACGAGCTAAATGGCTTCATGATGGTCATCGTCGGCACGGGCCCTGTGCCGCAATCGCTGCACATCTCCGTCCATGACGGCAGACTTCACTCCGTGCTCAAAGCATCCGGAGCCACTAGCTCCGAACAGAAGCCGACACTTGGGAAGGAAGTTCTTTCTAAGCTCTTCAAGAAGTCCTGATTGGCAGGTCCTCCCGTGAGGTGGGCTGCGCCTGCCGGAAATCGACTCCGGTCCTGGGCAACCCCTCGGGACACGGCTAACCACAACCGCCGCCAGCGCCGCCGTTCGGGACAGAGCCAGGCATGCAAACCTCCTTTCCTCCGATTGTCGCCCGCGACGGAGTTAGGATCGGCACTGTACCCGCACCTCTCGCACGTGTGGTCGGACCCGGTCGGCAGGCTTCACGTTCAGGGGCCGGAATCGGGCGGGGACTGATCTCCCTGAAAACACATAGGATGCAGCGGCTCGCGAACTTGTCGTATATAGAGACGACGTTCCTCTCACTTCAAAGCCCGTTTCTATGAGCGACGCTCGCGAAAATCGGTCGTCGCGAGCGAGTATCCTCAAGCCGAACAGATCTGTGAAAACGTCACCGTGGTACTCCAGGCCGAGGGGAGACGGGTGGTCCCTTAGGGTGTTTCGATGCCAACCTTGCGTGTCCACGTCGTTTCGCGAGCGGTAAAATATAGATGTGATAATCAGCACGGGGAGAACGGTGCATGTGGTTCCGGGCGAGCACGGCACCTGGAATGTGGTAGATTTCGGTCGGCGCGGCTTTAGCTTTCCAACGAAGTCGGCAGCGCTCGATTTCGCGAAGAATATTGCGGTTGCTAATCAGCCAAGCCAAGTCGTTCTCTTCGATGCGTTCGGCCGCGTGGAACCCGTCGCGCATTACCAGTTGCCGATTTACCAAGTTCCTCATCATGGATCGGCCCAAAACGGTGGCTCTCTCTTTGAAGCCACAATGAAGGCGCTCCTCATAGGGGGATTCGCCGCTGCCGGCATCGCCGTTCTCGGCGACCTGGTCGATCGCGTTGAGCGAGAGGCCAGAAAAGAGTCTACGAAATCACGCAAATCAACAAGCGGAACTCGTCGGTCGCGGAGAACCTGAAGCGACTAGGATGCCGGAACGCGCGCGCAGAACAGCCACGCCGCTTGCTGTTTTCATCAACTGCCCTTTCGATCCCTCGTACCGCAAAATCTTCGACGCGATCGTCTTTGCCGTATGCGCGCTCGGGTTTGAGCCTCGTTGCGCTCTCGATCGGGATGACGGAACAGAAGAGCGGCTCACAAAAATCTTGGAACTGATCGACCATTGTCCATTCGGGATTCACGATTTGTCTTATATGAAGATCGACCCCCGGACGCGATTGCCGCGACAAAACATGTCGTTCGAGCTGGGCCTCTTCCTCGGCCTCGAGTATGCAAAACGCGACCGCGCGCCGGGAAAGAATCTGCGGAAGAGTTGCCTGATCCTGGACCGGCATCAGTGGAGATACCGCAAATCACTTTCCGACCTCAGCGGAAGAGACATTCGTGCGCATCAGGGCACGCCGCGACAGGCGATCGCGGCTGTTCGCGGCTGGCTCGTCACCGAATCGAGACGCACCGATGCGCCGGGGGCTGCCTTCTTGGTGAGTCAGTATCGACGCTTCCGGCGGCAACTGCCGGCGCTGTGCGCCGGAGCGAGGCGTAACGTGACCGAGCTCTCTTTTTCCGAGTACCGCGCCACCGTATCCGTTTGGCTAAGCATGAACGCATAGAAGTGACTCGTGTCTTGAGGATGGCGCTGGATAGCGGCGGCAAGATTCACCACCAACTCTTTGTTGAGGTCGGGAGTCGTTCGGGCGCTACCCGCCTTCAGTATGATTCCGCGACTTGCGGAGACTACTCAGTCTGCGTAAGCCCGTGCAGCTGCGCGCTTTGAAAGTTACCCGACTCCGATTGACGCCAATTCTGATGGCTGCAATCCACTCAAAAGTGGTTTTGGTATGCCACCTGTCGAACCATGCTTCTGCGGAGCCGATGCTGCGACCAACCCGTCGGACTTGGCCCCAATCCCCATTGTCTGTCCCAAAACAAACCTGCGGTAAAATGTATTCACCGTAATCAGCATGATGAGACGCCGAAGACCTGAACACCGGCGACTTCCAATCGCGGTTACGTGCGAGATCGGATGCCGTCACCTTCTCTTGACGATCTGAAGACGCCCGCCAACGGGCAAATCTTCGGCCTTGATGGGCCACTCACGGATGCGACGATCCGCGCCGCCTTCACCAAAGCGTCGACGGTTGCCGATGGTCAAAATGTGGCGGAGATCGTCAGGGAACGGCGTACAAGCGGTGCCTTGGAATACTGGGCCTCATTCGTTTGTTTTCCGGTTCGCAAACCTCCAGCCTTCCTACCGCAAACACACCTTCTCGAGGAGACATTCGGATTCCTCCTGATTTTGGAAATGGAAGTCTGGAGGAAATGGCATTTAGGGATTTTCAAGCACGGGGGCTCAAGCATCGGACCTTGGCTCGAGTCGGTGGCGAAACCGTTGCCTCGTCGCCAATTAACCAACGCGTTTAGCAGCTCTTCCGCTGTTCCAAGGCTCAGCGTCAAACGAATAACGGCGTCCAGGTACGAGCTTTACGGTGCAAGCTATGAGGGTTCCGATCTGCAAGATACGGCGCCGATGCTGGCAGCGAGCCGATCCGTAATTCGGACGGTCCACTTCCGTGATCCTCATGCACACACGTTCGGAGTAACGGTCAGCACGTCTCGTGTTCAAAGAAGCGGCGGACGATGCGCCGTTTCCGAGCTCGCGGCGTTGGTTAACGAAGTGGCAAAAAAAAGCCGTGCCAACAAAAAGAGCGCATTCCTGTCATCGTTTGCCCAAGCGGTGGAAATCGGCGAGCTACCAGCCAAATGCCAGCCGACAAGTGTACTGTTCGACTGGACCGATTTGCTCGACGATGGCGACCTCGAGTTGTACCGCACCCCCGGCCGCGGGCAACCAATTTCAAAGACTGTACCGAAAGAACTTGTCAGTCGTCTACTTGGTGAACCTCTCCTGGTCAATCCTGATGGCGCAGAATGGATCTTCGGCCCACCAAACACGCCGCGTGGCACCATCTCATTGACGAAGACACGGTTTTCAGTCTCCTCGATTCTTGGAAATAAGGTCGTCGTGCACAACGTCACGACGACCGACACGATGCCTCTGACCCGCTGGGTACGGGAGAGCGAGCACTACAAGATCACGTTCTCGGACTCCAGCTTTGCGTTTGTCAATGGCACTCTTTGCCGAAAGGCTGACTTTCAACAAGAGGTCGATACGGTGCGACGGGCGCTTCGCGAAGCGCCCTCGCTTTTAGTGGCCACTTCGGAGAAAGGCAATCCGGCACGCACCGCGACAGCGTTCCCGCCGCATTCGATCTTCCATGCTGTCGAGGCTGCCATTTACCCAAATCACCGATGGCTCTGCTGCCTCGATCTGGGTGATGAATGGGCGGACTTTCTTTGCATCGAAAACGACAACATCATCTTCGTGCACTGCAAGCACGGGGACAGCACCACAAGCGCCTCAGCGTTGCACGAGGTGGTCGGCCAGGCATTGAAAAATCTCAGTCGCGCTCAAAGCACTCCAGCAGAGTTTTCTCGCAGATTTTCGGCGTCACGTGATACTAGGTATTGGGCTCACAGAAGGATTCGCCGTTTGCGCGGACGCGGGGCGCGATGGAACGCATTTGAACATGACGTTATAGACCTTATAGGCACACCCTCCGCAGGTCGTGAGGTCCACATCGTACAGACCATGCTTTCAAAGGGCGACTTTGATAATGCGGCTGAGTCCCCGCGGCCCCACTTTATTCAATTGGTTTGGCTGCTGGCATCCTTCATCAGTTCATGTCGCGAAATGGCAGCGAAGCCCGTCATAATCTGCCGACCGTAAACATTTCCGTAAACAACACTGCGCCGGAGCGAATACCGACATCCCGCCCTCTCGGGCCGGTTTCGGTTTTTGTCCACGTTGAGCACCTGCTTGCCAGGCAGGAGCGCAGTCTCCAGTGATTCCAAGCCGTCGTGCGCCTACAGGTCAAGCTCAGGAACAGCCCGGCTGCGTCATAAACTGTGATGCCGGCCACTGCTCGGAAAGTACTCGGGTCATCTGGATTGCCAATTCCAGCAGCGGTTTAACGGCCTCGCTACTGTGACACCGATTGTGTCGGGACGGCCCCATTATCGTCGAATCCCCGAACAGCGGGCGGTCGGCCATCTCCCAGCGTTACCGAGCGCGCAAACAATTGAAGCGCCGTGGAGAGCTGTGTGATTGCAACCACCCGGTCAGTACCCAGCCGTTCGCTACGCTTAGTGGGTTTCGCGCAGCCACATGGCGCCCGGTTTCGGACGATGGGCTTCGAACCGAGTAGCACCAGTCGAGGATCGAGCAGTATGCTGCTAATGAACGTGCTGGCCGCCGGAGGCTGGCTGCCTTCTGAGAAGGAATCAAGCGAGAGTTCCACCATACCTGTTTTTCCGCCGATCTCTGAGTGGGCGGAGAGAATTACGGGTGCACATCTTTGTATGCGATTACTCTGGTCGCCGGCCGTTTGAACTCGATCCCTTTAGGGGTGGCTCGTCTCAGCATTCGCGCGTATCAGTAGTCCGCGAAGAATGGGCTGGATCGTCCTGACGAACTCCGCTCGATTATGAAACCATCTTCCGGGATACGGCAGTTCGAGAACCTCGCCGTGCCAGTTGGCGAGTAATGCCGCGTTCTCGACATTCTTGACAATCGCGCGCAACACCGGCGCGATTTTCTCGGGACGGAGCTGGATGAGCTCTTCGGCCAGCAGACGCTCGCCGGCGACGCGGGCGCGTTGCCGCGATTGGTCGGCCAGTCGGTCAACTGGTCTGGGACATAAATCGGTTAGGTAGCACCCCGATGCCATAAAACCTGTCAGAAAGTTCGCATCGCTGATCGTGGGAACGACCTTCCTGAACGCGTCGCGCATGGCGCGGTAAAGTCCAGAATTGGCGGAGTAGAAGAAGCGACCGGATGCTGGTGGCGCCTCGCCGATAAACAGGAGACGGATGCGTTGTGGGCGAAAGGTTTCTCTTAATGCCTCTTGTTCCCGCCGCGTCAGTCGCCTCATTTTCCTCTGCGGCCGTCGTTACGAATTCTTCTGGTTCCGCGTCAAATACGTTGTCACGGGAAACCGGCCTGCGCTGGCCTGAAACATCGGTTCCACCAAATCCAGCAGTCGGTGAAATTCTGGCGAGTCGGTGGGCCCGAATCCAATAATCCCGATATCGGTGCCGAGCGCGGCGAACGCATGATCGCAAAAATCATCGAGGGGCGCGCCGTGTGTTGCTGTCGGTCCAGCGAGGTTCGTCCGGATGGCGGGCGGGATCAGTTCCACCACTCGAATCCGGGTGCCCGCGAGAGCGTGCCGGAGCGTGACCGTGTAGCTGTGTAAAGCCGCTTTGCATGCACTGTAGACGGGTGCAAATACCTGCGGGATAAATGCACCGCCGGAGGTCACGTTGACGATGACTCCAGGCCTTGCTCCTTCCAGCATCATCGGAACCAGCAGGGAGTTCAGATGGATCGGGCCTGACAACAGAACGTCGATCTCGTTCTGGCGTTCCCGCCAAGGCGCGGAATCGACCGCCAGGGAGATGCGTCGCTGGATGCCCGCATTATTGATCACAACGTTCAGTGATGGAAATTCCGATTCGACACGCTTTGCGAGGGCTTCCCGGTCCTCCGGGTTGCCGATATCGCTCACCCAGCCATGCAGGCAGGGCAAGATTCGTAGGGTCTGCTCAATCCGCTCCTCGTCTCTGCCTGTGATAACGACAGCACTTCCTGCTGCCAGGAAACGCTTGGCCAGACCGAGTCCGATCCCCTGCGTTCCGCCGGTGATCAGCACAGTTGCATTCTTCCACTGAGATTCCATGATGATTAGTTAGGCCGCACAAGAATCTTACCGCGGGCTCGTCCTGAAGCGCTGCAAACAAGAGCCGCGCGAGCTTCAGCGAGAGGAAACGAACGATCGATGAGAACGCGCAGCGCTCCCGAGTCGCAAAGGCCTGTGATCAATCCGAGACGGGCTGTGTCAGATTCATGGCCAATACGCAGGGCTGATACGCCGTGTGCCTTGGCCAGGTCCTGTTCCGGAGGGGAGGTAATAGTCACGAGGGTTCCGCCAGGCTTTAGCACCCTATAAGATTTCGATTGTGTTTCTCCACCGACGGTATCGAAGACGATATCGACGTCGTGCAGGACAGAGGAGAAGTCGGTAGATCTGTAATCAATGACTTCATCTGCGCCAAGCGTCCGAACGAGCTCTGCGCTGATGCCTGAGGCCGTAGCGATGACCCGGGCTCCGATGTACTTAGCGAGTTGGACGGCGAAGCTTCCCACTCCGCCTGTGCCGGCGTGCACCAGGATCGTCTGGCCCGGACGAAGCGAGGTGCCCTCGAAGAGAGCCTGCCACGCTGTCCCGGCGGCTTGGGAGTCCAGCGCTCTCCGCCACTTCGATTGTCCCAGGGGAGGGAGCGAGATGTCGTGCCGGAACGACGGCGAAGTCAGCGAATGCTCCGCCGCGGCTATAGTCGGGACCGTTGCCCATGGGCGCGATCTGGAGAGCGGCTTGCTTGATCACCTGCGGCAGTTTCTGTTGGAACTGGGCGTCGGCTTCGCGTTCGTGGGGAGTCAATATCGGCTCGAACTGGGGACCGCCTCCGCAAAGAAGCCAGGTTGAACTTCGACCACGGTAACCACCTTCAGCGCTGTTGCTCCACATTGCTGCTTGGAATTGAGAAACTTGAAAATACTCCTTAGAGAAGCGAGGTTGGCGAATGAGGGCAGCGTGGTACGAGAAGCAGGGACCGGCCAACGAAGTGCTGATTGTTGGCGAGATGCCGGACCCTCGACCCGCAGCGGGGGAGGTACGGA
>Ga0335074_10001234_pt1 | contig 34979 bp, 28 predicted proteins | sample Lox_Sample_23_FD_206715 | JGI IMG/M metagenome (GOLD analysis project Ga0335074, IMG submission 206715) | Soil microbial communities from Loxahatchee National Wildlife Refuge, Florida, United States - Lox_Sample_2.3 | ecosystem: Environmental > Terrestrial > Soil > Wetlands | place: USA... | reverse complement strand
AGCAACGGACCGGATCGCGCCATCGGCCCTCCTTCGGCGCTGCTGACTCTGCTTATCCCTCATTTCACCAAACTCAACCATAGTCATTTCAAAGGCTTGTCCTGGGTTATGCAACAGCTTCTAGTGATTTGCACGACAGCAACGATGAATTGCATCTTGCACGCCTGCTTCAGTCTGATGCATCCTCATCGAGTGCTACTCTTCTTCGCACTGGGATTGATCCTTGCCATTGCCGTGTTGCTCCTAATCGCGAAACGTTATCATCGATTGAAATCTAAGGAGCCGAGCAAGCGCTTTGGGCGCGCCGGTGTAGTCGTGGGCGTTCTCCTGATTGGAATGATATTCGCGGTATTTTTCAAGTTACTGCTTTCCCTCCCAAGTGGATGGACATGGAAGGCAATCTCCTGGCGAGCGCACTTGTTTGCCCGCAAATCTGAAGGCGGCGTGCCTGACTTCTCCTGGCGCGAACTATGGTTCATGACACATGTGAGGGGAGGTTTCGGACTGGAGGGCTTTGTCTCGCTAGGTTCCAGCCTAGACGGCTCGGTCAGAAATGCATTTGATACGCGCGATGACTACCAAGCCGGAGAGCACATCTTCCGCGAACGCTGCGCCGTTTGCCATGGTAACAAAGCAACCGGAGGCATGGCTCCGGCGCTCAATCATTCGGTACTCAGGCACGGTGATAGTGACGTCGCAATATATAAAGTTGTGAGAGACGGCATCCCCAAAACAGGAATGGCTCCGGTCGCAATGTCAATCCAGGCAAGATGGCAGGTGGTTGGCTACCTCAGGGCACTCCAGTTTGCGTCCTCCAGCCGGTACGCGGAAAAATCGACGGCTATACGCATCCACGTGACCAGTGAACAGATTCGGACCGCTGGAAACGCGCGGGATCAATGGTTGACCTACTCAGGAACACTCGATGGACGGCGGTATACACCTTTGAACGAAATCACCCCTGCAAACGTTTCCCGACTTCGGCTTCGATGGATTCAGCAATTCGGTACGTCCGGGTCAAAAATTGAGTCAACACCCCTCGTTGTGGGTGGGTTCATTTTCACGACGGTGCCGCCTTCTGATGTCGTTGCTTTAGAAGTGAGGTCCGGTGACATCAAGTGGGAATACAAGGGAAACGTTCCTGATAACCTGCCGATTGACACCACGGCTTCCAATAGAGGTCTTGCCGTTTTGGGAAACGTGTTGTTCTTAGAAAAACTCGACTGTTTCCTAGTCGCCATCGACGCAACCAATGGGAATGTGATTTGGCAAACCAGAGTCTGCAACCCCTCCAACGATTATACCATGACAGGAGCACCACTCGTCGCAAACGGTTCGGTCATTGTTGGCGTTTCTGGCGCCGAGTATGGAATTCGTGGTTTCGTCGCGGCATACGACCCACAAACCGGCCAGCAACAGTGGAAGTTCAACACGATCCCGGGTCCGGGCGAGTTTGGGCACAATACCTGGAAAAATGATGCGTGGCAATCAGGTGGGGGCTCGACCTGGGTCACCGGAAGCTACGACCCATCGCTCGACCTTCTTTATTGGGGCGTAGGCAATCCCGCGCCTGCTTTCAATGCAGACGTTCGTCCAGGCGATAATTTATTTACCGACAGCCTGCTCGCTTTACGTGCCAGCACGGGAAAGCTGGCATGGTATTTCCAATTCACTCCTCACGATGAGCACGACTGGGATGCAACCCAGACCCCTGTCTTGGCCGACCTTAAGATCAAAGGCGTGTTACGTCGAGTGCTCTGTGTTCCGGATAGAAATGGGTTTTATTATGTGCTGGACCGAACAAACGGCGAATTCCTCGTCGGTGTGCCTTTCGTCGCGGAAAACTGGGCAGAGGGCCTTGATTCGGCGGGGCGTCCGCTCCTCACGTCACACGCCGAGGTCACATCCGAAGGTCGGCTTACGAAGCCAGGGAGCGGAGGCGGTATCAACTGGCAAAACGCAGCCTTTGACGAAGAAAGTGGGCTTGTCTTCGTCCCGGCCACGGAAGGGGCTTCGGTATTCACGAAGTCCGCGAAACCCGTGCGCGGGAACATGGGATTCTATCCTGGCAGTTCTGGCAACGCTGGAGACTATGATCAAGTGTCAGTGATACGAGCCTTGGATGCCGCAACAGGAGTGAAAAAATGGGAGCATTTTCCGCCGCCAGGTGGAAAGGAACTCGGTTACGGTGGGCTGCTGGCGACAGGAGGACACCTCGTATTTGGAGAATCTGGAGGATTCGCTTTTGCGATAGATTCGGCGACTGGAAAAGAGCTCTGGCGCGTATTTTTGGGAGGCTATACCTATGCAGCGCCGATCTCATTCACTGTGGATGGGCACGAGGTCATCTTGTTGTCCGCAGGTCAGTCTCTTTTCATGTTCAGTTTGTAGCTCGGCAATGTCCTCCAGCGGATTTCATCCAGCCATTGCACGCGTCCTAAGGGCAGTTGCAAATCTGTACAGAATGACTGCACAAGGGGAAGACCTGATCTGTAAACGGGAAAGCAGTAAGAGAGTCTTGCAGGAACAGATCTCCTTCTAACTCCTCAGTACACGTCAGGATAAAATAACATAGTCGTAATCTCGAAGAGGAGTTATTGCGCCCCGGGGTCAATGTTCGATGATCCGATGATCGTTTTGGAGATTCGCAACCGCGCGTCACACCCTTCTGCTAAACGCATAGGCTACCAAAGCGACTGATGGAAAGACCATTATAGGACTGGGCTGGTCGCGCTGCAGGGGCGGGCGGCCCTGCCTTAATTTTAGGGACAGGCTAGTATTCCTGTCCTTTCTTTGTCCTAGCGTCCAGTAGAAAGCGATTCAGGAACTGTTTATATTGAGGGTGGGACTTGAGCCACGCGGCTGCCAAGCAGCGTTTAGTCAGGTCCGGGCGTGGACTAATGGCGGTAGTTCTCCCATAACCGGGCACCAGCGCGGATCCGAACGCAGTAGAATCCGAGCAATGGATTGGCCTACCAATTTGGAATGGGGCGAAAAAAATCGGTCAGCCTACAGAATCTAATATCGATTTTCGTTTTTGCTGCTTTTTAATGGACCAAGAGACAAAAAGTATGGATTACCGTTTCATAAAAAAGAGCCATCGAATTAATCCCTTGTCTCCTGTGGTCGTCTTTTTGGTTTGGGCTCCTCGCCCTAGCTGCTGCGCTATCGCATGCATTTGCTTTGTCCACGAGCAATTGCATCCAAACCTTGGGGCTGCTGCTAGCCGGACGCGCTCGCTCGGCACCTCGGCCTCCGCGGATGGAGTTTGCTGCTTCAGGAATGAATTTGAATCTGGGAACCGTGAGCCCAGCGATGGGCTGGCTGGCGCTTTCTCACGCCACGTTGAGCGGTACTATGGCATCCCCCAGGGCGAATTCCGGGTCGCCAGCTCTCGCTCTTAAAGCAGCAATGGCAACTATGCTTTCTAACTTCATTAATCGTATGGGGACTGGTTGGCGATGAAACGAACAGTGGACATGTTGAAACGGGTTATCGTAGCCTTCGGCGTAGTCTTTCTTGGTGGTGCTGCAGGATTCGCACAAACTACACCAACCTTGTCGCTCGCTGCCGGCAAAGTTGGCATCAGCGGCAACGAGGCTGGCGCGGCTAACAACTTTGAGTTCTACATGGAGCCATCTGGCTACCCACGTGCGGTGACAGCGGGCGAGACAATATTCACAATGGGCTCGTGGCCTAGTGGGAAAAATCCAACTTTTACGGATGACAAGTCAAATACATGGACGGCAGTACCATCTTGTACTGATAGTCAGAACACGACACACGGGTTTTTTTATGCGGTCAATGCCGCTGCGGGAACATCAGTAATTACTCACACATATAGCACATCCGTTGATAACGAGGTTTTCGATTGGGCCCATTTCTATAATATGTCCACGACCTCGAGTGACTTCGTAGATGGCTCTTCCTGCAAGATCGGTGTGACGCCCTCGAACAATACGGTTCCGAACATCAGTGGCACCGCCTATACGACGGCAACGAATGGGGATCTGATTCTCATTTGCGTGTATGTCGAACAAGGCTCACTCGGCAATCCGAACGCTATTTCGTCGATCACGTTTCCGGCAGGCTTTACGGGGTTGAGCGAAGATGCCACATACGGACATTCTTGCGCGTACGGAGTGCAAACCACAGCGGGTTCTTTCACGCCGACGTTTACGATAGCGCAGGGCACGCACAACACGTTCACAATAATGTCTGCTGCGTTCCAGGCTGGAACCGGAGGGACGGCTCCGGCGAACGGCGCGTCGGTTCTGCTGTCGGAAATGCACTACGCTGGCGCGCAGGGGCAGACCGACACCGTCTATTTGCCGTGTCCTGCCGGGGTCAGTGCGATCGTGGTAGCAGATGACGCCGCTAGCTTAAGCACGGTCACGGACAGCAGCTCTAACACATGGTCACACGTGCCTGCTCCCGGCGGCGATTACGGTCCTATTTTTTTTGTCAATAACCCTACGATTGCTGTCTCCAATTTATATTCCATCAGCATGAAGTTCAATCCCACTGGGAACTACGACTTAGTGGGTTTATTTTGTGTTGTTAATACCAACGGAATAGACACTGCAGCTACAGCGCAGGACGGTTCGACGCTGAACGGGGCAGGTTCCGGGTCGGTGTACGGTTCTGGCAGTTTGTCTGGAAGCACAATTTCTAACATACCTGCTACAGGCACGTCAGCTTCTGGAGATTTGGTATTTGATGTTGGAGCAATGGGCACTGGCCCGGTGGACTCATGCGTTACGGGACGCTGTGTGTTCGATTATGTGGGGTCGACCAGTTGGTCGAACGGGGACAACGAATCCTACGCGAACGGCGATCTCATGGCACACTCTTACGCTGCAACTGCCAGCACAGTTTCTTTTGACTATAACATAGGGAACGGGTCGTCAGGGTCGGCCTCAGGTGTATCTTTGGCTCTTAAGCCCGCATCGGGTGGTGGAGGCCAGAATCCGCCCGCTCCTCCGACGGGTCTAAAGGCTACTGTTCAGTAACTTTTGCTTTAATCCCGAGCACCCAATTCAACACCAGGGGCATCGTCTTGCGTCTATTTCGCAAGAGGCCTTGCCAAGAGAAATCTCTTCAGGGGTCTCCACCTACGGCCGGCTATGGATAACTTTGATGATGATTAGTCGAGCGGAAGAGAATTGAAGCAATGTCCGATATGCAAGACGGAATGGGGTAAAACCTGATCACAAAGACTGCGGTCGCAGCCTAGATGAACTCGGCAACTGGAGAACTGGACTCGTCCCCAGTTTTGAGACAACGAGTTAAGAGACAATGCTCAGCGAATGGAGGAAGGCATGGGGTTGTCTCGACGAAAGTTCACCAAGGAGTTCAAGTTGGCAGCGTTGCAGTGCGTGGAGCGCGGGGAATCGCTGGCGGCGGTGGCGCGGGCTTTGGAAATCAATGCGAACCTGCTGCAGCGCTGGCGGCAGGAGTTTCGCGCCTCGCCGGGCAGCGCCTTTCCCGGGCCGGGACAGCGGCGTGCTGAACCCGACCGGGTTGCGCAGCTGGAACGCAAGGTCGGGCAGCAAGCTTTGGAGATCGATTTTTTGAAAGGGTGCTTGCAGCGCATCGAGCAACAGCGGCGGCTGCAGGCGGTTCTTGGCGCGCCGCTGTCTACCAAGAAATCGAAAGCCAGAGAAGCGGAGAACTGACCGTGCAACGCATGTGCGTTTTAGGGCAGGTGAGCCGCGCGGGGTTTTACCGTGCGCGGCAGCGCCCGTCGGCGAGGGATGGAGAACTGCCCTTGCGCGACGCGTTGCAGCGCGTGGCGCTGGAGTTTCCTAGCTGCGGTTGGCCACGCATGACCGTGGAACTGCAGCGGTGTGGCTGGGCGGTGAATCACAAGCGCGTCTATCGGCTAATGCGCGAGGATAATCTGCTGTGCTTGCGGCGGCGGAAATTCGTGAGTACCACCGACTTGGCGCATGCCTTGCCGGTCTACACGAACCTGGCGCGGGCCATGACGCCGCGTGGGCGGGACCAGTTGTGGGTGGCGGATCTCACCTATATCCGGCTGCAACGGGAGTTCGTGTATCTGGCGGTGTTGCTGGACGCTTTTTCGCGGCGCGTGGTGGGCTGGGCGCTGGGGCGGAGGTTAGAGGACGAACTCACTTTGCGTGCGTTAGGCATGGCGCTGGAACGGCGGCAGCCCGCACCCGGACTGGTGCATCATTCCGACCGTGACGTGCAGTATGCTTCGCGCCAGTACACCGAACTGCTGCAGGCGCACGGCGTGGTGATCAGCATGTCGCGTAAAGGAAATCCTTATGACAACGCCATCGCCGAGTCGTTCATGAAAACGCTGAAATACGAGGAAGTCTACCGCGAGGAGTATCGCGACGTGGAGGAAGCCTATGCTTCGATCGAACGGTTCCTCGAACAGGTGTACAACGCAAAGCGGCTGCATTCGGCGCTGGGCTTCCGGTCGCCAGTGGGGTTCGAGGACTTGTTGACGGCGCCGCAGACCAAGCGAAGCAGGCTGCCGAACGTCGCGGCCCTGGCCGGAGAACCAAAATGAGTTTTCTGAGGGATGGGGAAATCTATCGCCCGATGCCAAAGCGGGAGCGGCCTGCAAAAGACCGCCCCCGGGTTCATCGCTACGATGAGTTTCCAGCCGGCTATTCCTTGGCGGGTTGCGCTCCCGCAGAGCCCGCCTGCGCTTCACCAGCCGGTGGGCATAGTGCGGGAGAAATTTTGGGAAGTACAATCAAAACGCAGCGAACAGCAAACCACCTCTTAACTGCGTGTCACATTCAAGGGGACAATCCCAGAACATTCCAAATGGCTCGAAAAGATTGATCTCTTACCAGTTTGGCTGCAATACAAGTTTTCGACAGTAGAATGCCTCCGCGTAACCGCTGTGGGCGACACACTCCATCCCGCGCAAGCGCATGAGTGCAAGAAAAGTATCCTTTGCAAACCACTGCTTGGATCGTTGGGTTTCAAATGCTTCCATGAGGTATTGAACTTTTTTCTCGTAGATGGCCTGATCCAACGGCACGAATATATTGGGCTGCCCCAGGTCACCGTCATATTTCGGGATCTCGTACTCCAAAATGAAGTGATTTCGGAAAGTGTTCCACGTGAGTTCCTCGATCAGCCGATGATCTTGATGCGCGTCTTCACGATTATGCGTGAAAATCAGGTCGGGCGAGGTTGATTTTAATTCCTCGAAAAAATCCTTAATTTGTGCCCCTTCAAACGGAAAGAAGCCATCGCGAAAATTCTTGATGATAATATTTTTGTTTTTTGCCGGACTTAGAAAGAGCGTGGCACTGGTGCGTGCTTCTTGTTCACGATTACCGCCGGCTCCGAAAACCACCCAGACGATGTCCATTTCTTGCCGGCTAGCGAGTAGGCGCATAATGGTGCCGCCACACCCGATTTCAATATCATCGGAATGCGCGCCTAAACAGAGGACCTTAAGGGGACCCGCAGATTCCCGAGGAAAATCTAGGGCGAGCATGCGCGTTGGTTTGTTCTCCCGGCGGCCTCAGTGATTTCCGCCATTGCCATTGAGCTTCCATACTTCCCAGGGCGCCGTGCCACCCGAGCAGAGGCTCTCGAGTTGCTGCTTGTCCTTGAAAGTATCCATGCTGGCCCAGAAGCCATCGTAGGGGTATCCGATCAATTGCTTGTCTCCCACCAATCTGTGAAACGGCTCAATGACCAACTCTTCTTTCGGCCGGATGTATTCGAAAATCTTCTTTTTAAAGATGAAGAATCCACCATTGATCCGGACGTTTCCATCGTTAATGGCGTGAATTTCGGAAACCAAGCTGCCATTACCCTGCTGTAGCGACACTAGGTGATAGCTGAGGTTCGGACGCACACAGAGAAAGCTGGCGATCTTGTCCTGCTCGTGAAAGTGCTGAAGTTGCTGGGTTAAGGGCAGGTCCGTTAGGCCATCGCTATAGTTCGCCAGGAATTCCTCCTCTCCCCCAAGGTATTTTTCAACTGCTTTCAGGCGCTGGCCGATGTTGGAGTTGATTCCTGTATCCACGAACGTGATACGCCAATCATGGATATCGCTATTCAGCAGATCAACCTTTTTGCCACCGCCCGAAAGGACAAAATCGTTGGAAGCACACTCGTTATAGGTGAGAAAGTAATTTTTCACGGCTTCCGCCCGATGTCCCAGACACAGAATGAAGTCCTTGTGCCCAAAGTGGGCGTAGTACTTCATGACATGCCAGAGGATTGGTCGTTGGCCGATATGCACCATAGGCTTGGGCACGTCTTCCGCATCGCGAATACGCAGCCCAAGCCCGCCGCAGAAAAGAACCACTCTCATCGGAATCGCCTCCCTTCGCGAAGCGCCCAGAACTCAGAGCTCGAGCACCCTTCCTGCGAAATCACGGATACACCATTACTTCGGGAACCGGAACCACGAACTGCCCCCCCCAATCGCGGATGTACGCATTCTGTTTCATGATTTCATCCTTGAGATTCCAAGGGAGAATCAAGAGATAATCCGGGCGAGTTTGTCTAATGTGGTCCGGGGAGTAGATTGGAATGTGCGTGCCAGGCAGGAACTTCCCCTGCTTGTGGGGACTACGATCCACGGTGTAGTCGAGAAAATCGGTTCGAATTCCGCAGAAATTCAGAAGCGTATTCCCCTTGCCAGGAGCGCCATAACCCGCAATCTGTTTGCCGGCGCGTTTGGCCTGAACCAAAAATTCCAAAAGCTTGCGTTTGGTCTCATTTACCTGATCTGCGAACGAATGATACCGCTCGAGAGTCGCGAACCCGGCAGATTCTTCCCGTGTACGAAGTTCATGAACCCGGTCACTAACGGCTTTAACATCATCTTCTGCGTGGCGGGCATAGATGCGTAAGGATCCACCATGCGTGCCCAATTCTTCGACATCGAATAGGGTCAGGCCGTGTGCGGCGAATATTTTCTCTGCTGTTAGGAATGAAAAGTAGCAGAAATGTTCGTGATAGATCGTATCGAATTGGTTTTCTTCCATCAGCCGCATCAGGTGAGGAAATTCAATAGTGATAACGCCGGTAGGCGCGAGCAGAATTTTCATTCCGGTGAGAAAGTCATTTAGATTAGGCACCTGAGCGAGTACATTATTCCCAAGCAACAAGTCGGCCCGTTTGCCCTGCGCAACCAACTCGCGGGCTGTGGCCGTGCCAAAGAACTCGACCAAAGTGGGAATTCCCAGATTAACAGCAACAGCGGCGACATTGCCGGCAGGCTCGATTCCGAGCACGGGAATTTTCTTCGCGACGAAGTACTGGAGCAGATAGCCGTCGTTGCTAGCGACTTCAACGACCAGGTGTTTCGAGGATAGCTTAAAACGAGTGGCCATTTTTTCGGTGTACGCCTTTGCGTGGGCGAGCCAGGAATCCGAATAAGAGGAGAAGTAAGCGTAGTCGGAGAAGATACTCTCGGGACTCACGTACTCTTCAAGTTGCACAAGGAAGCAGCGGCCACATACTCGAACATGCAAAGGGTAGAACCGCTCCATCTGGTTGAGTTGGCTGGCGGTGAGATAGCTTTCGCAGAGCGGCGACATACCGAGATCGACAACAGTCTGCCGGAGCGGCGCTTCGCAAAAGCGGCAGCGCGGAGGGTCTCCAGCCTTATCCCTGCGCGGGCCCTCCTCATCCTGTACGTTGAGGGAATCATTTGCCATCGCAACTTTGCTGTTTGTGTCCATTGTTGTTTCCGTCTTCCTCGCTAAGTTTTTCGCATCGGACGAATGCTGATATCGGTAACTTCGGCGGTACGGTTTACTTTCAGAGCATCGATGATGATGCGGGCCACATCCTCTGGTTGCATCAAGAGCTTAGGAGAATATGTTTTGCCTTCAGCCCTGTGGATTGCAGCTTGTTGAGGACTTGCGGTCCGGCCCGGATAAACAGTTAAGACGCGGATCCCGTCCACATTCACTTCCGCGCGAAAACTGTCGGCCACGGCTTTGAGGGCGTGCTTGGTCGCGGAGTACTGGGAGATGTTGGCCCGGGTATTTATGCCTGCACTGGAATTGATGAAAACGATAGATCCTTGATGCGCCCGCAGCATTGGGAGCAAGGCCTGAGTCAAAGCGTAGGGTGCGCGCACATTGGTACGAAATTGCCGATCGAAGTCGTCAAGCGAGGCCGATTCGAGCGGCCCCAAGGCGATGACTCCGGCGCTGTGCACCAATACGTCAATCCTATCGCAATCGTGCCGCAGGTCCGCTTGCAATTTTATAAGGTCCTCATCTACGGCCAAGTCAGCTCGGTACGTAAGAACCTGCGGCGAATTCTTGCGGGCCCCTTCAGCGATGGCGTCAAGCGCATCCGCATTGCGGCCGATCAAGCGCAATTTTGCGCCTTCGGTCGACAGGCGCAACGCGATCGCCGCGCCAATTCCGCTGCTTGCCCCCGTAACCACTGCGGTTTGAACGTTTAGCGTCCGCATATCGAAAGCTTAGATGTACGCCGTATGGGTGACGGGCAGAGAGTTTTCCAGACTCTCTTTTAGCAAGCCATGCTCGTGCAACGCCACGGCAGCTTGATAAATGGAATCAAAACTGACTTGAGCGCGCTCCGCGATGTCCAACAAACTGTGTTCGCCATCAGACAGATTCAGGACCCACAACATGGCAAGTTCCGTCGCACCGGATTCTGTGGGTCCTCCTATAACCCGATAAAGACCTCTCTTGCCGAGTTGCACCTCACATTTTGGGTTCGTATTCAGGTACTTCCGGTTTCGTTCCAAGATGGAAAGAATCGACTGGCAGGAGGAATATGATTCACTGAGCGAACTTGGGTGGACGAAACTCATGTTATCAGCTGATGTGTGGTATTCAGGAAAAGTGCCGTGAGGCGTGCGCGACAATCGACCTACGGCAAGATTGAAACCCATTGAACAATATTGCCGCTCATCGTAACCATAGGGTGAAAAGTCGAAGACCTTAACATTTGGACCGAATTGGCGAAGAACGTGAATCGCTACGCGATCGATCTCGGTATTGCCACGGCGGCTCTTTTTGTAGGAGAGAGGGCCGGCATCTCCGACTCCTGCGAGGACAAGGCCATGCTTGATATTGGAAACCTTCCGTTCATTCAGGGACAGCCAAGTGATTGCGCCAATCGTGCCGGGAATGAAGAGGAAACGATAGGAAAATCGCCGTTGCAGATTCGAGAGATGGCTGGCCAAAATGCAAGCCACTGCGACACCGGAAAGATTGTCATTGGCCAAGGAGGGGTGGCAAATGTGGCAGGAGATCAGGATTTCGTCTGTGGTTTCGCCAGGCAGCAGTATTTCGCCATAAGTCAAATGGCCGTCTTTCAGAGACGAATCAATCATGACCTCGTATTCACCTTCAGAAAGCTCCGAGAGCTGCTTATGGCTCAGGCAGAATCCCCAGTTCTCCTTGTAGTAGCTGGTGCGGTAGGGAATCCAGTCAGGATGGTCAGGCAGGGTGACAAGGTGGTTCCTTAGCACTTGCAGGGACAACCGTTTGTGGATGGGAACGCTATAGCTCAAGAGATGCAGATTAGATTTCTGGAAATCAATGACCCGCTCACCACGAGAGTTCTTTACGTAAGCATCACGAATGTTCCACTCTCTGGGAACGGTCCAATCGAAGACCTGGGTTCCTGAGGGGACTTCGTGAATTGTAAGGGAAATGAAGCTCTGCAGACGTCGTAGCGTTTCACGAACGCCGTCACCTGTGATGCTCCGGCAGATGGGATAGAGCTCGGCTATCAAAGAATACATCTTTTGCCCGAGGCTTTCTAGGTCGGAGCTGTACGGTGCAGTGGTCCTCATATTTTCGGGCGTTTCGCTTTAACCTGTGAAATCGGCGTAAGACTGATCCCGCTCATGGATTGTGCGTTCCGCTGCGGGCCACGCAATCCCAAAGGCAGGATCGTTCCATCGAACGCCTCGCGCATACTCGGGTGCGTAGAATTGAGAGATCTGGTAGAAGACTTCGGTGTTGTCTTCCAGGGTTTGAAATCCATGGGCGAAGCCTGCGGGGGCATACAACATTTTCCCGTTTTCCGCGGAGAGTTCAACCCCAAAGTGTTGCTTGAATGTAGGAGATGCCGGACGAAGGTCTATGATGACGTCGTAAATTGAACCGCGGCAACACCGTACGAGCTTTACTTCCTGGTACGGCTCTGTCTGAAAATGCATCCCGCGCAATGTTCCCTTGCTCAGATTGAACGAGAGGCTGCACTGCACATAGCGGGAATTGAGTCCGTGGGATGCAAACTCTCGCTCACAAAAGGTGCGTGCGAAAAAACCGCGATGATCCGAGTGTTTTTCCAACTCGATGACAAATGCACCCGCAAGCTTTGCGGCCCTGAAGACGATGGCAGTCAATCTCCTCTTGGCAATACCAGCGCGTTTCTTACAATCCGACTGGGGCTGCGCCCGTCTAGACCGATGCGGTTGCGGTCCAATGCAGGGAACAATCCAGCTGACCGGCTTTCAGCAGACGCTGGATGCGGTTGATCCTGAGATATAGATCACCCTTCAGATGCTCTTTGGTTAGCCCAATGGCCCGATAGGCCTCATATAGTTCCTGGGCGCCCATGCGGGCCGTCCACTGCGGCTGAAAATCTGGGAGCATACGTCCAATCTTGTCGCAACTTATGCGGTAGCAGCGCTTATCGGGACCACCCCCCGGAGCGAATTCAATGCGTGAGCCCGGAACAGTATCGGCAACGATGGAGGCCAACTCCGCGATACGATAATTCTCGGCTGTACTCCCTACGTTAAATGTCTGGTTGTGGATGATCTCGTTAGGGGCTTTGAGCACAGTTAGCACGGCAGCGACTATGTCACGGATGTGCACAATGGGACGCCAAGGAGAACCGTCGCTTTTGATGTACACCAGGCCAGTAGTATATGCCGATGCCACCAGGTCGTTCAGGACAATGTCTAGCCGGAGTCGAGGAGAGACGCCGTAAGCAGTGGCATTCCTCAGGTAGGTCGGACTGAAGTTCTGATCGGCGAGGGGCGCAACGTCTCGTTCGACGAAGACCTTTGATTCACCATAAGCTGTGACGGGGTTGAGCGGCGCCGTTTCATCGAGAAAATCGTCGCCGGCCGCACCGTATGTGCTGCACGACGACGAAAACACAAAACGCTTCACGCCCGCCGCTTTTGCCAATTTGGCCAGATGGACCGAAGCGTGGTGGTTGATGTCATAGGTCAACCCCGCGTTGAGGTTTCCTAGAGGGTCATTTGACAATGCGGCGAGATGCACCACCGCATCGAAGCCTTCCAAATCGACTTTCGTTAAGTCGCGGATATCTTTGCGAATTTCAGGGACTTCCGGGGCAGGCGTACCAAAATCGCAGCCCGCGAAAAGACTTGTATCCAAACCGACTGTATCGTGCCCGGCAGCGGTCAACATCTGGCTCGCTACCGAGCCAATGTATCCTTGATGCCCCGTCAATAAGACCTTCATTTCATGCGACTCCTCATGAGAACTAAGATAGTGCATTTAACGGATCTTGGTGGCATAAAAGCCTAAATTGTTTAAGTCCCAAGGATTATTCGAATGAAGAGATCAACGACTGGGACCGCTCACGCGCAAACCAACACGAGGCGAGCGGGCTAACACTTTGAGGAACGCAGAAACACCCTCGGGAATTCTTAGCTTTATGCGGCAATTAACCAACCAAAATCGAACTTTTTGAAGCTGGCTGTCGCTAGGTAAAATTTTGTTAACTAATTGACCTTAAATGACTTGTCAAAACTCGCGCAGCCGGTATGGCAATTCACGTGCGAAAGGACGGCAGCCGTTTTATCCGCCATGAGAAAAACTCTTCCTTCAAGAGGTCCCACTCAAGTCCGCTACTCCGGGGCTGTGTCCTGCCGGCACAATTCCGGGCAGAGGCGATTGTCCCTATACAGCCCCATTAACCGATGGTGACAATCAGTCGATGAAATTCCCAAAAATGCGGTTGTACTGATCATCGAGCGCCACGCGGCAAGCAGCAGCCTTCCGGTTAAGCTGTTGCTGGATTTCGTTCGACTGCCCCGCGAGAGATGTGAACTGACGAATCATTTTCCCAACATCGATCGATTCGATGTCCTGGCGGAAGGCCGCAAGCCCCGCTCCATCCATCAGAGCGTCTACTTTCTCGTGGTATGAAATCGCCAGCACCGGCTTGCCGAGCATCAGAGCCAACAGGACGTTGTGAAACCTGCTCGCCACAACAAGATCCGTCGCTGCGAGTTGTGATAATACCTCATCCACGGTAGAAGCCGGCTCATCGATGATACTTCCTTTCTTGTAGCCGAACCCTCGAACTTTGAGCAAGGCTTGCAGGTCCTGTCTGGCACGCTGGTCATAGGTCACGTCGCCTATAAGCAGCCGCACGATATAATCCCTTTCGAGCAACCAGGTCACAAAATTGCCGAGATTGGTCAGGTAGTCGCGATAGATTGTTTCATCTGCCGGTGAGATACAGCGCCTGTTGAAATAAGTCATTAGGCCAACGCCAATGACCGTTCTATTGCAGGAGTGACTCGAGCTCTGGGGAAGTCTCGCTATCGGATAGCTGAAAGCCAAATCCGGGTACACATGGTCGCGATCACTGTTGAAGCTTATACTCTTCAAATAATCCTTCGAAAATTCGTCGCGATAAGATCGATAGGCGGCGCACGACAGCGCAGCCTTCACGAAATGCCTGCTCAAAGCCTTTCGGAGTGGGCCAGCACCAACACTGAGAAATATTACTTTGCACTGGGCCAATTTTGCAGCGAATGTCCATTTCACTATTTCGTAGTGCAAGCCGAGTGGAGAAATGCCGAAGTCTCCGAGCATCCCTGTTCCAGTCATTACGAGCGTGTCGACATTTCTCAACCTGCCGATCGCCTTAAGCCATCGAAGCAACTCCATCGGAATGCCAATGAAAATTCTTCTCAGCAATCGCAGAAAGCGATTATTGAGCGGCGGGAGTGGTAGTTCCTCGATGAGTGAGCTAGAGATCTTATAATCCGATTGTGTCGCCTCTGGACCCGGGCAAATGCAAGTGATTTCCGCACCCGGGGCATACGTGCGAATGTTTTGTAGGAGAGCTTGTAATGTACATTCATTGCCCAAGTTTCCCACGCCAAAAGCTCCGAAGAGAGCAATCCTTGGTCGTGTCAAATCCTTGCTCATTCTCCGCACCTCTAAGGAATCCTTTGAATCGAAAAGCCGTGCATCTGCTTCTGATCCTCTGGATATAAATGGAAACAATTTTATCTGTAGTACTTCTGCCGGGCTTGCGCTCTCTTTCGGAGCTACGCTTGCCTGTGAGCGAATAAAACGAAGAAGGGTTCGTCAGGCGGTGCTGCTGATGCGAGGTTCTAGATTTACTCAAGAATTAAGGACCGCAAGCACGTTGCTCGCAGTGGTTGAGACTCCTACCTTACAGATGCTCTGTCAATCGGCGACCCTCTCGTCATGCACAAAGGAATCAGCGCTACTTGAAATGGGCATCTCCCCGATCTGAAATGCAGCGGCGTAACGGACGATCCAGTTGTGGCGGCTCTTATCGAGAGGTTCCAGTCCCCAATAGTTTATCGGCCAGGTTCGTCTTAAGCTGGGATCGCCATCGTGAGACTCTTCCAACAACTCTGTGACAGGTTTCCATTTCAGATCTGTCGCGACCTTTGTTCGAACATCCAGATCGATCCCGGATACAACAAGAAACCCTCCATGCTTCACAAAACGTGCAATCCCACGCAGACATACCTCAGCAACGTGTGGACTCATATGACAGAGGAAGTTATTTGCCACTAGGATATCCTGTGGTCCCAACAATTTAAACAGTTCTGGGTCGCGAACGTCACCTAAATGCCAGATAATGCCTTCTCTGATCCACGGCTGCACCACTACCTCGTCCGCCGTCCTGTCAAACATCTCGTTTATTTCAGCCGCACTCAAACGTTGAAAAATTCGCTCTCCTACAAACTCGGGAGATGTGAGGGAGTAGGCTCCCTTCTGGGCAATATCCAAAACCTCTTTTGAAATATCCACCGCATGCAAAACGACCTTCAACCCTGGACGAGATGAACGCAGTGTCGCGAGGATGGAATAAACCTCAGCGCCGTTACTACACCCGAACACCGCGATCCGAAGAGTGGATGTGTTTTCAGTTTGATATGAAAGTCGGCGAATTAATTCGAGCTGAGGGCGATTCCGAAGAAAAAAAGTCCCAAAGTACTGTTTGCGATCGTCCCACCGTCGAACGAGCGTATGCAAAAGATGACCGTACCAATGCGCCGGGCGAAGATTCTTTAAAGACTCCGGGAGGTGATTCCAAATCCACTCATTTAACCGGAAGAATGCTCCTACCGGAGACTTTCCTAAGATTCTTAACTGCACAATTCTATCTGCCGAAAATTGCTTCATTTTTTTAATTCGAAGAGACTCGATCAAGAGCTATTGCGAACTGTGCATCTCGAGCTCAGGGCGCAAATCCGGAGAGCGGAGAATACAGCTTGGGCAGAGACTCGTGCAAAACGACCGCAGCCTACACGTTTTCTTATCGCTTTCATCAGAAGGCGTCGCAACTATATCCGCTCAGAGGATTATCTTTTCCTCCATGACCGAAGCCGAAGCTAGTAGTTGAATTCATCGGTCCGTTTCAAAAGCAGGAAGCACCTCAATTTCAACTGCGCCCCTACGTTGTACTCATCACGCCTTTAGCTATGCCTCCTGCGTCAAAACCGGTTGGTCTACCTCGACCGGTGGCCGCTTCAAGAATCCCCGGAGCAGGTTCATGTAAAACGGCTTCAGCCCCATTCCATAGAGCAACATGCCCGAATAAGCCACAAGGAGACTAGTGACTCCTAGGATTAATCGGAATAAAGGTAACCACTGGCTGCAAAGCAATTGAATGACCAGAGCTAGTGCAACAGCCACAGCGCCGGAGAGTAAGGGCCCGATCATGGCCATCATCACGTCTCCAAATGAAATTGGTGTCCCGTGGACCCCCCAGGCGATGTGCGGTAGGACCCACAGCGTCATCGCCGCTGAAAAGCCGAGGGCCACTCCGTTCGATCCGTAGGGCAGACCCAGTGAGTAGCCCGCTATCACAACCGGAGCCAGAACTAGCGCAACTCTCAAGGCGCGTTTGACCATCCCGATTGCGAACAAGAACCATCCCAAGGGGTTGATGACAGCAAAGATAAGAATTGTTGGAGCCAGGAATTGCAAAATTCTGGCGGCGGCACTCCATTTCGATCCAAGGATCAACATCACCAAATCATGCGGGAAGACCCCAATGATGCACGTCATCGGTACCGTCAGCGCCAATACTAGTGAATATCCTTTCAGGAAGTAGCTCCTCAGACGCATCGGATCCCCTTGCAGCCGGGACAGCGCCGAAAACGCCACTTCCCCCACCGCCGTATTCAAATTATCAGTCGGGATGCTGATGATCTGAAACGAACGCCCGTAGATACCCAGCGCCCCCGCCCCCCAAAACCGTCCCACAAGCACCTTGTCCAAGTTATAGGCCACGTACACGATCAGGCTGATTAGTGTCACCGACCCACCAAAATGAAGCATCGACCGAATCCCAACTGTTTTCCGTGGCCTGCCAGGCAACCATGACGTCGCCATCCAAAACGCGATCGTAGAGACTAGCGGCAGCGTGAGCGACAGTCCCACCAACGACCAATACCCACAGCCCAACAGCGCCATCCCGATCCCTACCACCGTACTCAGAACTAGGGCGATAATTTGAATTATAGCCAGATCTGTGAAACGCAGCTCCCGCTGCAAAATTGCCGAGTGTTGTACCCCTGCGGCGTTGATCACAAACCCAATCGCCAACGCGATTGTCACCCAAAACAGCCGCGGTTCGTGATAAAAACGAACCACGAGCGGTGCCAAGGCCGACAACAGAACGGTAAGGATCGCGCCCACTAACAGGTTGATCCAAAACAGCGTGGAAATCTGCTCGTCCGTGATATCCACGCGCTGGATCGTGGCCGTGGAAAGCCCGAAATCCCGGAATAAGAAGAACACGCTTGAGAAGGCGGTGACCATACCGACCAATCCGAAGTCTTTCGGGTCGAGCAACCTCGCCAAGATCATTAAGGCGCCGATACGGGTAGTGAAAACAATTGCCTGCGCGCAAATTCTAGCGACACCACCTCGGATTGTCTTTTCCTTAAGGTCTTTCATCGGCGGGGCACTTCTTCAAGGGATGATAAATCGGTCCCTCGTTTACGCAGAGAAATAGGATTTTGTCCCAGTAAAGTTTTCAATGACTGTCCACTTCAGTATTTAATAGCTGCAACCCCAGAGGAGCAATGCCGCAGCCTCCGGGCATTCCTGTTTCCGTTATGAGGAGCATGTTTATCTTCTTCAGCGTGGCGATCGCCTTCTGCTCGCTGCTGAGATGAAGGCACAATTTTCTCGGACTCAACGACAATTATCGAGCTAGGTGCTGTCGTGAAGAAACTGGGGCAAGTTCGTAGAAGAGCTTGCCTTCGTCCAAGATCGCATACGCGAGCCGGGCCCTCTCCTTTTCGGGACCCGTAATCTCCCATTCGTTGTCCTTCCAAACCAACTTCATTTGACGTCGAGCCCTCCACCATAAATCAACTTCTCCGGGAAGCGCAGCCCAGATATTCTCTCGATCAATCATCGTGCGTAAATAATCAAGCAAAGATGAAAAAACGCGACGCGCACGTTCTTCCAGAAGATAATCGGGGTGAGTAAGGATGCTGATAAGTCCGTTTTTCCCTCGGATGAGAGCTATCTGTTGCTTCCAGAGATCAAGCGAATAGTGCTGTAATATCTGGAAAAGGGTATAGTCCTGCGACGTCGTAACAGGCAGTTCGACGATTTTATCGACAAAGTAAGGCATTACGGTGCAACAGCCCCCACGCATAGGGTCTAGATGTGCGACATTCGGGACGGACATATCAAAAGAAAAATCGAATGCATCATACCAATCTTGGTTCCGATACATCGATCCCGCGCGGAAACCCCGCGACGCGTACCGGTGAGTGTAAGCATTGATGCGAGCAGCCCGGCGCAAGAATTCGCGGCGTTCCAAATAGAGACGTCCGTCATGATTCAAGTCATGCAAATTGAATTCATACCCACGACTCCGAATTTCACGGACATACTCATCCGGGACCTCGTAGCGTTGTTCCGGGATCACCTGAAACGAGGCCTTAAATCCGTACGAATCGTCCAGATCCATTAGCCGTGAAGTAAAATTGCGGCCTCTGGAAGTCTCCACGTCGTGGGTTAAGATTTGGCAACCAGCCGCACCCTCCGGCCAAAACCAGATGAATGGAACTTTCTTTGTGCCAGTCAGTTCCATGAGCAGCCTCAGGTAGGCCTCATGAAGATTGTCTACAGTGAAATCCACGGGCCAGGCAGGAAATGGCAATCCCTTCCAGTCGCGAAAGTAGATCTCTTGCAGCCCGCGGCGGAACCAAGGCGGGAGATAATCCCGGAAAAAGTAGTAGAGCCGCCGAGAGGCATCGCTCTGGAAAAACCTATTGCGATTGCCGAGTATTTTCTGTTGATATCGTTCACGGCGGAGATTCTCCACTACCTCGGTGAAGTCAAATGGGAGTCGAACAGCTTGGTCGTCGAACTGAACTTGTTTCAAGGCATTAAATGCTCCGGAGTCTTTCAGATCCGTTGCGGTACCCGTGTGGCAATGGCCAAAACAGATATTGCCGGGCCCAAATTGAAAAAATCCAATATCCCTGGACACGCTAGCGTTGGCCGTGATCGATAAGGGGAACGTGTCCGCGGAAAGACGATAGTAGTCTAGAAGGGTCTGATTCACGTTTGTTCCAGCTTCACCTTTCCACGGGGCAATCGTCGCGCTCAAAAAAAGATAACACGGTTTAGAAGGGTCATCGGGTGATTCCTCGTGTGGGGCGAAATCACCTCGAAAGTGACAACTCAGTTATGCCTGTTGATGGAATTTCCCAAAGTCCTGATGAATCCTCCGGCCCAGATCTTTATCCGATATGCCGGTAAATTAAATTGCCTGCGATGGTCCGTAAACTGGCGGGCATCGATGAAAACAGGTGCTTGGCCACCTTTAATTTCCAGTTGTTGGCGGAGCCCAACGAGGGCATAACAGGAGATCTCCAATAAATCAGGTGCTGAGGCTCAGGCACCCAATGATTTTTGAACACAAGAAGGCCCGTGTTTTCTTCCTCTGTCCTTCCCATGTCGAATTTATTTGCTCCATCACGTTTGGCCGCGGAGATTGCTCTCCACAGTAGCCATGGGTTCGCCCCGAATCGATTGAACTTCGCGTCGGAACATCCGTACTTGTAATAGACTGCATCCTTGCTGCGCAAGGTTAGGATTGCCGAAATTGGAGTGTTGTCTTTACAGGCGAGGCGAATTTCCAAGGCTTGTCCGTGGAACTGGATCAGATTCCGAAACCATTTGTAGGGGATCGGGGGAAGGTGATGCCGGCCCCTTGTCATTACAAAGAGAGCATAAAATTCCTTCAGCAAATCCTCAGACCTTCCGGATTTTTCGGTAAGGTCAGCCCGCTCTGCGCGCTGAATGCGTCGTTGGACGGAATCCTTGTCGAGCCCCGCGAGCGTGACATCCAGATCACGCTTCAAATCAAGGACATGCAGATAATAGTTCGCAGCGGGGCGAAAGCCGTTCGCTTCACTGGCCTGACCGAACTTTCCACTGACAGGGCGAATTTCCAGATATTTCAAATTCTGGCGATCCATCGTTGTGTGCAGATACTCAATGAGGAAGTTCAGGTCCTCTCCGGGATCACAAAGAGGCTCGCAATGATCTGAAAAAGGCAGCGAAACCAAACGATACCCGGTCAGCCAGCTTTCAATCCGACAAAAAAGCAAACCATTCTTCAACTCACTGGTAGGCGAGGACGTCGTGAACACGACCGGTTCGTATCGATAGGTTTGTCGCAGAGCCTTGAGCCAGCTTACAGTGTGAAACACCGACCCTTTGGGGTGCCGCTCTACGAGCTTCGGCCACCGCTCATCGTTGATCGGATCAATTTGGTAAATTCTCATTAGCTAATTCTAGATTCTCGCGCTGGTTGGGATTCGAGCGCTTTGTTTGATGAGTTCGAACGGATGGCGACAGATCCGAATTCGGCCCCGGCCTGCTGCGCTGTCTTCAAGATGAAGATGGGGTCTGGCCAGATCAATCTAAGGGAGATAAGTTCGAAGGATCCTGCGAACTCCTGGCCTTGCCTCGAAGTAAACCCGCGTAAATGCCAATGGTCAGTTCGCTGACCAATTTCCAAGAATGGCTCTTCATGGCGAACTCGCGGATCTCTCGCCGATGCTTCTCCAGGTCTACGTACAAATCGCTTGCGAAGTACCGCTCAATTGCCCTTGCTAACTCGATCGAGTCTTCGGGCTTGAATACAAAACCCGTCGTCCCCTCTATGATGTCCTCGTTGAGCGAACCCACATCGGCCGCCAAGACAGGGAGGCCGAAGTTGTATCCTAGAAAGATCACGCCACTCTGAAATATTTCCTTATAAGGTAAAACGAGAGTATCCGCAGCCTTAAAGTAAACCTCAATTTCGTTGTCCGGAATGAACTCGATCCTCGAAATGATTTGTCCTGTATCGACGTATTGGTGGATTTCTTTCTGGAGCGGCACCCAATAAGCATCGGAGGGCATCTCAATTTGGCCGGCAATGATCAGTCGATAATCGCTGTGCCCACGAACAACTTTTTGGAACGCGGAAATCAGGTATTCGAGTCCTTTGTACGGTTTGATTCTTCCAAAAAACAAAATGGTCTTGTGATTATCGCTGATGCCGAGCCGCTTTTTTGCCTCTTTTGTCGAGAGATTGGTCTGTGGAACGGAATTGTTGATCCCGAATGGGATTACAGTGATCCGGGGTCGTGGGACGCCAAATTCTTCTGTGAGCTCGTTCTTCATTTTAGGCGTATGAACGAAAATGTGGTCGGCCAATCGATATTGGATTCTCAACGTCAGTCGATTCAGAGTGGTATCTGCGGAATCGCGTTTGCGTTTATTAACGTTGTGAGCGGTGAGCACTACAACCTTCCCCAACAGCCGGTAATACAGCATGAGCAATGTGCGATCGAAGATCTCAATCCTATTGTTCCACAGGATGTGGAAGGTTTTTGGCTTTGCTGTAGCGGCGTAGAGGATCAATCTCAAATAATAAGCCAGTATTCTATAGATCTTTGAAATGAGGTTGGCATCTGGCCGCTGGTCCCTTCGAAGGTTCAAAAACCTCACGCCAGGTTTGTTGTGAAGATCCGGATCGTCCAGTTCATCGCTGCCGATGAGGTCAACGGTCACCCCCATTGAGCTGAGGGCGTTGGTCAGGCCAAATACGTAGGGCCGGTCAATGCCACCGGTAAGCAAAGTAACCGAGTATTTCTTCGGGGCAGGCATGGCCAACTTAGGCAACTCTTTAGCGTCTGGCTGGTCGGTACGATCAGCACGAATCTGAGAAATGTATTTCATGCCCCTGCCAATCTCTCTTCCAGCAGTTCACAAATAGCATGGCCGATCGTAATGTGCATCTCCTGAATCCGCGCTGTGGACTTTGAGGGAACACAAAGGCAAAGGTCACACGCGTTTTGCATCTGTCCGCCCGACCCGCCCGTCAGTCCGATTACGCCGACATTGGCTTTACGAGCTGCCTCGATCGCATGGAGAATATTTCGACTGTTGCCGCTGGTGGATATGACCATCAGCACATCCCCTGGCCTGGCATGGGCGGAAAGTTCGCGGGCGAAGACATACTCATAGCCATAATCGTTTCCAATTGCAGTAAGCGACGATGTGTTCACGTGCAGAGCCAGTGCGCGAAACGGTTGGCGTTCCAGCAAAAAACGGCCCGTAAGTTCTGCCGCTATGTGCTGCGCGTCTGCTGCCGACCCACCGTTCCCGGCGATGAGCAGTTGCCCACCCGCAGCCAGCGACGCGCCGATTATGTCAACCGCTTCTGATACATCGGACGAAAGCCCATGAAGCCCCTTCGCCACCTCCAAATGTTCGTTCCAGATCGATTTTATCTTTTCCACTTGTTGGGCCTTGCTTGACACGATGCTACGTCCTCCATTCGGGATCTTCGTTTGTGGCCCACTTCGGTTTGAGAATAAGGGCGAAGAACGCCCGACCAGTCTCCAGACTACAAATCGTTTTGTCCCAAGACCCGACCATCCAGGCTTTCATCCATGGGAGGGCAATCTAAGCCGATTTCGCAACTTTCGCATCAAAGATCAAGTCTATCCACGCGTATTTGCGATGCAGCCGAGGTATCTCCCGAGCACCTCCAAGCTGCACCGCTAGGGCTTGTAATTGCGCTACAAGGTCGGGGCGTTCCGGATAGAATTCGCCGAGACGGTTCCCTAGACATATTAAGCTGACTCCCCGATACGAGCGCTATCCTCAACCGTGCGGACCCGCTGGATTTGCAGTTTCCGAGACAAAACCGGTGCGTCCTTCTTCTTCTCTGATTCCCGACGTAGGTCAGCCGATTCTACGGAATAATTCTGTAATACACTATCGCATCGGACTCGAAGCGAATTCGATCAGAGGCCAGGACCACACGATAAAAATATTGGACTTTGTCGTCACCCAAGAGGCGTGTATTCCACGGACCTGCTGTTTCGGTGAGTTCGCGGCTCGTTAGCCTAGTCGCGGTTTGCCTATACAGATTTTCACTCAACTTTTTCACAAACCGCTCAACGGGAGAAATGTCCTGCCACAATCAAGTTGGATCAAAACGTGCATGGCTGGTGCGATCACTAAAAGTAGCCCACCCGGAAGAAAGAAGTGTTCGCTTGTTATCGATCTCCCGCAGGGCTGTAAGCAGACGCACGGTCTGGTCCGGCGCTTGAATATGGTCAGCGTCCAGCCACTGGATGTAGTCCTCTTGGCAAAGTTTCAAGGCATGGTTGCGCGCCGCGGCAGCGTCTTGGTTCTTCGTAGAGACAGCCACAACCTTTCTTTCTTGAGGCAATCCGCGCGCAACATTGTCCGTGTGGTCAAGGGACCCGTCGTCCCTACTAATGATTTCTTTGCCCGGCCAAGTTTGAGCGGCTGCGCACGGGATCGTGTTTACGATTCAATTCTCCGCGTTGTGGGCGGGAATCAGCATGGAAACCAAGGGATTCATGCCGGGAGACAGTAATTGCAAACCGTATGTCTTCATGCGCTCCGTGCCATACAGAATATTTTGTCATCCACAGGGAAGCTGGTTTTTGCTTTCAAGCACAAGGATTCGCGGTGGAAAGGGTATGATCCGCCAATTCTTTCAATCGTTGCTCGCGCGCCCCTATCGCAGGCGCTGGGTCAAGACCGGCAAGCTGAAGGAGTTCTTTCCACCGGTACACCCAGTCATGGCGCAATAAGGCCTCAGCGGCATTCCTCTGACTGATTGCCAGAACTTGCGCCGGCACACTCTCCAGCCTCGCAATCACATCCAATACATCCGAGCCATCGGGTTGAATGTTGATCACCGCATCGCGCCAAGGAAACATTATCCGAAATGAATCACAATTTGGAGTCTGCCCAATCATAACGGTGCCTGCAGCCGCACCTTCATAGTAGCGGCGACCGATTTCCTCCTGACCTCGAGTCTCATCGGGCGAGTTTACCTTCCCGGGTGCCACCATGAAGTATTTGGCCCGCTTGGCGATGTTGGAAAATAGATTGCGATGTTGCCGATAGTCGTATACATCCGCAAGAGAACCTGCGAAAGTGTCGTAGAGGTAGAATATGGATCCGTTCTCGGCCACCCTGAATAGCTCTTTGTGAATAGCTTCGACTCTGCGCCCAATACTATAAAAATCGACAACGCGCGAGGGCACGCCCGGATACGGGCTGAATCGAAGCGCATCGACGGCGCCCGGAAGCCAGCGGCAAGGCTTATCGATTATCTTTGATAAGGTCTCGACAGTGTCTAGACAGCTGACAAATACGTGATCGAATTTTTTTAAGGCATGAATCCAGTATTCGTGCTGCGGGAGCTCTGCAAGCCATAACTCGTCAATCCAGCACACACTGACTTTGCATTTGTCTTTCCAGCCTTCGATGGCATTGATATGAAGAAAATCGTGGGTATACTGGCACACAGCAAGGAATAGATCGTACTCTTGGGTGAGTCGGACTGTCCTAAGTCCCGGATTTTGGAAGATCAGCCTGCGAGAAAGATCGTGGTAAAGCAGACGTCTCTGCCACTTTTCCTTGAACTCGTATCCCGGACCTGGTTCGAGGCAGATGAGGTCCACGTCATCAACTTCTTGGAGTACATCCTGCGCTTCATAATGACCGGCTAGAAAAGCCTTCTTCTTGAAGAGTCTTCCCGACGGCATGCAGATGCGCGGTTTCCGGACCTCTGTCCCAGCTAGCATAGAGCTTCTTTGAGAAGTGCAGAATTCTGGCGAAATTATCGTTTAGCGGATGAACCTTACGTCAGATTTAATGAATACGCGGCTAGCGGCCTTGTGCGTTGGTCTATAAAGCGGGAGACTCTGCGACTCGCTCCCGTTGTCAATCGGATACGCCTAAAGACGGGGCGGCAGGCTACCGCCATTAATGCGCGAGTATAGCGACAATAAAATTTGCAATCAATCTGCCAGAGGCCACGCGGGGGGCGTTAAAACGGACATGGCAAACTGCTCATAATACATTGCAAATAAAAGGGTTAACTGCAAGAAGGTAACAAACGCAGCAACTGCATGACACTCTTCTGTGTGAAACGCAGTAAAAATGGAAAACCTTTGCCACTATGTGCCATGCCTTTCTCCAACCGAAGCTTGGTTTCCGGTCCGACACGCCTTGGCCACCCCCTCTGGGACCCCGCGCTCTCGCTCCAACAAAAGCATGCGCCAGGGTTCTGCGACTCAAATTCGGCTGCCCCCATTGCCTGGGAAGGGCAGATGGTGTGCTGTGCGAAAACTACCCCACAGTACAGTAGACTTTATTGCTGTTTCTGCACATCATCGATCCTTGGGGGCAGGGTCAGATAATACTCGGAACATTGCCTAATTGCTTTTCATGTGCCCTTTGCGTTCGGATTTAGGAGCGACATTGAGATGATGCATATAACGAGAGCCATGAGGTGGCCTGCAGTCGAGGTTATTCGGATTGCGCTCTCCAGGGACCTGCGCGCGATTGGCCGCGTATTGACGAAGAAGTGGTTTATTTTTATAGCATGCTTATGGGCCGTTCAAGCCTCCGCCCAAGGGACCTACACGGCTGCAAGTTGCAGTGAGGTCGCTGTCTTGGCTGCCGTCACAGCCGAGCAAGCTCATGCCGTGGACGGCGACATCATCTCGATTCCTGCCGGAAGTTGTGCTTGGACAACGCAGTTGACGGCCACGTTCAACAATTCGGTCACGATACAAGGGGCCGGAGCGATCTCGGCAACGACAGGCGGGGCATCTACAAGCGGGTCTGATTTGACCAGCATTACTGATGATGTGGGAGGCGATTTACAGATCAATACGATGTCCGGAAAGTCTGTCCGCATCACCGGGATCGCTGATATCGGTTCCAGTTCGGCGGGCAATGGGTCATGGCAGATTCTAGGCACTTCAAGCGCCGTGCGCGTGGACCACTGCCACATTGTTGTTACCAGCGCCTCGTCAGTGGGACTCTACATCGGTGGCTCAGTGACCGGAGTGGCGGACCACGACTATTTTGATTCAGGAGCTGGAGGCTTTATCGATAATCCCATCGCCGTCCACAATGGAAACGGATGGAACGGAACCAGTTCTGCCGATAATTCCTTTCACTCTTGGGCATATCCTGACAATTTTGGTTCGAGTCAATTTTTCTTTTTTGAGGATGACCTCTGGAGCCAAGCTGATATTGGGGATTCTCACGATGGTGCTCGATACGTCATTCGCCACAGTACTTATACGGGAAGCCACGGACAGATGTATAACCATGGGATTACCGATGCAGCCGTATTTCCGATGAAAGCGGTGGAAATTTATCTTAACAATTTCGATACCAGCCCATCCAACAGTGCTCCGGCATTTTCAAATAACGGTGGTGCGTTGCTTTTCTGGGGGAACACTTCGACAGGCCACCAGTATATGACCCAGTTCGCCTACACGCGAGTGAACAATGGAACATATAACTACGGGACCGTTCCCAACGGCTGGGGAAACTGCGCTGGCGGAGGCGCGTATACAGCTTGGGATTATGGATCTAATGGTCCCTGCATGGCCCAGCCCGGCCTGGGCCCAGGTGACCTACTCTCTGGCACATCATTTCCAAATATCGTGAACTCGACGACCGGCACGCAATCGTGGCCACATCAGACACTGGATCCGATTTACGTTTGGGCCAATACTTTCAACGACGCTGGTTACTCTCCTGAAGGATACTTGCAAAACAGCATCACAGCCCTGCTTGCTGACAACAAGAATTATTACCAGCAATTCAATAGCAGTTATGGAGAGCCTGGGAATTTCAATGGCACAGCCGGAGTCGGGCAAGGCAGTTCGTTGCCAAGCACGGCGCAACCTACTTGTACCCCTGGCTCTACTGCTTTACCTTCCGGCACGATTTGGTTAGGCGTTTCCGTCTCGGGCAACTGGGGGCCCGGATATTGGGATACGTCGAACAATACGCTTTACATCTGCACATCGACGAACACTTGGACGGCCTACTACACGCCTTATACCTACCCGAATCCTCTCACGCAGTCCTCTACAGGAACGACTGTTGCCGCTCCGACGAACCTCTCGGCGATCGTTCAGTAAGCCGAATCTCTGGGGCGCGAAGATTCAGGAAGCAGAAGCAAAAAGGTCTGTCACCATTCTGAAAGGATCCAGCTGTTCTATGGTGTATTTAATCGTGGTCAACAAGCGACGGGCCACTCAACTGACACTGTTCCAGAAGTTTACTCTGGGGCCTGCACGTCTTGCAAATAGGGCCCACACGGGCACGAGGCTTGGCGTACCTTGCAATTCCTCACCAAGTAGAACTAATTGCAGCCGCTAACATCTTTGGGGGAGGAAACTCCGGCTTTGGACCTTGCCCAACGGCCCAAGCGAGAATCCGAGTAGTGGCCTGAGCCTTCGCCTCCCAGGTCAAGCATTCCCGCACATAAACCATACCTTGACGGCGTAGCCGCCCCAGCTGCTCCCGATTGTGGGCCAATTCCCTCAGAATTTTTTCCATCTGGGACACGAAATCGCTTTCATTGGTAAGAGGCACCTTGTAACCTACCTCTGGATTGACGATATCGCCAGGCCCCCCGAAATCGGCGACCACGGGTACAGCGCCAGTCGCGAGAGCCTCAAAGACCACGCCTGCACCGAAATCGCGAACGGATGGAAACACCATGACGTCCGCGGAACGCAGCCTGTTAAGTGCCTCGGCATGGCTAACCCAACCACAGAAGGAAACAGCTTTTTCGATCCCGAGGGTTTTGACGAGCTGTTCAAGCCGGTTCCGCTCCGGGCCATCACCAAGCACGGTAAAGCGTGCCAAATCGTTTCGCAAGAGGGGGGTAGCGGCGCGCAACCCGAGATCACAGGCCTTGCAAGGGATGAGCCCTCCGACGAAGATCAACTCAAGCTTGGCGCCGGGTTTCGGGGTGCGCTCGTCGTCGGAACACAGAGAACACCCGACACCAGGTTCGGGGACAAAAAACAGCTTATCGCGATACTGAACAAACTCGGCATAGGTTTGGGACGAAGCGGCGATGATTGCTGCCGCGTTACGGTAAGTCGATCGAGCAAAGGGCAGGAATCGGTATAGACTCCTCAAACTTGAGATCCATTCCCGCTGATTAGCGGCCTGACTGAAACCCTGCACAAAAGGGAGCCCGCCATTGATCGGCCCGATCACGAAGGGTATGGGTCCCTTCCGCAGGAAAAAAGCGAAAGGACTCGGTAACACCGCCGTCATCGGCACCAGGCGCAGAACGACGTCGAATTCGCCGGCAAGGATCCTGTGCCGCAACTGCCGCCAGGCATGCCATTCGAAGGCGAGAGCGAAGGGATACCCGAAAGCGGTCACCGCCTGGCTGGCAAAATTAGATTTGAAGATCCGTCGAAAACACCAGGCATAGATGCGCTCGAGCCGCGGCATGCGCACCACCTCAATTGAGCGAAACGACGCCTTTGCGCGGCGGACAGAATCCTCTACGGGAGATCTGACAGCCAAAGAGACATCATGGAGTTGTGCGAGCGCTGCCGCATGGGAATAGGTGACAAAAGGAATGCTGACGCCCTCGGGATTGCAGTCTGGTCCCAGCAGCAAAATACGTAATCGACACATGAATTCCTCTAGTGAATCGCGGTTCTCACCGATAGGCCAAAGGCATAGGGGCTGGTGGCTCTTGGACCCAAATCCGGAACCTTCAGCCTGTCACAGCGCAGTAGAAGCATCGGTTCGCAAATCAGAAAGACGAGGTACCGTTGGAGGCGTCCGAGACTGCATCAGTATTGCCTCGCTACGGACACGGTTACCTCTACTGGCCTCTTATTACTAAGAGGAGACGGATTCACCCCAGTCAAGAAGCCTGGCTTGGCAAGTTGTTGGGGGGGCTGTGACAGCCCCGGGGCGAGGCTGGTCGCTGCGCTCGCAACAACAATCGTCAGAAGCAGGAAAAACCATGACACGCTGAGCATTCGGAAACCGGCCTCGGAGATGTTAAAAATCACCGCCGTGAAAATATAAGTCACCAGCAGAGCGCCGAGTATACTATCGCGTCGAAAGGCGCTGACGGCCTTGCTATAGCCCTGCACAAGAACCAGAGCGATACACCCCAAGCCAAGCCAGCCCAAGTTCAGATATACCTCGATATAACCATTGTGCGACTCATTCGTCATTTCAACCCCGCCGACCTTCTCGTAGACTCTTTCGACGCGGGGACCCACCCAGAAGGTTTCGAAGCCAGCGCCGCCGATCGCGTTAGGCGCCATCGGAATCAAGTCCCGCCAGATGTCCGTGCGTCCTGTGAGGTTCGGCTTCCTTCCCAGTGCTGCCGTCATCGCAGACCAGCCTCCGAGAAGAGCCGTCAGACTACCACCTAGTAGTACGGCGACAACCAGTGCATGCACGGCTGCCGGACGGTGTCTGATGGGTCGCAGGGAGGTGACGAGCATTAACCCAACTCCGAGAATGAAACAGCCCCCGGCGGTGGCGCAATGCGCAGTAAACAAGAGCTCGATGGCAAAAGCAAGCAGCGTGCAGTGGGCCAGCAGGTGACGGAAGCGATCGGGCTGCTCCTTATCGCGGACGAGACTGAGTACCCGCCATAAGGCTCCCATCCCTATAAGGAAAACTAGGTCCCCGAGGACATTCTTGTTGGTGGTGACTCCAGTGAACTCCTGCAATCCAAATACGTCCCAATCCTGGCCCAGCGCCGGGTAGTACCTGATCAAAAGGACGGAAGCAGGCAACAGGACAAACCCCACTCGCGAAAGCAGTCGCTTCAAGGCCGCGGTCGGCTGCGCATCCGAGGCAACAATCAAAACCATGATCAAGTCGCCCAGAGCCCTGACCCATCGTTTGAAGCCCCACTCCGGAAAATCCGACCAAAGGAGGCTCAAGAGGCAAAAAGAAAAGTAAAACGCGACCGGCCAACTGGCCCTAAGCAGCCTGATTACGTCTCTGCCCCGCCGAGAGAGGACAATTGCTCCCAAAAAAATTAACGAGGCGGCAACAAGCTGGTCGAGCAAGCTGGTCGGGGGAGGCTGACCTGGGATTTCCTTTGCCATGCTCATCCCGAGCCAGGCGGAGACAGACCGGGACCCGCTGATCGACAGCCAAATTATGGGCAGCCAAAGAGCTTTCGATGGGCGCACTGACTCGTCGCGATCGAGCCAGAAGAGGCCCGCGATGCCGACGGCGAATAGGAGGGTTGCGACTTGTGGAGGCATGCGTTAAGAGCAGTTGCGGGTAGCGAAAGTCAATTGACTAATGACAAGTAGTCAGAGTGCGGGCGATGAGTCTTGCAGTGTCTTGCGATGAGGATTAAATTACCTATTTTGTAAACTCTTAGTATTGTTAATCAAAAGTCGTCAATCGCAAACACTGTCTATCCGTTTACGTGAATTCCGATCCGTAAGTTGATCTATTTTCGCCGGTCTCATGCCTCCTGCTCCCTCAGTCTTGCTCCTCAGTTCTTTTTTCTAACCGCTAACCACTCATCGCTGACCAATGACCTACACAAGTCTACTCGCCGCTAGTTGCAGCGAGGGCTTGCTGGTGTGGAGCGCCGGAATTCTGCATTCTCAGTGCTCGCCAAGCCGACACGAGCGAGACGGCGCCCAGAATTGCAAGGAATGGAACAATCATTATGCTGTGGCGGGCGTGCGCGATGATTGGGGCCTGAACCACCGGGATGTAGAAGATGTAGAGCAAAACCAGCCCTGCGTTGCGCAAGAGGCCGCGCTTCCATAAAATTACGACGCCTGCGATAGCTAGTCCGAGCAGCGGTGCCTGCGTGACCAAGTTGAGCAGCGTCGTCTGCCGTCTCTTGCCGAGAAACCAGAAATTGAAAAAGAGGTTCTTCGCTGCGCATCTGGCGAGAACCTCCGGGTGGCTGCGGTATTCTTTCGAGACACCGCGGAGCAAAGCCTGGTTGAACGCAACCTCGTCCTCCGGCGAGTAGAAAAGTTGGTAGTAGGGGCCAATGAACGGCATTCCAAGCTGCCTGGCGAATTGCGCCCGCTGGAGCCCGGCCTGCGTCTGCGCCAGATAGAACGGCTCGCCGGCTGGGGCGTTCTCACAGGTATAAAGTCCCTCCTGTGCTGCGACCCCGGCGACGGTGGCGCTAGGCACAAGCTTGTGCACCAACCTGTAATTGCGGATTATCCATGGCGATATCACAATCATCGTTCCGAGGCCGAGCACCGCGACTCGCGTCGCGATTTTCACCCGTTCGCCCATGCTCCTCGAGTCAAAAACGAGGTACACCAACAAGAGGAACGGAAATAGTAAGACCTGGCTCCTTACCATCACCGCCACGCCCAGCAGCAAACCCGCGGACCAATAATTCAACACGCTTCCCTTCTCTACTGCGGTATAGAGCGCAAGCATGAATAGGATCACGGCGAATATGAAGGGAATTTCAATGCCCGCTCGCGCCTCCGCAACAAGTGTGCCGGGGTAAAGGAGGAAAAGAAGGGCCGCGGCCAGCGCGGTCATCGCGTCGCCGGTAATCTTTCGGGCAAGCGGCAGCAGCATTAGCGCGGCCCCGAAGGCCAGCAGCACACAGGCAACGCGAGCCGTCTGGATACCATACCCGCCCAGTTTAAACATGGCCGCCAGAAAGACGGGATACCCTGGCTCCCGAAGCATGGTAAGGCCCATGTTGGCGTCGACACGGTATCCGTTCCCCTGCTCCAGGTTCTTTGCTATCAGGTTATAGAGGTCCCCGAAGTTCATGCTGTAGGTCAGCGCCAGAGGGCGGCTTACCTTCGGCAGTACCACGAGCACCATCCCGGCGTTCACGAGAAGCGCGGCGAGGAGGATGAAAAATGTGGCTTTAGTGCTGAAGGCCTTGGGCGCTGGCACGGGCGGACGGGTGGTTGGCTCGGGGTCGTCCGCGTGAATTGCGGCCGAGCGCTTGGTTTCCTGCATAATGATATTTTACCCTGACTACTTATAAGGCTGTGACGGGTGCCCCGTCTAAGCGCGCCTGGCCGTCATCACACAGCTCCCAACCGCGCCAACTACAATTCTGCCCAGAACGAAAAGCGCCCACAGCGTGCCCCGGTTGAGGAGGTACGACGCGACTCCGGCGTTGGCAAGGGAGCCGAGAGAGGGCAAGCGAGAGTAGAGAAAATCAAGCCCTTGATGCAGAGCCCGCCGCTAAGGCGCATATCCCTATAGGTAGGGCCTTGTTAAGGGTGATACTGCTCATGACCCTGTTTTCTTTCCCCAGGTATATATTGAGCTTAAGGCATAGTTCCAAACCGCCCCAATCACGATCCCAGCCAGAGCGGCCATTATCCACATCCTGTCGCGGTCAAATAGATAGGTGGCAATACCGACGTTAGCAACCGCGCCTAGGCCACACACCATTACGAATGACGCCAAACCCTTAAACCACCGCCATCCTTTGAGCCGCATGTCTCGAAACGTCAGAGCATTGTTTAAGGCAAAATTGCTGATCATTGCACCAATGGTGGCACTGGCTTGGCTGACAGCGAAGTTTAACCCCATCCAACGAAACAGTGTTGTTAATACCGCGAAATGAATTACGATTCCGACTGCGCCAACTAATCCAAAAGCGATGAACCGGACAGGCATAATGTGGCCGACCAGCTTATCAAGCAGCAACAGCAGATAGTCCCACATTGCTTGGCTATCCAACTTACTCTCCCCGGCGTGGCGATTGCGAAATTCGTAGGGGACTTCCATGAGCCTCAAGGGCCTTGGTGACGACGCCAGCAGATCCAAGAGGATTTTGAATCCAAGATTGGAAAAATTTCGCACGGCCGGATTCAAGACATCCGCACGAAACGCAAAAAACCCACTCATAGGATCGGACAAGTCTTGTTTAATAACCAAGCGGCTCAGGCGGGTTGCGAATCGGCTCATTCTGGCACGGCTGGCGTTCCAATTGCCGATGCCCCCACCGTCTACATATCGACTCCCGACCACCACTTCGGCCTCGCCGGCTTTCAGGAGCTCAACCATGCGCGGCAAAGCAGTCTCGTCGTGTTGGCAATCAGCGTCCATAACCGCAAGGTACGGCGAGGAACTTGCCATCATCCCTTCAGTGCACGCCGAAGAAAGGCCGCGTCTTCCGATTCGTTGGATGCAGCGTATACGCTGATCCTGGCGTGCCATCTCGCGGATCCGATCCGCTGTTCCATCCGGTGAGTCGTCATCGACAAAAATTGCTTCCCAGGCATATCCACGGAGGCACGAATCGAGCCGTTGGATGATTTCCACTACGTTATCGCGCTCATTAAACGTAGGCACTATGATGGTTAATTCGGCCGTTTGGCTTTTCGTTCGTTCGATAGATCTCGCGGCGCCCGTTATGGTTTGAGTCTCCATTTTATTCACTCTCCATTACTAAATCTCGACGATATACTCGCTCTAGAAATCTGAACGTTGTAAAAGGCAGCAGACTGCAGTCTTGCGATTCTGGATTGAAAGGCAACCCCCTCTAGTGACTATCCGACGTTTCAGAAAATCCTGGAGTCGGTTAACTTGCCAGTGGGCCCACAAAACACATGAGATTAAAAGCGCCTGAAAATTGAAAAAAGCCCCATTTAGAAATTCCTTTGCAATTGTATGAAGCCTGCAGTCCTGATTCTCAAGAAAGGCCGGCTCGCTACATCTCCTATGGAGTTGTCTTTATGAGCCGTACCTTCAGAAGAATGACTCAATGATCATGCAGCGCTTGTCGGTAGGCGGCGAGGAGGTTCGGAACGGAATATTCCCATGCCAGTTCTCGTTCAACTCTTCTTCTTCCGAATTCCCCCATTTTTTGTCTTTCCTCAGGCCGGTCGAGCAGCCAGATAATCTTGGATGCGAACTCTTCAACTCCGCCTTGTTTGCTGGCATAGACAGAAGCTTCCTGGGCGCTAAACCTTCCTTCTTTTGACTCGAACTGAACAATCGGTTTGCCAAGAGCCATATACTCCATGATTTTAATCATCGTGGACATATCGTTCATGTCACTTGGGCGGTCCGGATTCACGCAAACATCGGCCGTCGACAGGATTTCCAGTAACTCTTCGTCCGAGACTCGACCAGTGAAGGTAACCGTGCCATCAAGGTCCATCTGTCGCGTCATCTCATGCAGTTTTTGCAATTCGGGCCCCCTGCCAACGCAGGTGAAATGCACATCGTGCCTGCCGCTGTCTTTCACGCATTTCGCCACGCCGAGCAGGAGGTCCAACCCATCCTGGAAATTCATATTGCCGACGTAGCCGACTAAGAACTTCTTGCCCATTTTACGCGCTGGGTTTGCTGGAACGGGGCCAAACGTCTTCAGCTCAGGGCCATTGCGCACGATGAATACTTTGT
>Ga0335074_10001232_pt1 | contig 34987 bp, 29 predicted proteins | sample Lox_Sample_23_FD_206715 | JGI IMG/M metagenome (GOLD analysis project Ga0335074, IMG submission 206715) | Soil microbial communities from Loxahatchee National Wildlife Refuge, Florida, United States - Lox_Sample_2.3 | ecosystem: Environmental > Terrestrial > Soil > Wetlands | place: USA... | reverse complement strand
CCAGAAGCGAGAATAGAAGTAGGGCGGGAGCGAATACGACCTTAAAGTCTCGCGACATGACAGCCCTCCGCGCTCCAACGTCTAAGTTGAGCGGCCGCGCGATGCGGCGTCAGAGCGCGCCACGCGTCCACATGCGAAGCCAATGTGCACGCCTGCGCCCTTCTACCACGTATCACGGTCCGTCCCAAGCAAGTTAGACCGCGCTCCGAAGGGCTGCTGGCAAGTATCGTATACGCGCGTTGTTTAGGTCGATCTGGCAGAGAAGTCTCCTATCGCCTTGGCCGTTTCCGCCATAGGCAAGCGAAGCCACGAATTCGCACTGGGCGGATCGGAAACGTCGAAATTCCAAGACAGATCGATCGAACTCCTCGACCGCGCGGGTACGCTCGGGCTCGTTCTCGTTCATCTTCAGCAGAGCGATTCGTGCCGCCGACTCTTCTTGCGCGAGGCGCTTCTCAGACTTATCCGCCTCAGCGACAAGGCATGCCCGTTGCTCCGCATGGGATCCCGGCTCACAGAGCCTATCAGCATCGGCGTCGCGCTGCGCAACCGCCGGTCCGACGGCGAGAAACGCAAGCACCACAGCCACGAAGTGTGTGTTCATGTCGTCTAACGTCCAAGCTGAGCGGCCGCGCGACACGGCCCGAGGATGCGCCCCGCGTCGGCATGCGAAGCAGATGCCGACGCCTGCGCTTCGCGATTGCCTATCACGGTCCGCTCCAACAAGTTAGGTGCGATTCGTCGCCGGCTTTCCACTGGTGCCCTCATACTTCTCGCGCCAACGCGCCAACTCCTGACACAATACCTCTCATGACACTTTAGCAAAATTGGACACCGACTCCTTAAAGCCGGTCTCGCGATCAATGAAGCTGATGCTTGAAACGCCCAGGAAGGAAGGTCCTACGCTGGGATCGCCGAGGCGAGACCAAGCGAACTCCTTCTTCGCAAACCACGTTCGCTGTGTAAACCCCTCCGGCGTAAGAATCAGTCTCGGGAAGCCGGACATCTGTCGGAGGAATGCGATCGCACCGAACAGCGCGAAGAAAACGGCGCCCGCAAGCGCGACTCTGTGGTTAGTGTCGTCAAAGGTGTCGGAGTCCTTGAAGCAGCCCCAAGACATAAGTAGGAGAATTCCTGCGGCCCATGTCGTGCGCCGCCAACTCGGCGGATACGAAGCGTTCGAACGAAGGAGCTCCATCGCACCTAACTTGATTTAGCCTGCGGGCGACGCATAACCTGGAACGAGCTTGTTATTTCGCACGTCGCTCACCGGCTTGTCCAGTACCAGCCTCCGTCAAGTACCGCATGGGTTTGCGCCCTGTTTCCGCGACCACCATCGACCGCCGGAAGGTCGCTCTCCCAGGCGTCCGCTTCTGCGGTTGTGTGTGAACGATTTCGATGAGCCTGATCGATCGCTTCGGGTCTCTGGACCTTCAGCGCGCCATTGCACGGATGCGCTTAATTCTCGGCGTGCTCCCATCAAATCAAGATCCGCTCCACCTCATCCAAACTCACCTGATCATCCCGCCGGTCGTAAAGCCCGGTAGTCCTTGCCGACTCGTGCGCCGCCATTTGCTGCGCAACCTCGAGCTTCCCGCCATTCCGCAGGTACTCGGTGATCCCCGTCGCCCGGAACGAGTGATTTCCGATCTTGGTCTTGAGCCCACAGGCAAGCGCACGCCGCCGAATCATGCGATAGGCATCCGCCTGGGCGAGCGGATCGCCCGTGAGCTTCCCCGAGCGCCCCCGCACGGTGCGAAACAGGTATCCCTTGGGGTCCGACACGACACCGGCCGCCTTGATGTAGATGCGTAGGTACTCCTCGAGCAGGTGGTGCGCCGGCATCTCATGCCGCTTGCCGCCTTTCTCATGCAACCGGAGCCACGTGCGCCGACCTTGCACGTAAACGTCTTCGACCCGCATCTTGAGTACCGCTCCGACCCGGGCGAACGCGTAGACCATGGTGGCGATCAGCGCCCGGTCGCGAAGACCCTGGACGGTGTCCGTCGGCATGGAATCGAGGAGCTCCCTTGCCTCCTCGGCTGTCAGGACCGCGGTCTTGCCCTTGCGCACCGAGTATTTCGGGCCTCTGACCGGCGATGCCGGGTTTGCGACGATGACTTGCCGCAACACGAGCCAGTCGAAAAGCATCCGGATCGCCGCCAGGTTCTACTTGACCGAGGGCTTCGACACCCGAGTCCCGAGCTGCTCGATGTGCGCGGCCACGTGCACCGGCTCGATGTCCAGGAGCTCGTCGAACCCCTGAGCCCCGCACCAGTCGGCAAACTGCCGGACGTTCCGGAAGTGCGCCCGCCGCGTATTGGGGTTGCGGATATTGGCCGCGAAGAACTCGAGAACGTGTTTGGCCGCCTTCGGATCCGGCGCAAAGAGCGCGGGAACGCTCGCGAGTGCTCCGCCCGGGCGGGGATCCGAGCGGCTGACGAGGGCGCCGCTCATGGGAGATAACATTCGGCAGCAAGCCGAATCCGGGAAATCGTGAGCCCAGGTCGCTGAAGTCGCCATCGGGCGCCGGACACCGTCGTAAGAGGAGAGTATGGCAGCGCGATGGCCACCTTGCGATATGTGGATCCATAGACTAGACTTGGTCTAGTCTGGAGTCAACTGCATGGCCAATCGCACGATCAACATCTACGAGGCAAAGACACAGCTTTCGAAGCTGGTCGACCAAGCCGCGGCGGGGGATGACGTGATCATCGCGCGCGCCGGCAATCCCGTCGCGCGCCTCACGCGGCTCGAGCAGACGAAGCGGACCATCCGCTTCGGTCTCCTCAAGGGTCGGGTGAAGATTGGCAAGGACTTCGATGCGCCGCTCCCGGAGGATATCCAGGCGCAGTTCGAAGGCTGAGGATGAAGCTACTGCTCGACACACACGTTTTCTTGTGGACCGTGACCGCCCACGCGGGCCTGAAACCCGCGGGGCGCCGCCTGATCTCCGGGGCGGATGCGGTTCTCGTGTCGGCGGCTTCCATCTGGGAGGTCGCCATCAAATCTCGGCTCGGAAAGATCGAGGGCGACCCGGAAGCCCTCGTGAGCGCAATCGAGGACAGCGGACTCATCGAGCTCTCCGTCTCCGCACGCCACGCCGCCGCCGTTGCAAAGCTGCCTCTGCACCACAGCGACCCCTTCGATCGCCTTCTGATCGCACAGGCGCTGACCGAGTCATTGCAGCTACTCACCGTTGATCGCGCGCTCGTGGCCTACGGCCCCGCGATTACGGTCATCTGAAAAGGGTCCCCTGCTACGTACTGTATGATAACGTCCTTTACCATACATCATGCGCCGGGCCGGCCAATCGATCAGCACCTACCAATCCAGAGAAGCCTTGCCCTTACCGCCTCCAGGCTTTGATCTCAAATTAGTCTTTGCCTGGATTGATATCGGCGCATCGCGGCGAATCTGCCACCAGCTCGACGCCGAGACTTAGGAGACGGCATTGCGCCAGCAACTCCCCGCATCGACCAAACTGCATGGTACTCAGCGTCCCGCTTCAGTCCGGACTGCGACCGCACTCACCGCAGGTGAGTCAACGTGCATCCAAAGTCAACCACCCCGAACCTGGTCAAGATTCCATGTCCGTTCTCAGTCTCATCCGCCGTTGCAGTGGATGGTGTACTCGATGGCGTTGCTGCGCTCGCCGTCGGCATCGATGATGTAGGCGTCGGCCGCGACATGCGTGCGGAGCGTCACCGATTGAAAAACCGGAGCCGCGGCGAACGAGTGCCGGACGCGCTCACCCGCAAGCATCCGCGGGCGGCGATTCGAGCATCCGGAGAGCCTTGAGCCGCGCCAGAGTCGACGGGAGTAACACCCCCGCATGCAACCGTTGCTTCGCCGTCCCGCACGCAGCACCCTGCACCGCGCCGCCTTCATCGGGGCGATCATCGCGGCGGTTATGGTCTCGATCGTGCTCTGGGAACGCGCGCCGCGAGCGGCCGTGACTGCCCTCGGGGTGCTCGTCGTCCTGGTGCTGACAACGCTGCTCAGGAGCGAACTCAAGCGTTGGAGATGAGCGCCGCGCGGCCGCGGCCGCAAGCCTCAGTCCGGGACGTACGCCTGTAGCAGGCTGCGGTAGGCGCCGGCGATGAACACCGATGCGTCGCCCAGCTCGTCCTCGTAGTCCTTCAGCGGGCGTGCAGCCGCCGCGTCGGAGGGACCGAAGCCATGGTTGAAGTAGACGAACATCTGCTTGAAGAGCTTCTCGTAGATGTCGCGGTAGCGGGTGATGTCCGCGCCCGTGAGCATTTTTCCGCTCGCGGGCACCACGCGTGTATCGGCCTTGACCACGGTCGCGAGCTTCTCGTAGGCGCGCACCAGACCGCCCAGCCAGCCCCCGTTGTGGATGTCGAGAACGGGCCAGCGGTTGCCCTCGACGGGGCCGCCCGCCACGAGGACGTTGAGCTCCGGGAAATGGATGTAGAGGTCGCCGTCGGTGTGCGCCGCGGGCAGATATCCGTATTCGATGTGCTGTCCTGCGAAATCGAGGGAGCCCGAAGTGCGCGTGGTCTTCGTGGCCCGCGCCTTCACCGGCAGAGGTCCGTAGGTGCCTTCGAAGCAGGCCGAGTACGCCTTGCGGCCCTCGTATAGCCGTGTCACCTCGTGCGCGATGATCAGGCCGCCCTTGCGGCCCACCGCCTCATTGGACCCCGTCTGCTCCGGATGCCAGTGCGTGTTGATGAGCGTCGTGACGCGACGCGTGCCGGTGGCATGAGCAACCGCGGCGAGAAGCGCCTTCGAGTCGGCGGCGAGACCGCCGTCGATCATCAGTGCGCCATCCGGCCCGGGCAGCGCCACGACGTTGCAGCCGCTGCCCTGGAACAGCATGAGCCCGCCCAAGCCCTGCGGCGTGAGCGCGCTCACGGTGACGGCGGCGCCGCCAGCAAACGCATCGAGCGGCGCCAGTGCTCCGGCCACGGATGCGGCGCCCAGCATGTTGATGCCGCCATTGAGAAAGTGGCGGCGCGAGAGCGGATACATCGTCGAGCCCCTTGTGGCCTTTGAGCGCCTAGTGCGCCTTCGCGACGGCCGGCGCTTCGGGCGGCGTCGAGCCCGGCGGATACATGGGCGGATACTGCGTGCTCGCGGCCCGCAGCCCGTCGCTCGGCTCGAGAGGCCAGATCGTCGCCTCGTAGCCGATGGGCGGCCCGACGGGCGGCCAGTCAGGGATCGCAGCCAGCTGGACCGTCGCGCCCTCCTTGCGAAGGAGCCTGGCCAGGTCGAGGCGCGGCGGCTTGCGCTGCTGCAGGAAGGGCACGTAGCCGCGCCCCATGGCGTAGTCGAGCGCGGTCAGGCCATCCATATCCTTGGCATTCACGTCGATGCCCCAGGAAATGAGCAGCTTGATCGCCTCCTTCGAGCCTGCGCGCACTGCAAAGTGCAGCGCCGTGCCCCCGCGGGTGCGCAGCAGGTGGTGCTGGATGGACATGACGTTCACGTCAGTGCCGGCAGCGTGCAGCACGCGAAGCACCGCGATCGCCTTGCGCGGGTCGAGCGCCCCGCCGCCGCCGAAGGCGCCGCGGCCACCGAGTGCGGCCATCATTGGCGTCTGATTGTCGGCCTGATAGAGCTTGGGGTCGGCACCATGGGCAAGCAGCAGCTTGACGAGCTCAACGTCATCACTCGCTGCCGCCGCAAACAACGGCGTTGAGCCGCGGGCGACTCCCCCGATACCGAAACCACCAAAGCCACCGCTGCGGGCGGGACGGTAGAACAGCTGCATGTTGGGGTTCGCGCCGCGGTCGAGCAGCATGCGCACGACGTCCCGCCCGGTGTCCTTGTTGGGGGGATCGAGTGGGCCGGCGCTCCGGCTGCCGGGCTCGTCGACACCCGATTCGATGGCTGCAAACAGCGGCGCCCGTCCATAGATGTCCCACTGGTTCACGTCGCAGCCGGCCTCGATGAGGCGCGCGGCGATATCCCAGTTGTTGTTGATGATGGCGAAGGTCACCGGTGCGACCCCATCTGGATCGGGCTTGTCGATGTCCACGTGGTGCTTGATCAGGACGTCGACACACTCCAGGCAGTCCTCGCGCGCCGCATACATGAGCGGGGTGAGTCCGCCCGTGTTGGTGCGTTTAGCGCGGCTCTCGGCGGTGACGTGGCGCTCCCAGTCCCGCCAGACGGACTGGGCATTCACGTCGGCGCCGTGGGAAATGAGCAGCTCCATCATCTTCGGGTGCCGGCGTGCGCTCGCCCACATGAGCGCCGTCTGCCCACCCCACTCCTCGCGCGCGTTCACGGTTGCGCCGTGCTTGAGGAGCAGCTTCGCCGCCTCCACGTTGCCGGTGCGCGCCACTTCCATCAGGGCGGTTTGTCCTTCTGCGTTGGGCGAGTCGGCGTTGGCGCCGGCATCGAGCAGCAGCTTCAGGATCTGGGCGTTGCCGATCGCAGCCGCCATCTGCATCGGCGTCGCGCCGTAGAGGTTGGCCGCGGCCACGTCGGCGCCAGCTTTGAGGAGCCGCTTCACTTCCGCGGTGTTCTGGCGGTACACGGCCCACATGAGCGGCGTGCTGCCGTCGGCACCGCGCACGTTCGGCGCTGCGCCGGGTGCGGAAGGATCTTGGGCCTGCACCCGGGCACTCGCCACCGGCTGCGACTGCGATGCGGCGGCAGTCGCGTCCGCCGCGTAGGCACCCACCCCGGCAAGCGCGGACACGGCTGCCGCGAGACACGTCGCGAGCGCGACGCGCGCCATGCGCGGTGTGGCCTGAGTCGCCTTCACGGCACGCATCTAGACCTCCGCCAGGACTCCCGTGCTGTCGCCAACCTTCTGCACCGGCGCGCCGGCCCGCTGCGCCACGGTGACGAGGATGTTTGAGTGCGGCGTGTCCTGCGGATAGTGCAGGTGCTGGCCACCCTTGATCCCGCCTCCCTTGCCGATGATCACCTGCGGGATCGGATCTTGGTTGTGGCGGTCGCTGTTCGCCATGTTGCTGCCAAAGAGGATCACGGCGTTGTCGAGGACGGTGCCGTTGCCCTCCTTCATCGATTTGAGGCGCTGCGCGAACTTCGTCACGCGAGCGGTGTGGTAAGCCTGGATGCGGACCAGCTTGACGAAGTTTTCCTCCTTCTCGCCGTGATGCGAGAGCGGATGGAAGGCATCCGAGACGTTCACCATGTTGTAGACGCGCATCGTGGCCTCGCGCGCCATGCGCATCGTGGTCACGCGCGTCTGGTTGGTCCGCCAAGCGAGGGCCATCATCTCGAATTGCACGTCGAGGAGCTCGGTGAAGTCATCGGGCGCGCCGAGCGGAGCGTTCGGAAGGTTGCCGAAGGACGCGGAGGCCACCTTCAGCTTCTGCACGCGCCGTTCGATCTCGCGCACGGAGTACAGGTATTCCCCGACGATCGCGCGGTCGCCGGCGTCGAGCTGGCGGTTGAGGCTCGCGGTCGCCTCTTGGGCGTAATCGAGAAGGCTTCCCTCGGACTGGAGGATGGCGTGGCGCTCCTCGTTGGAATCGCCCTGCCCGAACATGCTGTAGAAGACCTTGCGCGGATTGCCTTCCATGGGCAACGGCTCATCGGGCGTGCGGTAGCAGGTCGTGCCGCCCGGCTCACCGCAGAGCTCGAGCGATGGGAGCGGCGTGTCCTGGCCGATGTGCTGGGCGGCCATCTGGTCCACCGTGGTGCCCGCGCCCGTTTTGAGGTTGTGGTCCTGCGGATGCACGCACGAGAGCCACGTCATCTCGACGATCCCGTGGGGATCGGAGCTCTCCCCGCCTTTGTTACGCAATCCGCTCACCACGGTCGTGTAGTCGCGCACCGCCTCGAGCGGCTTCAGGATGGGACTGAACTTGAAATCGGTCCCCACTCCCTCGGGCGTCCAGTACTTCTGCACCGCGCCGTGCGGGAAGTAAACGAAGCCCAGCCGGGGTTTGATCACCGCGGGCGTCTTCGCGAACGCCGTGCCGGCCGGAATCATGGCATCGAGCAGCGGCAGCGCGATGGATACGCCTGCGCCCTTGAGCACGGTCCGGCGCGAAAGATGCTTCTTGGTGAGAAACATGGCTCAGTTACCTCCTGAATTGAGCGCGGGAGCCGCGAGCGAGGCGGTCTTCACGGCCGGTCGCACCGCCTGCACGGGCGGCGCTTCGCGCCGCCGGAAGGCGTCACTCTCGACGATCTGCAGCACGATGGATGAGAACCGATAGTTGTCGTGCGCCGCCTCGCTTGCGATCCGTCGCACGACAGGCATGTCGTGGAAGTCGAGGGGACGCCCGAGCGCGTAGGACATGAGCTTCCCGGTCAATGACTGCACGAACGCCTCGGGCTGTGCGGCCAGGGCGCGGCGCAGGTCGTCCGGACCCCTGATCACGGTACCGTCGGGCAGCACGCCGGTCGTATCGATCGCCGTGTGGGTCTCCGGATCGATCTCCCGATACTGCCCCACGGTATTGAAGTTCTCGAGCGCGAAGCCGAGCGGATCCATGACGCCGTGGCAGGCATGGCAGGTCGGCTGAACGCTGTGCTGCATGACCCGCTCGCGCACGGTCTTCGCCGGCCGGCCGATCAAGTTCTGTGCGAGCGTGGGCACATTCGGGGGCGGAGTGGGCGCCGGCGATCCGAGGATGCGCTCGATGATCCAGGCACCGCGCAGCACGGGTGCCGTGCGGTCCGGGTTGGCCGTGAGCATCAGGATCGCGCCCTTGCCGAGCAGGCCGAAGCGCTTCGAATCGGCGAGCGTGACCCTGCGGAACTGGCCGCCCTTCACGTTCTCGATGCCGTAAAGCATCGCGAGGGACTCGTTGAGGTAAGTGTAGTTCGCCGTGAGCAGCTCGGTGACCGGCTGGTCGCTGCGCAGCACGCTGTCGACGAACAATGACAGCTCTTCCTTGAACAGCGGACGCGGGTCGAGCGGGCCGGTTGCCCAGGGAAACTCGCGGCGGTCGGGAACGATCTCATCGAGCCTCGGGAGGTTCAACCACTGGAACGCGAATCCGCTCACGAGCGACTTCGACCTCGGATCGGCGAGCATGCGCAGCACTTCCCGCTTGAGCACGTCGGGGCGGCTCAACTCGTTGCGCTCGGCGAGCTCGAGCAGCTCCGCATCCGGAATGCTGCTCCACAAGAAGAACGACATGCGCGAGGCGAGCGCCACGTCGCTCAGCGTGCCCTCGGGCAACGTTCCCGTGCGCACCTGCGGCGCCAGCGTCTCCACCCGATAGAGGAAGAAGGGGCTCGCGAGAATCGCGCTCAGCGCATCGCGTACGCCCCCCTCGAAGCCGCCGCTGCGGTGCCCTGCCTCGTAGAAGGCCATCAACGGGTGCAGATCCTGCGCGGTCACCGGCCGCCGGAACGCGAGCTGCGCGAGATTCTCGATGATGCGGCGGGCGCAGGGGGTCTCCTGGTCCGTGGAGGTGGGATAGCACAGGAAGATCTTGCTCCTGCTGGCCGATGCGCTCATGCCCGTCACATCGAGCGGTCCGCGGATCTGAAAGGCATGCACCTGCTGCACGCGCTCCTGTCCGCCCTCGAGCGCTGTCACCCGTACGCGCTCGTCGCTCTCGGCGTAATCCCGGTGCACGAAAGTGATCGCAATCCGATGCGGGCCCTCGCTCGCGTGGAAGCGGATGTTGCGCAGCCGGTCATTGATGGCCTCGACCGCCGACTGCTGGTGCTGATCGATCGCCTTGTCGTCCGCGTCGCCGCCGATGTGGGTGCGGAAGAACTCCTTGCCATCGAGCAGCGCCACCACGGTGTTGTCGAATTCCATGAGCGGCACGTCGCGCGCGAGCGCCAGGTCGCCGATGGTGAGCGCGTAGTCGCCGTCCGCGGGGAAGATGTACTCGGCGCTCATGCCACCGCGGGTGCCGAACGGCATGCCGTCCCGGTACAGATCCTGATCGCCCTCCCCGGGGTGACCCCGGACCTGGAGCGAGATTTTCATGTCGGCGATATTGCCGAAGGTGGTCGTGACCGCCGGGGCCTTTGGATTGCCCACGGCCTCCGTTGCCACGACGCGAGCTGCATTGACGTACTGATCGAGGAACGTCGGCGAGACCTGCAGGCTCGCGGCGTCGGTGTCGAAGCCACCCTTCGGGTAATCATCGGCTGGCAGAAGCGCGGCCGCATCGACGTTGAGCCCGAGCAGATCCCGCACGGCATCGGTGTACTCGCGACGGTTCAAGCGCCGCAGCGGCACACGGCCGGGAATCGGGGTGGTCTCGGAGGCATCGAGCGTGTTCTCGAGCCACGACACCAAGTCCCGCACGGTCTGCCCGTTCGGATGCTGCTTCGCGTTCGGCGGCGGCATGAATCCGCCGCGGAGCTTGCGGATCGCGTCTTCCCAGACCTTGGCGTCGGTGGGAATCTGCTGCGCCGTCATCGCGTCGAAGGCGACGCCGCCCGCCCAGTCAGTGGTGTTGTGACACTGGGTGCAATACTCCTGGACGGCGCCCCATTCGGCGCGAGTGGTATCCGCTGCATGCGCCGTCCGCGGCACCGCCGCTGCGCAAAGCAGAATGACTCCGATGTGAACGCCCCAACTGCGTACCATAGCTCCAGCACCCACCCCTCAAGCGCCCTGGCCGAGTACAACTTTTAGAGCATAGCGGCAAAGCTGTCATTTCTTAAGCAAGATCCACCACTCACGCACAATTTTCGCACTGCATCATCCCGTCGGCGGCAGCGCGCCACCGGGTAGCTGGCGAATACTGAGCCGGCACGCTACATAATCATTTTGACCAGCCGAATCAAGCGGTTACGGCGATCGGCGCCGTGCCCTCCATGCTCACCGCGACCTGACCGCTCGACAGGCGGTGACAGGGGGGAAGCACTGTTTATTCGACGGGGAGCGGAAAAATGCGGCCGCCGCGGAGCGCGAGGCGTTGACGCGCCGAGCGGCTTCCTCGCGTAATAGCCGCGATGCGGGAGCCCAAGCGGGTGGCGTACGTATCCTGTTGAATGGGGGCAAAAAGATGAGTGCCGTACGTGCCGGGGCGGCGCGGTTGCTCGCGACGGTCGTGGGAGTGGGGATGGCTGCCGCGCACGCATCTGATGCCCCGCAGCAATGGCTCGTTGCGGCGGGCTCGCACACGGCATTGAGCACTGATGGGCGCGTGCATTCCATTGCATTGCCCCACCCGCGCAGCGGCCCGACCACCGTGGCGATCGCGAAGGACGGCCGCGTGTGGTTCACGGAGAGCAGCGGCAATCGCATCGGCCGATTGAATCCCGATGGGAGCGACCTCGTGGAGTTCGCACTGCCGCATTCCGGCAGCGCTCCGCGCATCATCGCGCGGGGTGCGGATGGCAACATGTGGTTCTCCGAGCACACCGGCAACCGCATCGGTCGGATTACGCCCCGTGGGGAGATCGCGGAGTTCGACATTCCGACGCCGGCAAGCGAGCCCCGCGCGATCGCCCTCGGCCGCGATGGCAACATCTGGTTCGGGATGTTCGCTGCGGGCAAGATCGGCCGCATCACTCCGGCAGGCGTCATCACCGAATTCGCGCTCCCCAGGGCGGAGAGCGGCCCGCGCGCGCTCGCGGCGGGCCCCGACGGCAGCATCTGGTTCTCCGAGTACCGCGCCGATCGGATCGGACGCTTGAGCCCGCGAGGCCGAGTGACGGAGTTCGCGCTGCCGCGGCCGAACTCGGGTCCCGGCGACATCACGGCGGGCGCGGACGGCGCGATGTGGTTCGTCGAGCTCTCGGGCGGCATGGATGGCCTGCGCACGGACGGCAATCGGGTCGGTCGTATCAGCTTGCGCGGCGCGATCAGCGAGTTCGCGATGCCGGCTCCCGGGCCCTCGCCCATCAATATCGCCGTGGGTCCGGATCGCAACATCTGGTACACACGCGGCAGTCGCCTCGGTCGCGTGAGCCCGAGCGGCGCAATCCGTGAGGTCGCGCTCGGGCCCGGGGCGTTCGCGGTGGGCCTCAGCGCCGGAGCCGATCGACAGCCGCCCGCGCACCTCCTCAATCGGCTTTGGTTCACCGACGCGCGGCAGAACTGCATCTCGTATCTGGAGTTCCGGGAGCGGTAGCGGATAGGATCGCTCGTGGCATTTGAATCGCCCCCAGCTTTCGCGAGCGTCGCGTTGCACGCCGGTGCGGCGGCGCTGCTGTGGCTCAGCACCCCGATGCTCGGGGCCCCGCCTCTGCACGCACAGCCGGCCGCAGAGAGCGCCGCTGCCGCCCCGGCTGCCGATCCGCCGCAGTGGGCGCTCCTGCGGGCGCGTTGCGCCAAGTGTCATAACACCACCGACTGGGCGGGCGGTATCGCCTTCGACACGATGTCGCCACAAGACATCGTCGCAGACGCGCAGACCTGGGAAGCGGCCGTCGAGAAGCTCCAGGGACGGCTGATGCCCCCGCCCGGCAATCCGCAGCCGGACCAGCGCACCGTCGATGCGTTCGTCGCGTGGCTCGAGGGCCGGCTCGACGGCGCAGCCTCGTCCCATCCGGACCCGGGCTTCGTCGGGCTGCATCGGCTGAACCGCACGGAGTACGCCCGCGAGATCGACGCACTGCTCGGCCTCAGGGTCGATGCGAGCGCACTCCTGCCCGCGGATGTTTCCTCCGATGGGTTCGACGACGTGGCGGCGGTGCTCAGGGTCTCACCGACGTTTCTAGAGCAGTACATCCGTGCCGCGCGCACGGTGAGCCGGCTCGCGGTCGGGCGCGCCGATGCCAAGCCGAGCACCGCGGATTACCGCGCGGACATCAATCGCGAGCAGTTCGAGCACATCGATGGGCTGCCGCTCGGCACCCGCGGCGGCATGCTCGTTGAACATTACTTCGCGGCCGACGGCGAGTACGAGTTCAACATCGGCGATTTCGACCTCTTCGGCGGCGGCTACATCACGAAGATCGACCTCCCGCACACGGTCATCCTGACGATCGACGGGATCCGCGTCTTCGAGCGTTCCGTGGGCGGTCCGGAGGATCTGAAGGCGGTCGATCAGCGTCAGGCGGCCGCCTCCGGGGTGATCGAAGCGCGGTTCAAACACATCCACGTGCGCGTCAAGGCCGGCCTGCATCGCGTCGGAGTTGCCTTCATCGAGCGCTCGCTCGCGGAGTCCGACTCGCCCTTGCAGCCGATCGCGGAGCTCCCCGAGATGGAGCGCTACCCGACGATTCCCGGGGTGGAGATCTCCGGACCGTTCCACGTGACCGGGGTCGGCGACACCGCGAGCAGACGGCGCATCTTCATCTGCCATCCGCTCACACCCGCGCAGCAGGAGCCCTGCGCGCGGCGCATTCTCGCGCGCCTCGCGACGCTCGCCTTCCGGCGACCCGTGAGCGATGCCGACCTGCATCCGCTCATGAGCTTCTACGAGCTCGGCCGGCAGGCGGGCGGGGACTTCGACGCGGGAATCGAGAGCGGACTCACGGCCATCCTCGCCAGCACGAAGTTCCTCTATCGTGCCGAGCGCGTGCCGGCCGCGGCGAAGCCGGGCACGATCTACCCGGTGGATGACGTGTCGCTCGCTTCGCGACTCTCGTTCTTTCTCTGGAGCGAGGGCCCGGACCGCGAGTTGATCGCGGCTGCTGCGGCCGGGCGACTGCACGATCCGCAAACGCTCGCGCGGCAGGTGCACCGAATGCTGGCCGACGCGCGCTCGGAATCGCTGGTGACGAATTTTGCCTTTCAGTGGCTCGGCGTCGACAAGCTCGATGCCGTAGAGCCTACGCCGATGCTCTATCCGAACTTCGATTCCGACCTGCGCGACGGGTACCGGGAGGAGATGCGGCTTTTCCTCGGCAGTGTCCTGCGATCGAACCGCAGCGTGCTCGAGCTGCTCACCTCCGATGAGACGTTCCTCAACGAGCGGCTCGCCCGGGAGTACGGCGTGCCGAACGTGCAGGGAGCGCAGTTCCGGCGCGTTCGCCTGCAGGATCCCGACCGCTGGGGACTGCTCGGCAAGGGCGCGGTGCTCATGGCGACCTCGTACGGAAATCGAACCTCCCCGGTGCTGCGCGGAGCCTGGATTCTGGAGACGCTCACCGGGACGCCGCCGACTTCCCCACCGCCCGGGGTGCCCACGCTCACGGAGTCGGCGCCCGGACAGAAGGTCGAGACGGTACGCGAGCGTCTCGAGCGCCATCGATCCAATCCGTCCTGCAACGCCTGCCATGGCATTCTCGATCCGCTCGGGTTCGCGCTCGAGAACTTCGATGTGGTCGGGGGCTGGCGCGTGAAGGACCGCGACGCGGGGAGCCCCATCGATGCCAGTGGACGGCTCGCGGATGGGACGCACGTGAACGGGCCGGCGGCGCTTCGAGCGGCCCTCCTCAGGCGCCCCGCTCAGTTCGTGCAGACACTCACCGAGAAGTTGATGACCTTCGCGCTCGGTCGCGGGCTCACCTACCGCGACATGCCGACCGTGCGCGCGATCGTGCGCGCCTCGGCCGCCCAAGGCTACACGTTCGAGTCCATCGTGCAGGGGATCGCCGCTGCACCGGCTTTCCGGCTGAAAGAGGTCCCGCCGCTTCCGACGGCGACCCAGCAGGCCGACGCGCGGCCGCCGCGAACGACATCGAGGAGCTGACACATGTACTTCCTGAGCAAGAAGCATCTCACGCGCCGGACGGTGCTGCGCGGTCTCGGCTGGTCGATTTCCCTGCCGCTGCTCGATGCGATGGTTCCGGCGGGCACCGCGCTCGCGAACTCGGCGGCGGCGCCCCCGACGCGGCTCGGATTTATCTACTTCCCGCACGGGGCCGTGCACGAGCGCTGGAAGCCGGATCGGGTAGGCCGCGACTTCGACCTCAAGTTCATCCTCGAGCCGCTCGCCCCGTTCCAGAAACAGCTCACGATCGTGAGCAACATCGGCAACAAGCCGGGCGAGAGCCGCGCGGTCCACGCCCTCGTGCCGGCCACCTGGCTCTCCTGCGTGCACCCGCGCGAGGGCGTAACGCCCTACATGGCGGTCACCGCGGATCAGATCGCGGCCGAGCACATCGGCCAAGACACCCCGTACCCCTCGCTCGAAGTCGCGACCGCACAGGGGCGCGGAACGGGCAGCGCCTGCGAGCGCGGCTTCGGCTGCACCTACACGAGCACGCTCTCCTTCAGCAGCCCCTCGACGCCGCTGCCGATCGAGAGCAATCCCCGCAACCTGTTCCTGCGATTGTTCGGTCAGGGTGACTCGGCCGCCGAGCGCGCATTCAACACCCGCGAGACCTCGAGTCTGCTCGACATGATCGCGGACGAGGCGAAATCGCTCGAGCGCTCGCTCGGGCCGCGCGACCGCTCGACCCTGAGCGACTATCTCCAGAGCGTGCGGGAGGTCGAGCGGCGGGTGCACAATGCCGCGCACGGGGACGTGGCGAAACTTCACCTGCCGGAGGTTCCGGGAGCCACTTCGGATAATTTCCCCGAGCTCTTGAACCTCATGTTCGATCTAATCGCGCTCGCCTACCAGGGCGACCTCACGCGCGTGCAGAGCTTCATGATGGCCCCGGAGGTGAGCGAGCAGACCTACGACTGGATCGGCGTGCCGGATGCGTTCCATGCGGTCTCGCATCACGGCGAGGACCCGGCGAAGAAGGCACGGCTCGCGAAGATCCAGCGCTATCACAGCGAGGCCTTTGCGCGCTTTGCCGCCAAGCTCGCGAGCATGCCGGATGGCGACGGCAGCATGCTCGATCACTCGATCCTTCTCTACGGATCGAACATGAGCAACAGCAACATGCACAACCAGTATCCGCTGCCGACCGCAATCCTCGGCACGGGCTGTGGAAAGCTCAGAGGCGGCCAGCACATCGACTTCCCTGCGCGTACGCCGCTTGCGAACGTGCTGCTCACCATGCTGCAGCGGGCCGGCGTGCCGGTCGAGCGAGTCGGCGACAGCACCGGCGCCATCGCGGAGATCTGAGATGGCGCGTCCGACCGTGGTGCCGTGCCTCGCGACGGCGCTGCTGCTTGCCTGCGGCCACGCGGCAGTCGGCGTCGCGCAGGCGGAGGACGTCGTGGATGCCGTCGAGCCGGCGGCGCCGCTCGTCTATGCCGCGCGTGACGGGGACTCGACCACCGCGCTTTCGCTCCTCGCCGCTCGGACGAAAGTGAACGTCAATCAGCACACCGCGGACGGGACCACCGCACTGCACTGGGCTGTCTATCACGACGATGCGGCGCTCGCGGAAGCGCTGATCAGGGCCGGTGCGAACGTGGACGCGAAGAATGACTACGGCTCGACGCCGCTCACCGAGGCGGCGATCGTCGGCGACGTGAGGGTGATTCGGGACCTGCTCGCCGCGCACGCCGAGGTCGATGAGGCGAATGCGGATGACCAGACGGCGCTCCTCATTCTCTCGCGCACGAGCAACGTCGCGGCGGCGCGGCTGCTGATCGAGCACGGCGCGAACGTCAACGTGCGCGAGCACTGGCGCGAGCAGACCCCGCTCATGTGGGCGGCCGCGGAGGCTCAGCCGGCGATGGTTGAGCTGCTCGTGCGGAATGGCGCCGCGGTCAATGCCCGCTCGCATGTCAACGACTGGGAACGGCAGGTCACCTCGGAGCCGCGCTTGCAGTCGCGACCGTCCGGCGGATTCACGCCGCTACTCTATGCGGCGCGACGGGGTTGCACCGAGTGCGCGCAGATCCTCGTCCGCGCCGGGGCGAACGAGAACCTCCCCGATCCGGATGGCGTCACCCCGATGCTCGAGGCGGTCGAGAATTTCAATTTCGATGTGGCGGCGTTTCTCATCGAGGCCGGCGCGGATGTCGATCGCTGGGACATCTGGGGCCGCTCGCCTTTGTACGCGGCCGTCGACCTCGATACGCTGCCGGTCGGCGGGCGGGCCGACCGTCCGTCGCTCGACAGCACGACGAGTCTCCGGCTGATCGCAATGCTGCTCGCGGCCGGAGCCGATCCCAACCTGCAGCTGAAGCTCTTTCCTCCGTACCGCTCGCTGCGCGACGATCGTGGTGCCGATTCACTCCTTACGATCGGCGCGACGCCGCTTCTGCGGGCGGCCAAGGCCGCAGACCTGCCCGCGATGCGCCTACTCCTGAGCCACGGCGCCAACCCCGAGCTGCCGACCGAGAGCGGCATCACCCCGCTCATGGCGGCTGCCGGGAATGGCTCCTCGAAGATCGACACTCGGGGCCGGTACAAGAGCGAGCCCGAGTCGGTCGCGGCCGCTCAACTGCTCCTCGCCTCGGGTGCACGTGTCGATGACCGCGACCGCAATGGACAAACCGCGCTCTTCGGGGCCGCATCCTGGGGCTGGAGCGATGTGGTGAGGACGCTGGTCGCGCACCACGCCGATGTATTCGCCAAGGATGGCCGAGGGCGCACCGCGGCGGACATCGCAATGGGCAGCGCAAGCAGCTCTGGACGCCTGCTCTCCGAGCCGCATCCGCAGACGGCGGCGCTCCTGCGGCAGCTGATGGCGGCGGCGAGCGGGGGCCCGAAGATCGCGGCCGCTGCCGGTCCGCATTGAGTCGACAGTGAAGATCGCGCTGCGCCGGCAGGGATCAAGGGGAGCACGGTGAGACGTCGCACGTTCTTGCGGGAAGTAGCCGGCGCCGCGGCCGGGAGCCTCATGCTCGGAGGCTGGCGAAGCGCGTCGGCTCAACCGCGCGCGCTCGCCCCCACGGTGACACCCCTCGGCGAGCGGCTGCTGCTCATCCGCGGCTGCGGCGGCAACGTCACCGTTTTCGACTCTCCCGAAGGCGTGCTGCTCGTCGACGGCGGCTCGCCCGAGCGCTCCGGGGAGCTCTTGCGCCTCGTGCGCGAGCACGCGGCGAGCGCGCGCATCGCCGTGCTGTTCAATTCTCACTGGCACTGGGATCAAACGGGCTCCAACCGCAAGCTCGGGCCGGCCGGGTCGCGCATCATCGCGCACGAGAACACGCGGCTGTGGCTCTCGACCGAGATCAACTCGCAATGGCAGCACCGCATCTACGAGCCGCTGCCCAAGCCGGCGCGGCCGAATCAAACGTTCTACACGACCGGTAGTCTCTCCTTCGGTGGCGAGCAGATCGATTACGGCTATCTGCCGCAGGCCCACACGGACGGAGACATCTACGTCCACTTCCGCAAGGCCGACGTTCTGGTCGCAGGTGACGTGGTCGCCGTCGGCTCGTATCCGATCCTCGACTACTCGACCGACGGCTGGATCGGCGGAATGACGAACGCCACGGAGAGACTCTTGAGCCTGTGCGGTCCGGGCACGAAAATCGTCCCGGGCGTGGGACCGGTCCAGTCGCGCGCCGACCTCGAGAAGGAGCATACGATGCTTGCGACGCTCAAACTCAAGCTCTCGCACCTGCTCGCGCAGGGCTTGAGCGCGCAGGAGATGCTGGCGGCGAGCCCGACGCGAGAGTTCGACGCGCAATGGGGTGATCCAACGCTGTTCGTCTCCAATGCATACCCGGGCCTGGTCGCGCACGCTCACGAGCTCGGCGTGCTGATCGTTTGAATCTCGCCATGCGGGACGGCCCGGCCGCCACCGCTTCGCTCGCGCGCGGAGAATCGACATGTCCAAACGTTTTGAAGGGAAAAGCGTCATCGTCACCGGCGGCGGCTCGGGCATCGGCCGTGCGGCGGCGCTCGCCTTCGCGGCGGAGCGCGCGCGCATCCTCGTGGCCGACGTGGACGAAGCGACCGGAGAGGCGACGGTAGGCCTCGCGCGCGAGCGCGGCGGAGAAGCCGCGTTCGTGCGCACCGACGTATCGCGCAGCGCGGATTGCGCGGCAATGGTCGAGTCTGCCATTCGCCTGTACGGGCGCCTCGATGTCGCGTTCAACAACGCCGGGATCAATCTCAAGGTCGCACCGATCGCCGATGTGGCTGAGCATGACTGGTCGCGCATCGTCGCGACCAATCTCACCGGGGTCTTCCTGTGCATGAAGCACGAGATCCCGGTGATGAAGCGCGGCGGCGGCGGCGCCATCGTCAATACCGCATCGGTCGGTGGGGTGATCGGGACGGCAGGGGTCAGCGCCTATTGCGCCACCAAGCACGGGGTCGTCGGACTCACGAAGTCGGCGGCGCTCGACCACATCGCCGATGGCGTGCGCATCAACGCGGTCTGTCCGGGCGGCACACGCACCGAGATGCTGGCGGAGTGGTTCAAGGACCCCGAGGTGGAGCGCCGCGCGCTCGCGCACACCCCGATCGGCCGCATGGCGAGTCCGGAGGAGATCGCGCGTGCCGTGCTGTTTCTCGCCTCCGACGATGCTTCGTTCATGGTGGGCCACGCGCTGATCGCCGACGGCGGACTCACGGCGCAGTGAGAGCGACGGCGCTGCTCGCAACCGTCGTCCTTCCCGGCGCGGCTGCGGTGAGTCTCGCGGCGAGCGCAGCGGGAGCCGCACCGATCCGCATCGCAGGCGCCGGGATCTATCCGGAGAGCCTGACCTCGAGCGTCGACGGCACCCTCTACGTCGGCAGCCTCGGCGGCACGATCTATCGCGCGCTACCGCATCGAGCAACGGCCGAGCCCTGGATACGGCGCACTGCGCAGAACGGACTGCTCTCCGTATTCGGCGTGCTCGCCGACGATCGACATCGATCGCTCTGGGTATGCACCTCGCCGGCCAGGCTCCCCGGAGGCGTGCCGAGCGGCACGCCGGCGGTGCTCGTGTTCGATCTGCGCTCGGGTGCGCGCACTCGGTACGTACCGCTTCCGAGCACGCGGTCGATCTGTGACGACATCGCGCTCGCCTCCGACGGCGCGGCCTATGTGGCCGACATCGGCACCGGGGCAATCTGGCGCCTCGTGCCGCGCGCCAAGGCGCCGACGCTCTTTGCGCACGACGCGGCGCTCGCAGGCATCGACGGCATCGCGTTCGCGGCGGACGGACGGCTCTACGTGGACAGCATCACGCACAACCGCATCCTGCGCGTGGAACGACGCGCCGATGGGACGTTCGCGGGTCTCACTGCGCTCTCGACCTCGGCGCCGCTTGCGGGGCCCGATGGGCTGCGGCCCATCGACGGCAATCGCTTCGCGCTCGCCGAGGGGCGTGCCGGCAGAATCGACGAGATCACGGTCACGGGTAACTCGGTGACGGTGCGCGTGCTCGCCTACGGACTGCAATCTCCGGCGGGGGTGACCTACCACCGCGGAACCGTCTATGCGGCCGACGGCAAGATCGGCTACCTCTTCGATCCGCGCCTTCGCGGCCGCGACCCCGGCACCTTCTACGTGCACGCGATCCCGACGGCGCAGCCGTAGCGAGGCGCGCCGCGAGCGGCGCCGGTCTTGCCACGTTCGCCGCCCGCGCGCCGCGGTCCGCGGATTACACTCACGGCGAAGCGATCGAGGTTTTCATCATGTCCGAAATTCCGCAGCCGACCGTTCGCACCGTGGAGCGCACCGAGGAGCGCTTCCTGCCCTCGGAGGTGTTCGAATCGCGCAGCCGTGCCCAGCCGCCGCGCAACGGCAGCGGATTCATTCGCGAGCCCGCGCGCGACATCCCGGTCTACCACCACTGCGACGTGCTCGTGGTGGGCGGTGGCCCCTCCGGCAGCGCCGCCGCGTACGCGGCGGCGAAGGCGGGGGCCGAGGTGGTGCTGCTCGAGCGCTACAACCACTTGGGCGGCCTCTCGACCGGGGGTCTCGTCATCTGGATCGACCGCATGACCGACTGGAACGGCGAGCAGGTCATTCGCGGCTTCGCGGACGAGATCCTCGACCGCCTGCCCGGCGATGCGAAGGCCGGTCCCGCGAAGAACGACTGGGGCTCGCGCGATCCGCAGCTCGCGGGATACTGGGGCGCGCGCACCTCGGCCTTTCACGGCATCGTCTCGTGGGCGCCGACCATCGACCCGGAGCGACTCAAGGTCGCAACGCAAGAGCTGCTGCTCGAGGCGCGCGTGCGCATCGTGCTGCACGCCTGGGCCGCACTCCCGATCGTCGAGGACGGGCGCGTGACTGCGGTGCTCTTCGAGGGCAAGGGTGGCCGGCAGGCGCTACGCGCGAAGATCGTCGTCGATGCCACCGGCGACGGCGATGTGTTCGCGCGCGCGGGCGCGGAATTCGAAAACGATATCGACGAGGGCGACGTTCATCACAGCTTGAACACCGCGTTCATGCTGGGCGGCGTCGACATGGACCGCTGGATAGACTTTCGGACCATCGAGCGCGAGCCGTTCGCCGAGTTCATGCGCCTCGGGCGCGAGCGGCTCGGGTTCTTCCAGGCTCCCTACGTGTCTTGGCGCAAGGACATCGCGCTGTTCCTGGGTCCGCGGCAGTCGGGACTCTCGGGCGTCGACATCGACGACATGAACGAGGTCGAGATCCGCTCCCATCGCTTCATGGCGGGTCACTGCGAGTTCTTCCGCAAGCACGCACCGGGCTTCGAGAATGCCTACATGCTCGAGAGCGCAAGCCAGCTCGGCGTGCGCCACACCCGGCGTCTCAAAGGGGTGAGCAGGATCCACCGCAGCCAGTGGTCCGACGGTATCGTGCTGCCGACGGAGATCGGTGTCAGTCCCTCGGTCTCCCCCAAGTTTCCCGTGATCTCGGTGCCCTACGAGGCGCTGGTCCCGGTGCGGCTCGACGGTCTCCTCGCCTGCGGGCGTCACGTCTCGTGCGATGCGAACTCGCACGGCTTCATGCGCGAGATTCCGCAGTGTTGGCTCACGGGCCAGGCGGCCGGTGCCGCCGCCGCGGTCGCTGCCAGCTCGGGCGTGCAACCGCGCACCGTTAACGTGCGCGCGGTGCAGGCGCTGCTGCGCAAGCAGGGCGTATTGATTCGCGACGCCGCGGGCACCTGACTGCCCGCGCCGCGAGCCGCGGGGCGATCAGATGTTTCGCGAGCTCATCTCGCGGGCGATGAATTCCCCCTGGCGCAGCGCGAGCGCGACGATCGTCAGGGTCGGATTCGCAGATCCGGGCGTGCTCATGGCGCTTCCGTCGGAGATGAAGAGGTTGCGGATGTCGTGCGTCTGCCCGTGCGCGTTCGCAACACCGTTGCGCGGATCCTTGCTCATGCGGGCGGTACACATGTTGTGCGTGGCGGGTGTCTGCCGCGAGTCGACCACCCTTATTGCGCCCACCGCCTCGTAGATTGCCTTGCCCTGGCGCTGGGCGTGTGCGCGCATTGCCGCATTGTTCGGATGATCGTCGACGTGAATGTTCGCAACCGGTAGCCCGAATCCGTCCTTCACGCGATGGTTGAGCGTGATGCGGTTCGTCGCGCGGGGCAGATCCTCGCCGTTGATGAACATGCCTGCCATGCTGCGATAGTGGTCCATGACGAAGCCGAGCTCGCGTCCCCACATGGTGTGCGGAAATCCGGAGAGCGGCAGGCTCGGCAGGTCGAGGGCTGCGAGCTCGAGGTGGTAGCCGCCGACGAAGCCGCGTTTGGGATCGTTCACCGTCTCGTCCTCGACGATCCCCGCGAGCGTCGTGCCGCGCCAGAAGTGGATCGGCCGATCGAAGATCCCCCAGACGAATCCCCCGGTGTGCAGGCAGAAGTTTCGCCCGACCTGCCCGCTCGAGTTGGCAAGCCCGTGGGGAAACTTGGCCGACTCCGAAAGCAGCAGTAGCCGCGGGGTCTCGACCGAGTTGCAGGCGACGCACACCAGGCGCGCCCGTTGGCGCTGCTCGAGCCCCTGCGGATCGCGGTACACGACGCCCGTGACGAGGCCGTCTGCGCCATGCTCGATGCGCACGGCGCGGCACTGCTCGCGCAGATCGAGATTGCCGGTGGCCTCGGCCCGTGGAATCTCGGTGTAGAGCGTGCTCCACTTGGCGCCCGTCTTGCAGCCCTGCACGCAGAACCCCTGCTGGATGCAGAATGCCCGCCCGTCCGCCGGCCGCGAGTTGATCGCCATGTAGCCCGTGTGCACGTGCTTGTACCCGACCCGCTTGGCGCCGTTGTACATGACCTTGAAGTGGCTGGAGGCGGGCAGTCCCGGGACCCCGTTGCGGCGAGTGACGACCAGCCGTCGCTCTGCGAGCGCGAAATAGTGCTCGAGCTCCGCGTAATCGATCGGCCAGTCGATGAGCGAAGCGCCCTGCACCGCACCGTACGTGCTGCGCGAGCGCACCTCCCACGGGCGGATGCGCGGGGTGGCCCCGGTCCAGTGCACGGTCGTCCCGCCGACGGTCTTGCAGGTCCACGACGGCAGCGTCGGATAGTCCTGCGCGACGGTCCAGGATCCGGAAATGGTACGCGGCTCGAGCCAGGTGAGCTGGGCGAACGCCTCGCCGGGAACCTGCGAGAAGCTCGCGAGGGACTGGCGCGCGCCGGCTTCGATCAGCACGACCTTGATGCCGCGTCGCGTGAGCTCGTGCGCGAGCGTGCCACCTCCGGCTCCGGAACCGATGATCACCACCGCCCCGGAATCCTCGTGCGCAATCTGAGCCATGGTCGTCCCCTCTCGCCGCCCGCGCACGCCCAATGTACCAAATCGCAGCGCGCGCAAGTGCTCGCGCGCGCTCGGGCGGCGGTTTCCGACCGAGCGACACGCGCATGCGCCGATCCCGTGCCTCCAAGTAGAATACTCGAGGGGGTGGGCTTCACGACGTGCGGCCAACGAGAATACGGAGAACTTGACTCATGCTCGCCGTCAGTCGATGCGCCGTCGTTGCGGCCGTTGCGCTCTGCGCGGTGGGCGGACCGGCGCGGGCCGAGAATTACTGGCGCTACTCCTTCCAGAACGTCGAAATCGTGACTGTCGGCGGACGTGGTCGTGCGACCACGCTCGCAGAGGACATTGCGCGATTCGATAATGCGCTCACGCAAATCCTGCAGTTGTCCGCCGCGCCGCTGCCGACCCGCATCTACGAGCTCCCGGGGAAGGTCAACGACGCTCTGCTGCGAATGACCGATGGGGCAGTCTATTCATATACCCCGTATGGCGTGACCGTGGTCTCCGGCGAGCAGGGCACCGATGAGGCAACCCGCAACTGGGGACTGCTCTTCGGCTACACGGGCGCTCTCCTCGCGAGCGGCAGAGCTTCTCGGTGTCCCTACTGGTTCCAGATCGGCGTGCCACTGCTCTTCGCCAACGCCGAGTTCGATTCCGATCGGATCAAGACCGGCGGTATCGATCGCCGCTTCGGGTACCTGGTCAACGCCTACAAGCTCATTCCAATGCGCGTCCTGCTCAGAACGGTGCAATCCGATTCGCAGCTCGCGAACTCGACGATGTACCGCTCGCTGTTCCAGGCCGCGAGCTGGTATCTGGCGCATGAGGTGCTCGTCGAGGGCATGCTGCGCGAGGAGTTCGGGCACTACCTTGGCCTCATCCGTCAGGGCCAGAGCGAGCCGGACGCGTTTGCGGGTAGCTTCAAGGTGAGCTACGAGGACCTCGACCGGAAACTGGCCGAATCGATCACCGAGCCCGCCCACATCTACGTCGTGAAGGTGCCGCAGGTCGCGCTCGGCGAAGCCGAGCCGCGACGCCTCGCTCCGGCCGAAGTTGCGGCGCGGCTTGCCGAGCTCAATATGATGCAGAGCCACGCAGCCGATGCGCGCCGTTTGGCGGACGAGTCACTGCGCGAGGATCCGGCGAGCGAACTCGCTCTACGAGTGCGGGCCCGTCTGGAGGAGCGTCAGGGTGACTTCGGCGCCGCGCTCGCCGATCTGGACCGCCTCGGGACGCTCCCGGCGCCCTCGGCGGCCGGTTCGACCGATCGCGCCGAGCTGCTTGCCTCGATCGCCGAGAAAGTGGGCCACGACCGCGCCACCGTCGGCGCGGACGCCGGCACGCTCTACGCGCGGGCGAGAGATGCTTTCGAGGGCGCCATTCGCGCCGACCCGGAATTTCTGCGCGCCTGGGCAGGTCTTGCCGATCTGTACACCAGGACGGGCGACGAAGCGGGAGCGAAAGCGCTGGTCGTCCGCGCGCAGCCGGTACTCGAGCGCCATCGCGGCAACGACGGCTTGGCGCGCGCGCTCGCGCTCATGTGCGCGCGCAGCGGGCAGAGCGCCGCCGCCTTGCGCTTTGCGCAAGCCTGGCGTGACGCTGCGATCACCCCGCAGGAGTTCACCCGGGCCGTGGAGCTCGTTGCGCGATTGCAGTCCCATGAAGGGGTCTCTCACGCTGCAGGGACCTAGAGGAGCGCTCCAAATGATCACGATCAGCGCGTTCAAGTCGGTTCCCGAGTTCGCCCGCGGCCAGGTGCGGGATCTGCGCGTACGCTGGGCGCTCGAGGAAGCAGGCCTCCGGTACCGGACACGCCTGCTCGAGCAGGGCGATCAGGACAAGCCGGAGTACCGCGCGCTGCAACCCTTCGGTCAGGTTCCGATCATGGAGGACGACGGACTCGTCCTGTTCGAGTCCGGCGCGATCGTGCTCCACATCGGCGAGCGGAGCGAGACGCTCCTGCCGCCGGAGCCGGCCGCGCGCGCCCGCGCGACCCAGTGGCTGATCGCGGCGCTCAACTCGGTCGAGCCCTTCGTGATGAACGTCGTGCTGATCGACATCCTCTACGCGCACGAGGAGTGGGCGAAGCTGCGCCGACCCGGCGCTGTCGAGTTTGTGAAGCGGCGCCTAGCGGCGCTCTCCAAGTCGCTCGGGGAGAAGCCCTTCCTCGACGGCGATCGATTCACCGCCGGCGATCTGATGATGGCTTCGGTGCTGCGACTCCTCGAGCGCTCCGCGATCCTCTCGAGCGATCCGCGGCTCGCCGCATACGTCGAGCGCTGCACGGACCGTCCGGCTTTTCGACGCGCGCTGCAAGCGCAGCTCGGAGACTTCCAGAGCGCGGCCTGAGTCGGCGCAACCCCCGAGCGTCGGGAGCCCCGGTATCCTGCAGGGATGACCTTCGAGGCGGCCGCCGCAAAAGCCCCCGCGCACGAGCACCGCCTGGCCGGCGTGCTGCTCGCGAGCGCCGGTGCGATCGCCTTCTCCGGCAAGGCGATCGTCGTGAAGCTCGCGTACCGCTATGGCGTCGATGCGGTCACGCTCATCATGTACCGCATGCTCTTCGCGCTGCCGCTGTTCCTGTGCCTCGCGGCATGGGCCGGGCGCGGCCGGGCGCGGCTCACCTGGGCCGACCGGCGCCTGCTGATCGGTCTCGGAGTGACCGGATACTATCTATCGAGCTTTCTCGACTTCGGCGGGCTCGAGTACATCAACGCGAATCTCGAGCGACTCATTCTCTATCTCAATCCTACCTTCGTCCTCACGCTCTCCGTCCTGCTGTTCCGCGCCAAGGTGCTGCGGCAGCAATGGCTCGCGCTCGCCGTGAGCTACGTCGGAGTTCTGGTCGTGTTCGCGCACGATCTGTCGGTGAGCGGAAGCCACGTCGCACTCGGCTCGCTCCTCGTCCTCGGCAGTGCCTTCTGCTACGCGCTCTACCTGGTGTTCAGCGGCCAGGCGGTGAAGCGCCTCGGCGCGCTACGCATCACCGGAGTTGCGACGAGCATCGCCGCCACCGTGTGCATCGGCCAGTTCTTCATTCTGCGACCCGTCTCGGCGATGGCGGTCGCACACCCGGTCATCTGGCTGTCCGTATTGAATGCAACCCTGTGCACGTTCCTTCCCGTGGTACTGGTCATGCTGGCCGTCGAGCGGGTGGGGGCGACGGTCGTTGCGCAGACGGGCAACATCGGTCCGCTCTCGACCGTGGGTCTGAGCATCCTCGTGCTTCACGAGCCCCTCACCCTCTGGCTCGCGATCGGAACGCTGCTCGTGCTGCTCGGGATCTGGCTGCTCGTGCGGAGGCCGCAGCCCGCCGCGGCGGGGGGCCGATGAGCGCACGGTAGACCGTCAGGCCCGCTCGGGGCAGACGGAAAGCCGTTTAGGAGCGACCGACGCGCAACATGCGCGTCGCATCCGGTGAGCTCGGGTCGTCGGGCACGCGCTCGCGCCCGGCGCGCGTCGGAGTCTCGCGTTCCTTCAGCGGAATCTGCGCCGCGGTCACCCGATTGCGCCCGCCGCTCTTGCTGCGGTAGAGCGCCTCATCTGCGATCTTGAGCATCCGTTCCGCGAGCCGCCGCTCCCCGGCCGGAACGCGGTCGAGGGCGCAAAGTCCGAAGCTTGCCGTCACCTGCAGCGTCTTCCCGGCGACCTTGAAGGGCGTTTCGGCGACACCCGTGCGCAGTTTGCGCGCCACTTCGAGCGCCGCGGCGTAACCGGTCTCGGGCATGACGATCGCGAATTCCTCGCCGCCCACCCGCGCCACCCAGTCGACCCCCCGACGCAGAAGCTGCTGCAGACGCTGACCGAACTGTCTGAGGATCTGATCCCCCGCGGGATGTCCGAAGGTGTCATTGATCTTCTTGAACAGATCGATGTCGCAGAGGATGAACGTCAGCGCGCGACCGTAGCGCGCCGCTCGCTCGACCTCGCGCGGGAAATGCTTGCCGAAGAAGCGCCGGCTCGCGGTGCGGGTGAGCTCATCGGTCGCGGAGAGCTTGCGGTTCTCCTCCAGGGCGACGCGCAGCACCGCCTCGAGCTCTGCGATCCGCCGCGCGGCGCCGATTCGCGCCGTGAACTCACGCTCGGTCGCGCGCCGTGCGACGCATTCGTCTGCGCCTGCGATCAGGCCCTCTTCCCGCTCGCTCGAATCGTCGAGCTCGGAGACGTAGACAATGAAGGGGGTGCGTGACACCGCCGCCTCGCGCACCTCGCGCACGAACTGCAGACTGTCGGTCAGCACCACCGGTCGGAACTCCCGCTCGAGCTCTTGCAGCGCCTCGCGCTCGTTGTCAACGGTCTGTACGTCGAGTACATCGGCGCTGATGCGCTGTTCCATCTGATCGCGAAGATGAGGATCGGAGAAGACGAGGAGCGCCTTGGGCGGCGGCAGCACGCGCAGCATGACCGCGACGGTCGCGGTGGTCCCCTCCGCACTCGTCTGCGGTTTTGCGGCGCGGCGCTCGAGCACGCGCTGGATGACCGTCGTGTGACCGCCTGGGGACATTCGCTCCTCCGCGGCCGATTTTGCATAATCCGAGTCCGGCCGGGACTGCAAGGCATCCCCGCGCCGGAATCGCTTCATAATCGGCCTTCTCGAGGGGAATTCTGCGCCCGGCCGGGGTGGCGGCGGATGACCAGCGTCTCAGCGCCGCCCTATTTATTCACGAATCGGACAAACCCGTCGCGAAGCGACGCGATTTCCTTGCGCCACATGAGCTTGTTACCGGTTGGCGACCGCCGCTGCTATGCTCGAGCGACCGAAGGGGGGACCATGCGACATCGAATCGCGTACGGCCTCGCGTTCGCCGGATTCCTCGCAATGGGCACACTGGCGCACGCGCAAGCGCCTGACGCAGGTGCACGTCCGGCGCGCGCGAGCCGCTCGAGCGATCCCGACGAGCCACGCCTCTTGCGGCCCGGTCTCTTCCTGGAGGAGGAGTGGCGGCAGACTGCGCGCGGGGGCGAGCATCCTCTGACGGAGGAGTCGAACGGCAGTCCCAACCTCGACGTGAGGCTCTACGTGCCGGCCGGCCAGATACTCCTCACCGGACGCGCCGGCGACGAGAACCTCCCGATCCACGTCTGGACCGGTCTGTGCGCATCGCCCTGCGCGGTCGCCTTCCGCGAGAAACGGCATTTCGCCGATCTGAGCGGGCTCGCGCGCATTCGCCTGAACACCAAGATGTCCGGCTTCCATCAGGTCCGCCCCATCGTCAAGCTCGCCGACGGCACCTGGTGGGTCGGGGACCGCGCGGTCGGGACGACGCGCGATTGGCTGGTGAGCGAGATCTCGTACGCGGACCTGCGCTGGCTCAAGCTCGACATCAACCGTGTGGTGACGGTCGGAAATCTCCTCGACAAGCTCGATCTCACCCGCGTTGACGAGATCGGGTTCGCTGACCTCATGCCCGCGAGCGGTCATGGTCCGGGAGGCTGGGCCGACGTGGCGCAGGTTGAGGTCTTCGGTCGGCCCGTGGCGAGGCCATGACCATGATGAGCGAAAGGCGGCAGCATGAGCGGTGGGGTGACCTTACTCGACGCGTATCAAACCTACCTGCAGATTCGCAGACAGAAAACGCTCGCCGACGCCGCCAAGGTCTTCCGTGCGGCTATCGCGCCCTTCGGGTTCGTCACCTACGCGTGCGGTGAGCTCGACTTCAAGGATCGCGACCGCAGCGTCTACTACGTCGTCGACTGGCCCGATTCCTGGCGCAATTTCTACCTCAAATCGAAGCTCATCGAGCGCGACCCCGTCATCGACAGTCTCGCCTACCGCCACGAGCCGTTCACGTGGTCGGATCTGCACCGCGACAGAAAATTCGGCAAGGCGGGACGCGCGGCCCTGAAGCTCCTCGCCTCGTACGGCTGGGTCGAAGGACTCGTGGTGCCTCTCCCGGGAGGCAGCGGACGGGTGGGACTGGTGAGCCTCGTTGGAACGGAGGCGAAGTGCGGGCCCGATGCCCAAGCCTACCTGAGCGTCGTCAGCCTGGGCTTTCACGTTCACGTCAAGGCTCTGGTCGCCCGCCAACCGTTCGCGGTTCGCCCCGCGGGCCTCACCGATCGGGAGATTGCCTGCGTGCGACTGGTGGCGAAGGGCAAATCGGACGCGACGGTGGCGCAGAGTCTGGGCGTGGCGCGCTCGACGGCGCATGAGTTCATCGAGAAGGCCAAGGCAAGACTCAAAGCGCGCACGCGGATGGAGATGGTCGCGATCGCCGTTGCGCTCGGCATCGTTGATATCTGAGGTCGCCTTCCGGCACGCGACGACAGCTTCTTGCGGCAACGCCACCCGCGCGTTGCGCCAAACCCCCTATCTGGAGGGTTAGCACGCCTCGGGGTCGGCGCTAGATTGGCCGCCCATACCGCACGCGACGCCACGGGGGCTTGATTCCGGCGTCGTTCTGCTTCGCGCGAACTCGTGATGTGCGCATAACAACACAGCCGATCGCTGTCGGCTTCAGGATGAATCCAATGACGAACCTTCGCGTCTCGGGCCGAGCCGGTGTGTGCTCGATTCATGCCGGATTGAGTGGGCTCGTGTTGCTCGGCGTGCTGGTCCTGGCGGGGTGCGGATCCCGCAACGACAACACCGAGTCGGATGCCTCCTGCAGCGGGGGAGTCTGCACCTTCAGCACATCCGCCGGCGCGGTGACCGCAAGCGTGAGCAACGGCATGATCGCCAAGGCGAGCATCGTCCCGACGCCCTCCGGAGCTCCCTCGGGACTGGCAACGCCTTTCGGCTGGTTCAGCTATCAGATCACCGGACTCACGAACGGCGAGTCGGCGACGGTGACCTTCAACCTGCCGGCGGGCTATACGGCGAGCGCGTATGAGAAGTGCATCAACGGCACCTGCTCGCCTCTGCCCGGCGTCGTGGCGGGCGGTGATACGGTCTCCGTGACCTTGACTGACGGGGGTACTGGCGATGCGGATGGCGCGGCGAACGGGGTGATCAACGATCCCGGTGCCGTGGTCGCAACGAGCAGCTCGTCCTCGAGCAGCTCATCGAGCAGCAGCTCGAGCTCCACGAGTTCCAGCAGCTCGAGCTCATCGAGCTCAAGCAGCTCCTCGAGCTCGAGCAGCTCCTCGAGCTCCAGCAGTTCGTCCTCGAGCAGCAGCTCCGGGGGCGGTGGCGGAACGATTCCGATCACCCAAGCGAGCGGCGACCTTGAGAGCTACTACGTCGCGGGGTATTACGGCACCAACGACGCGGGCACGTCGGATCTCGATGTGCTGGAGGACTTCACCTTCATCGCGAGCAGCTGCAACCAAAGCAGTTCGAACGGCCAAACCCCCGGGACGCCATGCAGCTACTCGGCCACGACTACCACGCTCACCTCCGGGGGTGCCCCGACGGGTGGCGCGGTCACGACCGGCTCCGACTCTGGATCGATCGCGAGCCCCAACACCGGCGCACTCGCGCCCTTCGAGATCCCCACGTTCGCCAATCTCAATTCGACGACGAACGGATCGCAGTGGCAGGGCGCGCTCAGTCTCTCGAACATCGGGCAGATCATGGTCGCCATGCAAACGGGCGCTCCCTCGGGCTCCAATCCCGCGCCGGGCTTGCTGGTCGCGGTCGTGCCCACACAGGGCGGCACGAACGCGTCGCTCGCGAGCGGCTGGATAGTCGTCGGGATCGGCACTAACCCGACGAGCGGGGTCGCCGGCGATGCCGGCGTCCAGGAGGCGGTACTCTTCGATGGTGCGGGCGGCTTCTCGAGCTCCGAGACCACGAACACCTGGAACCCTGCGACGATGACCGGTGGAGTCCAGCAGACTGCCGGCGTCGCGACCTGTCCGAATGGAGCCACTGCGCCGAGCGGCGGTTCAGGGCTCGTCTGCGGCAGCTACACGCTCGCTGCGGACGGGAGCCTCACGCTCACCTTTGCGAGCGGCGCGGCCGGCGGATTCTTTGCGGGCGACACGTTCCAGGGCGCCTACAACGGCGACCTCATCGTGCTCACCAACGTCTCCGGGAGCGGTGCGCGTACCGTGCTTGCCGGGGTACCGCAGCCGACAACGGCGACCGCCGAGCAGAAATGCAGCAACAATCCGCTCATCGGGGCTGCCTTCAGCAGCGGAGTCTTTCTCACCGTGGGCGTCACGTTCAACAATTCGATCGTTCAGCAGCAGACATTCAACAACAGCTCCCCGCCCTACACGCTCACCCTCGACGGCGGTACCGCAAACCTCGGGGGCGCCATCTCTACGTATCCGAGCGGGGACACCGCGTCATATTCGATCAATAGCAGCTGCGGCATCTCCATCCCGCACCAGACCGACAGCCAAGGGAACGTCTTCGAGTACAGCCTCGGAGCGGTCAATTCGGACGGATCGGCCTTCGTGGCGACCGATCTCGACACCCAGGGCGGTGGCCCGCAGACCGTGATCGGAGTGAGGATCTCGAACGTCACGCAGTTGCCCTAGCCTCGCCCAGATCGATCTGGATTTTTGCCCGAATTCGGGCAAAAATGTCCCATAGTTCAGGGTTTCCTGGCAAAATTTGTTTGCATGTCGGATCCCGCCGAGCTCGAAGAGCTCATCGGCTATCTCGCGCGATCGAGCCGCCTGTCCCCCCTCGAGGCGCGGCGGCTGGTCCATGAGGTGCTGAGGTTTTTGAGCGAGACTCCCGAGGACTTCGCACGCCGACGCCACCGCACGTTGCGCGCGGAGGGTTTGCCGAACCCGGCGATCTATGTGCGACTCGCCGCCGAGCTCGCGGCCTGGCGCTTTCGCGCCGCACCCTACAGCGAACGGCAGATCCGGCGAATGATCTACGGCTGAGCGCGACAGGGGAGTTTCGACGCGATGTGCGGAATCGTGGGCTACATCGGCCGACAGAATGCGGCACCCATCCTCATGGAGGGCCTGCATCGGCTCGAGTACCGCGGCTACGACTCGGCGGGTCTTGCCGTGGCGCGAAACGGCGCGTTGCGCGTGTACAAGAGTCAGGGCAAGGTGCGTGAGCTCGAGCGGCTCCTGCCCGAGAGTCTCAAGGGAACTCCGGGCATCGCTCATACCCGCTGGGCGACCCACGGAGAGCCGAGCGACCGCAATGCCCATCCTCACATCGATGGCACGGGCCGCTACGCGATCGTGCACAACGGGATCATCGAGAACGCGGCGTCACTGCGCGCGCAGCTCGCGGCCAACGGCGTGCAGCTGCGTTCGGAGACCGACTCGGAAGTGCTCGTGCACCTGATCGCGGCCATGCGCGGCGACACGCTCGAGCAGGCGGTGCGGGCGGCATTGCAGCTCATCACCGGCGCCTACGGGCTCGCAGTGCTCGATGCGGAGCGGCCCGAAGCCCTGGTCGTGGCGCGTCAGGGAAGTCCGGTGATCCTCGGCATCGGCGAGCGGGAAATGTTCATTGCCTCCGATGCGGCGGCACTCGTGCGCCACACCCAGAGCGTCGTCCACCTCGACGACGGGGAGATTGCGGTGGTGCGGTCCGACGGGTTCGAGACCGCGACGCTCGACGGCGGACCGACCGTGAAAGTGCCCCTCGCGATCGAATGGCGGAGCGAAGCGCTCGGCAAAGGCGAATTCGCGCACTTCATGCACAAGGAGATCGCCGAGCAGCCCGATGCGATCCGGCGCACGCTGAGCGGTCGGCTCGAGCGGCGCTTTCAGACCTGCCACCTCGGCGGGCTGGAGATGGCCGCTCGGGAGTTGCTCGAGATCCGGCGCATCAAGATTCTCGGGTGTGGGTCCGCCTACATCTGCGGGTGCATCGGCGCGCAGCTCATCGAGCAGCTCGCGCGCATCCCGGCGCATGCTGAGCCCGCCTCCGAGTTTCGCTATCGCAATCCGGTGATCGAGTCCGACACGCTTTATGTGGCGGTGAGTCAATCCGGTGAGACGTTCGATACGCTTGCGGCCATCCAGGAGGTCACGCGCAAGGGCGGCCGCGCGCTCGGCATCGTCAACGGGGTCGGCAGCACGATCGCACGCGCATGCGGCCGTGGCATCTATCTTCACGCGGGTCCTGAGATCGCCGTCGTCGCGACCAAGTCCTTCACGTGCACGGCCGTCGCCTTCGCCCTGCTCGCAATTCACCTTGGGCGGCTTCGCGATCTGTCCGCGGCGAGCGGCGAGCGGCTCCTCGCCGCGCTCGAGGCTCTGCCCGAGAAGGTCGCTGCCATCCTCGCGCACGAATCAGCGGTGCAGCAGGTCGCAGAATCGCTCGCCCGCTATCACGATGTGTACTTCGTCGGACGCGCGGCCGGCCATGCCGTCGCCATGGAGGGCGCGCTCAAGTTGAAGGAAGTGAGCTACCAGCACGCCGAGGCATATCCGGCATCGGAGCTCAAGCACGGTCCGCTCGCGCTCATCGACCGGCAGACACCCACGGTCTTCGTGTTGCCGCGCGATGAGCTGTTCGCAAAGAACGTCTCGACGATGGAGGAAGTCCGCGCCCGGCACGGGCCGGTCTACGTCGTCACGCAGCCCGGTCCGCTCCCGATCGCCGCCGATCACGTGCTCGAGGTGCCGAGCTCCGAGCCCGAGCTCGATCCGATCCTCCTCAGCATTCCGCTGCAGCTGCTCGCCTACCGCACTGCGCTCGCGCGCGGTACGGAGATCGACCAGCCGCGAAATCTCGCCAAGTCGGTGACGGTCGAATGAGCCGGGCCCGGGTTACTCGGGCAGCAGGATCTGACCCTTCACGGTGAAGCGAGCGCTCACCGACGGCGCGCCGGTATCGGGCTGGCCACCTCCGACCGACACGGTGTAGCGGCCCTGCGCGACGAGGGTCTCACCGGTCTCGGTCACGAGACTCAGGTCGCGGGGTCGCAGCTGAAATTCGACCCTGCGGCTGGCGCCCGGCGCCAGATGCACGCGCCTGAAGCCCCGCAGCGCCCGGATCGGTGCCCCCGCAACAGCGGGGAATCTCAGGTACAGCTCGACGACTTCATCCCCCTCGACCTGACCGGTGTTGCTCACCGTCACGCCCACCCCGAGCGGGTCCCCGGCGTTGATCGAGGCATTGGCGAGCGTCAGGTCGCGGTAGGCGAATGTCGTGTAGCTCAGGCCGTAGCCGAATGGCCATAACGGCTCGCCGGCGAAATACCGATAGGTGCGGCCGCGCATGGAATAGTCCTCGAAAGGCGGCAGCTCGTGCACGTCCCGGTAGAACGTGACCGGAAGTCGCCCGGCAGGATCGTTGCGGCCCTTGAGCGTCTCGGCAATGGCCGTACCGCCCTCCTCTCCGGAATACCATGCCTCCAGCACCGCATCGGCATGCGCCTTCTCCCAGCGGGCCGCGAGCGCACTTCCACTCATGAGCACCACGACGAGCGGCTTGTGGGCGGCGGCTACGGACTGCACCAGCGCTTCCTCCGCCGGCGGCAGCTCGAGGTTGGTGCGGTCGCCGCCCAGAAATCCGGGCTGATCGATCGGCATCTCCTCGCCTTCGAGGCGGCTCGTGATCCCGACCACCGCGATCACGACATCGGCCTCGCGAGCCGCGGCGAGGGCGGCCGGATCGGGCGCATCGCTCACCCGCGCCCAGATGAGCTGCGCCCGCGGCGCACCCCCGAATGCATTCCTGTAGAGTACGTCGAGCTGCGCGTGCTGTCCTTTCTGCAGATGGACTCGACCCAGGCGGCTGCCGGCGCCGTAGATCTGCACGACCGGCTTGTCATCGAGGGTGACGCGGGCGGAGCCTGCGGCCGTGATGCCAA
>Ga0335074_10001231_pt1 | contig 34991 bp, 35 predicted proteins | sample Lox_Sample_23_FD_206715 | JGI IMG/M metagenome (GOLD analysis project Ga0335074, IMG submission 206715) | Soil microbial communities from Loxahatchee National Wildlife Refuge, Florida, United States - Lox_Sample_2.3 | ecosystem: Environmental > Terrestrial > Soil > Wetlands | place: USA... | reverse complement strand
GCCAGGCCCGCCGCGGCGCCGACCAGCGTCTCGGTGATCCGGGTGGTGGCGTACGCGTGCGTGTCCACGGAGAAGATCAGCATCGCGCTGATCGGCACCTCCAGCGTGTCCTCGCGCAGGTGGAGCACGATGCCCAGCCAGAGCGCGCCCGCGATGAGCAGGCCGAGCACCCACCAGCTGAACGGGACGTACGCGGCGACCGCGGCGGCGGCCAGCACGCCCGCGGTGACCCCGACGACGCGCTGGATGGCGGCGCGGATCGTGTGGTACAGGGTGGCCTGCGCCACGAGCAGGGCGGCCAGCGGCGCGAGAACGTCGCGTGGCGAACCGCCGGGCAGTTGCAGCGAGAGGAGGTACGCGAAAACCGCCGTGAGGGTCAGCCTGGTGACGTACACCGCGGACGGCTGCGCGCGCCGGCGGACCAGCGTGAACTGCTCAGCCTGGTGCCTGGCGACCGCCATGGCCGCTTCGCTGACGCTCTCGGCGTTGACCTTACGGACCGGGAAGACTTTCATCATCTGCAATGTCAAGGTGGAGTTGGCCGGGGTACCTGGACTGCTCTCGCCGAGAGCAAAACCCTCTTAGGCTGAACGCGAATCGTCGCCGCGTATTCCCCGCCGCGCCGCGGAACCGGCCAGGAGCACAACCGGCACGACGGTCAGGGCCGCCAGCGCCCGGGGCAGGCCGAACCACTGCGCCGCCAGCCCCACCGCCAGCGGTCCGAGCCCGCCGGCCATCCCGGCGGCGCTGCTCAGCGTCACGGCCATGGCACTGCGCCCGGGCAGGCTCCCGTACAGCCGCGCCTGGAGCAGCGGGTACCACGCGGCGGTGGCCGCGCTCAGCGCGGCGAGGATGACCAGCTTCGCCGCCAGGCCCGGCGCGAGCAGGAAGCCCGGGTAAAGCAGCGCGGCCGCGGCCGCGCTGAACCGCAGCACGGTAAGGTCCAGGTCCGAGACCGCGGCGCGCTCCAGCACGAAGACCAGCGCGGCGTCCCCGGCCAGCGCGGAGCCAAGGCGGACGGCGATCGCCAGCGCGGCGACGGCCGGCCGCAGGTGCGCCACGTCCACCAGGTACAGCGCGAGGAATCCGGTGAGCACGTCGACGAGCAGGTCGGCGACTACCAGCAAGCCAAGCCAGCGCAGCGCGGACCAGTTCCGCAGCGCGGTCACGAGCTCGCGGGCCCAGTGGCCAAGGGGGTCCCCGGATTCATGGCGTTCCGCCGCGGCGGGGTGCGGGTCCCGCAGGCAGATGCCGGCCCAGGTGAGGCCGGCCAGCCCGGCCAGGATCAGGTAGGCGACCCGCCAGCCGCCTCCCGCGGCCAGGACCGCGATCAAGAGCAGCGGCCCGGCCACCGCGCCCGCCGACCCGGCCAGGTCCCAGCGCGCCATCACCTGGGCCTGCCGGTCCGGCCCGGCGTCCATCAGGGTCGCCTGGGTCAGCGAGACGAACGCGCCCGAGGCCGGGTAGAAGGCGGTGAAGGCGCACAGCAGCACGGCAAACGACCGCGCGCCGGCGACGGCCGCCAGGGAGAGGATAAAGAGAATGCCACCGCCGAGCACCGCCAGCCGCCGCCGCCGGGGTTGCCCGCCGGCCAGCACGCCGAGCGGCAGCTCAAGCGCGCCGCCGGCCAAGAGCGGTACCGAGCCGAGCAGCCCGACCTGCGCGTAGCTCAGCCCCAGGTCATGGCGGATCAGCGGGAGCGCGGCGCCCTTGACCCCGTCGACCAGCTCGTCGGCCAGTTCGACCGCGAGCGCGACCGCCAAGGCGGGGACCGCAGGCCTTCAGCGTCAATAAAAACCCATACGGGAATGGTACGCCGAACAGGATAACCACCGTCCGTTCGGGATAATGAGCGGTTGACCACGCGCCACACCAGGCGCAGGCCGGACCAGTCGTCATCGATGGCCGCGACCTTGACGTCGACGAGCCCGATCGGCAGCGCCTGCTCGCGGACGATGGTGTCGGTGATGTCGCTGCGGTGGCCGCCGGCCCGGCGCGGCCACGCGACCCACAGCGCTCCCGCCGGGAAGATGCGCCGTGCGAGACCGTCGAGCCGCGCGGCGATGTCGCCGGACGTGGTGAAGAACGCGATGATCAGGTCGGCGGGACCGTCGGCGCCCCTGGTGACCAAGAGGCCGGCCGGGGGGTCGGCCAGGGCCCAGCCAGGCGGGGGGTCGTCCAGGTGAACTCGCTGCCCCGGCCTGAGCCCGAGCTTGGCGGCCTGCGACGCTGTAGTCACACGAAGGAGGATGCCATGTTTGAGAACACCAGGGCGTTCAGCGGGTTCTCCGTCGATCACCTGGAGGCGGCCAGGACGTTCTACGGCCAGACGCTCGGCCTGAACACCTCCGTGGACCACGGGCTGCTCTGGCTGCACCTGGCCGGCGGGCGGGACACGCTGGTGTACGCCAAGCCCGACCACGTGCCAGCCGACTACACGATCCTCAACTTCGCCGTGGACGACATCGACGCGGCCGTGGACGAGCTGATCGGGCGGGGCGTGCGGCTGGAACGGTACGAGGGCCTGGGCCAGGACGACAAGGGCATCAACCGGGCCGGCGGGCCGTACATCGCCTGGTTCAAGGACCCCGCGGGCAACATCCTGGCGGTCCTCCAGGAGCGCTAGGCCCACATACCACCGAGGTTCCCGCCGCGCAAGGGGGCTGCCCGGCCTGTCCCCGGAGGGCTACCCGGTGGCGGGAAAAAGGGTGTTAACCGGCCTGCGGTAGCCCCGCACGCTGCGTCAGTATACGCAGTATGCTACCCAGTAAGAAGTCCCGGTGAGCGTCCGGCACGCCTTGCTCGCGCTGCTCAGCGAGGGCCCGAAGTACGGCCTTCAGCTGCGCGAGGAGTTCGAGGCCGGGACCGGCGAAGTCTGGCCGCTTAACGTCGGCCAGGTCTACACCACACTGCAGCGGCTCGAGCGCGACGGGCTGGCCGAATCCGACGGCGCCGACGCCGAAGGCCCGCAGCGCCGCTTCCGTATCACCGCGGCTGGCCAGCGGGAGCTAGCAGGCTGGCTGCGCACGCCCCCCGACATGACGTCGCCGCCTCGTGACGAGCTGGTGATGAAGATCCTGGTGGCGATGCGGGTACCGGGCACCGACGTGCCCGGGGTGATCCAGGCGCACCGGCGGTACCTGGTTCAGCTGATGCAGCAGTGGACGCGGATCAAGGAATCTCTCGTAGGAGAGTCCGATCTCGGCCTGGACCCGAGCACCCTGGCCAGCACCCTGGCCGTGGACGCGGAGCTCTTCCGGCTCGATTCGGTGATCCGGTGGCTTGACTCCGCGGACGGCCGCATCAGGCGCGCCGCCCAGGCCCAGCAAGAGATAGCGGAGCAGGAAACGGCCGATCCAGAAGCGGTCCAGCCAGAAACAGGGCCGGTTATCAAACTACGAATCAGATCGGGGGTCACGCGATGAGCGTGCTCGAAATGCGGGAGGTCTCGCGGGTTTACGGTCAGGGGGCCAGCGAGGTCCGCGCGCTGGACGGCGTCGACCTGCGGGTCGAGGCCGGCGCGATGGTGGCGGTCATGGGGCCGAGCGGCTCAGGCAAGTCCACCCTGCTGACCATTGCCGGGAGCCTGGAGGAGCCGTCCGGCGGCGAGGTCCGGGTGCTCGGGCAGGAGCTGGCCACGTTGTCGCGCAACGCCAAGGCGCGGCTGCGGCGCCGCTCCATCGGCTTCGTGTTCCAGGATTTCAACCTGTTGCCCGGGCTGACCGCGGCAGAAAACGTGGGACTGCCGCTCGAGCTCGACGGCACCCCGTCGCGGAAGGCCCGCGTCGCCAGCCTGCGCGCGCTTGAGGGGCTGGGCCTGGGCGACCGGGCCGCGAACTTCCCGGACCAGCTGTCGGGCGGCGAGCGGCAGCGCGTGGCCATCGCCCGCGCCGTGGTCGGGGAGCACCAGCTGCTGCTGGCCGACGAGCCCTCGGGGGCGCTCGACACGGCCAACGGCGAGGCGGTCATGCGCCTCATCCACGCCGCGTGCCAGCGGGGCATGGCCGCGGTCGTCGTGACCCACGACGCGCAGCTGGCCTCGTGGGCCGACCGGGTGGTGTTCCTGCGGGACGGGCGGGTCACCGACCAGACCGTGCCGCCGGCCGGACCCGAATCCCTGCTCGGCCAGCGGGGTCAGATCCGATGAGCGCGGCCACGGCACTTCAGCGCCCGGTCCAGGCGGGACCCGACAACGGGGGCGTTCCCGCCCGGCGGGCCGTGATGCGGTGGGCGTGGCGGCTGTTCCGCCGCGAGTGGCGCCAGCAGCTGCTGGTCCTCGCGCTCATCACCGTATCGGTCGGCGCCATCGTGCTGGGCGCGGCGGTCGCCACGACCACGCCGCCGCCGGCCAGCAGCGGGTTCGGCACCGCGCAGGACCTCGCTACTTTCTCTGCGCCCGACCCGCAGCTGGCGACCCAGATCGCCGCGCTTGAGCACCGTTTCGGCAAGGTCGACGTGATCGAGAACGAGGCGTTCTCTATCCCGGGCTCGATCAACAGCTACGACCTGCGTGCCCAGAACCCGGACGGCCGGTTCGGGCCGCCGATGCTCTCCCTGATCAGCGGGCATTACCCGGCCGCGGCGGACCAGGTGGCCCTGACCCCGGGGGTGGCCTCCGCGTTCAACGTCGCGGTCGGCGACACCTGGCATCAGCCGGGCGGCCCGGCGCGCCAGGTGGTCGGCATCGTCCAGGACCCCCAGAGCCTGCTCGACGAGTTTGCCCTGGTCCAACCAGGCCAGGTGACCGCCCCGACGCAGGTGACCGTGCTGTTCGACGCGCCCGGGGTGCAGGCCTCCTCGATCGGGCCGAGCGTCGAGTCCGCGCAGTCGGCGGCGAAGAGCAACCCGATCAACCCGGTGACCATCGTGCTGGCCGTGGCCGTGGTCGGCATGCTCCTCATCGCGCTGGTCGCGGTGGGCGGTTTCACGGTGCTCGCGCAGCGCAGGCTGCGCGCGCTCGGGATGCTCGGCGCCCTGGGCGCCACCGACCAGCGCATCCGGCTCGTGGTGCGGACGAACGGGATCATCGCGGGTGTCGTCGGCGCGGTGGCCGGGTTCGTGCTGGGCCTGCTGGCCTGGCTGGCCTACCGGCCCACCGTCGAGTCCGACGCCCACCACCTGATCGGCACCTTCCAGCTGCCCTGGGTGGTCATCGGCCCGGCGATGGCGCTCGCCGTGGTGGCGACGTACTTCGCCTCGTCGCGGCCGGCCCGCGCCATCACCAGGCTGTCCGTGGTGGCGGCCCTGTCCGGGCGGCCCGCTCCGCCCAAGCAGGTCCACCGCTCAGCCATCCCCGGCATCGTGCTCCTGGTCATCGCGGGAGCGGCGCTGGCCTACGCCGGCCGCAACAGCAACGGCGGGGGAGCGCCCCAGCTGCTGGCCGGCCTGGTGTGCACCGTCATCGGGATGATCCTGCTGGCTCCGCTGTTCCTGAGCGTGCTGGCCAGGTTCGCCACCCGGACGCCGGTCGCGGCGCGCCTGGCCCTGCGCGACCTGGGCCGCTACCGGGCCCGCTCGGGTTCCGCCCTCGCCGCCATCAGCCTCGGCGTGATGATCGCCGTTCTGGTCTGCGTCCTGACCGCGGGCCGGTACGGGAACGTCCTGGACTACGCCGGGCCCAACCTGTCCGGCAACCAGCTCATCCTCTACGCGCCGGGCAACGGGCCAGGCAACGGTCCCGGCGACCAGCCCGGGCCAGGGGCGGGCAGCCCGCAGTCCTGGCCGGCGACCGCGCACGGCATCGCGTCCGCGCTCGGGACCAGCGACGTCGTCGAGCTGGAGTCGACCAGCGCCACGCTCCAGCACGCGGCGCCGGGCCGGCAGTGGTCCGGGCCCGTCTACGTCGCGACCCCGCAGCTCCTGACCGCCTTCGGGATCAAGGCCTCCCAGGTCAGCCCGAACGCCGACATCCTGACCATGCGGCCAGGGCTGTCCGGCATGTCGCTGATGCAGCTCGTCTACGGGAACTACTACGGCCCCCAGGGCGGGCCAGGCAACCAGCCGGACTCGTTCGGTTGCCCGAAGAGCGACTGCCTGGCCAACCCGGTGATCCAGGAGGCCGGCAGCCTGCCGGCCGGCACGTCGGCACCGAACACGGTGATCACCGAGCACGGCGTCCAGGCGCTCGGCTCGCAGGCCAACGTCAGCGTCACCGGGTGGCTCATCCAGGTCCCGCACGGCCTGACCGCGGCGCAGATCACCGGCGCCAGGCTCACCGCGGCCGCGAAGGGCATGAACATCGAGACCAGGTCCAGCGCCCCGTCGTCCGCGGAGATCCTCAACTGGGCCACCGCGTTCGGCATCTGCCTCGCGCTCGGCATCCTGGCCATGACGATCGGCCTGATCCGCAGCGAGACCGCCAGCGACCTCCGGACGCTGGCCGCCACCGGAGCGTCGGGCTCGACCAGGCGCACGATCACCGCGGTCACCGCCGGCGCCCTGGCCCTGGCCGGCGCGGTGCTCGGCACCGTGGTGGCGTACATCGCCGCCATCGCCTTCTCCTGGGACAACAGCCTCGACGGCCTCGGAGAACTGCGCAACGTGCCGGTGAGTAACCTGCTCCTGCTCCTGGTCGGCATGCCGCTCATCGCGGCGGTGGCCAGCTGGCTGCTGGCCGGGCGCGAGCCGTCGGCCATCGCGAGGCAGCCGATCGGCTAAGCAGCCGATCGGCTAAGCAGCCGATCGGCGAAACAACGATCGGAAGATCACGAGCGCAGGCCGGGCACGGCGTGCAGGCCCTGGTCCTTCTCCTTGCGCTCGAGGATCTCGGCGGCGCCGCGGACCACGCACCGCAGCGGGTCCTCGACGACGACCGCGCCGATACCGCCGGCAATCTCGATCCGGTTGGCCAGCCCGGGCAGCAATGCACCGCCGCCGGCCAGCCGGATCTTGCCGCGCACGACGTCCTCGGCCAGGCCGGCCGGGATATCGGACAGCATCTCGTGGACCGCCGTGGCGATCGCCGACACGATCGGCTCGAGCGCGGCCGCGACCAGGTTGCCCGGGATGTACTCCGTCCGCGGGGACCGGTGCGCGACGTCCAGGCCGACCACTTCCTCCCAGCTCTCCCCGCCGCTGACCCCCAGGGTCATCTTGAGCTGCCGGGCGGCGCGCTGGCTGATGATCAGGCTCAGCTCGTTCCGCACCGCCTGCGTGATCGCCTCGTCCATGGCGTTGCCCGCCTTGCGCAGCGACTGCGCCCGGACCACCCGCCAGCCGGCCACCGTCGCGATCTCGGTGGTCCCGCCGCCGATGTCGACCACGAAACCGCCGGCGCCGCCGGTCAGGTCGAATCCGGCCCCGGCCGCCGCGGCCACCGGCTCGTCGATCAGCCGCACGTTGTACCGCGGGCGCCGCACGCTCAGCGCCGCGACGATCGACCGGCGCTCCACCGGCGTGGCGCCGCTGGGCACGCAGACCAGGGCGCTGGCCCGCAGCGGGCCGACCGCGCGGCGGGCCTTGCGCAAGAACCTGTGCAGCATCTCGGCGGCGGCGTCCAGGTCGGCGATCACCCCATCGCGCAGCGGGTGGATCACCTGGATGTCCTGTGGCTCCTTGTCCGCCAGCGCGTCGGCGGCTGTCCCGACCGCGGCCACCCGGCCGGCCGACGTATCGATGGCGATGGCGGTAGGCTCCTCGAGCACAACGCCGCGTCCCGCCACCCAGACAAGCGTGTTGACGGTGCCGAGGTCGATCGCCACGCTACCGCGGAGGCGCATGTTGCTCCCCTCTGCCCAACGTGACGCTCGTCAATGCCAGTACCATGCTGGAGGCTCGTCCCGCCACGTGCCGGGGGATAAGCGTACAGCGGGTGTTCAGAACAGGCGAATGGGCAGATTCTGATGATGGAATGAGATCCATTGATCCGGTCGTGATGGGCCTGGGGTCGTCGGGGCGGGGCGGAGGGAGTGCTCGATGCGGGTGGCGAGGCTCACGGCTGTACTGGTCGGTATCTGCGGGCTCACCGCGGCGGCCGCCGCGGCCGCGCCGCCGGGCGCGCCCGCGGCCGCGTTGGCGGCCGAGCCCAATTCGGCCCTGGCCGGTGTCACCGTCCGGCCCGGGGTCATTCACGTCGGCCGCGCCCAGGCGGCACCGCCTACCACGGCCGACTGCGAGCAAGCCTACAAGGTCGCCTGCTACGAACCGGACCAAATCCGGCTGGCCTACGATCTGCCCTCGCTCTACGCAACGGGGGTGGACGGCAAGGGCACCACGATCGTCATCGTCGACTCGTTCGGCTCGCCGACCATCAGGAACGACCTGGGCGTGTTCGACAAGGCGTTCGGCCTGCCCGCGCCGCCGAAGTTCAGCATCATCACACCCGCCGGCCGTCCTCCCGCCTACGACGCGGGCAATTCCGACATGGTGGGCTGGGCGGGGGAGACCACGCTGGACGTGGAGTACGCGCACGTGATCGCTCCCGACGCCAGCATCGTCCTGGTCGAGACGCCGGTGTCGGAGACCGAGGGAACGCACGGCTTCCCGCAGATCGTCACGGCCGAGCAGTACGTGCTGAAGCACCATATCGGCGACGTGATCAGCCAGAGCTTCAGCGCCACCGAGGAGACCTTCCCCGACGCGGCCGCCGTCGACGCGCTCCGCAGCGCCTACATTCAGGCGGACAAGGACAAGGTCACCGTGCTCGCCGCCTCGGGTGACTCAGGCGCCGCGGACCTCAAGCAGAACGAGACGACCTACTACACGTTCCCGGTGACCTCCTGGCCGGACAGCGACCCGCTGGTCACCGCGGTCGGCGGGACGCAGCTGCACTTCGACGCGCAGGGCGACCCGACGGCACCCACCGCGTGGAACGACACCTATAACAAGGCCGCGAACGAGTTCGCCGACGGCAACGCCGGCCCCAACCCGCTGGCCAGCGGCGGCGGCCTGTCGATCTTCTTCAGCCGCCCGTCGTTCCAGAACGGCGTGCAGGCCATCGTGGGCAAGCACCGCGGCGTGCCGGACATCTCGATGAGCGCGGCCTGCGACGGGTCCGTGGACACCTACGGCACGTTCGGCGGCCAGGCGGCGGGCTGGACCCCGACGTGCGGCACCAGCGAGGCCACCCCGCTGTTCGCGGGCATCGTCGCGCTGGCTGACCAGATGGCGGGGCATTCGCTCGGGCTGATCAACCCCGCGCTGTACACGCTGGCGTCGGAGGGCGCAGCCGGTATCGTACCGGTGACGTCGGGTAACAACACCGTGTCATTTACGCAGGGCGGCAGCAAGCACACCGTGCGAGGATTCACCGCGCAGAAGGGCTATGACCTGGTCACAGGCCTCGGCACGGTGAACGCCGCGTTCTTCGTCCCCGAGCTGGCCGTCATAGCGGGGCACTGACGACCGGTTTTAGCCGAACGAACCCTGGTACTACCTACCTCGCGATGTATACTTGTTACAGATGGTTACGGATGTTTCACGGGGAGCTGTCGAAATGTGGCGCAGACGAGAGAAGCGGGGCACGAGGCTGTCCCGTCTGCTCGCGCTCGCCGAGCTCGAGGACGCCATGGGCCGGGCGCAGGACACCTACCGCCAGCCCGAAACGCAGACCCCGGTGGTGCCCTCCCCCCGTCGTGGCGGCCTGATCCCGGCCAGGCTGGCCAGGCTCGGCCGGCGGCGGTCCGCGTAACGGCCGTGCCGTAACCGCGCGGTAGCGTGGTCGCACCGGCGAAATCCCGGCGAGGATCGGTAATCTGCAGCGGGCATTCAGCTATCCATCAGCTTCATGGTGCTCACTGGAGGGACAACCGGACGCCCACAGTAAAGAGGCCTGAGTCAGATGCAGGATTACAGCGGGTACGGCCAACCGCCGTTCGGAGGTTACGGAGCGACCTCGCCCTTGCCGCCCATGCCGCCGCGGCCGCCCAGGCGCGGGATCGGCCTGTTCAGCTACCTAGTCGTGGCCCTGGTGGCGGGAGCCCTCGGCGCGGGCTCGGTCGTCGCCCTCTACCACCCGGCTTCAAGCAGCACCGCGGCCCCGGCGCCGACCAGCCGGGGCCTCGCCCCCCAGCCGCTGCCCACTAGCGAGATACCGGTGCCGAGTTCCGCTCCGAGCACCAGTGCCGGCGTGTCGGGGGTCGTCAGCAAGGTCGAGCCCGGGCTGGTGATCATCGACACCTCGCTTCAGTACAACAGCGAGCAGGCCGCCGGAACCGGCATGGTGATCAGCTCCGACGGCCTGGTGCTGACCAACAACCACGTCATCGAGGACTCCACCAAGATCGACGCGACGGTCGTCTCTACCGGGCGGACCTACCAGGCCCGGGTGCTCGGCTACGACGTGACCGGCGACGTTGCGCTGATCCAGCTGGAAGGCGCGTCGGGCCTGCACACGGTCCCGGTCGACACCAACCCCGCGCTCAAGACCGGCCAGTCCGTGGTAGCCATGGGCAACGCCGAAGGCCAGAACATGATCGTCCCGGCCACCGGCCAGGTCACCGCGCTGAACCAGACCATCACCGCGTCCGACCAGGGCGGCTCGATCACCACCGAGACCCTGCACGGGATGATCGAGACGAACGCCGACATCGTTTCCGGTGACTCCGGCGGCCCGCTCGCGAACACCGCGGGCCAGGTCATCGGGATGGACACCGCAGGCAACGACGTGCAGTTCCAGGCGGGGTCGACGGCCGGCTTCGCGATCCCGATCAACACCGCGCTGGCGGTCGCCCGGCAGATCGAGGCCCAGCAGGCCAGCTCGACCGTCTCGATCGGCTACCCGCCCTTCATGGGGGTCTACATCGCGCAGGGATCGAACTCCAGCCCGCAGGCGCAGGAGGAGCAGCAGTCGGGCAGCGGCTTCGGCAGTGGCGGCTTCGGTAGCGGCGGGTTCGGTAACGGCGGGTTCGGCGGCGGCTTCGGCGGTAACGGCAGCTCGGGCACGGGCTGCTACAACAGCGACGCCGGCCTGACCGCCCCCTCGACCATCGCCCCGGTCAGCTCGGGCACCCTGATCCTCGGGGTCATCTGCGGCGGCCCGGCCGCGGGCGCGGGGATGAGCGCCGGGTCGGTCATCACCGCCGTAAACGGGCAGGCCGTCGGCTCGCCGAAGGACCTGGGCAGCGTCGTGTCACAGTACCGGCCGGGCGAGACGATCTCCGTCACCTGGGTCAGCCCGTCCGGGCAGCACACCACGAGCAGCATCCACCTCACCTCGGGCCCGCCGCAGTAAGCGGGCACCCGAGCTCCGGGCACCCGGGCTCAAGGCGGCCTGAGGGCAGATCAGCCCTCAGGCCGCTTGTGATCATCCGCTGCTGCTGCATGGTCAGCGACCCGCGGTGTCCTTGAGGCTGATGCCGTCGGAGCCGATGCTGAACTGGCGCACGTCCGGGTCGTGGCTGCTGGCCCGGGTCTTGATGATGGCCAGGGACCGGCTCATGGCACCGTGCTCGCCGCGGTTGCTGAGCGCGATCACGTTATCCGTCAGGTGGGAGACCGCGAACTCGGACATCCTGCCGGTGCTGAGCAGGTCGGGCGCTTCGTAGGTGATCAGCATGCTGATGCCCAGGCGCGAGAACCGCTGGGTCAGGGAGTACAGGAACTCACGGAAGCGGACGTCGTCCACGGCCGCTATCTGCAGATCCATCAGGCTGTCGATGACCACCCGGCGCGCCCGGGCGTGTTCGACGGAGCGCAGCAGGTCGTGGACCCATTCGTCGATGTGGATGTCCACCGGCGAGCGATACATGACCTCGACGGCCGGATGGGTGAGCGGCCAGCCCAGGCCGGCCAGCATCCTGGCCAGCTGCGTGGGGTTCTCCTGCAGGGTGGCGAAGACGCCTCGCTCACCGCGCTGGGCTCCCCCGTAGAGGAACTGCAGCCCCATGATCGTCTTGCCCGAGCCGGATGGTCCCGCGATCATCGTGGCCGAACCAGGCCACAACCCGCCGCCCAGCATCTCGTCCAGCGCGGCGATGCCGATGGTGATCCGTTCGTCATCGAGCAGGTAATCGCCGAGGCTGGGGATGTCGGCCAGCCGGGGGAACAGGCGCAGGCCCGCGGCGGTGAGCCGGTAGCCGTGCTGGCCGGACAGGAAGCCGCTGCCGCGTAGCTTCCTGATGTGCAGGAACCGGTGTTCCCGCTGACCGAGCGGTACGGCGGCCAGTTCGACGATCGCATCGGCCACGGCGAATTCGGGCGACACCCCCGCCTCGGCGGACTCGTACTCGCCGACCCATAGCGACGCGGTCGGGAAGGCGGTCAGCCGCCCGGCCAGCTCGTACAGGAACTGGCGGAAGCCCGCATCGCTGTCGGCCAGCGCGCGCAGGGCCTTGAAACTGTCGATGACCACCAGCCCGGGCCGTCGCTCCCTGAGCACCGCGGCAACGTGATCGCCCACCCCGGTGAGCCCGGTGCGCCCGGCCACCTGCCCGAGATCTTCGTAAAACACCGACCTGCCGATGGCGGCGGCATCGAAGAACTCCAGGGTCTGGCCGAAGCGGATGATCTTCTCCAGCGGCTCGGACAGGGTGGAGAAATACACTGCGGGCCGGTCCGGGTGAGCGTTCTGAAAGGTGTACTGCTGGGCGATGATCGTCTTGCCGGTACCGGGCAGCCCCATGATGATGCTGATCCCGTTGGCAGGCAGGCCGCCGTCCAGGACCTCATCGAGCGGCTGGTGTCCGCTGCGCAGGCGGTCGTCGTTCACCGGCTTATCCCATCGGCCAGCAAGGCGCTGGACCGGAGTAGATCCCGGACCGTGGATACCAGCTGCAGGGGATCGATGGGCTTGCGCAAGAACGCGTCTGCGCCCGCGTCGATTGCCGCGTCCATGGCCTCCACCGCCGACACCACCACGATCGCCGCCGCGTCTTGCGCGCGGAAGAAGCGGCACAGCTCCAGCCCGGCACCGCCGGAGATGAGTACCTCGACGATCACCACCGCGGGTGCAGCCGCGGCGAATGCCTCCTTCGCGGCGTTCGCGGACAGCGTCACCTCGACCTCGAACCCCTCTGTCTTGAGGAAGTACTCCTCGAATTCGGCGGCGTAAGGGTCGGACTCGGCCAGCTGGATCAGCAGCCGGGGCGCAGGCCGTGGCGTAGCGCCGGCCAGCGGCTTCCCGGTCTCGATCCGCTCGGCCAGCACGCGGTGGGCGTCGGCCGCGCTGGCCCCCTCGCTCATCTGCGCACGGACGAACCTAAGCTGCTCCACCTGGTGCCGGGTGTACAGCCGGTGGCCGCTGGCGTTGCGGGCCGGCCGCACGCGCCCGTACCGGTCTTCCCAGGTCCGCAGCGTCGCCACCGGGATGTCCAGCATCCTGGCCACCGCGCTGATGCTGTAGACCGGCCGATCCCCAGCCGCTGGCCCATCTGAATGGCTCATCTACCGCTTCTCATCATCAAGGCAATACACCGCGACCAGCATGGACGAGATCTCCGGGCCACAATGACCCTCGTCCCTCTTCAGATCGTCTTCGGGATGGCGCCGGAGTGAAATCCTAGCACCAGGGAAGCATCGTCCCAGGTTGAGGAGGGTCTGGCCACGTGCTGTGGAAGCCGTCGCCAGACATCCTTGTGCAGTTCCTCTCCAGGAAATCTCCATATGATCTCCATGCCATCTCCATAGCTATTCAACATCTCTTCATGAACTAGACCAGTGTCCGTTATGTGCAGTAATCTCGGATCACGGTTGTCGAGCCAGCCGGCCCGGTGCTCCAGGCGGCCGCCCGCCTGGCTCCCTGGCACGATCGGGACTCCGGGCGGAGGTGGGCAAAGATGCCTGACATTAACTACCCCATTGAGATGATCAGCGGCGTACCCGTGGTAACGGTGCCGGCCGAGATCGACGTCACCACCGCGGACCAGCTTCGCCTGGCTCTGCTCGACGCGGCCGCCCGCGGTCACACCACCGTCGTAGCGGACATGACCCGTACCCGGTACTGCGACTCCGCCGGGCTCGGCGTCCTGATCCGGGCGCACCGGCGGGCCCTGGAAGAAGGCGGTGAGCTGCGGCTGGTCATGCCGGCGCACGGTGCCGTGTTCCGGATCTTCACCTTGACCAGTCTCCACCTCTTCATCCCCCGCTTCGACAGCCTGCAAGAGGCCGTGCTGGAAAGGCCCGCCACGCCGATCCCGCCATCATGCCCGGCCACCTGACGGCCCGGGTGGGGGAGTGCGCCCATGCCGGACGGTGACCGCGCTGTGCGGCATGGCCCGCTCACGGCATCGGTCGCGGCCGGGGAGTCCGGCGCGGTGATCGTGCCGTCCGGGGAGGCGGATATCACCTGTGCCGGGCAGTTGAGGAACGCGGTGGAGGCCTGGTCCTGCTGCGGCCGCGGCAGCCTGTGGCCAGGCTGCTGGCGCTAACCGGAGCGGACCAGATGCTGACGATCCACGGACAGACCCACGGCAACCCGGAGCCGGAGAGCGGATGAGCTGATCCGCGCGGACCCGGGTGGGCTAGCCGACCCGGCGCACCGCGCCCGGCGGCGCGGCGGGCACGGCCCGCGGGTGGAGCACCGAGGCTATGGCCTCGACGCCGTCGACCAGCCGGGGACCCGGGCGAACCACGATCCCGTCGGCGTCGATCGCCCACACCGGTATCCCGGGTAGCGCCGCGGCGACCACGTGCGCCTGCTCGATCGCGCCCGGCAGGTGGTACCCGCACGGGGCGACCACGACCAGGTCCGGTGCTACGGCCCCGATCGCCGCCCAGCTGGTCTGTACGGACGGAATACCGGGCCGGGCCGCCGCCGGCAGGCCGCCCGCCGCGGTGACCAGGTCGGGCACCCAGTGCCCCGCGGTGAATGGCGGGTCCACCCACTCGACCACCGCCACCCGCGGCCTGCTCCGGCCCGCGACGCTCACGGCGACCCGGTCCAGCCGGGTCCGCAGCTCCCCGACCAGCACCGCGGCGCGTTCGGGCACCCCCGTGCGCTGCCCGACCAGCAGGATCGAGTCGAGCACCTCCGCCAGCGAGTGCGGGTCCAGGGTCAGCACGTCCGCGTGGCACCCCAGGTAGTCCAGCGCGTCGCTGACGTGACCGGACGGCAGCGCGCAGACCCGGCACAAGTCCTGGGTCAGGATCAGGTCGGGGTCCAGCTCGGCCAGCGCCCGCGCGTGCAGGGTGTACAGGTCCCGGCCCGCGGCCAGCTGTGACCGCACGTACCGGTCGATGTCGCCAGGGGTCATCCCCGAGGTATCCCGGCCGCCGACCACGATTACCTTCTCCGCCCGGGCGGCAGCGGGCTCGTCGCACTCGAAGGTGACTCCGGCCAGGTCATCGCCCAGGCCGAGCGCGTAGACGATCTCGGTAGCCGAGGGCAGCAGCGAGACCAGGCGCACCGTTCCAGGATAGGCACGGTTAACCCGTCGGCCTCGGGGAAGTAGGGCGTCTTCTAGCGAAGGAGGCAGACGACATGGGTTTCGTCGACAAGCTGCGCAACAGGTTCAAGATGGGCCGGGGCCGGGTCAAGCAAGACGTCGGCCGGACCATCGGCGACCCCGAAATGGAAGCCAGGGGACAGGGTGAGCGCATCAGCGGTGCCACCCGGCAGGTCGGTGAGCAGGTCAAGGACGCGGGCAAGAACGTCCGCGACGCCTTCAAGCACTAGCGCGCGGCGCACCCGCCCGAACCAGACCCATCTACAGGAGGGAACAGCCATGGGGATCGGCCCAGGCCTCGTCCTCATCGCCGTGGGGGCGATCCTCAGGTTCGCGATCTCGACGGTGTCTACGCACGGCATCGCCGTCCACACCATCGGTGACATCCTGATGCTGGTCGGCGTTCTCGGGGTGGCGCTATGGCTGGTGGTCTGGGCGCCCTGGGCGCGCAGCCGCCGTACCGTCTACCGCCGGGAAGTGCCGCCCGACGAGATGCCCCCCGGCAGGACGTACGAGACGCGTTACGAGGACGACTACAGGCCCTGATCGGCGGCAGGGGTTCAAAAGGCGGCGCGCAGTCGTCAGACTTGATCACGTGTACGACTACGACGTGCTGGTGATCGGCTCGGGACCCGGCGGCCAGAAGTCGGCGATCGCCGCGGCCAAGCTCGACCGGAAGGTCGCGATCGTCGAGCGCAAGGACATGATCGGCGGAGTCTGCCTGAATACCGGCACGATCCCGTCCAAGACCCTGCGCGAGGCCATCCTGTACCTGACCGGCGTGGACCAGCGGGAGATGTACGGGCAGAGCTACCGCGTCAAGGACGAGATCACCATCGCCGACCTGGCCGCCCGTACGTCTCACGTGGTCGGCCGCGAGATGGACGTGGTGCGCAGCCAGCTGTCGCGAAACCGCGTCACGATCATGACCGGCACCGCCAGCTTCGTCGACCCGCACACGGTGGAGGTCGACGACGGCGCCGGGCGGATCCGCCGCGCCAGCGCCGACAAGATCGTGATCGCCACCGGGACCAAGCCCGCCCGGCCCGCCAGCGTCGAGTTCGACGAGCGCACCGTGATGGATTCGGACGGGATCGTTCGCCTGGAACGCGTACCGCGCTCGATGGTCGTCGCGGGCGCCGGGGTCATCGGGATCGAGTACGCGTCCATGTTCGCCGCGCTCGGCACCAAGGTCACCGTGGTGGAGCAGCGCGAGCGAATGCTGGAGTTCTGCGACGTCGAGGTCGTCGAGGCGCTCAAGTACCACCTGCGCGACCTGGCGGTGACGTTCAGGTTCGGCGAGACCGTCTCGTCGGTCGAGGCGCGCCCGGACGGCGCCATCGCGACGCTGCTGAGCGGGAAGAAGATCCCCGCGGACACCGTCATGTACTCGGCCGGCCGGCAGGGCATGAGCGAAGAGCTCAACCTGGACAACGCCGGCCTCACCGCCGACAAGCGCGGCCGGATCGTGGTGGACGAGTGGTTCCGCACCGAGGTGCCGCACATCTACGCCGTCGGCGACGTGATCGGCTTCCCCGCGCTGGCGGCCACGTCCATGGAACAGGGCCGGGTGGCGGCGCACCACGCCTGCGGCGAGGCGCTGCACGGCCTGGACAAGACGCAGCCGATCGGCATCTACACCATTCCCGAGATCAGCTTCGTGGGCCGCACGGAAGAGCAGCTCACCAACGACAGCGTGCCCTTCGAGGTGGGCGTGTCCCGCTACCGCGAGCTGGCCCGCGGGCAGATCATCGGCGACTCCTACGGCGTGCTGAAGCTGCTGGTCTCGCTGGAGGACCACACGCTGCTCGGCGTGCACGTCTTCGGCACCGGCGCCACCGAGCTCATCCACATCGGCCAGGCGGTCATGGGCTGCGGCGGCACCGTCGACTACCTCGTCGACGCCGTGTTCAACTACCCGACCCTGGCCGAGGCCTACAAGGTCGCCGCCCTCGACGCGATGAACAAGATGCGCGCCATCGCCCGTTTCACGTAACACCAGCGCTCATACGCGGCCCCCGCCCGATCCCTCCATTGTTGCCAGCTTGAGTAAAGATGTTGAAAAATGTTCGTTAGGCAGTAGGGTGCCAGCCCGCCGGGCCCCGCAGTCCGGCCAGGAGATCCCGGTTGAGCAGGTGAGCGGCGGGGTGCCGGCGCGGGTGCGGGGCTGAGCGTCTGCGCCGCCCTGCCCCGCCGGGCGGCAACCTCGGGGTGGTGGCAGCCCGGGAGCTTGGCACGCACGCGCCGCCTGGGCGACAATGCCGGGATGGCTCGTGATGTCAGCTGGGCCCGGGTGCTGCGGGATGGCCTTTTGCCCATTCTGGACGAGGCCAGGCCCTCGGGGACGCTCGGATGGGTGCCCCGTGTCGCCCCGGTTGTTACCCAGGCCGCCGTCGGGGCCGGGCACTGGGCCGCCGGGCGCCGGCGGCGGGCCCTGGCCGCGTGGACGAGCGCTGCTGGCTACGGGCTGGTGGCGTGGGGCCTGGGCACGGAAGCGCCGACCCTGGCCGAGGCGCGACAGAACATGCAACAGAACATTCAGCGGCTGCAAAGGGAGGGGGTGTTGCGCAAGCCCGGCACCCAGGCCCCGGCTGCCGCCGGGACGCCGGGACCCGCGGCCCGCCGCCTGGAGCGCCACCTATCGCGGGCCGCCCCCTTTTTCAGGGCCACGAACACCCCCCAGTACAGGCTTGCCTCCACCATCGTGGGGATGGTCCTGGGCGTGTGGTGGGGCCTGCGCCACCCGCGGCGGCTGACGGTGTTCACGATCGCCAGCGAATCTTATACCGTCGTGTTCTTTGTCCCCTGGGTCGCCCGGGCCGTGCAGCGGCGCAGGCCGAGGATCGCCGCCGGGCGGGCCCTGGTCGCAGCCGGATCGGTAGCCCGGCTGCGGGCCGCAGCGGCTGAACCGCTCAGGTAAACAGCAGGCCCGCAGCGGCCCTCGCGACAACAGAACACCGGGAAACCGCACGGCACCTGCCTGCGAACCCCTACGATTTCGCGTTCCGGAGCGGCCGTGGCTACGGCACAACCTATGCGGAACCCGGGAGAGAAGGCGGTCGCCCGGCAACGTGACTGCCTGAAAGAACCAGAACCGGAGCACGAGCCGCCGGCCAGCCAGGAACCAGCGGCTGGCCCTGTGCGGCGAGATCCTCGCCGAGGAGCTGACGGTCGGGAAAGACGGCGAATCCGGGTAAGCCTGCGCCGGCGCCGGAGGCGGCCGCTCAGGAACCGCAATCGATGAGAGTGGCAACGTACCGGTTCTTCCCGTTAGGGTGCAGCATCCATCGGCCCGGTCAGGGTCAAGCACCCATCGGGCGCCGGGTCAGGTGAGCTCGCCCAGGTACTGCGGCAGCATCTGGCGCCACGTGTGCCACTGGTGCGGCCAGTCGGGACCCCAGTTGTCGACCCGGTTCGGGATCCCCTTGGCGCCCAGGGCGTCGGCCATCCGCCACGATTCGCCGACGTTCTCGTAGTCGCCTTCCCCGGAGGCCAGGACGGCCCGCCGCTGCCTCAACCGGTCCAAAACCGGGCCGTCCAGGCCGGGCAGGAACTGCAGCGGCGCGGCGAAGTACAGGTCCTGGCTCCAGGCCTCATCGTAGAAGCGCTCGATCCGGTAGCTCCCGCTCATCCCGATGGCCGCGCTGAACACGTCGGGGTACCGGCACAGCACGGCCACCGCGTTGAACGCGCCGATCGAGGCGCCGGTGGTGATGATGTCCATGGCCCGCCCGCCGAGGTCGGCGTGGATCGCCGGGACCACCTCCCAGCGCACGCATTCCTCGAACTGGTTGAGCAGCCACATGCGGTAATCCACCGGGCCGGTCTTCGACACCATCGCCTGGCCGGCCACGCTGTCGACCGAGTACAGCTTGACGCGGCCCTCGGCGAGCAGCGGCCCGCAGGCTTCGACCAGGCCCTGCCGCTCGATCTCGCCGGCGTCGCCGCCGGCCGAGGGGAAGACCAGCACCGGGGTGCCGAACGAACCCCACCGCATCACGGTGATCTCCAGCTGGACGCGGTCGGAGAACCACCGCTCGGTCACGTCAGCCACGGTCGCCCCTCATCGAAGATCGCTCCTCGCAGGTCACTGGTCATCCGTCACTCATAGAAGAACTTCTGCGGGCCGGGGAAGAGCCAGGACAGCCCGTCTCGCAGCCGGTCGCGCCAGTTCTCCCAGCTGTGCCCGTCGCGCGCCTCCACGAAGCGGACCGTCATCCCGGCGGCCTCGAACACCGGGACCATGGACCGGTTCGGGATGATCAGCGGCTCGTAGACGCCGCAGCTGGCGAAGATCTTGTCGGCGACGCGCCGCGGGGCGGCCCGGTACCGGTTGATGAACCGTACCACCGGCTCGAACGGCGGCCCGCCGCCGTTGGTCCCGATGTCGGTGAAGACAAACGAGCCGGACTGGACCAGCAGCGACCCGTACACCTCCGGGTAGCGGTAGGCGGTCGCCAGCGAGGCGACGCCGCCGAAGCTGCACCCCATCAGGCACCGCCCGGACGGCCTGCCGACCAGCGGCAGGTCCGCCTCCAGCCGCGGCACGAGCTCGGCGGTCAGGTAGCGGGCGTGCGCCGCCGAGTTGGCGTATTCGGCCAGCCGGTCGCCGGGGTAGGTGAACGCCGCCACGAGCTCGGCCACGTCGAGCCGGTGGATCAGGTTGTCGAGCACCGTCTTGGCTGCCGCGTAGTTCAGGTAGTCGCCGCCGTCGTGCACGATCAGCAGCGGGTAGCTCGCGGTGCGGCGGAACCGCGCCGGCAGGTACATCGTGACCCGGCAGTCCCGGCGCAGCGCCCGCGAAGGCACGACCATGTCCACCAGCGACCCGGGCCGCGCGTCCGGGTCGAACGCCGTCCAGTCCGGTATCTCGTGGCCGTACGCGTAGCAGACCGAGGAACTGCCGACCGGGCTGTGCGCCAGGTGCGGGTTCAGCGGGTCGTTCATCCGCTCGCGCTGCCCACCGCGGACCACCTCCAGCTGGTACTCGACGCGGGAGCCCTCGGGCAGCTCCAGCACGACGTACCACAGGTCGGTGCCGTGCAGCCGGCGCAGCGCCATGTGGTCGGGCAGCCCGAAGATCCGGTGCACGAGGTACACCTCGTCGGCCTCGCCGCGGTACAAGAACGTGCACCGGGCGCCCTCGATGATGGGCACCTGGTGCCGGGACAGGAAACGGTCGACGGCGGCCGCGTCGAGCGGCCGTCGCTCGCGGAGCCGGTTGACGGCGAGCTTGCCACCGATCGTCGGAAGCGGGCCGGTGGTGGTCAGGCTGCCTCCAGCGTCGTGACGCGGCCATCCTCGGCGAGGACCCGGGTGCCGGGCGGCCAGCGGCCGTCGCCCCCGGCCTCGAGCCGGGTGCCGTTCTCCAGGAGAATACATTGGGCCGGCGCGAACCTCCGGGCGAAGACGGCCATCCGCGCCGTGTCATCGAGCAGCAGCCTGGCCTTGGCGTGCGGCAGCAGGACGACCTCGCGGAGCAGGCTGAGCCCGGTGCCGTACACCTCGGGATGCCCGGGTCCCTGCGGCGCCCGGTCGTGGAACAGCACGATCCGGTCGGCCAGCGCCATCGCGCCCGCGGACCAGGCGATCACCCGCGACAACGGGGCAGCGGCCACGTTGAACAGGTGCAGGACCTCGGCCAGCACCCCCACGTGCCCGCCCGCCATAACCAGGGCCGACGCCGAGCCGAGCACGCCCGCCACGGCGGCGCGGTGCTCGGCGATCACCGGCCGGTCGTGCGGCCGCAGTTCCTCGAAGAACTCAAGACGCAGCGAGTTGACCTGGTGCAGGTGCGCCTCGTCGAGCTCGCGGACGGCGGCGATGGCGTCGTCGAGCGCACCGGTGCCGGCCCCCTCGGTGCCGGCCCCTTCGGCATTGGCCGCGCCGCGGTCGCTCCCGGCGCGGTGCTGCAGCGCGTAGACCGCCTGCAGCGCGTAGTCGAGCCTTAGCAGGTAGGTGTCCTCCAGCTCGCCGATCACGCCGGCGAGCCGGCGCTGGCCCGCGGCGTACTCCGGATCCCGGTCCTGCACGTCCAGCCACCGCCGGTACAGCTCCAGGTTGACGTCGACCCCGCCGAGGAACGTGCTCAGCAGGCGGTCGTCGGGCTCGCGCTCCTGCCAGCCGGCGGTGACGGTGGCGATCGGCCCGCCCGGGTCCAGCGGACCAGAAGGCCCCGACAGGCCAAGCGACCTGACCGCCGCGTCCACCGTAGGCCGGCGCTGCGGTCCCAGGAGCACGATCCTCACGAGGCGTAGACGCGCAGCGTGCGGCCCACCGTGTCGAGCATGCCGTGCAGCGTGTCGTAGTCCGGGTGGCGCATCCGGACGTAGGCGTTGGCCATGTACCCGGCCTCCACGCCCTGCGTGGAGGTGCCCGCCGGCGGCAGGTGCGCGTCGATGACCCACTCGCCGAACTGCTGCTGCAACTCCTCCACGCCGCTGTACCCGCTGATGACGCCGTCCCGGTCGGGGCGCAGCGCCACGATCCCGCTGGCGAACCGCCGGGACGGCGAAGCGCCCGTCCCGCCGTGCACGATGGCATCGGCCCACGCCCGGTAGATGTCCATGTCGTTGCCGGCCGAGTACAGGTCCCACGCCCCGACGCCCGGGGGACGGCAGCCGATCTCGGAGAACTTCAGCCCCTTGGGCCCGAAGAACCACTCCATGTGCGTCGCCGACGTCCCGATGCCGAGCGCGGCGATGACCCGCTGGCCCATCTCGCGCAGTTCGGCGTACTCCGGCGCGGTATCGAGCCGGTTCGTCGAGATGAACTCCGGCGAGATCCACCGGGTCCGCATCGCCTCGAGCACGTTCGGGTAGTAGTGGCAGGCGAAGTCCACGGCCACCCGGCCGTCGATCGCGATCGTGTCGTAGAAGCCCTCGTGCCCCTCGATGAACTCCTCCACGGCGATCGAGTCCACGCCCTGCCCGCCGAATACGCCCAAAGCGCGGTCAAGGTCGGACGGCGAGTCGACGCGGACCGTGCCCGACGCGCCCGCGCCGCTGCGCGGCTTGAGGATCAGCGGGTAACCGACCTGCGCCGCAAAGGCGCGCGCCGACGAGGCGCTGTCCGCCGCCGCCGACGCAGCGGTCGGCACGCCCGCCGCGCGCAGCGCCTCCTTCATCGACGGCTTGTCCCGGCACAGCCAGGCGGTGTGCACCGAGGTCCCCGGGATCGTGCACGCCTCGCGGACCTCCGCGGTGGACATGATGTGCGCCTCGACCGTCGCCTCGAGCCGGTCCACCCACAGCTTGCCCTGCACCCAGCGGACCGCGGCCGTCATCGCCTCGACATCGGTGACCGACCGGACCTGCTCGTAGTGATACAGCCACCCCTTCAATGCGTCGTCAAAGCCGTCCGCGGGGTACTCGCCGATCCCGATCACGGTGGCGCCCGCCTCGGCCAGGCCCCGGACGAACTCGCGCTGGTTGCGCGGGAAGAACGGCTCCACAAAGACCACGTTCATGCCGCAAATGGTAGCCCCGGTCCTACCGGTCCCCGAGGGGCACCGAGTACGTTCTTCCCATGACCGTCGCCGGTTTCGTCGCGCCCTACCTGCTCGACACGACGACGCGGTTCGTGCAGGCCGCCGCGAACCTGCCCGGCACCAGGCTCGCCCTGATCACCAACGAGCCCGAGGACCGCCTGCCGCCGGGCCTGCGCCACCTGCTGGCCGGGCACTGGCGGGTCGAGGACGCCCTCGACGCCGGGCAGATCGCCTGGGCCGTCGAGGGGCTCGGCGGCCAGCTCGGCCCGCTGAAAAGCCTGATCGCCGTCCTGGAGCAGCTCCAGGTGCCGGTCGCGCAGGTCCGGGAGCACCTCGGCATCCCCGGCATGGACCCGGGCACGGCCCGGAACTTCCGCGACAAGGCCCAGATGAAGACGGTGCTGCGCGCGGCGGGCGTGCCCTGCGCCAGGCACCGCCTGGCCGACACCGAAGAATCAGCCGCGGACTTCGCCCAACAGGTCGGCTTCCCCCTGGTGGTCAAGCCCCCCGCGGGCGCCGGGGCCAAGAGCACCTTCCGCCTCGACGACCCCAATGACCTCAGAACCTGGCTTGAGGTCGCACCGCCCGCCCCGGACCGCCCCGCGATGATCGAGGAGTTCCTGACCGGCGAGGAGGGCTCGTTCGACAGCGTGATGATCGACGGCCAGCTGGTCTGGGCCTCGATCTCGAGCTACCTGCCCACGCCGCTGGAGGTGCTGCGCAACCCGTGGATGCAGTGGATCGTCCTGCTGCCGCAGAACATCGACGGCCCCGAGTACGACGAGATAAAAAAGATCGCCCCGGACGCGCTCAGGGCCCTCGGCCTGCACACCGGGCTCTCGCACATGGAATGGTTCCGCCGCCCGGACGGCTCGGTCGCCGTGTCCGAGGTCGGCGCGCGCCCGCCGGGCGCCCAGATCACCTCGATGCTCTGCTACGCGCACGACTTCGACCTGTACACCGCGTGGGCGCGCCTCATGGTGGAGGGCACCTTCGATCCGCCCGAACGAAAGTGGTCCACCGGTACCGTCTACCTGCGCGGCCAGGGTGCGGGCCAGGTAAGGGCGGTCCATGGCCTGGACCGTCTCTCACCTGGTACCAGCGCGCTCATCGTCGACGCGCGCATGCCGCACCTGGGCCAGCCGTCCTCGGGCAGCTACGAGGGCGACGGCTACATCACCGTCAGGCACCCGGACACCGCCGCGGTCACCGCCGCGCTCAGGCAGATCGTCACCACCGTCCGCGTCGAGCTGGGCCCCTGATGCCCCCGCGGGTGCTCATGATCTCGCCCGGCTACCCGGCCGAGATGGCGCTGTTCACCCGCGGCCTCGCCCAAGCCGGAGCCGAGGTCATCGGCCTCGGCGACCAGGCCCAGTCCGCCCTGCCGGAGATCGCCAGGCCCGCGCTCGCGCACTACGTCCAGGTCGGCTCGCTGGCCGCGGACGACCAGGTCGCCGCGACGGTCCGCGAGCTGGCCAGGCAGGTCCGGGTCGACCAGGTCGAGTGCCTGTGGGAGCCCTACATGGTGCTCGCGGCGCGGCTGCGGGAGGAACTCGGCCTGCCCGGGCTGACCGTGGCGCAGACGCTGCCGTTCCGCGACAAGGAGCGGATGAAGATCCTGGTCGACGGGGCGGGCCTGCGCACGCCCTGGCACGTCGAGGCCCTGACCGTCGCCGATGTCTGGGCCGCGGCCGAACGCATCGGCTACCCCCTCATCGTCAAGCCCGTCGACGGGGCCGGGTCCGCGGACACCTACCGGGCGGACTCGGCCGGCGAGCTCGACGCGATCCTGCCGATGATCCGGCACGTGCCCCGGGTCAGCGTCGAGGAGTTCGTCGAGGCCGAGGAGTTCACCTACGACACCATCTGCGCGGGCGGGCAGATCCTGGTCGAGAACATCTGCCAGTACCACCCGCGCCCCCTGGTCACGAAGATCCACGAGTGGGTCAGCCCGGTCACGATGGCGCTGCGCGACCTGGACGACCCGCAGCTGGCCAACGGCCGCCAGCTGGGCCAGGCCGTGCTCAAGGCCCTCAGCTTCAAAGACGGCTTCACCCACATGGAGTGGTACCGCAAGGCCGACGGGGAGGTGGTGTTCGGCGAGATCGGCGCGCGCCCGCCCGGGGCCCGCACGGTCGACGTGATGAACTACGCCACCGACTCCGACCTGTTCGCCGCCTGGGCGCAGGCGGTCACGCTCGGCCGGATCTCGCAGCCGGTGCAGCGGCGCTACAACGCGGCGAGCATCTTCAAGCGCGCCCAGGGCGCCGGGCGGATCACCCACTACGAGGGACTGGACCGGCTGCTGGCGCAGTACGGTGAGTACGTGGCCGCCGTCGAACTGCTCCCGCCCGGCGCGCCGCGCCGGGACTGGCGGGCCACGCTGATCGCCGACGGCATGGTCATCGTCCGCCACCCCGAGCTCGCGCCGGCCCTGGAGATGGCCCGCCGCTTCGCCTCCGACCTGCACCTGTACGCGAGCTGAGGACCATGACCGAGGAAGCAGGAAAACTGACCGACGCCGTGACCGACGTCCTGCCGTCCGTCCGCGCCGACCTCGAGCGGCTGGTCCGCATCCCGTCCGTATCGGCCGACCCCGCCGCCGGACCGCACCTGAACCAAAGCGCCCAGGCCGTCGCCGAACTCCTCAGCCAGGCGGGCATGCCCACCGTCGACGTGGTCAGCGTCCCCGGCGGCCAGCCGGCCGTCCTGGCCCACCGCCCCGGCCCGCCCGGCGCCCCCGCGGTCGTGCTCTACGCGCACCACGACGTCCAGCCTCCCGGCGACCCCGCCGACTGGGACACCGACCCGTTCCGCCCCGCCGAACGCCACGGCCGCCTGTACGCCCGCGGCGCCGCCGACGACAAGGCGGGCATCGCCGTGCACCTGGCCGCCCTGCGCGCCCACGGCGACGACCTCCCCGTCGGGGTGACCGTGCTCGTCGAGGGCGAGGAGGAGATCGGCTCGCCGACGCTCGCACCGTTCCTCGACGCCTACGTCGACCGGCTCCGCGCCGACGTCGTGGTCTTCGCCGACGCGACCAACTGGACGACCGACGTCCCGGCGCTGACCACCACGCTGCGCGGCGGCACCAGCGTCACCGTCGAGGTGCGGACCCTGGACCACGCGGTGCACAGCGGCCTGTACGGCGGCCCGGTGCCCGACGCGCTGACCGCCCTCGCCCGGCTGCTGGCCACCCTGCACGACGCGCACGGCGACGTCGCGGTCGCGGGCCTGGTCCGCGGGACCGCGGACCCGCTCGACCTGACCCAGGCCCAGCTGCGCGCCGACGCCGGGATGCTCGACGGGGTCCAGTTCATCGGGAGCGGCGGCCTCACCGCGCGCCTGTGGGCCGGCCCTGCGCTCTCGGTCATCGGCATCGACGCCACCAGCGTGCAGGCCGCGTCCAATACCCTCATCCCGGCCGCCCGCGCCAAGGTGAGCCTGCGCATCGCGCCCGGCGACGACCCGGTACGGGCGCGCCGCGCGCTGGCCGAGCACCTGCGCGCGCACGCGCCCTGGGGCGCGCACGTGGCCGTGCACCCGGGCCCCGTCGCCGCGCCGTACGCCGCGCGGACCGGCGGCCCCGCGTACGCTGCCGCCCACGCGGCCCTGGCGCAGGCGTGGGGCAGGCCCGCCCTCGACATCGGCGCGGGCGGCGGCATCCCCTTCGTCACCGCCTACACCACACTGGTGCCGGACGCGGAGATCCTGATCACCGGGGTGGAGGATCCCGACACCCGCGCGCACGGCGCGAACGAGAGCCTGCACCTGGCCACGTTCGAGCGCGCCTGCCTGGCCGAAGCCCTGCTGCTCGGAAATCTGGCTCCGCAAGGGTAAAACCACGTCTCGTTCGGTATAAATAAAAATCTTTTTTCTGCCGAACGATCTGTGGTGCGAGTCCTGGGGCATCCCGGCCACAATGAAGGGGTGACCCCGCCCGCGCTGCGCCCGCGCCGCTCGTGCCTGGCCGTCCCGGCCAGCAACCCGCGCTTTGTCTCCAAGGCCCAGACCCTGCCCGCCGACGAGGTGTTCCTGGACCTGGAGGACGCGGTCGCGCCGCTGGTGAAGGAGAGCGCCAGGCACGCCGCCGTCGAGGCGCTGAACGAGGGCGACTGGGCGGGCAAGACCCGCGCGGTCCGGGTCAACGACTGGACCACGCAGTGGACCTACCGCGACGTCATCACGGTGGTCGAGGGCGCGGGCGCCAGCCTGGACTGCATCGTGCTGCCCAAGGTGGCCGACGCCGGCCAGGTCAGCGCGCTGGACCTGCTGCTCACGCAGGTCGAGAAGGCGGCGGGCCTGCCGGCCGGCCGGATCGGGATCGAGGCCCAGATCGAGAACGCCGCCGGCCTGGTGCACGTGGACGCGATCGCCGCAGCCTCGCCCCGGCTTGAGACGATCATCTTCGGCCCGGCGGACTTCATGGCGTCGATCAACATGAAGTCGCTGGTGGTCGGCGAGCAGCCGCCCGGGTACCCGGCGGACGCGTACCACTACATCCTCATGCGCATCCTGATCGGCGCGCGCGCCCGCGGCCTGCAGGCCATCGACGGGCCGTACCTGCAGGTCCGCAACGCCGCGGGGTTCGGCGAGGTGGCCAGGCGCAGCGCCGCCCTGGGGTTTGACGGCAAGTGGGTGCTGCACCCGGACCAGATCGCGGCGGCCAACGAGATCTTCTCCCCCTCGCAGGAGGACTACGACCACGCGGAGCTGATCCTGGACGCGTACGACTGGTACACCTCCGGGGCGGGCGGAGCGAAGGGCGCGGCGATGCTCGGCGACGAGATGATCGACGAGGCCTCGCGCAAGATGGCCCTGGTCGTCGCGGCCAAGGGCCGCGCCGCGGGCCTGGCCCGCACGTCCGCCTTCGACCCCCCGCAGGGATGAGTTTTGCGAGCGCCCCGCGGCGACTGGCACCTGCAGCCCAAGGTCGTCATCGCCGACGAGCGGCACGGGGTGGTGTGGTTCGAGTGGCGCGTCGGCGACCGCACCGACGACGCGATGGCGTTCTTCGAGTTCACCGGCGGCCTGATCACGCGGGTCACGGACTTCTGGCCCGAACCTTACGAACCGCCGCCCGGCCGCGAGCACCTAGTCGAGCGCTGGTAACACGGAGGGCGCAGGCATTGCGCCTGCGCCCTCCGGTTCGTGCTGCCGTGCTACCGCATTACCACCAGAAGCCCCGGGGGACGATCTGGACGTACGCGGTGGAGTAGCTCGACCCCTGCGAGTAGAAGAAGTAGTTGTTGTGGCCCGCAGAGGCAGAGCCGGTCACCTTGACCCAGAACGAGTGCCCTGGGTTGTAACCCCACAGGCCGTACCCGGACCGGACGGTGAAGTCGATGGTCAGGCTCCTGGTCTGTCCGGGATACAGGCTGCCGAGGTTCCTCGACACGGAGTTGCCGTAGTTCTGGCAGTAGTTCCGGTAGAAGTAGTCGTAACCGCAGTTCGCCCGTAGCTGGGACGGGAGGTTGATCGTCGCGGTCACGTCCGACGCGAAGTTCTGGCCGAAGTTGTTGTACTGCCCGAACTGGCCGTAGGCCCACGGGTAGTTGTGGTTCGAGTTGGTCACGGAGAGCGTGCAGGTGCCCTGCCCGCCGTTGTACACCTTCGGCGAGCACCACAGCGACGTGTGGAGGTTGACGAAGGCGTAGTTGTTGTAGTTGTTGTTGTAAGGGTTCTGGTGGTGCCTGAAGAACACGGTGAACGGCCCGGCCGTCACGTGCCCCCAGTTGTTCCAGGCGTACACCGAGAAGGTGAACGAGTTGGTCCCGTCCGGGATGTTCCCCGACACCATCCCGTTGTTGATGCTCAGCCAGCCCGGCGCCCCGACCAGCTGGTAGCTCGGTGAGCCACTGGCCGAGAACTGGTAGCTGTAGGACTGGCCGGTAACCGAGGTCGGCGGCGAGTCTGTGCTGAACACCGGAGCGTTCCCGTTCGGCGGGTTGTTCGGCCCGGTCGGGCCGGTCGGGCCGGTCGGGCCGGTCGGGCCGGTCGGGCCGGTCGGACCGCCCGCAACCGTCACCGACGTCGAGCCGCTGGACGGGCCGAAGCCATTGCCCTGGAAGCCGCCCGAGCCGCCGTAATTAGCGGTCACCGTGTACGTCCCGGCCGAGACGTGGTTAATGGTGCAGCTACCGGACCCGGACTGGCCCACGAAAGCGTTGCATCCGCCTGATCCGTCAGAGACGGAAACGGACCCGGTCGCCCCGCTTGGTGACACCGACACCGTGACGTCGATCGCCGAGCCCTGCGCTGAGGCGCTCACCGTCGTGGTTGTCGCTGTGGTCGCGGCGTATGCCGCACCGGCCGTCAGCAAGACGGCCCCGGCCACACCACCTGTCAAGATCAGCCCTGCTGCCACACCCGCCGTTCGGCGGCGCATGGCCCCTGTCAGTTTGTGCATGTACAAACCTTTCCACCCGTTGTGTCGAGTTCCCTGCCGCTACTCCGGATAGAGCAAACGTCCCCTACAGGTATAAAGCGCGGGGAACGCGATATGTTGCAAGTTTTTGGTAACACTTTGGCAAAACTGTGCGAGACGGTGCGGTCGCGCGCTCTGGCATGGGGGGTCCAGGCGGCCGGGGGATGCGCGCAAGAGACCCACAGATGATAGGTCAGCGCAGGCAATCCGGCCCCCGGAACGCCGATCACAGCGGGGCCCGCCGCGGGAAGGCGCCTCTCGAACATGCCTAAGGGCCGCCCTTCTGTCCCGGCGCTAGCACTGGTCCGGGTAACACGATACATCTCGTTGACGCGCCGCGCAGCGGAAAGCGGCTCAGCCCTTCCCTCCGGGACCGTCTTTCCCTGCTGCGGCGAGCAGGGTGAGGAAGGGGCCGACCCGGTGTCCTTCCTGGGCGGAGTGCCGGAACAGGCTGTCGTGGTTGACGGTGTACCGGGTGCGCCGCCCGGTGCGGGTGCGGGTGAGGTACCCGGCGGCCTCCAGGTCGGCGACGATGGCCTGGACGGTGCGCTCGGTCAGTCCTACCACCGGGCTGATGTCCCGGATCCTGGCGTCGGGGTTGCGGGCGATCTCGACGAGCACGTGCCCGTGCCCGGTCAGGAGCGTCCAGCTGCCGCCGCTCGCGTCACCGTTGCTCATCCTCGTGATTATATAGCCGCGAGCGGACACCCGCGAGATAAAACACGCGGGATTTTTCTCGTGTTTTATATTGACAGGTTCCCGGCTCGGGCTGATCCTGGTGATGTCCCGATCGGGTCACCGCCTGCCCTCGCCACGTGGGCGGGCGCTGCGCACCCGGCAGCGGAGGTGAGGCAGATGGACGATAACGAGTTCACCTTCGAGATGGTCGACGGCGTGCCGGTCCTGGCGGCACCGGAGGAGATCGACGTCACCAACGCCCCGGGGCTGCGGTCGGCCCTGCTGGCGGCGGCCGCGCACGGGCACGGGACGCTCGTGGCCGACCTGAGCCAGACCCGGTTCTGCGATTCGTCCGCGCTTCATACCCTGCTGGCGGCGCACAAGCGCGCCCAGGCAGAAGGCGGCGATCTGCTGCTCGTCCTCCGCAGCGCTCCCGTCCTCCGCGTGTTCGCGATCACCGGCGCTGACCGGCTGATCCCCAACTTCACCAGCCTCGCTGATGCCCTCGCGCAAGCGGGCCCGGAGGACAGCGCCGCGAAGAACGCCGACCTGGCCGGGCAGCACGGCGCCGGCGGCCGAGTCGGTTAGGCCACCGGCGGCAGGTCTGCTACCTGTTCCGTGGTGAGGTTGAGCCGGATTCCCTCGTCGATCCTGATCACGGCGCTGATGGGGATGGCGACTTCCTTCCGGCCCCACAGGTGTCCCTCCTGGAGCAGCACGTGGGTTACCCGATCATCGTCCGGGTTGACGAGGAAGCCCTGCACCCTGCCGATCTCGCCGTCGACGGCGAGGACCGGGTCGCCGGGCCCCACCTCGTCCTCACCCCCCGGAATGACGTCTTCGAAGGTCGCCGTCTGCCGCCACGCTCCCGCCGAGGGGCCTTCGGTCAGGCCAAAGCGCCCCCCTGGCCGGACGGGCCCGGCACCCGTGACCAGGTCACGCTCCGCGGCGTGGTCGAGCCTGTCGAACTCTGCGAGAGTGCAGCGCAGCCTGATTGCGTCGTCCGTGGCCTCGGCCAGGTCCACCGGGACAAGCCGCGCGGCCTCCTGCCGGTGCCCGGGCTGGACGACAAGGTGGGTGACCGTGTCGGTGGCCGGGTCGATGATCAGGCGGCGGACCTCGCCGCAGTGGCCATCCGTGCAGGTTGCCCTGGCCCCGATCGTGAACTGTGACTCTCCGGCCATAGCCGCCTCCCTTCGTCTTGCTGGACTGTAGCGCGCACCTGCCCAGCATCGGCGCCACGCGTGCCGTGGATCAACAGGGACCGGCCCCGGCGCCGGTCAGGTTACCGCGGCAAGCTCGGCCACCGGCTCGCCCTTCCGCGGAGGTCAGCGACCTGGCTAGGTCCGGGCGCCAGCCTGCCATCTGGCACTCGACGGCAGCCATCCGACCCGGTGCAGCACTTCCGCGGCGACCACTGTCGCGGGCCGGTTCTCGTTGTCCACCAGGTGGTCTTCCACCGCTGCCCGCTCAAAGACCTCCGCGGTGTGGGTGGCGGCGTCCAGGAACCAGTCCGGGTCGCTGGCTTCCCGGGAGCGGATGCGTTCGTGCAGCACCGCAAGGGGTGCCCGGAGCCGGACCACGGTGATCTGGGCGCCCGGCACCGCCTTGGTCACCCGCCGCAGCAGGCTCCGGGTCTCGAGCACGCGCGCAAAGATGAGCCGGTCAGCGCCGGCCTGGCGGAAGTTGGCCCACATGCAGGCCAGGTTGCGGTGACTCACCCGCTCGTTCCCCGGGTCGTCGGCGGGAACGGGCCAGCACTGCTCGATCCGGTCAAGGTCGACCAGTGCGTGGGGGACGTCCGCCTGGCGCAGCAGCCACGCCGCCTCGGCAGCGATGGTCGACTTCCCGACCCCGACCGGTCCGGTGATCACCAGCACGGGCACCGGGGCTGTCATGGCTCGACCTGCGGTGGCCCCCGCCGCGGCGTGCCTGTGTGTTGTGTCGGCCATCGGGTCCTTCCTTCATCTTTTGCCGCGGACAGGTTAGTCTCCCGCCGGACTGGGCAGGTGGTGGGTTCCGACTGAACGAAGACATCCAAAGGGAGGCGGATTATGAGCGGATGGGAATGGGGCAGCCTAAGCCTGGTGATCGGGCTGGTGATCGTGGTACTAGCGGTCGGCGTCCCGTACTTCTTCACCCACAAGCGCATGCGCGATCCGCGCGATGTCTCTGACAGTCGTGCCTACCTGCGCAGCCGGCGCAGGTGGGTATGGCGGCGGGCATCTGCGGGATTGCCGCCAGGCGCGACTAGGCCTGGCGACCGAGAGCCGACAGCATCCGGATCCGGCAGCCCAGCAGGTCGGCCGGGCATCCTCAGCCGAGGTGAACAACGGTGAGCGATATTGTGCACGTGCCTTAAGCGGAGCTGCTAGCCCGCAGGCGGGGAGCGCATCCAGCCGCCCTGGAGCTGGCGGATCAGCTGGCTAGCCGAGTTCCCAGAGCAGCCGGTAATAGCGGGTGCGCTCGGCGTCTGCCCTGACCCCGTAGGCGTCGAGCAGCACCTGCTCCCAGCCGGGCCCGTAGTTCCATTCAGTGCTCCAGGTGGCGATGGCGAGGTCGGCCCAGAGGTCGGCGACTCCGAGGTCGCCGAGGTCGACGTGGCCGGACCATCGCCCGTCGTCGGTGATCAGCGTGTTCGGCGCGCAGGCATCACCGTGGCAGACGACGAGCTTGTCGGCCACCGGGATGTTCTGGACCCGGGCGATCGCCCCGTCGATGCCGAGTTCCAGGTGTTCGGGGTGCCAGTCCGAGGTGTCGAGGCGCTCAGCCGCGGCCGCCCGCTGCGCGGCGGCGACCCGGTCCTGCGCCATCCAGGAGAACGGGCATTCGCTGACCGGCAGGGCATCGTGCATCGCCCGGAGCCCTTCGCCGATGGCGGTCACCGCCGTCCGCGGGTCGTCCTGCCACCGCTGCGCGACCGCGTTGCGACCGGGCAGGGGCGCCGTGACCAGCCAGGAACCTTCGCCGTCCGCCCCCAGGTCGAGCACGCGCGGTACGGGGGTGTACGCGACCGCCCAGGTCATCCGGGCCGCCTCGGCGGCCAGGTCCAGCGGGGAACCGGGAGGTGCCCACTTGACGAAGCACCGATCCGGGCCCTCACCCACTTCGAAGGTCAGCGCTTCGTCGTTCTCCCAGGCCAGGCACGCCTGGCGGGCCATGGCGAGCTTCCGGACCGCCTCTGGCAGCGCCGCGGATCGCCGGGAGCCCTCGGTGCTCACCCGTTCACCGTGCCATACCGGGGCCGAGCCGGCGAACCTCGGCCTGGTCCACGGCAGCACCTTGTCACCTGAACCTGGCGGGCGAGGGACGGCACCGTCGTCAGCCGCGGGGGCTGTCAGCCCCGCGGCGCGGGCTTACGGGCCATGAGGAAGGCTTGCTGCTCCTGTTCCGGGAAGTCACCGTCGTCATCGGGCTCGCGCAGCAATTGAGCGCGCACCTCCAGCCCGGCCCGGCCCAGCAACTCCGCCACCCACTCCGGCCGCCGCCAGCGATAGTCGAGCGCGACCGGGTGCCCCCGCGCCTCCGTCACGTGCACCACCTCGTCGCCGACCTGGAACGCCAGCAGCACCAGGCCACCTGGGGCCAGCACCCGGCAGAACTCAGCGAAGGCCTCCGGCACCCGCTCATCCGGGATATGGATGACCGAATACCAGGCCAGCACGCCGCCAAGCACGGCGTCGGGCAGGGCCAGCGCCAGCATCGAGCCCTTAACAACGGACATTTCAGGATTCCCGCAGGTCAGAGCCCATTCAGCATGGCTTTCGGACGGCGCCCCCAGCAGGATTCGAACCTGCGCACACGGCTCCGGAGGCCGATGCTCTATCCCCTGAGCTATGGGGGCTACGCGACGTGGGAAAGGCTACCAGCCACTAACCGTTACCGGGACACGCGGCGGGTACACTGCGCAATCACAGGTGCTAGACGCTACCCTCACGCGAGTGGAGCAGGGATTGAGACGGGTGCTCGTCGTAGACGACGACGAGGTGATCAGGCAGCTGATCGCGGTCAACCTCCAGCTCGAGGGGTTCGACGTGTCGATGGCGGTCGACGGGCAGGACTGCCTGGACAAGGTGGGGGACGTCGATCCGGACGTCATCACGCTGGACGTGATGATGCCGCGCCTGGACGGCTGGGAGACCGCGGTTCAGCTGCGCAATTCACCGGACACCGCGCATATCAAGGTCGTGCTGATCTCCGCGCGCGCCCAGGAAGACGACAAGGCCAGGGGCAGCAGCGTCGGCGCCGACGCCTACCTCACCAAGCCCTTTGACCCCAACGAGATGATCCGCGTGGTCCGCGAGCTCGCCGGCGCCTGCTAGGTGATCACGGGCTGGCTACGGCGGGCCATCCTCGCCGCAGCCGGTACCGACGAGGAGGACCCGCTGCTCCGCCCGGGCGGGGGACCGGGAAGTTACGCCTCCAGCCTTCCGTTCCGCCTGGCCGCGCCCGGCCAGGATCCGCGCGACGTCGCGGCCGCCCTCGCCGCCGCCGTCACCACCGAGCCGTGGATCGCCGCCGCCACGGTAACCGGTCCCGGCTACCTCACCGTCACCGTCACAGGCAACGCCCTGGCCAGCCTCGCGGTCCTGATCCCGCAGGCAGGCGAGGCGTGCGCAGCCAGCGACGCGCTGCGCGGCCGCACCGTCCAGGCCGCGCCCGAGGCCGACCTGGCCGGCGAACCGGACTGGCCGCATGCACGGGCGGCCCTCGCCGCCGAACTGACCGCCCGCCTCGCCGCCACCGCGGGCGCGACCCCGATTATTTCTGCCGAACGATCAGTGGTCCCCCCCTCAAGCCCCCCGCCCGCGGCCCAGACCGAGCCGCAACCACCGTCAGCACCGGCTCTCCCGGCCCCAGCCGAGCCCGAACCACCGCTGGTCACCCCTCCCGCACCTCCCGCACCATCCGCACCTTTCCCACTCCTCGCACCTCCCGCACCTCTCACACCATCCGCACCTTCCCCACTCTCCGCACCTTCCCCACTCTCCGCACCTCTCGCACCTCTCGCACCGCCTAGCGTCGGCGCCGGGCCCATCGCCCTCGCCGTCCAGTACGCCGGAGGCGACGCGGTGCG
>Ga0335074_10001230_pt1 | contig 34993 bp, 25 predicted proteins | sample Lox_Sample_23_FD_206715 | JGI IMG/M metagenome (GOLD analysis project Ga0335074, IMG submission 206715) | Soil microbial communities from Loxahatchee National Wildlife Refuge, Florida, United States - Lox_Sample_2.3 | ecosystem: Environmental > Terrestrial > Soil > Wetlands | place: USA... | reverse complement strand
CGCGATCGCCGGGTCGTTGTAGATGCAGAAGCCGCTCGCGTTTGCGCGCATGGCGTGATGCAGGCCGCCGGAGATGCTGACGCCATGCTCGACCGTTCCCGATGACATGGCCCTGGCGGCCGCGAGTGTGGCGCCGGCCACCAGCGCGGACGCCTCGTGCATGTCCGCGAAGACGGGATCGTCGGCGGTGCCCAGCCCGCGCCGCAGCAGCTCGGCCGGGTCGAGCTCACCGCTGCCCCGCCCCGCAGCTGCCATTCCGGCTTGCTTCACCACCGCGATGTAGGCCGGGTCGTGAACGAGCTCAAGCTCTTTATCGGTCGCGGGGTCGGGCGCGGTCACCGTGACACCGTCCCTGCCGAGCACGCCGAACGCGGCTGCCAGCCGCATCGTCAGCTCCACCCGGATCGGCGCCAGCGGATGCTCTGGCCCGAAGTCGTAGCCGACCAGCCGCTCGTCCCAGGCCACGTGCAGAGTGCAGGTCACAACACGATCCTTCCCGCGGGCTACTGGCTCAGCCCTGCCCGCCAGTCACGCGGCTAGCCTGCCACATTGCCCGGTAGCTGCCGCCGCGTGCCACCAGCTCGCCGTGCGTGCCGCGCTCGGCGACCTGGCCGTCTCGGAGCACGACGATCTCGTCCAGCTGATCCAGGCCGTCCAGGTCATGGGTGATCAGCAGCAGGCTGCGCTCGCCGGCCACCGCCAGCAGATCTGCGAGCAGCGCTTGCTTGTTCGCTGCGTCCAGGTGGGCGGTCGGCTCGTCCAGGATCAGCACTTCCGGGTCCGCCAGCAGCGCCCTGGCCAGCGCGAGCCGCTGCCGCTGGCCGCCCGACACCTGCGTGCCGTGCGAGCCCACCCGGGTGGCCAGGCCGCCCGGCAGCGAGGTGATCCAGCCGGTCAGCCGGACCCGATCCGCGACCGCCATGAGCTCGGCGTCGGTCGCGCCTGGCTTGGCCAGCCGCAGGTTGGCGGCGATGGTCGTATCGAAGATGTGCGCGTCCTGCGGGCAGCCGCCGATGCGGCTGCGCACGTCGTCGGCCGAGTAGGCGGCAAGATCGGTCTCGTTCAGGGTGGCGGTCCCGCTGCACAGGTCGCAGAACCGCAGCAGCACTGACGCGATGGTGGACTTCCCCGCGCCGGTCGGGCCCACAATTGCGACACGCTTTCCGGCAGGCAGATCCAGGTCCACGCCGTCGAGCGCGAGTGGGCCGCCGGGGTAGTACCGGACGCTCGCGCCAGCAAGCCGGATGTGCAGCCGGCCGGCGGGCAGAGCTAGCGGCCTGGCCGGCTCGCGGACCGGGTCGGGCGCGTCAAGCACGGCACCGATCCGCCGGGCGGCGGTGCTTGCCTGCCCGAGCTGGATCGCCGCTGCTGGCAGTGCTGTGACTGCCTCGAATGCGGCGAGTGCGGTGAGGGTGACGACGGCGAGCGGCACCCGGCCGAACGTTCCGGACCCGGTGGCGGCGACGCCGAGCAGCAGCACGCCCCACAGGGTCGCGCCTGCGGCCGCCGCCATGAGCCCGCTCCCGAGCCCGGACGCCGCCGCGGAGCGGCGGGACAACATGGTCAGCTCGGCGTCCGCGGCGGTGGCCCTGGCGAGCAGCTCGTCCGCAGCACCGAAAGCCTGCGCGTCCGCAGCTCCGCCGAGCACATCGGTCAGCTGCGCGCCCAGCTCACCGCGTGCCGCAGCCGACCGATCCGCCGCGAGCCGGGCGGTCCGCGCCGCGACGAGCGGCACGGCCAGGCCGGCCGTCAGCAACCCAGCGCACAGGACGAGACCGGCTGGGGCGAGCAGGGCCACGGCAGTGAGAACTGCCCCAGCGCCTGCTAGCGCGGCGGCGAGCGGCGGAGCCAGCCCGCGGACGTAGAGGTCCTGCGTGGCGTCGACGTCACTGACGAGCCGCGCGAGCAGGTCGCCGGTGCGGAAGTCGGCCAGCCCGGCGGGAGCGAGCCGTTCAAGCCGCCGGTAGATCGCGACGCGCACGTCGGCCAGCACCCGGAATGCCACGTCGTGGGAGCCGAGGCGCTCGGCATAGCGGAAGGCGCCGCGGCTGATGCCAAGTGCCCTGACCGCGACGACGGCAATCGAGATAGCCACGATGTTCGGGTGCTGCGAGGCCCGCGCCAGCAGGAAGCCGGAGACAGCAAGCAGCGCGATGCCGCTCGCGGTCGCGCCGGCGCCAGCAAGCGCGGCCAGCAGCAGCCGCAGCCGCAGCGGACGCGCGAGCGCGAGCAGCCGCAGCAGCGGACGGCGGGCCGCTGTTACCGAGGTCGCCGTGGTCATGGCTGCGCCGCAGCCTGGAGTCGGGGTAGCTGCAGGGTCGCCATCGGCTGCATGAGGCAGCCGTCTGCTAGTGCCAGGACGCGTCCTGCCGACCCTGCCGCGGTCGGGTCGTGGGTCACCTGGATCACCGTCCGGCCGGTCATCAGCGTGGCCAGACTGGCCTGCAGCTCCGCCGCGCTGAACGGGTCGAGGTGAGCAGTGGGCTCGTCGAGCAGCAGCAGGGGAGCATCTCGGAGGAAAGCCCTGGCCAACGCGATTCGCTGACGCTGTCCGGCGGAGAGCGCGAGCCCGCCGTCGCCGAGTCTGGTGGCGTACCCGTCGGGCAGTCGCTCGATGAACTCGTCAGCTCCGGCAAGTCGCGCCGCCGTGCGGATCTGGCTGTCGGCCAGGCGGTCAGGCGCGGGCCCGGTGCTCTCGCCTCCCGGCCATGCACAGCGAGCCCAGCCCAGTGCGATGTTGTCGGCGATGCTCGTGGCGAACAGATGCGGCTGCTGCGGCACCCAGGAGAGCTGTCTGCGCCAGAGCGCCACGGGGACGGCCGCTAGCTCGATGCCGCCCACCTCGAGGAGACCGGCTGTCGGCTCGGCAAACCGCAGCAGCAGTGCGAGCAGAGAGCTCTTCCCGGCTCCGCTCGGGCCGGTGATCACGACGTGCTCGCCAGGATGAACGGTCAGGCTGATGTCGGTTAGCGCGGGATGCGGGCGGCCTGGGTAGCACAGGCTGACACCGGTCAGCGAGACCGCCCCACTGAGCCGCCGGATGGCTGCGCCAGGCGCGGCCGCGACTCGCGTGCGAGGCGTGGCATGGTGACGGTTTCCGGGAGCCGGCGTCTGCAGGATCGCAAAGACCTGCTCGGCCGCGGCTGCGCCCTCCTGGCTGGCGTGGAACTGCGCGCCGACGTTCCGCAGCGGCAGGTATGCCTCCGGCGTGAGGATCAGCACCAGCAGTGCGGTCGCGTAGCTCATGTGGCCTGCCAGCAAACGCAGGCCCACCTCGACCGCGACCAGCGCAGTGGCAAGTGTGGCCGCAAGCTCAAGCACGAACGCGGACAGGAACGCGACCCGCAGGGTGCGCATCGTCGCCCGCCGGTGCTCACCGGTCACCGTCGCAATCTGGGTCTCCTGCGCCTTCGCGCGGCCGAACACCTTCAGCGTGGGCAGGCCTTCGACCACGTCGAGGAAGTGGCCGCCGAGCCGCGCCAGCAGCTGCCATTGGCGCTGGGTTGCCGCCCTGGTGTGGAGGCCGATCAGCACGGCGAAAACCGGGATGAGCGGCAGCGTCAGCGCGATGACGAGCCCGGAAACCCAGTCGGCCACGCTCACCCGGACCAGCACTGCGATCGGGACCAGGCAGGCGAGCACCAGTTGTGGCAGGTACCTGGCGAAGTACGGGTCAAGCGCGTCCAGGCCCTTCGTCGACAAGATGGTGATCTCGCCAGTCTGCTGGCCGGACAGCCAGGACGGGCCGAGGCGCAACACGTGTTCCATGAGGTGCTGCCGCAGCTGCGACTTCACTCTGGCAGCCGCGCGTAGTGCTGCTACCTCGCCGCCGTAGCTGGCCGCGGCCCGCAGCGCCAGCACGACGGCGAGGGCCACCAGTGATCCGGCCAGCGCTCCCGCCGGTTTCCCGCGGATGGCACCGGCCAGCAGAGCGGCCAGCAGCCCTGCCTGGAGGAGGATGAGCGCAGTGCTGGCGAGCCCGAGGACGACGGCGCCGGCGAGATAGCCGCGCGCCGCACTGGCGTAGCGCAGCAGCCGCGGATCGAGCGGCTTCAACCCTGCCCCCCGGCAGCGGCCGACTCCTGCGGTGCTGGCTGCGCCGGGCTGGTCGGCTCCACCGGCACTCCCGGCTGGGGGCCGCCGACGTCGGCCCGGGTGAGCCGCTTCCTGAACACCCAGTACGTCCAGCCCTGGTACAGGAGCACGATCGGAGTGAAGATCAGTGCGACCCAGGTCATGACGGTCAGCGTGTAATGCGAGGAGGACGCGTTGGCCACGGTCAGGCTGTAGGCAGCGCGGGTAGCGGACGGCAGCACGTACGGCCAGAGGTCGCCGAACAGTGTCGCTACCGACAGGGCCAGCGTGACCGCGGTGCCTGCAAACGCCCACCCCTCCCGGCCGCGGGCGATCGCGAGAATCGCGCCGAGCAGCGCCACGGCCGCGAGCGCGGCGGTCACATCGGTGGCCGTCTTGCCATGACCGGCCTGACTGGCAACGAGGAACCCGGCTGCCAGCGGCACCGCGGCGACGGCGATCCTGACCGCCAGGCTGCGGGCGCGGCGGCGCAGGTCGCCGTCCGTCTTAAGAGCCAGGAAGATCGCGCCGTGCATGGCGAACAGGCTCAGCGTGGTCAGCCCGCCGAGCAGGCCATACCAGTTCAGCAGCGTCAGCAGGTTGCCGGTGTAGACGTGCTCAGCGTTCAGCGGCACCCCGCGGACAATGTTGGCGAAGGCGACGCCCCACAGCAGCGCGGGCAGCGCAGAGCCGGCCACGATGGCCGCATCCCACCAGGTGCGCCAGCGCGGGCTGTCGACCTTGCCGCGGAACTCGAAGCAGACACCACGGACGATCAGCGCAACCAGGATAATGAGCAGCGCGAGGTAGAAACCGCTGAACAGGGACGCATACCAGAGCGGGAACGCGGCGAACGTGGCACCGCCCGCCGTCAGCAGCCAGACCTCGTTGCCATCCCAGACCGGCCCGATCGCGTTGATCATCAATCGCCGGTCAGTGTTGTCGCGACCGAGCACCGGCAGCAGGATGCCGACGCCGAAGTCGAAGCCCTCGAGGATGAAGTAGCCCGTCCACAGAACGGCGATCAGGACGAACCAGAAGGCTGGCAGGCTCATCGCAGTGTGCTCCTGGCGGTCAGTAGGTGAAGACGGGTAGGGGCTGGTCGGCGGCCTCGGCGGTCTCCGCCGGCACCCCGGCCTTGATGTGCCGGACGGCCAGCTTGGCGGCGATGGCCGCAAGCGCGGCATACAGCAGGGTGAACACGGTCATCGAGATGATCACCGAGGACGGGGTGACGCCGGGCGACACGCTGGCCTGAGTCGTCAGCACCCCGAACACGGTCCACGGCTGCCGGCCCATCTCGGTGAAGAGCCAGCCGCTAGTGGTGCCGAGGTAGGGCAGCACGACGCACCAGATCGCTATCCGGTAAAACCAGCGGGCGCGCGGAAGGTCGCGCCGCCTTCGGGTGAACCAGAGACCGATGACCGACAGCAGCCCGGCCAGCATGCCGAAGCCGATCATCAGCCGGAACGTCCAGTAGGTGACCGGGATGACCGGGCGATAGTTGCCCGCGCCGTACTTCTGCACGTAGGCGCGCTCGACGTTGTTGATGCCCTGCACGGTGCCGTGCGGGTCCAGCGTGGCGATGAGGGACAGCAGGTACGGCACGCGCACGCTCCACAGCTCCTTATCGCCGTTCAGCGAGCCGATCGTGAACAGTGAGAAGGAGGCCGGTGACTCCGTGTTGTACAGGGCCTCGGCGGCGGCCATCTTCATCGGCTGCTGGCTGTCCATCAGCCGGGCCTGGATATCGCCGGTCACCGAAGTGGCGACCGCTGCCGCGAGCGTGATGCCGAGGCCGAGGCGGAGCACCCGCCGGAACAATTGCCGGTCAGCGTCGCCAGCCCGGGCGCGAGCGAGATGCCACGCCGCCGCGGCGATGACGACGGCCCCGGTGATGAGGAAGCTGGCGAAGAAGACGTGCGGCCAGGCCGCGAGCGCGGTCGAGTTGGTCAGCAGGGCCACGATGCTGGTGAGCTCGGCCCGGTGAGTCACCGGGTTAATGGCGTAGCCGACCGGGTGCTGCATCCACGCATTCGCGGCCAGGATGAAGTAGGCGGACAGGCTCGTGCCGATGGCCGCGAGCCAGATGGTGGCGAGGTGGAGCCGCGGCGACAGCTTGTTCCAGCCGAAGATCCACAGGCCGAGGAAGGTCGACTCCATGAAGAACGCGATCAGCGCCTCCATGGCGAGCGGCGCGCCGAACACATCGCCGACGAACTTCGAGTAGGCGGACCAGTTCATTCCGAACTGGAACTCCTGCACGATTCCGGTAACCACCCCGACGGCGAAGTTGATCAGGAACAGCTTGCCGAAGAACTTCGTCAGCCGCAGGTACGCCGGGTCCTTCCGGGCCAGCCACGCCGTCTGCAGGCACGCGACCAGCAGCGACAGGCCGATAGTCAGCGGAACGAAGATGAAGTGGTACACGGTGGTGATGCCGAACTGCCACCTGGACAGGTCAAGCGTGCTCATGCGCGGTGCCTTCCGTGCGCCGCGACCAGGCCTGTCCCGAGCCGACGGCATGTTCCTGATGCGCAGTTGATCACCGCTGCGCGGCTGCGCATGAGGGCCGACAGGCCTCCTGCCCCGGGACGTTTGTCACCTGCTCGCACCCGGATGGATGCGGGTATACCTGGCTACATGACTGATCTCGCTGCAACACCGAAGTTCGCGCTGCTCGCGGACGGCAGCACGGTAGAGATCCAGCAGGCCGGGCCACAGGACGCTGACGACGTGCGAGCGATGCACCAGCATCTCTCGCAGGCCAACTCCTACCTGCGGTTCTTCAGCTTCAGCCCGCAGGCGGCCGAGCGCGAGGCGCAGCGGCTATGCCGCCCGCCGGACGGCAGCCATGCGGCGCTGCTCGCACGCCTCAGCGGTGAGCTGGTCGGCGTGGCCAGCTACGAGCCGACCGGACGACCCGGCGTCGCGGAAGTGGCCTTCGCCGTCGCCGACGACATGCACGGGCGCGGCGTCGCCACGCTGCTGCTTGAGCACCTGGTCTCGCTGGCCAGGCAGCGCCATCTGCGCGCGTTCGCGGCCGAGACGCTGCCGGAGAACGTGGCGATGCTGCGGGTCTTCGCGGACGCTGGCCTTTCGGTGAAGCGGGAGTTCGCGGACGGTGTTGTCGAGGTCACCATGCCGCTGCCGGGCCCAGACAGCGAACAACTTGACAGTTACCTGGACGCCGTCGCCGGCCGTGCCAGCCGCGCCGATGTCGCCAGCCTGCGCCCGCTGCTGCAGCCCGCGTCGATCGCGGTGATCGGCGCCGGTCGCCACCGCGGCTCGGTCGGCCGGGAGATTCTGCACAACATCGTGGCTGGCGGATTCGCCGGCGAGGTCTACGCAGTCAACGCGCGCGGCGGGTTCGTCGAAGGACTGACCTGTCTCACGTCCGCCGCCGATCTGCCAGTCGGCGTGGATGTTGCGGTCATCGCGGTGCCCGCCGGCGCGGTCACCCAGGCGGCTGAGCAGTGCGGCCGTCAGGGCGTGCACGCGCTGGTCGTGGTGACGTCCGGACTTGGCAGCGACGGAGCGCAGCTACTGGCGATCTGCCGCCAGTACGGCATGCGGCTGGTCGGCCCGAACTGCTTCGGCATCGCCGTGCCAGCCCGGCGGATTAACGCCACCTTCGCGGCCAGCTCGCCGCTGGCCGGCGAGGCTGGCCTGGTCGTGCAGTCCGGCGGGGTCGGTATCACGCTGCTCGAGCATCTGTCCAGGCTCGGCATCGGTGTCTCATCGTTCGCGTCGGTCGGTGACAAGTACGACGTCTCCAGCAACGACATGCTGACCTGGTGGGAGCAGGACAAGCAGACGAGTCTCGCAGTCCTTTATGTCGAGTCGTTCGGCAACCCGCGCGGTTTCGCCAGGACGGCCCGGCGGGTCGGGCGCAAGCTGCCGGTGCTCACCGTTATCGGCGGCCGCTCGGCCGCCGGTCAGCGCGCTGCGGCGTCGCACACGGCCGCGACCGCCACCCCTGTGGTCACGCAGGAGGCCCTCTTCGGGCAGGCCGGCATCATCGCGACGCACAGCCTCGGCGAACTGGTCGACACGGCTGCCCTGCTGTCCTGCCAGCCGCTTCCGGCCGGGCGGCGAGTCGCGATCGTCTCGAACGCGGGCGGCGCAGGTGTGCTGGCCGCCGATGCCTGCGTCGACAGCGGATTGTCCGTGGCGGTGCTGGGCAGTCCGACCCAGGACCTGCTCGCGCGGCTGCTGCCGCCGGGCGCTGCCGTCAGTGGACCGGTCGACACAACCGCCGCCGTCAGCGTGGACGCCTTCCGCGAGTGCCTGGAGCAGGTGGCGACTGACGCGGGCGTGGACGCCGTGCTCGCGATCGGCGTACCGACAGCCGTGGCCGACCTCACCGAGGCCATCCTGACCGCAAAGGTCACCAAGCCGGTAGCTGCCGGGCTGCTGGACCGGGCCGAGTCTGTTGTCATCCTCAGCCCGTTGGCTGAGGACGCGAGCACGTCGGCGGGAACTGCCTGGCAGCACCGCGTCCCGGTGTACAACTACCCGGAGAACGCCGCTCGTGCGCTCGCCCGCGCGGCTGGCTACCGGGACTGGCGCGACTCAGAGCACGGTCAGGTGCCGGATCTGGGCGACGTCGACACGGACGGGGCGCGCGCCGCGGTGGCAGGGTTCCTGGCTGATCATCCGGCGGGTGGCTGGCTGCCGGCCAGCGACGCCGCTGCGCTGCTAGCGCGCTACCGCATCCCCATGGTGCCAACTCGCCCGGTCACGAGCGAAGAGGATGCGCTCGCCGCTGCCGTCGAGCTGGGCGGTCATGTCGTCCTGAAGGCGGAGGCAGCCGGACTTATACACAAAACCGACGCGGGCGCCGTCAAGCTCGACCTCCGCACGCCAGCCGAAATCGCCACGGCCTACGCCGACCTCGCTGCGTCGTTCGGGGCGAAGCTGCAGCGCGTCCTCGTGCAGCCAATGCTGGCCGGCGGGGTGGAGACACTGGTCGGCGTCGTGCAGGAGCCGATGTTCGGCCCGCTCGTGGTGTTCGGTCTCGGCGGCGTCGCCACTGACGTGCTCGGCGACCACTCCGCCCGGCTCGCTCCGCTCACCGACGCCGACGCCGAGCAGATGATCAGCAGCGTCCGGGCCGCCCCGCTGCTCTTCGGCCATCGGGGCGCGCCCGCAGTGGACACCGCGGCGCTGGCAGCGCTGCTGCTGCGCGTGTCGAGGCTGGCGGACGACCTGGCTGAGGTCGCCGAACTCGATCTCAACCCGGTGATCGCAAGGCCGGACGGCGCGCACGCGGTGGACGTCAGGATCCGACTCGCGCCCGCCGCGCCCAGGGACCCGTTCCTGCGCCAGCTCCGGTGACCGCGGGGCAGCGAGCCCGAGCGGGACCAATGGCCCCGTTCCCGCGGTCGCAAGCCCCTGTGCCAGCCCGCACCGGCGCGCAAGCCTGTAGCTAGGGAAGGTACGGGAGGTGATCCGCATGAACACCACCGTCGGCGATGTCATGACGACCAGAGTCATCGCGGTCAGGCGCACTGCGGACTTCAAGCAGATCGTCTCGGTGCTCCGCAAGTACCGGGTCAGTGCCTGCCCTGTCATCAACGAGGGCGGGAAGGTGGTCGGCGTGGTGTCAGAGGCCGACCTGCTATTTAAGGAAGCGGAGCCCGGCCCGCCGGCTGGCCTTATCAGGCTGCGCTGGAAGCTGGGGGAGGAGTCGAAGGTCAACGCGGTGAGCGCGGGCCAGCTCATGACCTCGCCGGCCGTGACCATCCACCCCGGCGCCCCGATCGTGGTGGCAGCGCGGGTGATGCAGGATCGCCGGATCAAGCGGCTGCCGGTCGTCACCGAAGACGGCCTGCTGATCGGCATCATCAGCCGCTCGGATGTGCTGAGCGTCTACGAGCGGCCAGATTCCGACATCGAGAATGAGGTCTGCAAAGACGTCATCGCGGGCGAGTTGGGACTCAATCCGGCAGATATGGATGTCACGGTTACCTCCGGCATCGTTACGCTCAGCGGGCCGATGGACAGTCAGGACAGGGCGCTTGAGCTGGTGGCCCGCATCCGGCACGTGGACGGTGTGGTAGCCGTGCGGGACCGGATTGAGGTCGCCGGACAGCCTGGCGTCTCGCCGCAGCCCCGCGAGCGCGGCACGACCGTGGTGGTGGGCGCCGGCCGCTGAGCGGTCGGCCGATGGCCAGTTGCCGGCCTCAGCCGGGCGCGCGAATACGGCGGCCGGTGATCCTCGCGGGCGTGAGCCTGACGTAAGCGGGACGGTCGCCGCCCGCCCACGGCTCGACACGCAGTTCTCGCATGTGGTCCACTTCGGCAGCATCCGTGATGATACGGGCCGTTCCGGTCACGAGCACGCTCCAGCCCTCGCTGCGAGCATCGTCGATGTGGTCCACGTCGAAGGAGACGTGGCGCTGGCGCACGCCGGCGGCCATGCTGTCATCTGGGCTGGTGCGGAAGATGACGTCGGCACCGTCCATCTTGAAGTTGACCGGGACCGCCACCGGGCCGCGTTTTGCCTCGACGTACAGGAATCTGCCGACACCGCCGGCCGCTAGGTGCTCAAGGCACTCGGCCTCGGTCAGGTCCGTGAGCACCGCATCGCCTGCCGCTTCCCGCTGACCTGGCGGGAGTTGCATGCCTGCGCCGGACAGGGCGCCGGGTGTGGTGTTCAGCGCCGCGGCCAGTCGCATCAGTGCGCCTTTGCCCGGGTTCGGGTCCGGGCTGGATTCCAGGTATGCCAGGTACTCAGGCGACATCCCGGCACGCTCAGCTGTCTCGTCGACACTCAGGCCGGCGCGGCGCCGCTGCTCGGCGATGCGAGTGCCGACGTCAGTGCCGGGGACACCCGCGTCGCTGGGGATACCCGCGTCGCCGGGGACACCCGCGTCGTTGGCCATGTCTCCTCCGGCTGCTGCCTCTGCCAGCCAGTCCTGCCAGCCAGCCTGCGGTCAACTCTACGGACATCGGGCCGGCCGAGAAGGGACATAGGTCCCTGTCGCGCGGCGTCCCTGAGCGGTAACCATCAGTGGTGTGGTGAATGTGGGGTGATTGACATGACGTCGGTGACGCACGCAGCAGACAGGCCCGTTTCCGGTCCGGTGGCGGATCGGGGCGGCATCCTCGTGCCCGGCCCGGCAGCGCACCCGACGCGCGGCCAGGCCTCGCTCACGCCCGCCGAAGTCGCGGTCATCCTGTCGACGGCAGCGCGCGCGCCTTCGGTGCATAACACGCAGCCATGGAAGTTCCGGGTCTCCGGTGACGTCATCGAACTGCTCGCTGACCCGGACCGGCTGCTGCGTCATGCCGACCCGGCCGGGCGGGAGCTGATGATCAGCTGCGGCGCTGCGCTGTTCGGTCTGCGCCTCGGCATGCGGAAGTTCGGCTATGTACCATTTGCCGAGCTGCTGCCTGATGCTTCCCGGCCCTGGCTGGCCGGGCGGGTGCAACCAGCTGGCCGGGCGCCGGCGACGAAGGTAGAGGTGGAGCTCGCGGCCGCGGTACCGCACCGGCACACTCATCGTGGTGCATTCTCGCCCGGTGAGATAGCCCCCAGGCTGCTGGCCTCGCTCGCGGTCGACTCGGCTGCTGAGGGCGCCGAGCTGACCCTCATCAGCCGCCCGGCGGTTATCCGAGAGCTGGCCGTGCTCATCGGCCTTGCGGCCGATGAGCAGGGCGCTGATGCTCAGCTCACGGCCGAGCTGGCCCGGTGGGTGCCGCGAACCGGCGCCGACGTCAGGGAAGGTGTGCCGGCCTGGGCCAGGACCGGGCTGCGGCCGGGCGAAAATGCCGCGCGGCAGCGGGATAGCGCCGGCGCTCCGTCGCCTGTGCGGCTGCCGCAGCGCGACTTCGGCCTCCCGGGCACCGAGCCGCCCGATGGCGAGCCGCCGTCAGTGACCGCGGTGCTCAGCACGGCCGCCGACACTCCGGCCGACTGGCTTCGGGCTGGCCAGGCACTGCACCGCCTCCTGCTGCGAGCGGCGAGCAGGTGGGTGTTCGCCAGCCTGCAGACCCAGCCGCTGGAGACGCCTCGGCACCGCAAGGAGGTCGTGGACCTGCTGGGTCTCGCCGGGCATCCGCAGATGCTGCTGGAGTTCGGCCGCGCGAACGTCGCGCACGCAACGCCCCGCCGGCCGCAGGCCGAGCTGCGGACTCACCCGGGGAACTAACACAAGGAAGGCTTAGGCCTTTAGTCTGCGTCATACGGGCTTGTCGTCCCTGTCATGGCAGCCAGCCAAGGCGCTTAGCTGGCGGCAGAGCCCGGACGGAGGTGCTCGCGATGCAGCACTGGCGATGCGACCGGCCGCGACGCGCCGGGCCAGGCGTGCGGCCGCGGCTGCTCAGGAACGTCTCGGCCGACGGCAACCCGCTGCGGCGTCCCATCGACCGGCTCGAGTCTGCGATCATGCTCGGCCTGGTTGCCGCCTTTCTGATCGCCGCCCCGCTGGTAGCCATCTTCGCCGGGCATGAGATCGGCGCTGCAGCGACAAGGGAGAAGACAGCACAGGACACATGGCGGCCAGTCGCCGCGACGCTGAAGCAGCCAGCCTCGGCCGGGCTGCTCGAGCTGGACGGCAACTGGGAGACCTCCTGGGTGCAGGTGGGCTGGAAACTGCCAGGCCGGCCCCCGGGTACCGGGCTGATCGCGGTCGCGCTCAACGCCAAGAGGGGCCAGCATGTGATGGTCTGGGTGACTCCGGCCGGCAAGCTCACGCATCGGCCGCTAAGCAGTGCCGATGTCGCCGATCGAGTGCTCACGGCGGCGGCGCTGGCGCCAGTCGCACTGGGCGTGCTGCTGCTGATTGCCGGCGACGTGGTGCGGGTAGTGGCTAATCGCCGCCGGATGGCCGACTGGACCAGAGCATGGGAAGCCGCCGGCCCGAAGTGGACGTCGCTCCGGTAGCCGCTCCTCGCGGGAGGACAGATGCGAGCCTGGGTAGTGGAGCGGCCTGCGCCGATCGACGAGCAGCCGTTGCGCCAGGTCGAGCGCGCCGAGCCGGAGCCGGCTACCGGCCAGGTACGCGTGCGGGTTAGCTGCTGTGGCGTCTGCCGAACTGACCTGCACCTGGCAGAGGGCGATCTGCCGCCACGCCGGCCAGAAGTGGCGGTCGGTCATGAGGTGGTCGGGCGCGTGGATGCGCTCGGGCCAGGGGTCAGCCGCTTCGCGGTCGGCGACCGGCTCGGGGTGCCATGGCTGGCGCATACCGACGGAACCTGCGCGTTCTGCAGGCGCGGTGCCGAGAACCTGTGCGTGCAGCCGCAGTTCACGGGCTGGGATGTCGACGGCGGATACGCCGACTCGTGCCTGGTCAATCAGGCGTACGCCTACCGGCTGCCGGAGCACCTGGACGACGAGCATGCCTCACCGCTGCTCTGCGCCGGCATCATCGGGTACCGGGCGCTGCAGCGAGCCGCCGTCCCGGCCGGCGGACGGCTCGGCATCTACGGTTTCGGCGGCAGCGCGCACATCATCGCGCAGGTTGCGCTGCATCAGGGACTGCGCGTACACGTGCTGACCCGCGGTGCGGGCAACCGCAAGCTAGCCGCTGAACTCGGCGTTGACTCAGTCGGCGACGCGACCGACGATCCGCCGGAGTTGCTCGACGGGTCGATCCTCTTCGCGCCTGCCGGTGATCTGGTCCCGGTCGCCATGCGCGCGCTGGACCGCGGTGGCACGCTGGCGATTGCCGGGATCTGGCTGTCTGACATACCGGCGCTGCACTATGAGAGCGAGTTGTTCGAAGAGCGTCAGGTGCGCAGCGTCACCGCGAACACGCGCCGGGACGGCGAGGAGTTCCTGGCGCTCGCCGCGAGATTCGGAATCAGGCCGACCACCGTCGCCTATCCGATGGAACACGCGCCGGATGCGCTGGCCGACCTGGCGCACGGCCGGTTCAGCGGCGCGGCGGTCCTGCACAACTGAGCTGCGGGCTACCTGCGTTGTCAGGCCGATCCCGGCCTGCGCCTGGCCGGGGCGCGGCCGTACGGCTGGCTGACCGGGCTCACCGCCGGTGGCGGCGGTATCGGCAGTATCACCGGCTGACCCGGCTGCAGCGTCACGTCCTCGCCATGATGGGTGATCGTCGCGGGGCGGCCGGAGGCCAGCGTATAGGTCCCAGTCGTGGCGGTGATCTCCACGCGCACGTGCTGGCCGCGGACGCCGGCGGTGAAGCACAGGCGGGAGATGTCCGGCGGCAGCCGTGGCGAAAGGGCCAGCCGGCCACCGCGGAAGCGCGTGCCGCCGAGCCCCATTACCGCGGCCGTCCAGCCCCCTGCCAGCGCGGCCAGATGCAGGCCGTCCCGCACGTTGTGCTCGGTGTCGGTGACGTCAATCAGCGCGCTCTCGGCCAGATAGTCATGAGCTAGCTCCAGGTGCCCGGTGCGCGCTGCCACGACCGCCTGCGTCCCCGCCGACAGCGACGAGTCCCGTACGGTGAGCTGCTCGTAGTAGGCGAAGTTCCTGGCTCTCTGCTCATCGGTGAACGCGCCGGGAAACAGCTGCATGGCCAGCACCAGGTCTGCCTGCTTGACCACCTGCTTGCGGTACAGGTCGAAATAGGGGAAGTGCTGCAGCAGCGGATACTGTGACCTCGAAGTTCGCCGGAAGTCCCAGACCTGGTGCCGGGTAAACCCCTCCGCCTGCGGATGTACTCCGAGGTCAGCGTCGAACGGGATCGCCATCGCGTCCGCGGCCTGCTGCCAGCCCATCCGCTCGTCCTCGCCCACACCCAGCGTGGCGGCCCGCTCCGGATAGCGGCTTGCGGCGGCCGCGGCCGACCGCAGGTTTTCCTGCGCCATCAGGTTCGTGTACACGTTGTTGTCGGCAATCGCGCTGTACTCGTCCGGCCCGGTCACTCCGTCGATGCGGAACTCGCCGCCGGAGCTGTAATGGCCGAGCGACTGCCACAATCGCGCAGTCTGCACGAGTAGCTCAAGGCCCGGACCTGACTCGAACTCGGTATCGCCAGTCACGTCCACGTAGCGCGCGACGGCGTGGGCGATGTCGGCATTGACATGGAACGCCGCGGTTCCGGCGGGCCAGTAGGCGGAGCACTCCGCGCCGCTGATCGTTCGCCATGGAAACGCCGCACCACGCAGGCCGAGCTGGCGAGCCCGCTCAGTCGCCTGCGGCAGCGTGCTCCACCGCCAGCGCAGTGCGTCCGCCGCGGCTTCGGGGAGAGCGGCAGTCAGCAGCGGCAGCACGAATATCTCGCTGTCCCAGAACGCGTGACCGTCGTACCCAGGGCCGGTGAGGCCCTTGGCCGGGATCGCCCGCACCTCTGCTCTGGCGCCCGCCTGCAGCACGTGAAACAGGCAGAACCTGATGGCCTGCTGGACCTCAGGATCTCCGTCAAGCTGGATGTCGGCGAGCTCCCAGAAGCCGGCCAGATACTGCCTCTGCTCAGCCAGCAGCCGGTCCCAGCCCGCGTCCAGAGCCGCGGACAGCGCGCCGTCGACCTGGTCCCGCAGCGCCTCCGCAGACCGGGTACTGGACCAGCCGTAACCAACCAGCTTCACCAGGCGGAGCTTCTCACCCGGCCGGAGCGCTGCCGTGACGGTGAGCCTGGCCAGGTCCGGCGTGCTCTCAGAAGCCTGGTGGAGGCCGTGCGGACCGGTCACGGTATGCCGCATCCCGGCCGCGATCCGCTGCCTGCTGCGCCGGGTCCGGTGCACCAGCATGGCACTGTCACCGCGGGCGGAATGGCCCTCGGCGCGCAGCGGCACTGAGAGCACGCTCGGACCGCGCGGATCGCGCCTGTCCGGCGGCCGCTGCTCGGCGGCGGCCACGACTAGCTCGGACTGCAGCACGAAGCTTGCGGCGCCGTCGACAGGCTCAACCTCATAACAGATGGCTGCTATCGCGCGGCGCGCCAGCGATACCAGCCGGGTGGACCTGATCCGGATCGTGCGACCCGCCGGCGAGGTCCACTCGACAGTCCGCAGGAGCGTGCCGGTCCGGAAGTCGAGAACGCGCTCGTGCGCGCGCACAGAGCCGTACCTGATATCGAACGGCTCGTCGTCCACGAGCAGCCGGATGAGCTTGCCGTCGGCGACGTTGATGATGCTCTCGCCCGACTCAGGAAAGCCGTAGCCGGGCTCGGCATAGGCGAGCGGATGTTCCTCGTAGCAGCCGTTGAGGTAGCTCCCCGGTATGCCGTGCGGTTCGCCCTCGTCGAGGTTGCCGCGCCAGCCGATGTGCCCGTTGGACAGCGCGAAGAGCGACTCGGTCTGCGCCAGCATCCCGGCATGCAGTTCCTGCTCGTGCAAGGACCAGGGATCGCCGTGGAATGCGGGATGCTTGATCACAGTCCGGCTCCGGGGCAGGCAGCTCCGGCATCAGGTCTCGGCACGGTGCTCACTCTACGGTCGACGCGCTGGCGGCCGGGCTCCCGCGGTCAGGCTGGCACCGACACCGGGTCGTCTGCCTCCAGCGCGGCCAGGCCCGGCAGTTCCCTGCCCTCGAGATACTCAAGGCTGGCGCCGCCGCCGGTGGACACGTGCCCGAAGTCGCCATCCGCGAACCCGAGCTGCCGTACCGCGGCGGCCGTGTCACCGCCGCCGACCATCGTGAAGCCGCTGCTCCCGGCGACGGCCCTGGCGACGGCAAGCGTCCCGAAGGCGAAGCGTGGGATCTCGTAGACGCCCATCGGGCCGTTCCAGAAGATGGTGCCAGCTTCGGCCAGCCACGAACCGAACATGCGTGCCGTCTCGGGCCCGATATCGAGCACCATCTGGCCTGCCGGGATGGCGTCAGACGCGACGATGTGCACGGGCCTGACGTCGTCGCGACTCGCTGCGACCGCAAGGTCGGACGGGAGCAGCAGCTCGACCCCGGCGGCCGCGGCCTTCGCCAGGAATCCGCGCGCCGCCTCCTGGTCTCCGTCCAGGAGCGACGTGCCCACTGGCAGGCCCTGAGCCGCCAGGAACGTGGTGGCCATTGCGCCGCCGATCAGCACCTGGTCGGCCCGGTCCAGCAAAGCGCCGACCACTGGCAGCTTGTCCGCCACCTTTGCGCCGCCCAGCACGACGACGTACGGGCGCGCGACATCATTGGTGAGCAGCTGCAGCGCCGCGGTCTCGGTCTGAATCAGGTAGCCAGCCGCATGCGGCAGCCGCCTGGCGACGTCGTAGACGCTCGCGTGCTTCCGGTGCACGGCGCCGAATCCGTCGCCGACATAGATGTCAGCCAGCGCGGCCAGCTGATCGGCGAACTTACCGCGCTGTGCGTCGTTCTGACTGGTCTCACCCGGGTTGAAGCGGAGGTTCTCCAGCAGCACGAGGTGGCCGGGCGTCAGGGCGGCGACCGCGGCGGCGGCGCCGGGCCCGACCGTGTCGGCGGCGAAGGCCATCTGCTGGCCGAGCAGTCTGGCCAGGCGCTCGGCCACCGGAGTGAGGCTGAACCTTGCATCGGGCGCGCCGGGCGGCCGGCCAAGGTGCGAGCATGCGATGACGGCTGCCCGGCGATCAAGCAGAGCCCTCACGGTGGGCAGGCAGGCGCGGATCTTTCCGTCGTCGGCGATCGCGCCATTCTGGATGGGCACATTCAGGTCCAGCCGCAGCAGCACTCGCTTACCGGTCACATCAAGGTCATCGATCGTCCTCATATCCCTCTCCTGCAGTGGGTGCGAGCTTAGGCCGACCGCGACCCGCTTGCATTCCGGTGCGGGCTCCGGCCCGGCGAGCCGTGCGCTGCGCCGGGATGGTCCGGCAGCGGCTGGTCGCTGGCGCGGTCGGCCGGCAAGCGCGATGGCGGTACTGATCCTCCGGACGAGTGGCCGCGGGCGCGGCCGGTCCGACCACCACGACCGGGCAGTCCGCATGGCCGAGGCAGGCCCGGATGACCGGCCCGACACTAGGTCCGGCCAGACCCGATGAGGTCGATCCCAGGACCAGCAGGTCGGCTCCCGCGGACTCCTGAACCAGCGCGCGCTCAGCACCGCCCTCGACCACTTGCGTTGTCAGCCCGCGCGGCGCGTCGCCATCGAGCATCCTGCGCACCGTCGCTGCCAGGTTGCGCGCGTAATCCTGTCCGCGAGCGCCGTGCCGATCCCGCGCAGGCGCGTAGTAGGCGCGCGGCTCGGCGGTCCAGCACAGCACCACGTGCAGATGCGCATCGCGGCGTCGTGCCTCATCGGCCGCCCAGCGCAGAGCGGCGGCCGAGGCGCGCGACCCGCTGACTCCGACGACGATCGTGGGTGTGATCCCGGTCTTCATGGCAACCTCCCGCTAGTTCCACTCAACTAGCCAGCAGGCTCGAGCCCCAGGGCCGGACGTAGCTGCCAGGCGGGACTTCCGTCCCGGGCCGCCGAGCGCCCGTCAGGGAGCTGCGAGGACCGCGCGGCACTGCCGGGCGATCTCGATGTCCTCCCGCGCGGTGATGACCAGCGTCCTGACGGCGGCGCCCAGCCCGCTGATGTCAGCGTCGGCCATCGCGCTATTTCGCACCGGATCGATCGCGACGCCGAGGAACCCCAGCCCGTCCGCGGCAGCGGCCCTCACTGCCGGGTTGTGCTCGCCGATGCCGCCGGTGAATACCAGCACGTCGAGGCCGTCCACGGCCGCGGCCATCGCAGCGATCTCACGCCGCAGCCGGTGGAGGTAGACCTCGATGGCCGCGGCCGCGGTCGCGTCGCCGCGGCCCGCAGCCTTCTGGACATCAAGAATGTCACCGGAGGTCTGCCCGGACAGTCCGGCGAGCCCGGACCGCTGCTCCAGGCCGGCTCCGAGCTCATCCAGCCTGACCTTGTCCTGCTGCAGCAGCCAGATGAGCATGCCGGGATCGACGCTGCCGCTCCTCGTCGCCATGACCAGGCCCTCAAGCGGCGTGAAGCCCATAGTTGTGTCCTGGCAGCGGCCGCCGCGCACGGCCGCGATGGAGGCCCCGGCACCGAGGTGGCAGGTGACTACTCGCAGTCCAGCCGTATCCGCGTCGAGGAGCTCAGCTGCCCGCCGCGACGCGTATCCGTGCGACAAGCCGTGAAAGCCGAACCGCCGGAGCCCGAACCGCCGCGTCCAGTCTGCAGGCAGCGCATAGGTGGCGGCGGCAGCCGGCATGCTCGCGTGGAAGGCCGTGTCGAAGCAGGCGACGGCGGGCAGATCCGGCAGTGCCTGACGGACGGCTGCAATCCCGGCCAGCGCGCGCGGCTGGTGCAGCGGCGCGAGGTCCGTGAGCGCGCGGATGGTCTCGACGACCGTGTCGTCGATCAGCACCGCCTCGGTGAAGCTGGTGCCGCCGTGCACGACCCGGTGTCCTGCGACGGCGGCGCTCGGCCCCGCGCCAGCTAGGAAGCGGGCTAGTTCCGGCAGGTCGGCGCCGCCGTCCCACCGGTCGACGTCGAGCGAGTCGACAACGCAGTCGCTGCCGTCGAGCACGCGCACCTTGAGGCTGCTCGAGCCGGCGTTCACGACGATGACGTTGGCGGTAGCCCCCGGGCCGCGCGCGACGGCGTCGGCCGCTTCCGGGCCAGGCACCTCAGGATTCCCGGACTAAGCGGTCGGCTGCGGCCACTGCCAGTCCCGTACCTCCGGTATGTCCTCGCCGTACTGCCGAGTCCACGCCCGGGCCCTGGTGCGCATGTCCACCATCTGCTGGCGCAGTTCGCCCGCCCGCTCGACCAGCCCCGGCACCCGGTCGATCACGTCCATGACGAGATGGAACCTGTCCATGTGATTCATCATGAGCATGTCGAAGGGCGTGGTCGTTGTGCCCTCTTCGGTATAGCCGCGCACGTGAATGTCGCGGTGCGCGTCCCGCCGGTAGGTGAGCCGGTGGATCAGCCACGGATAGCCGTGATAGGCGAAGATGATCGGGCGTCCGGGCGGGAAGAGCGCGTTGAATTCGGCGTCACTCATTCCGTGCGGGTGCTCGGAGTCGGGCTGCAGCCGCATCAGGTCGACCACGTTGACGACGCGGACGCGCAGCTCAGGCAGCGCTTGCCGGAGGATGTCGGTGGCCGCCAGCACCTCGAGCGTCGGCACGTCGCCGGCCGCGCCGAGCACGACGTCCGCGTCCACCTCCGGATTGCCGTCGTTGCTAGCCCACTTCCAGATGCCGGCGCCGCGTGTGCAGTGCAGGACTGCCGACTCCATGTCCAGCCAGTTCGGGTTGGGCTGCTTGCCGGCCACGATCACGTTGACGTATTCCCGGCTGCGGAGGCAGTGGTCGGCCACCGACAGCAGCGTGTTCGCATCCGGCGGCAGGTAGACGCGGATGACCTCGGACTTCTTGTTGGCGACCAGGTCGATGAAGCCGGGGTCCTGGTGGCTGAACCCGTTGTGGTCCTGCCGCCACACGTGCGAGGTGAGCAGGATGTTGAGTGACGCGACCGGTCGGCGCCAGGACAGCTTCCTGGAAACCTCCAGCCACTTGGCGTGCTGGTTGAACATGGAGTCCACGATGTGGATGAACGCCTCGTAGCAGGAGAACAGCCCGTGCCGCCCGGTCAGCAGGTAGCCCTCCAGCCAGCCCTGGCAGGTGTGCTCGGAGAGGATCTCCATCACCCGGCCGTCAGCCGCGAGGTTGACGTCGACTGGCAGCATGGCCTCTTCCCAGGTCTTCCCGGTTGCCTCAAGCACCGCGGTGAGCCGGTTGGACTCGGTCTCGTCCGGGCCGAAGATCCGGAAGTTCCGCTGGACAGCGTTGCGTCGCATGATGTCGCGCAGCCAGCCGCCAAGCACCCTGGTCGGCTCGGACGTCGTCGCGCCCGGCGCGGGGACCGCCTGGGCGTAGTCCCGGAAATCCGGCAGCGCCAGGTCGCGCAGCAGCACGCCACCGTTGGCATGCGGTGTCGAGCCGAGCCGCCGCTGGCCGCTCGGCGCGAAGGCGAGCATGTCCAGATCCGGGCTGCCGTCCGGCCCGAACAGCTCCTCCGGCCGGTAGGACTTCATCCACTCCACGAGCTGATGCCGGTGCTCCGCGTTCGTCCGTACCTCGGCGAGCGGCACCTGGTGAGAGCGCCACGTTCCCTCCACCGGAAGCCCGTCGACCTCAACTGGTCCGGTCCACCCCTTGGGTGACCTGAGCACGATCATCGGCCAGCCGGCACCGGACCTGCCATGGTCGGCTCGTGCCTCTGCCTGGATGGCACGGATGCGGGCCACGCACGCATCCAGCGTTGCTGCCATCTCCTGGTGGGGAACGTGGCCGTGGGTGCCGGTCACATACGCGGGCTCGTAGCCGTAGCCGCGCAGCAGGGCGTCGAGCTCGGCCTGCGGCAGCCTCCCGAGCACCGTCGGATTAGCGATCTTGTAGCCGTTGAGGTGCAGGATCGGCAGGACGGCGCCGTCGGCGGCCGGGTTGAGGAAGCGGTGCGAGTGCCAGCTTGTCGCCAGCGGGCCTGTCTCGGCCTCGCCGTCGCCGACGACGCAGGCCACGATCAGGCCGGGGTTGTCAAAGGCCGCCCCGTGTGCGTGGGACAGCGAGTAGCCGAGCTCCCCACCTTCGTGGATGGATCCCGGCGTCTCCGGAGCCACGTGACTCGGCACGCCGCCGGGGAAGGAGAACTGCCGGAACAGCTGCCGCATACCGTCGCTGTCCCGGCCGATGCTCGGGTAGACCTCGGTGTAGCTGCCCTCGAGCCAGGTGTTCGCCAGCGCGGCCGGGCCGCCATGACCAGGACCAATCACGATCATCATCTCCGCGTCAAGCGTGGAGATGGCCCGGCTCAGGTGCGCCCACATGAAGTTCAGGCCCGGCGTCGTTCCCCAGTGGCCGAGCAGTCGCGGTTTGATGTGCTCTGGCCGCAGTTCCTCGGTCAGCAGCGGATTGTCCATCAGGTAGATCTGGCCGACCGACAGATAGTTGGCGGCCCGCCAGTACCGGTCAAGTACGTCAGTGTCAGCCGGTGATAGCGGGCCTGTCAGGGTGCCCGCTGTCACGTTTGCTGTCATGAGTCTTCCCCCCGAACCACCACGACCGGGCAGACCGCGTTGGTCACGCAATGAATGCTTACTGAGCCGACCAGCATGCCCCGGAACGCGCCGTGCCCTCGGTTGCCGACCACCAGCAGATCGGCGTGTTCTGACGCCTCTACTAGCGTATTGGCCGGGTGGCCATAGACGACTTCGGCCCGTACGCCAGACGGTTGCGGCGAGCCGAAGACCTCGGTGACAGCCTTGTCCAGCGTCTCCTGCATCTCCATGCGCACCTGTCCGGATATCTCCTTCGGCGCGTGGCCGACCGGAGCAGTTCCAACCGCGGCCGGATAGTGCCAAGACAACAGCGCGCTCACGGTGGCTCCGGTGGCGGCGGCGTACTTCGCCGCCCAGCGAAGAGCGGCAAGCGACTCGGCTGAGCCGTCCACTCCGACGACAACTCGCGGAGCTGTTTCTGCTGACATGGCACCGGCCTCGCTTCCGTTTTACCCGGGCCCGTTATGGCCGCGGGGGCTGATCCTCATCCAAACCCGGACCGGCGGAGCCGGCCTAGGGCCCATGGTCCCGCCATCATTGTCGGCCAGAGCGGCCGGGCAGCGTGATTAGTGCTACCACGCAGCCGGCCAGCGCCACGATCGCGCCGGTGAGCATGCCAAGGTCCATGCCGCTGACGAACGCCGTCCTCGCCGCTGCCGCGAGTTCCGCGCCGAGCGTGCCGCCGAGCCTCCCGGCGACATCGAGCGCGCCGCCGACCGAGCCGAGGATCACGTGCATGATCGAGCCGGGAACGTGGTACGGAGCTAGCGCGGCTGTCATCCGGCCGGTGTACCGAGTGGACAGCAGGCTGCCGATAATGGCGACGCCGAGCGCTCCGCCGATCTGCATCATGGCGCCGTTGGTCGCGGAGCCGACACCGGTGTGCTCGGCTGGCACCGAGCCCATGACTGACGCAGTCGCAGCGGGGATAGCGAGGCCGGCGCCGATGCCCAGCATGATCATGCCGGGCAGGGTGTCGACGAACGTGGCGGTTGCTGACGCGAGCGAGATCTGCCAGAGGCCCCCGCTGACAATCGCCAGTCCGGCCGCACCAGTCAGCTTCGTACCGGCGAATCGCTGCAGCAGTGCTGACAGCGGCGCCACCACGGCGATGGCCCCGGCGGCCGGCAGAACCCTGACGCCAGCCTGCAGCGGGGTGTAGCCGAGGTCGAACTGCAGGAACTGGGTGAGCACGAACAGCGCACCGAACAGTCCGAGGGTGGCAAGCCCGATCGACGAGATGGCGGCTGAGAATCCGCGCGTCCGGAAGAATGCCAGGTTCAGCATCGGGTGCGAGCTGTGCCGCTCCCAGACCCCGAACGCGGCAAGGATTACCAGGCCGGTCACCCCGGCTCCGACGACCAGCCCGGATGACCAGCCGCGCACCGGGGCCTCGATGATCGACCAGAGCAGCAGGCCGAGCCCGGCCATGGATAGCAGCACACCGGTGATGTCAGGTGGTGCCGCCGCCGAGTTCTTCGAGTCCGGCACCAGCGGGAGCGCTAGCGCGATGCCGATCACGGCGATGGGCACGTTGATGAGGAACACCGAGCCCCACCAGAAGTGCGCGAGCAGCAGCCCGCCGATGATCGGCCCGAGAGCGACACCAACCCCGCTGGTCCCGGCCCAGAAGCCGATGGCGCGCTGCCGCTCAGCGCGGTCGGTGAACATCTGCGTGATGATCGACAGCGTGGATGGCATGATCAGCGCGCCGCCGATGCCCATGCTGGCCCGGGCGGCCATCAGCATGCCGACGGAGCCGGAGAACGCGGCCCAGGTGGAGCCCCCTGCGAAGAGCAGCAGGCCGGCCAGGAACGTGCGCTTCCTGCCAATCCGGTCGGCGACGCTGCCGGCCGCGAGCAGCAGTCCGGCGAAGACGATCACGTACGAGTCGACGATCCACTGCAACTGGCTCGAGGTCGCGTTCAGGTCGCGGACCAGAGTCGGGAGGACGACGTTGAGGACCGTGTTGTCCAGCGTCACGATCAGCAGGGAGATGCAGAGCACCGCCAGCGCGAGCCAGCGGCGGGCATACGGCAGCCCGTGCCCGTGGCCAGCCGTCGCAGTCGGCAGCTTCGCGGTAGTAGCCATGATTCCTCCTCATGATCGTTGCGGAGTCTGGGCAGTCAGGACCGCCCAGACTCCGCAGCCACTGCGCTGGTGTCGGTTGTCGTCATGGCACCAGGACGATGCGTGCCTTTGCCTTGCCGTGCAGGACCTCGTCGATGCACAGATTGACGTCGGCGAGCGGCCTGGTCTCGTAGATCACCTTGGTCCGCCCGAGTGCGTGCAACGCGAACACATCGGCCAGGTCCGCGCGGGTGCCGACGATCGAGCCCAGCACCGACGTGCCGTTAAGCACGGTGTCGAACACCGGGATACTGAGCGTCCCCTCGGCGGGCAGGGCGACCAGCACCAGCCGGCCACCGCGGCGCAATCCGCCGTATGCGGTCGCGAACGACTTGTCGTCCACGGCGAGACCGATGGCGACGTCGGCGCCGCCATGCGCCTGCAGGACCGCTGCCGGGTCCTCGGCCCGCGCGTCGATCACAATGTCTGCGCCGAGGTCCTTGGCCAGTCTCAGCTTCTCGTCGGTGATATCGATGGCCGCCACTGTGCCGCCGAAGATCTTGGCGTACTGCAGCGCGAGGTGGCCGAGACCGCCGATGCCGGAGATCGCGACCAGGTCGGTGGGCCGAACGTTGCCGACCTTGACGGCCTTGTAGGTCGTGACGCCCGCGCAGGTGAGCGGTGCGGCGTCGAACGGGCTGACGCCGTCCGGAACCTTCGCCGCGAACGCTGCCTCACCGAGGAAGTACTCGGCATAGCAGCCGTCCACCGAGTAGCCAGAGTTGCGCTGGCCCAGGCAGAGAGTCTCCCAGCCGGTACGGCAGTGCTTGCACTCGCCGCAGGCCCAGCCGAGCCATGGCACGGCGGCCATATCGCCAACCGACAGGCTAGTGACGCCGGCGCCGACCGCCGCAACGGTGCCGACGCCCTCGTGGCCGGGAATGAACGGGGGCGTGGGCTTGACTGGCCAGTCGCCATGTGCTGCGTGAATGTCGGTGTGGCAGAGGCCGGACGCGATCATCTTGATAGTGACCTGGCCTGGCCCCGGCTCCGGGATCGGGCGGTCCTCGAGCACGAGTGGCTCGCCGAACCGGTGGACGACTGCTGCTTTCATTACTGCACCTCCTGAGTGCTGTTGTGAGCCGGGGAACGACCCCCCGGAGCCCCCGCGAGGGGTGATCAGTGCTCGCTAGCTGGGTTCTCGCTGAGCACGTAGGTGTAGTAGCGGAGCCGGCCGTCGGGATCGCGGCGCGGGAAAATGCCCTGCATCTCCGATTCGAAGCCGGGGAAGAGGTTGTCGCTCCCCTCGAATAGCCGCAGGTAGGCGACCGCAGCGGAGTCGGCGGCGAACCGCTCGCCGGGGACCATGATCGCGATGCCGGGCGGATAGACGACGACCAGGCTGGCGGCCACCCGGCCAGCCAGCTGATCGAGCGGCACCAGCTCGACCTCGCCCCGGATCAGCGCTGCGTGCGCCGCAGCGGGCGATGTGACGATCTCCGGCTCGTGCTCGGCGTTGTAGACCGCGCGCTGCAGTTCGTCGGCGCGGCTGTCACGTAGCAGCCCGTGCATCTGGTCGCACAGCTCGCGCAGTCGCAGCCGGGCGTACCGCTCCGGATGCGCAGCGACGAGCTCAGGCAGCACGTCCCGCACCGGCGCGTCACGGTCATAGGCCCGCTTGAAGTCGAGCAGCTCGGACAGCAGCGTGCCGGACTTGCCACGCTCGATCGCCGGCGTCACCAGCAGCAGGACCGTGTAGAAGCTGGTCTTCTCGTTCACGATGCCGCGAGAGCGCAGGAACGCGGCGGGCACCGCGGCCGGTATGCCGGATGCTGCGAAGGTGCGCCCGCCCTCAATGCCTGGCGTCGTGAGCGAGCACTTGGTCGGGTCCAGCATGACGTAGCCGGGAGCCAGGCCGGTCAGGTCGTGCCAGTCGTCGCCCTCGTGGAACATCCAGCACTCCGGCACGCTGGCCAGGATGTCGTCGCTGACCTCACGCCAGCGGACGCCTGCGAGGCCGCCGTCGGCGGCCGCCTTCTCCAGCGTCTCCCGGACGGCTGCATCGAGGTAGCGACCCTCGGCCGCCGCCGTTAGCTGATCAGCGCTGACGGTGACGGAGTGCGGCCCGAAGATGTCGAAGAACCAGCCGCCAGGCCGTGCTGCCAGCTCGTCGTGATAACGCTCCACCTGCTTGCGGAGCGCGATCGACTCGCGGATGGCGTCATCCATGAGCGCGAAACCCGGCCTGCCGCGCATGATCTGGGCGCCGACATCTAGCGAGGCGATCATGTTGTACTGCGGCGAGGTCGAGGTGTGCATCATGAAGATCTCGTTGAACCGGTCGTGGTTAAGCAGCCGCCGCTGGCCGGCCAGGTGAGCATCACGGACGTGGATCTGGGAGGCCTGGGACATGCCCGCCAGGCACTTGTGGGTGGACTGGGTGGTGTAGATGCCGGGGTCCGCCGCGGAGAGGCCCTCCAGCGACATGCCGTAACGGCCGGTGTAGAGCGGGTGGAACCTGGCGTAGGCCATCCAGGCCTCGTCGAAGAGGATGTAGTCGCACAGCCTGCCGATCTTCGCCAGCACCTGGCGCTCGTCGTAGCAGACGCCGTCGTAGGTGGTATTGGTCAGGATCGCGAGCCGGAACGGCCGGTCGGCCCGCCATGCGTCCGGGTCCGTGACGAGCGGGTTCCGCCGGATCTGCGCGCGGATGTAGTCCTCGTCCAGGAACCGGTAGTCGACCGGGCCGATGATGCCGTTGGCGTCCCTGGTCGGGTTCAGGTAAACCGGGGTCGCACCCGCCATCATGAGCGCGCCGTGGTGGCTGGACTTGTGGCAGTTGCGGTCGAACAGGACCAGGTCACCCGGCGCCAGCAGCGACATCGTGACCATCTTGTTCGAGGTCGAGGTGCCGTTGAGGACGAAGTACGTCCGCTCCGCGCCGAAGACCTCCGCCGCCTTGCGCTCGGCGTCGAGGACCGGGCCCTGGTGCTGCAGGATCGAGCCGAGTTCGGGCACGGCGTTGCAGAGGTCACCGCGCAGGAACGGCTCGCCGACGTAGTCGAAGAACGCCCGGCCGAGTGGCGTCTTGCGGTAGAACATGCCGCCGTTGTGGCCGGGGCAGCACCAGGTCCAGTTGTAGTCGTCCACGTAGCGCTTGAGCGCGCCGAAGAATGGCGAGAGCAGATGGTCGGCATATTCTCGGACCAGCCGCTCGACCCGGCCTGCCACGAACTCAGGCGTGTCCTCGTGCAGCCAGAAGAATCCGTCCGTCCGCTCGGCCACGGCCAGCGGTATGCTCTCCACGTCGGCTCGCTCGGCGAGCAGGAGCACCGGCAGATCGTCGCTGACGGTCCTGATGCGGTCGAGAATCCCGGCCAGCTCGCGATCGCTGGCGAAGAGGTCCCAGTCGAGCAGGACCGTGCCGATGTCGGCTTCTGACTTGATCGCGAACTCTACGTCGGCCTGCGTCCGGGCGGTGATCACGCGGAGCCCGCGCTTCGTCAGTTCGGCAGCCAGTCTGGTGGTCGCGGTGTCAATCGCCGATCCGGAGCCGAGCTCATGCTCAGCCAGCAGGACCGGGTAACTGTCGTAGTGCTCCATGACTACTCGTCCTCTTCTTCCTCGGCCTGGACCGCCGCCATCGTCTCCGGGTCGGCCCGCCACGAGTCCTTGCGGAAGCGTGCGATCACGAGCGGAGGCAACGCCAGCACGGCCGTGAAGAGGATCATCAGGCTGATGTACAGCGTGTGGTTACCGGTGGTGATCTGCGACGGCGGCACGAAGCCGACGTAGAAGGCGAACACGCAGCCGGCGACGCCAAGCCCGGCCATGATCCAGACGCCCAGCATGCCGCCGGGGATCTTGTACGGTCGCGGCCGGTCCGGCTGGGTGTAGCGGAGGCGGATCACCGCGGCGAACATCAGCACGTACATGATCACCAGTAGCTGCGTGGTGAGCGCGGACAGGATCCAGTACGAGGTGCTGATCGTCGGCTCGAACAGGAACAGCAGAGCGAACAGCGTGCCGATGCCGGCCTGGATCCACAGCACCGAGGTCGGCGCGAGCCGCCGGTTGTGGCCCTGGAAGACCTTCGGGAAATCACCCTCGAAGGACGCCCGCATGAAGCCGCGGGCAGGGCCGTACATCCAGGTGGACAGCAGGGCGATGCCGCCGGCGAAGATCAGCAGTGACAGCGGCCGGGTCAGCCAGCTGATCCCGAGCTTGTCGTCGAACACGGCGAACGCCTGGAGCAGCCCGGAGTTCAGCTCGATCTTGTGCGCGGGCACGACGACTGCGATCGCCAGCGTGCCGAGAACGTACAGGCCGACGAGCGCCAGGCAAGCGAGCAGCGTCGCCCTCGGGAAGTCCCGCTTCGGGTTCTTGGCCTCGCGGGCGTGGAAGCCCGCCATCTCCATGCCCGCGAACGCGAGCAGGACACCGGAGAAGAACACCAGGTTCGACAGGCTCAGCGAGGGCATCAGCGAGTGTGCGCCGTGGTAGGGCGCGGCCAGCGGGTGACCGCTGGCGAGCCAGCCGATGCCAAGCCCGATCAGCAGCACGCCGGGGATGACCGAGCCGAGCACGGTGCCCCAGGAGCTGATCCTGGCCGAGGCCCGGACGCCGAAGAAGTTGGCGAGTGTCGTGCCCCAGAACACGATCATCATCACGATGAATAGCCAGACCTTGTTGCTGGCCCAGGACGGCACCAGCAGGTAGGCGAGCGAGGCGGCGATGAAGGAGAGCACGGTCGGGAACCAGACCAGGTTCTCCGCCCAGTCCGCCCAGATGGCCACGGCGCCCGACTTGTTGCCGAACGCCTCGCGCACCCAGACGTACACGCCTCCCGTTTCGGCCCACCCGCTGGCGAGCTCGGCGGCGGCGAACGAGATCGGGATCATGAACCCGACTAGCGCCAGTCCGAAGATGAAGATGGAGCCCCAGCCGTACTCGGCGATGGTGGGCAGGTTACGAAGGCTGATGACGGCCGCGATGTCGATCATCGCCAGGCTCGTCATGCCGAGCACTCGCTTGGGCCGCACGCCCTTGGCGGCCTCGGGGTGCCCGCGCAGCAGCGAAGTGGCGGGCTTGCCGGGGTCGACCTCCCTCTTGTGGATGACAGCCATTACCGGCTCCTTTCCGATGCAGGCCGCAACGGCTTGCGCGGCCAGCTTCCGCCGGTGCCACGGCTTGCCCGCAGTGCCGAACGTCCTGTTCCCGCCGCCATTTGGCACTTGTTGGGCGGGAACGGCTGGCGAGATGGTGATGTCGTCACCACAGACTCGGGAGAGGGCTGACTCATGGACGCGCGCGAAGAACTGCCGGTACTGGTGGTGCATGACGCAAGTGAGGAGGGCCTGGCCGTGCGCACCGCGGTCAAGCGAATCATCGGTGAGCTTCAGGACGCCGGCATCACCGTGCTGGAGGCGGATGGCTACGCAGACGGCGAGCTCATGCTGCGCACGCACCCTGAGCTCGGCGGCCTGCTAGTTGGCTGGGCGGAGAGCGCCGCACCGCCAGATCTCGCACGCAGTCCCGCACAGCTGCTGGCAGTTGCCAGGGCCAGGTTCAACGGATTGCCGGCCTTCCTGATGACCGAGGGGCTGTCGGTCGAGGATCTCAGCCCGGAGCTGGCGGACTCGCTATCCGGCGCGCTGTGGCTGACCGAGGACACTCCGCAATGGATCGCGGGCCACATCGGCATAGCCGTCCGCCATTATCACGACAGCCTGCTGCCGCCATTCTTCGGCGAGCTGCTCCGCTACATCGACGAGTACCGGTACTCCTGGCACACGCCCGGACACATGGGCGGCCTGGCGTTCCTGAAGTCGCCGGCCGGGCGGCTGTTCTTCGACTTCGCGGGCGAGCGGTTCCTGCGCGCCGACATCTCCTCGTCGGTCCCGGAGCTTGGCTCGATCCTCGAGCACACCGGGGTGGTGGGGGCCGCGGAGGCAAATGCCGCCAGGCTGTTTGGCGCGGACGACACGTACTTCGTGACCAACGGTACGACGATGTCGAACCAGATCGTCTTTCGTGCGATCGTCTCGCCGGGCGACGTCGTGCTGCTGGACCGTAACTGCCACAAGTCGATCGTGAACTCGGTGATCCAGACCGGGGCGATTCCGGTGTGGCTTCAGTCCGCCCGGAACGCACTCGGACTTATCGGCCCGATCCGGCCGGAGCAGCTTGACCGTGATGCAATCGCGGCGAAGCTCGCGGACCATCCGCTGCTGGTCGGCCGCCACGGCGTCGGGCCGCGCCTGGCCGTGGTTACCAACTCAACCTATGACGGCACCATGTACGACACGCGCCAGCTTGTCGGTGCGCTCGGACGGGTGGCTGACCATGTCCTCCTCGACGAGGCGTGGATACCGTATGCGGCGTTCCATCCGGTCTACGCGGGTCACTTCGGCATGGCAGCAGCCGTCCCGGCAGGGCCGACCGTCATCACCACCATGTCCACGCACAAGATGCTCGCGGCGCTGTCCCAGGCATCGATGATCCACATCAGGCAGGGCCGCTCGCCGCTGCCGCGGCCGCGCTTCAACGAAGCGTTCATGCTCCATGCGTCCACCTCCCCGCAGTACGGGATCGTGGCCTCGCTCGACGTCGCGGCGCGCATGATGGAAGGCGCGGCGGGGCGCACGCTCATTGACGATGCGGTCGGCGAGGCCATCGCGTTCCGCCGCGAGGTGCGCAGCGCCGGTGAGAGGCTGACGAAGACGGGCACCTGGTGGTTCAGCGCGTTCCAGCCGGCCGAGCTTAGCGACGTCGACCAGGAAGCCTGGCAGCTCGCGCCGGGAGAGGCCTGGCACGGTTACCGTGGCCTGCAGATCGGCCAGGCGATGCTGGATCCGCTCAAGGTGACGCTGGTGACTCCCGGCATCAGCACCGACGGCCGCCCCCAGGCCTGGGGCATCCCGGCTGGCCTGATCGCGGCGTTCCTGCGCAGCCGCGGCGTGGTCGTCGAGAAGACCGGCTACTACTCCATCCTGGTGCTGTTTTCCATCGCTGTGACCCGCGGCAAGTCCGGCACGCTGCTGGCGGAACTCTTCGATTTCCACCGCGCGTACGAGGCCAACATGCCGGTGGCCGAGGCGCTGCCCGACGTGTGCGCGGACTTTCCGGACCGCTATGCCGGGCTCGGTCTGAGGGACCTGGCGCGCGAGATGCACGAGTTTCTCTCTGGCTACGACACTGCGCGGATGCAGGAGGTTATCTCCGAGCGGCTGCCCGAGCCCGCAGCGACGCCGGCCGAGGCGTTCGGCGCCCTGGTGCGCGGCGAGACCGACCTGGTGCCGCTCGAGCGGCTGACCGGCCGGGTCAGCGGGGTCACCTGCCTGCTCTACCCGCCTGGCATACCGGTCGTGGTGCCGGGGGAGCGGTTCACCGAGTCGGTCCGCCCGATCGTGGATTACCTCCAGCTCTTCGAACGCTGGGACAGCCGGTTCCCGGGCTTCGAGAACGAGGTACAGGGCGTCGTCCGTGAGCGCTCTTCCGACGGGTCCGTCCGGTTCAGCGTCAGCTGCATGACCGAGTAGCGGAAAGCCGAGTGGCCGCCGGGCCTTGTCCCGGCGGCCACCTCTGGTTCGGTCAGGGCGCTAGGCGTCCCTGCCGACGATCCTCGCCAGGTCGACGAGCCGGCAGGTGTAGCCCCACTCGTTGTCGTACCAGCCGAACACCTTGACCAGAGTCCCTGCCGCCTGCGTGAGCTCGGAGTCGAACACGCACGACGCGGGGTCACCGATGATGTCGCGTGACACGAGCGGGTCAGTGCTGTAGCGCAGGATCCCCGCCAGCGGACCGTCGGCCGCCGCCTTGAATGCGTCGTTGACTTGCTCCGCCGTGACCTCCTGGGCGAGCAGCACGGTCAGGTCGGTCAGCGATCCGTCCTCCACCGGAACCCGGACAGCCACTCCGTCAAGGCGTCCGGCCAGCTCGGGTATCACCACGCCGGTCGTGCGCGCAGCCCCAGTCGTGGTCGGAACGATGCTGATGGCGGCGCTCCGCGCACGGCGCAGGTCCTTGTGCGGGCCGTCGAGCAGCATCTGGTCGCCGGTGTAGGCGTGCACCGTGGTCATCAGGCCCTCGGTGAGGCCGAAGGCATCGTTGAGAACCTTCGCCATCGGCGCGACGCAGTTGGTTGTGCACGACGCGCACGAGATCACGTCATGCCGGGCGGCATCGTAATCGGCGTCGTTGATCCCGACCACCACGGTGAGATCCGCGCCCTTGCCAGGCGCCGAGATCAGCACCTTGCGCGCGCCGCCCTTCAGATGCAGGGCAGCGTCGTCCCGGCCGCGAAACTTGCCTGTCGACTCGATCACGACGTCGGCACCGAGTTTGCCCCAGTTGATCTCAGCCGGATCGCGGCTGCTCAGCACGGCGATCTCGCGGCCGTCGAAGATGAGCGAGTCTGCCGTGTGGTCGACCTTTGTCGGCAGGCGACCGTAGGTCGAGTCGAACTCCAGCAGGTGCGCGAGTGTCCGGGCGTCCGTGATGTCGTTGATTGCGACCACGTCGAGGTCGCCGAGCTCAAGGGACCGCCGGACGAACGCGCGGCCGATCCGGCCGAAGCCGTTGATACCAATGCGGGTAGGCACAGGTGCCTCCTTTCAACGGGCCTTAGCCGGCCGCCGCAATGTGCGACGGCCGACCCGGCTTGCTGGCAGAGCGCCGCCAGCACAGCGTCCGGCGCTCACTCGCTCGGCGGCACGACCACGACGGGGCAGTGCGAGTGATGCACGACCTGGTGACTGACGGAGCCCACCATCAGCGTCGCGAAGCCGCCGCCGCCGCGAGTGCCGACCACGACAAGATCGCTGTCCCGGGACGCTTCGATGAGCGTCTCCGCCGGGAACCCGGTTAGAGCCGTGACTGTCACCGACTCTGGCCTGCTGTCTCCGAGGCTGGCCGCGATCTCCTCGACCTTGGCTTCGGCCGCCTTGCGGATCTCTGCGACCTTCTCGTCGTCGCCGGCGAACGGGACCGGCTTACCGGTCCAGTAACTGGCCGGGACGGAGTTGACAGTGATGACGGTGAGCGGTGTCTTGCGGGTGGCGGCCTCAGCCATCGCCCACTCGAGAGCGCGACTGGCATTGTGCGACCCGTCGATGCCTACGACGATGCCTGACATCTGGAGCCTCTCTTTCCGGCTGCCGTGTGGCGCGGAGTCGCTAGGGGCCGGCAGCCCTCTCCTTCTCTCAGCGTGCGCGCCAGGCCGCGGCGTCGGCAGGGGCGTTGGTCCCGCCATTTGGCCGCTGCCGCCGGCGGCCTCAGGAGTGGTACGAAGGCCCGTTGTGGTCAGGACCTTGGCCACTGCTTCCGGGCCGCAGCGGGAGCGGACGCTGATGCTGCACAGTCCAGTTGCCGGAGGACGCGATGAGCCCACATGCCGAGCGGATGCGAGGGATGTATCCAGGCGGCCGCGCCGATCCGGTAGCCAGGAGGCTGTCGGCGACGTGGGCTGCGGTGTTTAGGTGCGGACTCGCACCGCGCCGCTGGGTCACGCTTGAGGTGACCGGACGGCGATCGGGACGGCTGACACGATTCCCGCTCGGCATGGCCGACGTGAGCGGTCACTGGTACCTGGTGCCGATGCTCGGCGCTGACTGCAACTGGGTTCAGAACGTGCGTGCAGCCGGAGGAACTGCAGTCGTGCGGCGTCGGCGGGTCATCAGCCGCCAGCTCATTGAAGTGCCGATCGCCGAGCGCCCGCCAGTCATCCGGCGGTACCTAGAGAAAGTACCTGGCGGACGGCCGCATATTCCAGTGGGCCGCCACGCCAGCTCAGCGGAACTGGCTGCGATCGCGCCGCAGTATCCCGTCTTCAGGCTGGTGCCGCTCGGATCGGAGGGTCCGTAATGCTGAGCAGCAGACCACCGCGAACCATCCGTGAGCGGTCGCCACTGTCGCCGCGTCGGCGCCGCCGCCGCTGGCTTGTCGGCGTCGGCGTGACGCTGGCGATCATCCTGCTGGTCGTCGTTGCGGCCTTGGTGTTCTTCGCCAGCGAGCCCGCGCCGGCTGTGCTGACACTGCCTCGCGAGGCTCCGAGTGCACCCGTCGGTCCGGTAGACGGCGGCTGGCGGGTCAGCGCGGGCTCGGTGGCCGGCTTCCGGCTCCAGCAGAGCGTGATCGGTCTGACCAAAGACGTGGCAGGCCGCACCGCTGCGGTGAGCGGCATGGTCAGCATCGCGCGCGGCACGGTCACCAGCGCGACCGTCAGCGTCGGCCTGGGCTCGGTCCGGGTGTCGGGCAAGACCGAGCCGGCCTTCACCTCCGCTCTCGGCACGAGCGCCTACCCCGTGGCCACCATCACGCTCGTGCGGCCGGTTGCCCTGAGCGGGGCTTTCGCCACCGGGCGCGCGATCAGGTCGACCGCTGCCTGCTCGCTGACCATGCACGGCATCACCCGCGACGTAACGGCGAGCTTCGCTGCCCGCTGGAGCGGATCGGAGCTGCAAGTCGCAGGATCGATACCGGTGGTGCTAGCCGACTGGGGCATCCGGGCCCCGGCTGGCTTCGGCTTTCTCGGCTCTCTGGCTAGTCATGGCAGCGCGGAGTTCCTGCTGATCCTGCGGCGCTGAACTGGGCTCAGGCCGGCTGCGGCGCCCGGGCGATGACGAACGTCGCATCGCGGCGGAGCTGGAAGCCGAGCGACTCATACAGCCGGATGGCGGCCACGTTGCTCGCGGTCGCGTGCAGGAACGGAATGTCGCCCCGGGCGCGGATCGCCGCGGCCACCGCGAGCGTGAGCCGGGCAGCCAGGCCCTGGCCGCGAAACTCCTCCGCAGTGCAGACCGCGCTGATCTCGGTCCAGCCCGGCGGACGCAGGCGTTCGCCGGCCATGGCCACGAGGCGCCCGGCCCGCCGGATGCCGAGATAGCCGCCGAACTCAACAGTGCGCGACAGGAACGGGCCCGGCTGCGTGCGTGCCACCAGGTCCAGC